>Ga0070737_10002025_pt1 | contig 25776 bp, 23 predicted proteins | sample Coa_R1_10_FD_66438 | JGI IMG/M metagenome (GOLD analysis project Ga0070737, IMG submission 66438) | Surface soil microbial communities from Centralia Pennsylvania, which are recovering from an underground coalmine fire - Coalmine... | ecosystem: Environmental > Terrestrial > Soil > Unclassified... | reverse complement strand
CGGCATGATCGGCGGCCAGGTAATGGACCTGGAAGCCGAACACACCCGCCCTGACGCCCGGACGCTGGAGTACATCCATCGCTCCAAGACCGGCGCGCTGCTCACCGCCAGCGTGGTCACCGGCGGACTCTACGCCGGGGGCAGCGAAGCGCAAATTCAAAGTCTGCGCAACTTCGGCCAGAACATCGGCCTGGCCTTCCAGATCATCGATGACGTCCTCGACGTCACCCAAACCTCAGAGCAACTCGGCAAAACTGCCGGCAAAGACACCGCTCACGATAAGGCCACCTACCCGGCGCTGTTCGGAATTGAAGCCTCGCTTGCGAAGGCGGACGAATTAGTCGCCCGAGCGTCAGCCGCGCTGGAGAGCTTCGGCAAAGCCGCCGCTACGCTGCGCGAGCTCGCGCATTTTCTGGTGGAGCGGAAGAAGTGAGGAGCTACGGTGCTAGCGCACCACCGGCAGTCCGGAGGGCGGGCCGCCGAAGTCGAGATCGAAGCCCAGTTGCAGCTTGGCAGCTTCCGACATCAATGCCGGCGTCCACGGCGGGTCGAACACAATCTCGACGTTGACTTGCTTCACATCCGGTAAGCGCGAGAGCTTGCTTTCCACATCGGCTTTGAGCACGTTGCCCATGCCGCAACCGGGTGCGGTCATCGACATTTTCACGTCGATCCTGTGACCGCCGTCGCTCAAGTCGCTGATTTCGCATCCATAAACCAGGCCAAGGTCCACAATGTTCACCGGGATCTCAGGATCAAATACTGTCTTCAGCTCGTCCCAGACGAGCTCTTCGCTGAAGGGGCGCTGCTCCGCGGCCGCCGCCTCGGCAGGAGAAAGCCCCAGCGCGTCGGCGTCGCGAGCATCGATGCGATACATGTAGCCGTATTCGCCGCCGCTGACGGTGTAGCTGCCCCCCAGCGTCTGCAGGATCCTCACGACAGTGCCTTGCGGCAGCGAGCCGCGAATCCCGCTGGGAATCTCAATCACATCGCACGCGCGAGTCAACGTGATAGGTACGCCTGTATGCATGGTGCCTTCGAAAGCTGACAACGGGGCCACGAAAGAACTGCGTTTTACTCCGTGGTCACCGATTCCTGCTTGCCTTCCAGCGCCGCCTCTAATGTGTGCCAGGCCAGCGTCGCACACTTTACGCGCACGGGAAATTCCGAGACTCCGGCGAACACCGCCAGCTTACCCAGCGAGTCGCGGTCCCCGTTCGTCGCACCCGTGACCAGCTTGTGAAACTGGGCAAACAGCTTTTCCGCCTCTTCCTTCGTCTTACCCTTCACGCTCTGCGTCATCATCGAGGCCGACGCCTTGGAGATGGCGCAGCCTGATCCCTGAAAGCTGACGTCCCGAATCTTACCGTCTTCCACATCGAGATACACCGTGAAGTGATCACCGCAAAGCGGGTTGTAGCCCTCCGCTTTGTGGTTGGCCGTCGGCAACGCGCCGTAGTTGCGCGGCGCCTTGCTGTGCTCCAGGATCACCTCCTGATACAGCTCCCGCAGGTCGGACATTTAGGCGAAGACCTCCTTCACCTTTTCGATGCCTTTGACCAGCGCGTCGACTTCCGCCCGCGTGTTGTACAGCGCAAATGAGGCCCGCGCCGTCGCCGGAATGCGGAAGCGCTGCATCACCGGCTGGGCACAATGATGCCCGGTGCGCACTGCGATGCCCTCGCGATCGAGAATGGTGCCGATATCGTGAGGATGGATGCCCTCGATGATGAAGGAGATCACCGCCGCCTTCTGGGCCGCCGTCCCGATAATGCGGACCCCCGGAATGGCCGAAAGCGATTCCGTCGCGTACACCAGCAGATCGTGCTCGTGGGCCGCAATGTTCTCCATTCCCAGGTGATTGATGTAATCAATCGCCGCTCCCAGCCCGATCGCCCCGCCAATGTTCGGCGTGCCGGCCTCGAACTTGTAGGGCAAATCGTTATACAGCGTCTTCTCGAACGTCACCGAGCGGATCATGTCTCCGCCGCCCTGATACGGCGGCATTTCTTCCAGCAACGCGCGCTTGCCGTAGAGCACGCCAATTCCCGTGGGCGCGTAAACCTTGTGCCCGGAGAACACATAGAAATCCGCATCCAACTCCTGCACATCAATTTTGAGATGCGGCGCCGCCTGCGCCCCATCTACCACCACCGGGACATTGTGCTGATGTGCAATCTTGATGATCTTTTTCAGCGGATTAATCGTCCCCAGCGCGTTGGAAACATGTGTCACCCCCAGCAGCTTCGTGCGTGGGCCCAGCAGTTTCGGCAACTCCTCCATCAGCAGTTCGCCGCGATCGTTGATGGGAATGACACGCAGGTGTGCCTCTTTCTCCTCGCACAAAATCTGCCACGGCACAATGTTGGAGTGGTGCTCCATCGCCGTAATCAGTACTTCGTCGCCGGCGCCGACGTGTTTGCGGCCATAGGTCTGCGCCACCAGGTTGATACCTTCGGTAGCGCTGCGCACGAAGATGATCTCGCGCTTGTCGGCCGCGTTCAGGAAGCCCCGCACCGTGCGCCGCGCCGCTTCGTGCTCCTCGGTCGCGTGCTCCGACAGATAATGCACGCCGCGATGAATGTTGGCGTTGTCGCGCTCGTAGTAGCGCGAGATGACCTCGATCACCGCCAGCGGTTTCTGCGAGGTCGCCGCATTGTCCAGGTACACCAGCGGATGCCCATGCACCATTTGCTGCAGGATGGGAAAGTCACGGCGGACCTTCTCCACATCAAATTCTGCCGTTTCGCCGGCCATCGAGGGGTGAAACTCCTGAGGTACGCTGTTCGCAGCCGTGCTCATCCTACTTCCTCCCAATTTCTTCCCTCATCTTTGCGGCGGGCCTTCGCAACCGTCGCAGCCTTGCCCATGCCAAACAAATGCTGGCTGATCAAACTTTCCAGGTAACTCTTGACGGTTTCTTCCTTCATGCGATCGAGGCATTCATTGGCGAACGCCAGCAACAATAGCTTGCGCGCCGCCACTTCCTCGATGCCGCGCGAGCGCAGGTAAAACAGCGCGTTCTCCTCGATCTGCCCAATGGTCGCGCCGTGCGTGCATTTCACATCGTCGGCGTAAATCTCAAGCTGCGGCTTGGTGTCGATCTGCGCGTCGTCGGAGAGCAGCAGGTTGCGGTTCGTCTGCTTCGCATCTGTCTTCTGCGCGTCCTTGTGCACGATGATGCGGCCGTGAAAGACTCCGTGCGCCTGGCCGTCAAGAATTCCGTTGTAGAATTGCCGGCTGCCGCAGTGTGGGCTGGCGTGCTCCACCAGCATGTAGTTGTCCAAATGCTGCCGGCCGTTGCCGATAAACAGCCCATTGATGAGGCACTCCGCGCCTTCGCCGGCCAGCACGGGATGCACGTTGTTGCGCACCAGTCCTCCACCCAGCAGCACCGAGTGCGTGGCCACATTGGCGCTCCTGGCCTGCTGAATCCGCAGTGTTGAGATGTTGAACGTCGCGACATGCTCGCGCTCCAGCATGTAATGCGACACCACCGCACTCTCCGCCGCAACCAACTCCGTCGCGGAGTTGCAGAAGGCCACGCCGCTGTCAAGGGAAATGTAGTCCTCGACAACCGCTACCTGTGATTCTTCCTCCGCGAGGACCAGGTTCCGCGGATGGGTCATCAGCCGCTGCTCCCCGCCGGTCGAGAGAAATAGCAGGTGGATCGGACGCTCGATCACGACCCCTTTTTTGACGTGAAGGAATGCGCCATCGGCAAACAACGCCGTGTTCAGCGCCGCAAAGGCATCGCGCTGGGTGTTGAGATAACGGCCAAGATGCGGCTCGAGGGCGCCGGGATGGGTGGTGATCTCATCCGCCAGGCCGTTAACGCGAACGCCCGTCGACAAATCGCCAAACGACGAGAGCTCGCGCGCAAAGCGCCCGTTCACAAAGACAAGTTGACAGGCCGCACCGGGAAGATGCCAGTCGCGGATCGCCTCCCGGCTGATGCTTGCCGTCTCGACGGGAAGCTGCCATGGGGTCTTCGCCAGAGGGGCGACGTTGGTGAAGCGCCAATCCTCATCATGCGTCGTCGGGAACCCGACCTCGCAAAACCGCGCAAATGCGTCCTCGCGCAGCTTTTTCAGCCAGGCTGGGTCACGCCCCAGCGCCTTCTGCTGGAATTCGCTGAACGCCGCCAAATACGTTTCGAGTTGTTCGGTCGCTGTTATCACGTTCGATGTAATCCTTCAAAAGCTGCAACCAATTGCCTGGAACCCGTGGCCAGCCCGTGCTAGGATTGTCCTAAAATGCCAAACTTCGGACGGGCGACCCCACTCTGGCCGCTGGCCACTAGTCGCTGACCACTTGCTACACCTTCGCTGTTTCCCGCTCCAGCTCGCTATAGCCGCTCTCTTCCAGCTCCAGCGCCAATTCCGGCCCGCCGGAGCGCACGATGCGGCCGTTCACCAGCACGTGCACAAAATCGGGCACGATGTAATTCAGCAGCCGCTGATAGTGCGTCACCACAATGAACGACCGCTCCCGGCTGCGCATCGCATTGACGCCCTTGGCCACGATCTTCAGCGCGTCGATGTCCAACCCGGAATCGGTTTCGTCCAGCACCGCCAGCCTCGGCTCCAGGATGGCCATCTGCAGGATCTCGTTGCGCTTCTTTTCGCCGCCGGAGAAGCCCTCGTTGACCGAGCGGTTCATCATCTTCTCGTCCATTTCCAGCAGCTTCAGCTTCTCGCGGAACATGGGCAGGAAGTCCATGGCGTCCATCTCGTCCTTGCCGTGATACTTGCGCACCGCGTTCAGCGCCGACCGCAGGAAGTACGCGTTGCTGATGCCGGGAATCTCCACCGGATACTGAAATGCCAGAAACAGGCCCTCGCAGGCTGCTTCCTCGGCCTTCATTGCGAGCAAGTCTTTGCCGTCGAAGCTCACCGTGCCGGCCGTGACGTCGTAGCTCTCGCGCCGCGCCAGCACCTGGGCCAAGGTGCTCTTGCCGGAGCCGTTCGGACCCATGATGGAATGTACCTCGCCCGCATTGACGGTGAGGTCGATGCCCTTCAAGATTTCGTTGTTGTCCACCTTAACGTGCAGATTGCTGATTTCCAGTAAGCTCATTCGATTGATTCGTCCTCAATGTTCGCGGAAGTCAACTGCCGCCCGCGCAACGAAATTGTCATCACTAGGAAGCCTTTAGGCCGACGAGGGATCTGTTGCCTCTTCAAAGATCAACTCACGGTGTATCCCAGTTGGCCACCGGCCACTTTCCTACCCCACGCTGCCTTCCAAACTCACGCTCAACAGCTTCTGTGCCTCGACCGCGAACTCCATCGGCAGCTCGCGAAACACGCGCTTGCAAAAGCCGTTGACGATCATCGAGACCGCGTCTTCGGCCTTCAATCCCCGCTGCCGCAGATAGAAGAGCTGGTCTTCGCCAATCTTCGAGGTTGACGCCTCGTGCTCCATCTGCGCCGTCGAGTTCCGCACCTCGATATAGGGGAAGGTGTGCGCGCCGCACTTGTCGCCGATCAGCAGCGAGTCGCATTGTGTGTAATTGCGCGCGCCGGTCGCGCCCTTCAGGATTTTGATCAGCCCGCGATAGGTGTTCTGGCCGTGCCCGGCCGAGATTCCCTTTGAGACCACCGTACTCTTCGTGTTCTTGCCGATGTGGATCATCTTCGTCCCGGTATCGGCCTGCTGAAAATTGTTGGTCAGCGCCACCGAGTAGAACTCGCCCACCGAATTGTCTCCCTGCAAAATGCAGCCGGGATATTTCCAGGTGATCGCCGAGCCGGTCTCGACCTGCGTCCAGGAAATCTTCGAATTGACGCCCTGGCACTTGCCGCGCTTGGTCACGAAGTTGTAGATCCCGCCGCGGCCCTGCTTGTCGCCGGGATACCAGTTCTGCACCGTCGAGTACTTGATCGTCGCGTTGTCCAGCGCCACCAATTCCACCACCGCAGCGTGAAGCTGGTTCTCATCGCGAATGGGCGCCGTACAGCCTTCCAGATAGCTGACGTACGCGCCTTCATCGGCGACGATCAGCGTGCGCTCAAACTGGCCGGTTTCGGCGGCATTGATACGGAAATAGGTCGAGAGCTCCATCGGGCAGTGCACGCCCTTGGGCACGTAGACGAACGATCCGTCGCTGAACACCGCGGCATTTAGGGCAGCAAAAAAGTTATCGCTGGACGGCACTACCGTTCCCAGCCATTTCTGCACCAGCTCGGGATGCTTCTGCACCGCCTCCGAGAACGAACAAAAAACGATGCCCAGCTCCGACAGCTTCTCCTTAAACGTGGTCGCCACCGAAACACTGTCGAACACCGCATCCACCGCCACGCCGGCCAGCATCTTCTGCTCAGCCAGCGGAATGCCCAGCTTCTCGTAGGTGCGCAAAATCTCCGGATCGAGCTGGTCCAGGCTGTCCAGCTTGGGCTTCTGCTTGGGCGCCGAATAATACGTGATCGCCTGATAATCGATGGGCGGATACTTGATGTTGGCCCACTTCGGCTCCGCCTGTTTCGCCTCCAGCGACGCCCAGTAGCGGTAGGCCCGCAATCGCCATTGCAGCATGAACTCCGGCTCGTTCTTCTTGGCCGAGATCAGGCGAATGATGTCTTCGTTCAGCCCTTTGGGGACGCGCTCCTCCTCGATGTCTGTGATGAATCCCCACTTGTATTCGCGCTGCGCCAAGTCCCGAATGACATCTGTGTTTGAACTCATTGCACTCTCCCGGATGAAAAACCCACGCTCGTCAGCATCTTGCCATCCACACCCTTGATCGCGGTCAATTGCAAGGGCTGAATCAGGTCGGACAACGTTACTTTTTCCAGCGCCCCCCGCACTACCTGGCTGATGAGGCGTTGATTGCGTTTGATAGGGCAGCATTCTTCCAAATCACAGAGGCCGGAAATGTCCGTGCTGCACTCGGTCAGCGCGATCGGCCCCTCGATCGACGCAATGATTTCCGCCACCGGAATCTCCCCCGGCCCTCTGGCCAAGCTGTAGCCGCCCTTGATCCCGCGATGCGAAACCAGCAACCCGCTCTGCAGAAGCTGCTTCAACAGCTTGCTCACCGTCGGCAAAGGCAGGCGCGATCCTGCCGCCAGGTCCCGTGCCGTATGCACGGCCGGGCTGCGGTCGCGCGCCATGAGCGTCATCAACACCAACCCGTAATCGGTCAGCTTGGCGAGGCGAATCATATTTACGGCTTTCCAACCCCTCAGATGTATATAGTACCGGAAAGGTACTATATTTGTGGAGTGCATCCTCAAAGTTGCGCTCCTGCTGCCCGAGCGGCGCTTGGGCCAGGCCGGGCCACGCCGCCTAATTCCGCCTTTCCCGCAGAAAATGATTGACTTTGAGTCACGACACAAAGTACAGTGCTCCGCGCTGCTCTTAGTTCTGGGCTGAAAACGGCGGCAACTGTTGTGGGCAGTTCCGCCGATAACGTAGAAAACCCGCCTTTAAGAAAGAAAAAAACAATTGGGGAGAATTATGAAGCTTTTGCGATTGCTTGGAATTGCTACGCTCGTCGTGTGCGCAGTTGCTGCCGCCACGGCGCAAACATGGACACCGGTACAGGGCGTACCCAACATCGGCGCGGGCGCAATGGCGCTGCTGACCAACGGCTGCGTCCTGGTGCACGATGAAAGCGGAAACGCCGGAACCTGGCAAAACTGGTGGACCTTGTGTCCCGACATCAACGGCAACTATGCGACCGGAAGCTGGACGCAGGTTGCTTCGTTACCCTCCAATTACGGACCGCTCTACTTTGGCTCGGCCGTGCTGCCCGATGGCCGCTACATCATTGAAGGCGGCGAATACAACAACGGCAGCCCTGCCTGGACAAATCAGGGCGCCATCTACGACCCCGTCGCCAACACCTGGACGCAGGTCAATCCTCCCAGTGGCTGGTCACAGATCGGCGATGCTGCCAGTTCGGTCTTGCAGGACGGGACCTGGATGCTCGGCTCCTGCTGTGTGACCCCTCCCTCAACCGCTTTGCTCAACGCATCAACGCTCTCCTGGACCTCAACCGGCTCGGGCAAGTTCGACGTGTACGACGAAGAGGGTCTCACGCTGCTGCCCGGCGGCAAGGTGCTCGACGTGGACGCCTATGTCTTCCGCTACCAATCGAACGGCATGAACTACGAAACCTACGATCCCACCACCGGCGCCTGGACCAGCCAGGGCAACACGCCTGAGCAGTATTGGGATTCGGCGGCCAATTGCGGCGGCCAAGGCTCCGCGTCGTTCGAGGAAGGCCCGGCGGTTTTGATGCCGAATGGGACCGTCTTTCAGGCGGGCGCCAACTCCTGCGCCGCCGGCCACACGGGAATTTACACCGTGAGCTCGGGCACCTGGCAGGCGGGTCCGGACTTCCCCGGCACCTTCGATATCGCCGACGGTCCGGCCGCCTTGGAGGTGAACGGCAACGTCATGATGTTTGCCAGCCCGGGAATTTTCAACACCGGGGGCCAGATGTTTGAGTGGAACGGCAGCACGCTGACACAACTCCCGAACCCGCCCAACGGCTCCAGCGACTCCTCTTATTACGGTCACCTGTTGATGCTGCCCACCGGGCAAATCATGTTCACTGACTTCAGCAGTGACGTCGAACTGTTTACCTCTGCCGGCAGCCAGTACACCGGCTGGAACCCAACGGTGCTGCTCACCAGTGCGGTATTCGCACGGGGGCACAGCTACCTCATGCAAGGTTACAAGTTCAACGGCGCGTCGCAGAACAACGCCTACGGCGATGACTTCCAGGACGCCACCAACTATCCCATCGTGCGGCTGACTAATGTGAGCACCGGTCATGTTTTCTATGCCCGGACGCACGACCACAGTACGATGGCGGTTGGCTACGGCGGGCCCGCCTACACGCACGTGGACATTCCGGCCAACATGGAAACCGGCTCAACCAAGCTGCAGGTGATCGTTAACGGTATCGCCTCGCAGGATTACCTGATCGGCATCGACTAAGCCGATTAGCTGAAATCCGATGCGTAGAAAAGCGCCCACCCGAGATGGCTCGGGTGGGCTTTTGGCTTGCCTTGAAGCCTTTAATTGTCCCCCCTCCCCCCTTTATTGAGCCCCACTTGGGATCGAAAACGGCGGGGACGAAACGGCGTGATTTTCCACAGGGCGGGACCTTCCATCACCCCCAAAAGTTCCCCTTTGCTCACCTCTTGTCTGCCAACCCGTCTATTCATCAACAACTTAGGAGTAGGCCTTCCGCCGTACAACTTAGAAAGCAGGGGGCCGGAATTTGCCTTGCGGTCAGCTAAGAATCGGGCTATAGTAAGCGGTTCTCTGGCCGAAAGCAGTTCCCTCCCGGTTGCGTGGTTTTGGAATCCCGGCAACGGCGCCACGAATCGTTGTTGAAGTAACGTGAATCCAATCAGTTAGGTGATTTTTGGGTCAGCATTACTTGCAGCAAGGCAGTCATCTGACTTTTATCTCTATCAGAACAGGAAACAAAGCACACATGGCAAAACGACGCGGCAATCCTAATTGGGGCAAACCGGAGCCGATTGGCCCTATTGTCCCCACCATTACTGAATTCGAGCAGGTGGTAAAAGAGTTCAAACTGCAACCGGACCAGTACATTCGCTCCACCCGGCTGCGCGAATGGGCGCGGAAAAACAAGAACTCGAAGTACATTCCCGAGCCGCTCCTGGAAGCCTGGGGCTTCGAGATCGAATCGACGCTCTAACACCTGGAAATTTTTCCGATCAGGGCCGCGAATCTGCGGCCCTCCTCCGGCTCACCCGCAGTTCCCATCTCTGTTCAAGCCGCAGCCCTTTTTCTAGTTGAGCTGCCCTGTCATCAGCGCCTCACGCGTGGCCGCCAAGGTGTGAACGAGCGACTCCTGCGGCAGTTTGCGGATGATCGGCTCGATGATCCAGCCCAACCCATGCGGTATGTCCCGGGTCAGTGAGATGGTGCGGCACTCGATGTAAACGCCGTCAGCCTGCTGCGGCGACAAAACCAGCGATTAGCGTCGAGGGACTATGCCCTTCCGAAAATGCGCTTGCAAGGTCCTGACGGCCTGCATCTACAGTTCCTGATAGCTGATCAAGCCGATCCTGCGCTTGTGCAGGAGCGTCTTCGCCTCCGGGGAAGTGAGCAGGGCGAGCTCCTGTTCGCGCGAGTGCCGCAGCCGGGTCTGCACCTGGTCCAGATCGGCATCATTGTAGCCGGGATGGCAGACAAACTCCCATGTTCCTTCGGGCATGTTGTCGGCGATGGCCGTAAACAGTTGTAGATCGAGCACGCCGGTGACCAGCACCCCCAGCGATCCATCGGTGGTGCGCAGTCCATGGGCTTGCACCTCGCGGCGAAAATTGCCGGCAAAATTGCGCAGCACGCTCAGTTGAGCGAAGCGCTTCCACAACCGGCTGGTGCGCATCAAGCTGGCCCAGGGCAGCGGCCACACCTGCCCGAACGGGTTGCGCACCGCGGCGACGCCATGTGCCTTGGCGGCGCGCAGCAGCGGACGGAGCACCGCGGGGAACATGTGCGCGTGTTTGTGGGTATCGAAGTGCGAGAGTTGCACGCCGGCTGCCTGGATGCGCTCAAACTGGGCGGCGGCTTCGGCTTCAATTTCATCCGGATTGAGCTTGTGGCGAAAGGAAGCGAGCGCGAAGTCGTTCAAGCTGTCGCGAAAGCGCGGCGAGCCATTGCGGGCCGCGGGCTGAAGCAGGGTGGCAATCCGGTCCTCCGGCAGCAGCGGTTCGCCGTCGAGCAAGACCACATGGCAGCCGACGCTCAGCGGCGCCGCGGCAGCCATCGATTTTGCCAGCTCGGCCGCCTCAGTGAACGCGCCGGCATTGGCCATAAGGGTCGTCGAGGTCACTATCCCGCGCTGGTGGGCTTCCGCAATGGCGCGGTTGACACCTGCAGTCAGACCGAAATCGTCCGCATTGATGATGAGCCGCCGCACGGCTTCAGTGTAGCAAGCCACGCCAACACGGGCGTGTGGCGAAGCGGGCGGCTAGGCGCTCTTGCAGCTCTGCGCGGGAGCGCTCTCGCCTTCGCCCAGATATGTCTTGATCTTTTCCAGCAGGGCGGGAAACATCTGCTCCTTGGGAAGACAGACTCGGACATCCTTGCCGCCGTCCACCTGTCCGTAGCCGGTGACGATGATCACCGGAACTTCGGGACGGCTGGTGTGGATCTGGCGCGCCAGTTCCAGGCCATTCATGCCTTCCATGCGAAAATCGGTGACTAAAATATCGAATCGCTCGCGCTTGAATTTTTCCAGGGCGTCGCGCCCGCTAAAGGCGCTGACCGCCCGGTAACCTTGCATCTCCAGGATTTCGCAACTGAGGCGGGCCAGAACTTCATGGTCATCGACAAACAGGACTGCTTTCATAAACACCCTTCCCGCTCCCGAGGGAGGCGACGGCTCCGCCTATGGGATTGGTTTCATGGTACGCGGGAAAAGATGCCTTGCGGCAAGAAGATTCCCTGAGCAGACGAGCCACAAGCGCCCCGAGGTCCTATCAGCTTCTGGATAACATCGTCACGGCAAGCTTGCCTGCGTGGTTGACACTTGGCGCAGGAGCGCCGAGAAGCTCGTGGCCCACTCTCTCGTCCGATTTCCCGCGCAATTCGGTGGTCATGCAATCAGCATCTCTCATCGCCTGCGGGCCGGTTTTTTCGCCGCAGGCTTTTTTGCCGCGGATTTTTTCGCGGCTTTTCCGGTAGAAGCCCTTTTCGCGACAGCTTTCTTTGGCTGTTTTTTCGCTGGTGACGCAGCCTTTTTTGCGGGAGGCTTTGCCGGCGTAGCAGCTCTCTTCGCGACCGCTTTCATCGGCGCGGGAGCGGCTTCTTCCCGCTTGGCTGCTTGAGCAGGTGGTTGCGGCGCGGAAGTGGGAGGCGACGCGACGGCGGCCTTCGATTTTCGTCCCCGCTTGGCGGGCGGCACAGCCTCGGCAGCGGGCGCGGCGGCTTTGCCTCGTCCGCGTTTGGCCGGCGGAGGCGGTGGCGGGGGAGGCTCATAAGGCCGCAAGAAATTCATGATCTCCGAGTGCGAGCGCAGCTTGCCGTCGATCAGCAGAAGAAACGCCTTCTCCATGATCTCCTGGTACTGCGGCAATTGCGCGGTGATCCGCAGCTCCGCCATCTCAGGGAAGGGCAATTTCGCTTTGACTTGTCGCCACTTGCCAAAGAAGTTCTTCAGCTTCTGGTCAACCGCCTGCTGGCGAGTGGTCAGGCTCAGGAACAGTAGACTTTCCGGCGTCGCCTGCGAAAGCACCTTCCATGCTCCTGAAGGCAGGCTCGCTTCCTTGCCGGCCAATTTTTTGGTCAGCTCATGGGCATCGCTCTCCAGATGCTTCCACTTGTCGACAAAATCGCGGCGCGGAATCAGGCGTTGGATTTCGGCGATGTCCTTTTCGCCCATGCGGCGAGTGAGAAAGTACATCACGATCGGCCCGGTCTCGACGGAATAGCCGAGATCGTTCATCATCTGCCGGGTCTTCACCAACTGAACCAGATCGCCGGAATCGATCTTGGCGATCGTCCAGTGGGGATGCAGCACTTTCAGCCAGCCTTCTTTTTCCAACGCGCGCATGATATTCAGCGGATCGTCTTCATGGGCCAACTGCTCCAGCTCATAGCCGATCATCCGCCGGCTGAGGTACTCGATGTAATTGTTTTCTTTGGCGGAGTCGTAACGCGCCTGGGTGCGCTCCTCCAGCGGCCAGTGAAAACGGGCGCAAAAGCGGGTGGCGCGGATCAGCCGGACGGGCTCCTCCAGAAAAGCGTAATTGTGCAGAATGCGCAACACCTTGGCTTCGATGTCAGCGACGCCGTTGAAGGGATCGAGCAACAGGCCGCGCGAACCGGGATTCAGCGAGAGCCCCATGGCATTGACCGTGAAGTCGCGGCGGCGCAGGTCTTCGTTGATGGTGGCGGGGCTGATGATGGGCGGCTTGCCGGGCTTGTCATAGGTCTCGGCGCGCGTCATGTTGAGTTCGGCGCGGACGTTGCCCGGCATCAGGAGCTGCAGCGTCCGTAGCTCTTCGTCGATGCCCTGCACGGAGATGCCTGCCCTCTCCAGCTCGCGCTGCAGCTTGAGGGGATTTCCCTGGATGCTAAGATCGATATCGCGAATCGGAAAGCCGGTGACGAGGTCGCGGATGGTGCCGCCGGTGAGGTAAAGATTCAGCCCGGCATGACGGGCGATTTCCTGAACCAGGTTCACACCACGTTGCTGGTCCGGGGTGAGCCGGGTTTCCATGCTATAGATGTAATCTGCCATCTAACTGTATGACTCTAAAGGTGAAAACTGAGGATGAACCGACCCAGGCTAGGATGCCCCGACCGCTGGAGAGACTGCCCGTCCTCGGCCTGGAGTGTGAGACCCCTACATCTTCCAAACGGAGCCAATTTTCCGATAAATCTGCAACTTACTAGTAATACGGAACTTACAGGAGGTTTGCACCTCGGCCGCTACACAGCGAACAATAACACATGGTTGACAATTTGGCTACAGAGTAGGTGCTAAGACGCAGATTTTCGTTAAAAATGCGACAATCAGGCGTGGCAGTGACTCTGCCCGGCCTGACCATGGCGACCACCCACAAGAAAGTCATCGTTCGCAAAATGGATCGCGATAGCGTAAGCGGTTTCGTCGGCCCAAAGTTTATCGCTGACGGCAAGCTGGAGCTGATGAACACGGCGGGCAAGGTGGTTGCCATCGAGTTGCAAGAGGTGAAGGGAGTCTATTTTGTGCGCGAGTTGGGCGAGGGGGAATCGCTCACGCGCAAGACTTTCACTTCGCGGCCACGGATGGAAGGACTGTGGGTGCGGCTGCGCTTCCGCGACAATGAGATCATTGAAGGCCTGATGCCTAATGATCTGCTGCAGGAGGGAGGCGACGGCTTTTCCATCATTCCTCCCGATACAGCCTCGAACACGCAGCGGATTTTTGTGCCGCGCTCGGCGCTGTCGGAGATGACGGTGATTGGCGTCATCGGGGAGAAAAGGCCGGGCCGGCGCGGGCGGCGCCCGGAGGACAGCCGCCAGGCGACAATGTTCACGTGAGGTAAATCACCATGGAAGCCCTTCGACTGCGCGCAAAGCAGGCTACGCAGGCGGAGGTGGGGGGCGCGAGCATTTCGCCGTGACCTCTGCGCCCCGGTGGTGAAACTCGAGTACGAATGCGGCACTCATGAAGCTCTCCGATATTGCGTCGGCGCTGGGCGCGTTGCTGGAAAACGCGGACCCTGCCACCGAAATCAGCGGCGTTGCCGGAATTGAAGAGGCCGCGGCCGGGCAGATCACCTTCGTCGCCAATCCCAAGTACGCCGCTGCGGCCAAGACAACAGCCGCCTCGGCCGTGATTGTCTCCGAGGACTTCCCCGCTATTCCCACCGGCATGTTGCGCAGCCGCAATCCGTATCTGGCGTTTGCGCGCGCCATCAATCTTTTCTACAAACCTCCCGGATACGAAGCAGGCGTGCATCCAACGGCTGTCATCGCGCCGACCGCGAAAATCGGGACCAACGCTCACATCGCAGCCTACGTGGTGATTGACGAGGATGTGGAAATCGGCGACCACGCGGTATTGCTGCCGCACGTCGTCATTTATCGCGGCGCGCGCATCGGCCACAGGTTCTTCGCCCATGCGCACGCAGTGGTGCGCGAGTACTGCACGCTGGGCGATGACATCATTCTGCAGAATGGGGCCATCATTGGCTGCGACGGCTTTGGCTTCGCCCGCGATGGCGACCGCTGGGAGAAGATTACGCAATCGGGGCCGGCGGTGCTGGAGAGCGAAGTCGAGGTGCAGGCAAACTCCTGCATCGACCGCGCCAGCGTGGGCGAGACCCGCATCGCGCGCGGTGCCAGGATCGACAACCTGGTGCAGGTGGGCCACGGCTCAGCGGTGGGCCAAAACACTTTGCTGTGCGCCCAAGTAGGTCTCGCCGGATCAAGCGTGATCGGCAAAGACGTAATTCTGGCCGGGCAGGTAGGCGTGGCCGGGCATTGCCGCGTGGGCGACAGGGTCGTGGTCACCGCGCAGAGCGGGACACACGGGGACATCCCGCCGGGCGCGATGGTCAGCGGCTCGCCGGCGTTCGACCACAAACAGTGGCTGCGCGCCGTCGGCGTCTTTAATAAGCTGCCGGAGTTGGCCAAGGCAGTCCGCCAACTTGTGGCCGCCCAACCAAAATCGGACCGCAAGAAAGGATAAAAGCGATTCGGCAAGGGCGCTGGATTCACCCCGGACAGACGTTCGACCAAGGCACCGGCGCGAAGGAGATTTCTGTCATCCAATGCAATAGAAGTTACTCCGTCCGGGTGAGAGGGAGTTACTCGGGCCACCCGGACAGCTTCTAACTACTTGATGAGTGAAGACCTGATCAACTTAGAAGCACGGCCGACGGCAGTCCCGCAGGCGGCGCCGGTGAACCCCATTCGTGTGTTGCTGCTGGATGACCGCGAAGAAAACCTTGTGCTGCGTTCGGCAATCCTGCGGCAAAAGGGCTATCGGGTTGTGACCTCCAGCTCCATCGAGGAGGCCGAGTCCAAGATTCAGAACATTGATATCGCGGTCCTCGACTATCACCTCGGCGCAGGCCGGTTCGGCACCGATGTGGCGGAGACGCTGCGGCGGAAACGGCCGCAAGTGCCGATCATTATTCTCTCCGCCACGCTGGAACGGAAGTTCGGCGGCATCGCTGACATGCACCTGCTGAAGGGGTATAGTTCCGTCGATGACCTGGTGAACGCCTTGCGCTCCTTCGAAGCCAAAAAACGCGGCCGGCCGGTGGTGGTGGATGCCCGTGATTTTTATTACTCGCGCATCTCCATGGCCATGGGCGATGACGTCGTCCTGGAAATCCTGGACCGCGAGGGCACCTGGCAATACGTGAACGATTATTTCGCCGCCATGAACGGACACAAGCGGGCGTGGTTTGCCGGCAGAAACCTCTTCGAGCAATTTCCCCAGCTAGGCGACGAATGGCGCGAAATCATACGAACGGTGGCCGACACCCGCGAGACCTACATCGACCGCCGCGGATTTCGCGGCGAAACTCACCTGCCGCAGAAGAGCCCGCACTGGACCTGGAACGTGCTCATCTTCCCCATCAAGCTGCACGATGACCGCGACGGCGCCGTGCTCACCGCGCGGCTGATTGAGCGGAAGTAGCGACCGATTTCACCACGGAGAAAACCGGGCCGGCTTTTGGGAGGGGCTTGTCTTCTGCCCACAACGCCGGCTTATTGTTTCTCCTTTGGCAAAGCGCCGGCGATGCTATCGCGAACAGCCTGCATGAGCACCTCGCGATCGCTGAAAGCGTGCGGATCGAGGGGCGAGTGAAATATCACGGTGGCCGTTCCCGGCCGCAAAGCAAAGCGCGTTTTCGGCCAGCTCTCGTAGGTCCCTAGAATCGTCACCGGCACAACCGGCACGCCGGAATCCATCGCCAGATAAAATGGCCCCTTCTTGAAGGGGAGCAGACGGCCGTCGCTGGAACGGGTGCCTTCGGGATAGATAACCATGTGCAGCCCTTCTTGCAGGACCTGGATGGCCGCGCGCACGCTCTCGATGGCGGCTTCACGATCACCGCGGTCCACCGGCACCAGGTGCCCCAGCTTCATGCCGGTGCCGAAGACCGGGACACGAAACAGCTCTTTCTTCACCAGCACGGAACAACGGCCGGGGATCACCGGGATCATCACCGGGGGATCGAGGTTGGAGACGTGGTTGGACATGAAGATGTAGTTGCGCCCGGGCTGCAAATGCTCCCGGCCGCGAACTTCAATCTTGACGCCGGCCAGCAGCACGCCCAGCCTGCCCAAGCCGGTTGCCGTGAAGTAAAGAGGATTGACGTTGCGCGTGAGCGCGGCATAAAGCACCAGCGGCGGGCCGACAAGCAGGATGGATATTCCCCAAAAGCACAGGAGCGCGATGGCGCGGATCAATTTCCGCTCCTGGCTTCGTCGTCGCCGTGGATCCATGCCGTGCGATGAGCGCGCTGCTCCGGCGTTACCGTGGCGAGGTCGTGCAATTCGTAGACCTGCTCTTGGCGCGCACCGAGGTGCAATTGGACCTCGCGCTTCTTGCCTCGATTCTGCAGTTGCAGCCGGACCGTGGTTCCCGGCTGCAGGCGCGATAGTTCTTCATCCAGGTCGGCGCCGGCGGGTGAGCCGTTGACCGCGATCACGCGATCGCCGGGAACAATGCCGAGCCGTTGCGCCTCGCTCGCGGGATCAACCTGGACCACTTCCGGCGGGCCGCTGAAATTTGCCGTGGTGCCGAAGCCCGGATTGGCAACCTGCTTGGCGCCCACAACAACATGCAGCCCGACGAAGCGGAAGAAATCGTCATAAGGAATCTCCTTGACGCCGGCAACGTAGTCGGCAAAGAAATCGCGGAAGCGCTGCCCGGCAACAACTTCTGCGGCTTCTTCGATGCCGGCGGAATCGGGATAAAAGCGATGCAGCTTGGCGTAGTGCTGGTCCATCCACTGGAACAGGTCGCGCAGCGACTTCGCGCCCTGGGTCAGCTCGCGGATGCGGAGGTCAAGCAGAATGCCCAGGATTTCCCCCTTGTTGTAATAGCTGATGCTGCGCTCCGGCGAGCGGTAGAAGGCGTTGCCTTCCAGCCAGGTGTCCAGGCTGGACACCTCCGCCGACTGCCAGCGATGCGCCGGGCGCTGCTGCAGCTCGGTGATCTGGGCGGAGATGAGGCGCAGATATTCGGCCTCGTCGATCAGCCCCGCGCGCGCCAGCAGCATATCGCTTACGCTGCTGGTAACGCCCTCGCAAAACCATAAGGCGCGGGTGTCTTGTTCGTGCTGATAGTCGACCGGCTCCAGCGATTGCGGCCGGATACGCTTGACGTTCCATAGGTGGAAAAATTCGTGCGCGCTGACGCTGGCCAGCGGCCCGAGACCGTCGCGCAGGCGGCCGGCCTCAATCTCGATGGCGGTGCCGTAGGCATGCTCCATGCCGCCTCCGCCGGGATGGTGGGGAAAATCGTAGAGAAATGTGTACTCATCAAAGGGGCGGTCGTGCATCCAATCGACGGCGGCGTGCGTGATCTTGCCCAGCGTTGCATCCAGCTGCGCCATGTCGTAATCGGCCGGATTACCATCTACCACAACGTGGTAGGTGGCTCCGTCCTGCTGAAACTCGGACTGCTGGAAGGTCCCGACTTCTGCCGGGCTGTCCACGAGCTCGTCGTAATTGCGAGCGGTCCCCGTCTTTTCGCTGACTTTGCCCGGCGGCGCAGCGCCTAGAACGTGCAGGTCCCGCAACTCCCACGTTGTGGGAGCATCGAGCAGGCGGAGGCTGGCGGGCTGCCAGCGCAGGTTGGGAGGATACATCAGGACCATGGCCCAGTTGAAGAAGCCGTGATCGGCATTCAAAAAGCTGCCGAAGGGACCGGGGGTGGCCAGATGAATATCGTAGCTGACGACGATGCAGCCCGGCGGAGCGCTGATCTGCCACTCGCTGACTTTGCTGTTAACGACGGTAGCTGCGGCGCCGGAAGCATCCTGGGCGTGTACCGCTTCGACGTTCGCCGCGAAGTTGCGCACCTGGTAGAGCGCGTTCCACACCGGCATCTCAAGGGTGCGAATGCCGGCGCCATTTGGCAGACGAATGCTGACGTGGGCCAGGTGCCGGTCCGCATCGGCAAGCGAAACGAAGTACTCGACCGGCTCCGCATGGGGACTCGCCGGCGAGGAGCAGCTAACGGGAGTTGCCGCCCAGAAATGAGCTGGGCAGAGGAAAACGCAAGCAATAACGAAAATCAGAGCAGCGACGCGGCTCACGTGGTGATCATCACCTCGGGACGAGATTTGAGCTTGGCCGGCAGCTTCTCATAAATGCCGTCAAAGCCGCCGTTGGAAAGAATGGCGACCACATCGCCGGGACGAAGTTGCGGCGCGATGGCATCGACAATCGCATCGGCGTTGCGCAGCAGGCGCGCCGGCTTGCCACCGGCCTGCAACTCGTCAACCACCGCACAAGGGTCGAGCCGCTCGCGCTCAGCAATCGCTTCCGACTTGAAAACCTCGGCCAGCACAACTTCGTCGGCGAGCGACAGGCTTTGTGCCAGTTCGTGTTGGAAGACTTTACGTCGAAGCGTGTTGGAGCGCGGCTCCAGCACCGCCCAGAGCCGCCGGCCGGCATAGCGCGTGCGCAGTGCCTTCAAGGTCTCGGCAATCGCCGTGGGATGATGAGCGAAGTCGTCGATGACGGTGATGCCGTGAACTTCGGCCTTCACCTCCAGCCGGCGCTTCACGCTGCGAAAAGTCCGGAGAGCGTCGGCGATGGATTCTCTGGCGATTCCATAGTTTGCTGCCATGGCAGCCGCAGCTGTGGCGTTCAGCACGTTGTATTCGCCGGCCAAAGGAAATTCGAAGTCGGCGTAAGACATGCCGTTGTGCAGCAGCCGCCAGCGAGTTGCCGTGGGCGCGTAGTCGACGTCAACGATCTGCCAGGCGGAGCTCTGCTGGAAGCCGTAACGCTCGACGCGGCAAAAAGCGCGACTGATGCACTCGTCCACGTTGGAGTGCCCATCCCAGGCGATCAGCAGTCCGCGGCGGGGAATGAGGTTCACCAGGCGCTTGAAGGCAGTCTTCACTTCGTCGAGGCTCTTGTAAATATCGGCATGATCGTACTCAACCGCAGTAAGGACGACTGCATGAGGAAAATAATGCAGGAACTTCGGGCCCTTGTCGAAAAAGGCCGTGTCGTATTCGTCGCCTTCCAGAATGAATTCGCGGCCTGGGCCTAGAGCAAACGAACTTCCGAAGTTCTCCGGGATCCCGCCGATCAGGAAACTGGGCGAGCGGCCGGCGTGATGAAAAATCCAGGCCAGCATGGAGGAAGTAGTGGTCTTGCCGTGCGTTCCTGCGACCACCAGGCGCTCTTTGTCCAACAAGAACTCATCGTGGAGCACTTGGGGCAGGGATTGCAGCGGAAGGCCCTGGTCGAGAACAAACTCCAGCTCGACATTGCCGCGCGAGATGGCGTTGCCGACGATCACCAGGTCTGGGCGGGGCTGCAGATTACTCTCGCTGAAAGGCTGGCTCACCGGAATGCTGAGCGACTGGAGGAAGTCTGACATTGGAGGATATGCCACAGCGTCAGACCCGGTGACCTGAAAGCCGCGCTGCTTGAGCATTCCCGCCAGCGAGGCCATCGCGGTGCCGCAAATGCCGATGAGATGAACGTGTTGGCGCTTCATGGAAATACGCATTGGCTAGAAGCAGGCTCCTCGCGGGCTGCAGACCGCGAGGAAGGACAAGCATAGACAGCTTCCCGGCGCGACCAAAGTCGTGCCGTGATGCAAACCCCTCCAGATTGGACTTTTCACCACCTGCTAGCGGGCGGGGCGTTCCCGCACTCCCGCGCCTTCGGCCTGCACGGCTGCGCCATAACTCAGCGAGACCGTCTTGCCAACGGCCAGCCTTGCCGGAACACCCAAAGGCAAGGTGATGCTCCCGCGCGAGACGTGTCCCGACTTTAGCCCGAAGGCCATGGGAACTCCCAGCTCACCCAAAATTCGCATTGCCACCTGCCGTGCGGTGTAACCGAGTGTTGCCGGCTCGTCGCAGTCGATCATCTCGCCGAAAATAATTCCCCGCACGCCGTCAAATTTGCCCGCCATCTTCAACTGCATCAACATGCGATCGATACGGTAGGGCCGCTCGGCGCGGTCCTCAAGAAACAGAATCGTGCCTTGCGTGCGGATTTCGTAGGGCGTGCCCAGCGAGGCGCACAGCAGCGAAAGGCAGCCGCCGTAGAGAACGCCTTCCGCGGTCCCTTCGGCGAGCGGCTCGACTTCCTCTGCGCTGAACTCGCGGCCGTAAGGCTCGCCGGAGGACAGCGCCGCCCGCCAGCTTGCCTGCTCGAAACCGCCGGGGCGCGCCAGATCGCCGGCCACCATAGGAGCATGAAACGTCACCAGCCCGGCAGCATCGCAGAGGTACGTCAGCAAAGTGGTCACATCGCTGCAGCCGGCAAAAATCTTCGGGTTGGCGCGGACCAGCTCGAGATCAAGCTGGGGCAGCAGGTAGTTGCAGCCGTAGCCGCCGCGCGCGCACAGAATCGCCTTGACCTCCGGCCGGGAGAACATCTCGTGCAGCTCGTGCACCCGCCGCTCCGCCGGTCCGGCGAAATAGAGCTGACGCTCGAAAATCGAAGGTAGGTAGAAGGGCTGGTATCCCAGGCGCCGAAGCTCCGCGCAACCTGCCTCCAAATCATCACGACGGAAGCCGCTGGCGGGGGCAATGATGCCCACAGTGTCGCCAGGTCGCAGCGCGGCGGGGCGGATGCGCTCCGGTTGAGCAGGGAAAGTCATGCGAACCGCTTATCTTATATGAAAAACTCGCCGCGGCAGAGCAGCGTGGCCGGGCCAGTAAGAAAGACTTCGCCGCTCCACTCCACGGTCTGTACGCCACCGGGAGCGCGCACGCGCACCGGCGAGCACGCCCGGCCGGAGTGAATCGCAGCCACCGCCGCCGCGCACGATCCGGTGCCGGAAGACAGGGTCTCGCCGACGCCGCGCTCGCAGAACCGCACTTCGATCTCGCCGGGGTTCAGGACCTTTACGAATTCCACGTTCATGCCGTGCTGGAAGTCGTGGTGGCGCGAAATTTGTTCGGCGACGGCTTGCCAGCCCAGTTCGAACTCCGGCACAAAGACAACGTAGTGGGGATTGCCCATGGAGACCGGCGTGCCGCAAATTTCGCCGTAGGTGAACTTGATGGGAAATTCGTCGCCGACCTCAGGCGCCCCCATGGAGCTGCGAAACTCAAAGTTGTTGCCGTCGCGCGCTCGCAGCTCGCAGGTCTTCAGTCCGGCCCCGGTGCGAATCACCACCGAACGGCAATGATTTTCCGCGCAGTGCCAGGCGGCGACGCAGCGGGTGCCGTTGCCGGAAATCTCCGCTTCCGAGCCATCGGCGTTCAACAGGCGAACGCGAAGATCGGCATCACTCGCGGGCAGGACCCACTCGACGCCATCGGCGCCAACTCCGTTATGGCGATCGCAGATACGGCGGGTGAAGGCGTGCAGGTCGCGGGGCGCGTGGGCAAAGTCGATGATGAGGAAGTCGTTGCCGCAGGCCGTCGCTTTGACGAATGGAATATGGGCCATAGCCGCTGCGCGGATTGTAACAAACGAGAATGCGCAGCTGACACCGCGGCGGTGGCCGCGGTGCGACCGGTCGCTTATTTCGGCTTGTAAACCGCGCACGCGGATTGCCCCGGCGCGCTGACGCTGACCAGCTCCTGCAGCTCTGCGGCGTGGCGCTGCACGGCCGACCAGACGGGATCGCCCTGGCAGGCCACAATGTAATCGGCATGATGGGCCGGGTCGAGCAACGCCCACTCCCAATCCGGATGCTCGCCTTCGGAGATGACGCGATGCAGCGGAATGCCGGCCAAACGCAGCGCTCCGGCGTACTCGGCTTCATACATCAGCAGGGTCGCGGAGGGCGGAATTTGCACCAGCACCCCGGCCACCCCTTGTTCCAGCGCCAGGCGGCCGCGCGAGTTCACCTGCGCCTCCCGCAACGTGATGGGCGACTCCGCATAAGCTGAACCATAGCTGGCGGCGACCAGCGCGATCATGACACACCACGCCGCCGTCCGCAGAGACACTCGGCCAAACCTCTCTGCGGCATAGGCCGCCAGCAGCACAGGAAAAACAGCGAAGGCGGGCAAAAGCTCGAGCCCGTAACGCACGTTGTAATACGAAAACGGATACCAGACGGGAAGATAGACGGGCACGCTGCCATAGGCGATCGACAAGCTGTAAAAGGCCACCGGCAGCCAGCACAACAGCAAAATTCCGTGGCTGCGAAAGCGCCACACGGCAAGCGCTGTGCCGACGAAGGCCAGCGCCAACAGCGCCCGTCCCCACGACGGCGCTCCCATGTTCAGCTGGGCGGCCTTCAGAAAATACAACCCGGCGGTGAGCAGATGGTCCTGGCCGGGATACGGCGGCGCTCCTCGCGCTGTGCTGCGCAGGGCAATCGCCTTGGCCGAGTAAGGACCGTTAAGGAAATCGAGCGCTTTGCCGGAGACCGCCCAGGTGTAGATGAGCCAATACACCGGCACGAGCGCATTCAACAGCATGACTTCCAGAAAGGACTTCGCGGCGGCGCGACGCTGGAGGGGATTCGTCAGGCGGCGATACCAGCGGACAAACGCCACCGTCACGATGACCCCGAGCACGCCGCCGGCGAACCAGCCGTCGTAGCGGGTGAGCGCGCCTCCGGCCAGGGTGATGCCGCAGTATTCCAGCGCTTGCCGAGGCTTGATTTGCGGCGGCGAACTGGACCCAAGGCCGGAGGTCGCGCGCAAGAATTCGTCCAGGTAGACCAGCGACCAGACGAAGAAGGCAAGGAAGATCGGCTCGTTCATCGCCGTCGTCTGCAGGTAGAGCAGATTGGGATTCAGCGCATAGATGCCGCCGGCCACGTAGCCTGCAAGCCGGCCGGCATGGGCGCTGACCAGGCGAAAGACGCCCAGCGCGCCCAGTACAAACGCCACCATGCCGGGGATGGCGCCGGCAATGCCGCTCTCCCACAGCGTGTTCACCCAGATGAAGGGCAGCATTGCCATGTGCTGCAGCGGCAACCAGACGGTGCCCAGTTGGCCGTACGATTCCAGCGGATGGCGATTATCGACAACGCGGCGCGCGATGTTCAAATGGGCGGCCGCATCGCCGTAGAGCAGCAGCTCCTGGTGAGCGTAGTAATAGAAGAGCGCCCCAAGCGACAGCGCCGCCAGGAGCAGGGTGAAGCGGGTTTCGCTGCGCTGGCGGCGACGCGCATCCCTACCCGTAGAGTGGTCAGCCCAAGCGGTCTTCATGCGTTCTTAGCCGACGCCGCCTTCGCCAAGCTCATGAAGGCCAATTCCCGGCCTTGTCAAGTCAAATATCAATCCAAATGGGTCAGCTCGCGGAAGACGTTGAAGCGCTCGTCGATTTCCTCCCGGCTGAGCGATTGCAGCCGCTCGGTGCCGAAGCGCTCGACGGCGAACGAGCCCATCACGCTGCCGTAAAACATGGCGTGTTTCAGCACGCGGCGCGTCACCTCCCCTTGCGACGCGATGTATCCCATAAAGCCGCCGGCGAAGCTGTCGCCCGCGCCGGTGGGGTCGCGGACTTCGTCCAGCGGCATCGCCGGAGCGCGGAAGGGATGTTGCCCGCCGGCAAATTCGCCGTCGCGGAAGAAAATCGTCGCGCCGTACTCTCCGTGCTTGATGACCAGGGCGCGCGGGCCCATCGCCATCACCTTGCGAGCGGCGCGCGGCAGGCTGTTGTCGCCGGCCAGCATCTTGGCCTCGCCGTCGTTGATCAGCAGCACATCCACGCGCTGCAGCATCTTCTCCAGGTTCCGGCGATGCCCGCTGATCCAGTAATTCATGGTGTCGCCGCCCACCAGCTTCACTTTGCTCATCGCGTCGCGCACGCGGGTTTGCAGCACAGGATCGATATTGGCCAGGAAAAGATAGTCGGAATCCTGATACTCGGCGGGAATCGCCGGGGCAAACGTCTCAAACACGTTTAACTCGGTGGCCAGTGTCTTGGCCTCATTGACGTTCTCGCCGTACTCGCCCGCCCAGTGGAAGGTCTTGCCTTTGGCGTGCTGGATGCCGCGGGTGTCGACGCCGCGCTTGTTCATCACGGCTTCGTTCTCCGGCGTGAAATCTTCGCCGACGACGGCCACCACGCGCACATCAGTGAAGTAGCTGGCGCTGAGCGAAAAGTAGGTGGCCGCGCCGCCCAGGATGTGCTTGCGCTCGCCGTAGGGAGTTTTCAGAGTGTCGAATGCAACCGAACCAACCACCAGAATAGACAATGCCTATGCTCCCGCTTTTTGTTCGGAATCGAAATACTTGCCCACCAGCAGCCGCAGCCGTTCCAGCGTTGCCGCCGGGACCACGCTCTTCTGGGTGATGATGGCGTTCGCCAGCGCCGAGCCGCATTTGCAACTGCGCGTTTCCGGCATGGCGGCGACTGCTTCGCGCACCACCGTACAGGCGTGCTCGGCGTTTTTCAGCAGCACGCCGACAATCTGCTCGACCGAGACATGATCGTGCTCTTCGTGCCAGCAGTCATAATCCGTAACCATCGCGATCGTCACGTAGCACAGCTCGGCTTCGCGCGCCAGCCGGGCCTCGGTCAGATTGGTCATGCCGATCACGTCGAGGCCCCAACTGCGATACAGGTTGGACTCGGCTTTGGTCGAGAACTGCGGGCCTTCCATGTTGAGATACGTCCCGCCGGACTTGACATTGACGCCCGCGCGGCGGCAGGCTTCAGCCACGACCTTGGCCGTGTCGGCGCAGATGGGATGCCCAAAGCCGACATGCGCCACCAGCCCGTCGCCGAAGAAAGTGTCGGCGCGATGCCGCGTGCGGTCAATGAACTGATCGGGAATGACAAAGTCGAGCGGCTGATGCTCTTCCTTCAGTGAGCCGACCGCCGAAAGCGAAAGGATTCGCTCGGCGCCCAGTTGCTTAAAGCCGTGAATGTTGGCGCGGTAATTGATCTCGCTCGGCATGAATCGGTGCCCGCGCCCGTGACGCGATAGGAAGGCCACCTTGCGGCCTTCCAGCACGCCCAGCACATATGCGTCGGAAGGCTTGCCAAATGGGGTGTCCAGCCATGCCTCCTGCGCTTCGCTGAAGCCGGGCATGGTGTACAGACCGCTGCCGCCGATGATGCCGATCTCCGCTTGTTGCAATCGCTGCTCCTGGGATGAGTTGTGAAACTCACGATTATACAGGGAGGGTAGATACCGCCTGCGCCTGCGCG
>Ga0070737_10002024_pt1 | contig 25807 bp, 27 predicted proteins | sample Coa_R1_10_FD_66438 | JGI IMG/M metagenome (GOLD analysis project Ga0070737, IMG submission 66438) | Surface soil microbial communities from Centralia Pennsylvania, which are recovering from an underground coalmine fire - Coalmine... | ecosystem: Environmental > Terrestrial > Soil > Unclassified... | reverse complement strand
GGCCATCCCTTGCGCAAAGACTATCCGCTGTCGGGTTTCCAGTTGCCCGATCCGCATTGGGGTGGGCAGGCGCCACTGGCGCAACCCCTGCCGGAGGGCATCGGCGCGCTGACGTTGCGCACCCGCGATGGCTCGGAGCAGGCGAATCTGCGGCTGCCCGATCAGGAGGGGGATGATGCAGGCGAACGAGCGGGCGGTTGAAACCGCCCGCCAACTGACCGCCCGCTGACGATCTTAGCCACAAGGATACATATATGCAGGTAGACGAAACGACACGGCTCGATGTGGAGGAGAGCGAACTCCTGGAGAACGGCGTGCGCCGCGATACCATGACCGTCAATATGGGGCCGCAGCACCCCTCCACACATGGCGTCTTGCGGCTCATTCTTACGCTGGACGGCGAGACCATCGTCAAAGCCGTTCCCGATATTGGCTACCTGCATACCGGCATCGAGAAGACCGCCGAGTCGAAAAGCTACTTCAAGGCGCTGGTGCTGACCGACCGCATGGACTATCTCGCGCCGCTCTGCAACAACCTCGCCTACTCGCTGGCAGTGGAGAAGCTGCTGGGGATAGACGTGCCTGAGCGCGCGAAATATGCCCGTATCATCCTGGCCGAGCTTCAGCGCATTGCCAGCCATCTCGTCTGGCTGGGGTCGAGCGCGCTCGATCTTGGCGCGCAGAGCGTCTTCCTCTACTGCTTCCGTGAACGCGAGCTGATCCTCGACATCTTTGAGTTGTGTTCCGGTGTGCGGATGATGACGAGCTACATCATGCCGGGCGGCTTGCAGGCCGACCTGCCCCCCGGCTTCGAGGGCAAAGTGCGCGATTTCTTGCGCATTTTCCCCTCGCGGCTGCGTGAATATCACGACCTGCTGACGAATAACCGCCTCTGGGTGGATCGCACGAAGGGCGTCTGCGTGCTCTCCGCGGAGGATGCGCTGGCCTACGGCTGCACAGGGGCTACGTTGCGCGGCAGCGGGATCGCCTACGACGTGCGCAAGGCTTTTCCGTATGGCGGCTACGAGCGGTTCGCGTTCGATATTCCCGTCGGCTCCAATGGCGACGTATACGACCGCTATTTGGTGCGGATGCTGGAGATGGAGCAGAGCCTGCGCATCATCCAGCAGGCGTTGGATGGGCTGCCGGGTGGCGCCTGGCAGGTGGCCGACCGCAAGATCGTGCCGCCGCCCAAGTACGAGGTTTCGTCAAACATGGAGGCGTTGATCCACCACTTCAAGCTTTATACCGAGGGCTATCGTCCGCCTGTCGGCGAGGTCTACGTCCGCACGGAATCGCCAAAGGGCGAGCTTGGCTTTTATCTGGCAAGCGACGGTGGATCTAAGCCCTATCGGATGCACGTTCGCGCGCCGTCGTTCGCCAACTTGCAGGCGTTGCCGAAGATGATCGAGGGAAGCCTGTTGGCCGACGTGGTGGCGGCGATTGGCAGTATTGACATCGTTCTCGGAGAGGTGGATCGCTAAATGATCAGCGAAGAGGTCAAGGCGCGGCTGCGCGAGGTGGCCGCGCGCTATCCACAGGCGCGGTCGGCGATGCTCCCTTGCCTGCATATCGTGCAAGACGCCGAAGGCTACGTCACGCCTGAGGGCATTCTCGCGGTGGCCGAGGCGATTGGCGTCAAGCCTGACGAGGTGGAGTCGGTCGTCACGTTCTACTCGATGTATCACCAGGAACCCATTGGCAGAACGGTGATCAAGGTCTGCACAAGCATCGCTTGCTATCTGCATGGCTGCGACGAGACGCTGGCCAAGCTGGAACGGCGATTAGGCATCCAGAAGGGACAAACAACCCCTGACGGACGTTATACCCTTGAGGGGGTGGAATGTCTGGCCGCCTGTGGCATGGCTCCCGCCGTGCAGGTAAACGGCGAGTTCGCCGAGCAGATGACGCCTGACAAGACCGACGCGCTGATAGACACGCTTGAGCAGCACGGCCCAGGAGCAATCCGCAACTACTGGCGGCAGATCAGCGAGGGGCGCGGCATGGCGACAGAGACGACGCTCGGCTCTGTAGGCGCCACAGCGGAGACAGGCGCGCCAGCCAGCAATGGCAACGGAAACAACGCCCAGACAACAGGCGAGACGAAATCGCGCGGACAGCGCCAGAAAGGCAGCCGCTAATTATATGGCTGAGACGATTGAACAGGCGGCCCCGACCACCCTGCCGCTTGGCCCTTATCCGCGCATCGTCATGAAAGACTTTGACGTCCCCAACATAGACCAGATAGAGGTCTATCGCGCGCATGGCGGCTACGAATCGCTGACGAAGGCGCTGGCAAACTCCAAACCTGAAGAGGTCATGGAGGAAGTCAAGCAATCCGGCTTGCGTGGGCGCGGTGGCGCTGGCTTCCCCACCGGCCAGAAGTGGAGCTTCCTGCCACCGCTTGGCGCGAAGCCACGCTACCTGTGCGTCAATGCGGACGAGAGCGAGCCGGGCACCTTCAAGGATCGCATGATCATGGAGGTCTCGCCGCATCTGCTGGTCGAGGGGACGATCATTAGCTCCTACGCCACAAGCGTTCACCATGCGTTTATCTACATTCGTGGCGAGCTACCCTTCGCCGCGCGCCAGGTGGAGCGCGCAGTCAACGAGGCGTATGACGCCGGACTGCTTGGCAAGAACATCCAGGGCAGTGGCTTCGACCTCGACATCACCGTCCACCAGGGCGCAGGCGCGTATATCTGCGGCGAGGAGAGCGCGCTGCTGGAATCGCTGGAAGGCAAACGCGGCTATCCACGCCTGAAACCGCCGTTTCCCGCTGTGGTGGGTCTCTATGGCGGGCCGACGGTGATCAACAACGTCGAGACGATGGCGACAGTTCCAGGCGTGCTACGGGTGGGCGCACAGACCTACGCGGCTTATGGCACGGAAAAGAGCAAAGGCACACGCATCTACTGTCTGAGCGGCCATGTCAACCATCCAGGCAACTATGAACTCCCGCTGGGTACACCGTTGCGCACATTGATCGAAGACTTCGGCGGCGGCGTGCGGCTTGGCCGCAAGGTAAAGGCCATCACGCCGGGCGGCTCCTCGGCGCCATTTTTATCGGCGGATCAACTCGATACGCCGCTTGACTATGAGGCAGTGGCTGCCGCCGGCTCGATGCTTGGCTCAGGTGGAGTGATCGTGCTGGACGACCAGACGTGCATCGTCGGCGCGGCGCTACGCATGACGGAGTTCTATCGCGATGAATCGTGCGGCAAGTGCACACCCTGCCGCGAGGGGACGTTCTGGCTTGTGCAGTTGCTCGAACGGCTCGAAGAGGGCCATGGCAAAGAAAGCGACATCCCGCTGTTGCTTGACATCTGCGACAACATGGTGGGTGGCAAATGCTTCTGCCCATTGGGTGACGCCGCCACTGCCAGCATCGTCAGCAGCATCAAGCTCTTCCGCGATGAGTATATCCATCATGTGCGCACGGGCGGCTGCCTCGTCGGGCCAAAGGCGCGCAGCTAGGGATTGAGTGATATGCGTTCTGACAAGGTACCCAGCCGCGACGAATACATCGATCAGCTCTTTGAGAGTTCCCTACGAGACGGTGAGCGCGTGTACGCCTTTGGCGTGCAGCTTCGCCAGAAGTTCATCGCTGCCCATGGCTACCTCCCTGAAGATTCGACGACGCCGCGTGTTCCCGTCACGGTAGACGGCCCAGTGGATCGCGACGAGTACATGGCGCGCGAGTATGAGCGCGAACACGGCGAGGAAGAATAGGGAGCGCGACGCTACTTGTCTGGCGTCTGTCGCTTTGATACATACTATGTAGCATCCTCCAGCCCACGAAGGTGGGCTTTGCGGCGCAGCCCTTAGGCGCAATTTCAACCGCCCGCCTGCCAGGCATACGACACGCGACGCCAGGGACGGCGGCGGTACTTTAAGCTCCCCTTGCGCCAGTGGCATGATCCGGTACATGATGTGGTACTATAGGCACGACATGCGCGTACACGATGGAGTGGCGCGCCTGCGCAACGAGAGAGCAGGGTGAACTCACATACAATGGAGGGCAAGTGGTCATGGCGATACGGGTGGGGATAACAGGCGTTGGCATGGTGACGCCGCTAGGAAACGACGTGGCGACGACCTGGCGCAATATCTGCGCGGGCCAATCAGGCGCCGGGCCAATCACACGATTCGACGCCAGTGACCAGGATGTGCGATTTGCCGCCGAGGTCAAAGACTTCAACCCCCTTGACTGGATGGATCGCAAAGAGGTTCGTCGCTCCGAGCGTTTCACGCATTATGCGATGGCAGCCACCCGCCAGGCGCTCGATGATTCTCGTCTCGACATTGCGCCAATCCGCGATGAGGTGGGCGTGTTGATTGGGTCTGGCAGTGGCTCGCTGGATATGCTGCAAAGCGAGTTCAGGACACTGCTCTACGAAGGGCCAGATCGCCTCAGCCCGTTCGTCATTCCCGTCATGCCCGCAGATATGGCGGCGGCCACTGTCTCGCGTCTGCTGGGTGCGCGCGGCCCGTGTTTCTCCACGACCTCGGCCTGCGCGACGGGAGCCAACGCTATTGGCGAGGCGGTGGAGATGATCAAGCGGGGCGACGCGCGTGCGATGATCGCTGGTGGCACAGAAGCCTGTGTGGTTCCGATCAGCATTGCGGCCTTCGCCAAGATGCAGGCGCTCTCGAAGCGCAACGACGATTATGCGCATGCCAGCCGCCCGTTCGACAAAACGCGCGATGGCTTTGTGATGGGCGAGGGCGCGGGCGTGGTCATTCTCGAAGAGATCGAGGCGGCGAAAGAGCGCGGCGCACACATCTACGCCGAGGTGATCGGCTACGCCACTACCTCAGACGCGCACCATATCACTGATCCTGCCCCCGGTGGCGCGGGGCTGGCGCGGGCAATTCGGCGCGCGCTCCAGAAAGCCGAGATTGCTCCGGAGCAGGTAGAATACATCAACGCACACGGCACCTCAACGCCGCCAAATGATCGCAACGAAACGGCTGCCATCAAAACGGTCTTTGGTGAGCACGCCTATAAGCTGGCGATCAGCTCCACGAAATCCATGACGGGCCATATGGTGGGCGCCGCTGGTGGCGTCGAGGCGATCTTCACGGCGCTTGCGTTGCGCGACGGCGTGTTGCCGCCGACCATCAACTACGAATACCCTGACCCTGAGTGCGACCTTGATTACGTTCCCAACCAGATGCGACGCGCGCCCATTCAATATGCGATCTCCAACTCGATGGGCTTTGGTGGCCACAACGCCGTGTTGGTGTTGCGTCGCTACGAGGGGTAGCGCGGATGGCGGCTGGCGCGCCTGCTGGCCCAAATGCGCCAAATGGGTCAGGCGGCGCACACGACGACACTCCGGCGCCCGCCGCTTTGCTTCGGCTGCGCGAGGGCGATGTGGTGCGTCTGTGTGGCCTGATCGCCGCCGCTCACGGCCTTGACTACATCGCTCACCATGCCGTCGGACGTCCGCGTCGCGAGGGAGCGCGCCTGCTGGCAAATCTCCCCACCGCGCTCGATAGCCAGGCGGACGAATCGGATGCCACACAGCCAACCTGCGAGGTCTGGGCCGAACTCATCGAGCCGCCTGACGCCGACCGCGTGACTAGCCGCGCACAGGGCAAACCCATTGCGCTACGCTGGGGATGCTCGGTTCATGCCAGCCCTTCTTCCCAACGCCTGGGATGCGAACACGTCGCCGCGCTGCTCACTGCGTGGCTGCGCGCTCCCGGCGACTTTCGTTCGACTACTGCGCTGCCTCCTCAGCCACTTGCGCCAGCCATACCCCACGCAGAATCTCAAACAACCGCTAACTCCTCTACTACACCTCAGCGCGACGCGCCGTTCACGCTGGCTGGCGAACTTGGACGCCTGAACGCGCGTGACGCCTGCGAACTGGCGGAGCGACTGGCGCGTGTGCTGACGCCACCAGAAAACATCGCACACCCTCCGACGTTTGACGACGCCAACGCCGCCCGCAGGTTTATCGAGGCGACCCTCACTGACGCACAGGCGTTGCGCATGGCGCTCACACGGCTGGAACCAGGCGCCCGCGCGACATTCAACGATCTCATGCTGATGGGAGGAACAATTACCGCAGGCGATCTGGCGACCTTGCAAGAACGCGCAGGACGTTTTCCCAGCGACGGCCAGCGCGATTTGCTGATCCTCGAACGCTTCGGGTTGGTCTTCCGGGCGTTCCAGCCGCTTGCCAGCTCACCAACGCCTTCCTCTACCTCTACGCCGCAACTTCATCAAATCGCCGGTTGGCGGATCGCGCCGGAGCTACGCGCCTGTGCGCCGGTTGCGCTCTTACCTGCGCCAGTATCGCAGGCGCCGGAAGAACAAATGAGGCAGTCTGCTCAACCCAGCGGGCGGCGTGCGCTGGCGTCGCCGCGTCAGCTCTGCCTGGCGTTGGCGTTACTTGCGCGGGCGCCTGCGCCGCTTGGCCCGTTTGGCGCACCCTATGCTCAACGCGACCATGCGCAGATGAGTGAAAGGCAAGCAAAAACAGACGCGCGAATGCAAACGCCCGGCGCCTCACCTCTGGCGCCTGGCGACCTCCCCCAGGCGCAACTGACGCGGCTGGCGCGCGCCGCCGGATTGACGCCAGGGCTTGCCCGCATGGCGCGGCGCATCTTGCTATGGGGACGCGAGCAGGCCCCGGGGCAGCCGCTGACCGACCTCGCCAGCGCGCCGCTGGATGAGCGTGCGCTTGCTCTTCGCGCAGGGTTCGATCTCTGGCGCGGGGCGTTCTCAGCGGTTGACCTGCTCGATCTCACAGATGGCGAGGCGCCGGAGGGAGGCGTCACGCGTATGCGCTACGATGTGCGCCATCCCGCGTTCCGGCCAGCCGCGCTTGCCGGCGAGGCCGCCGCCGCACGTGAGTTCGTTGTTGGGCTGCTCACCCATGCTCAGCCAAACATCTGGTATCGCCTCGATGACCTGCTAGCGTTGATCTGGCGTATTCATCCGCTGTTTTTGCGCGGACGACAACAGACCTATGCTCCCCCTGTCTGGCTCTTGGAGCGTATCGCCGATGGACGACCGTTGCGCCCCACCGTGCGAGAGGAGTGGCTGGCGAGCGAGGGCGTGTACATACGCGCGCTGCTGGCAGGCCCCCTGCATTGGTGGGGCGCGCTCGATCTGGCCTTCGACGCCGCACCGCCCAGGCGGCTCAGCCATATTCGTCTGACACGCTTCGGCGCGTTTCTGCTGGCCCCCTCGCCAACGCCAATAGACATCGCACAGGCCAACCAGGAGATAAGCGACCGCTGGGGCGAGGCGCTGCTGACCACACGCGACGGCGCGCTGGCGGTTCATCCGTTGGCAGTGAGCGCCGCACAGCTAGAAGGGCTGGCGCGCTGGGGACGCCCAGTACGCATCGCGGGCGGTCGCCTGCTCTACGCGCTGAGCGCCGATCTGGCTGCCGCCGCGTTTGATCAGGGGTTGGAGCCGGACGACGCAGTGCGCATGCTTAGCGCACGCGGATACGTCGCCGAGACACTGCTCAACCGGCTGCGTCCCTGGCGCGCCAGCTACGGCGCGGCCCGCATTGAATCCGGCTGGGCGCTGATCGAGGCGCGCGATGAGCCGACGCTACGCGAGGCGCTGGCCGCCGCGCCGGAGATCGCCGCACGCGCGCGACTGCTTTCCCCCACACAGGCGTTGCTTAGGCCAGATGATCTGGCTACACTACGCGCCGCGCTCACCCGACGTGGGATGGCGCTGTGAGGTGTCTATTGAACGACGGGCGAGGCTTCGACATTTCCAGTGAGTGATACCTGCCATTTCAGCTTGCCAGCCGCCGCGTCCAGCGCATAGAACGAGCCATCGTGCGAGGCAAAGAACACAACGCCATTCAGCACAGCCGGCGACGAGCGCACCATATCGCTTGCGGTAAACGTCCAGAGCAGCTTGCCGGTCGTTGCGTCCAGGGCGTACAGACGCATATCGTCCACGCCGATGTAGACCGTACCATTTGCCACAGTGGGCGAGCCATAGCCGGAGATTGCGCCGCCCGTCGTATAGCGCCAGAGCAGCTTGCCGGTCGTCGCGTCCAGCGCATAGAGCGTGTGGTCTTCCGAGCCGACATACGCGACGCCATTGGCGATAGTGGCGCCTCCCTCTAATGGCAGTGACGTTTTGTACTTCCATTTCAGCGCGCCCGTCGTGGCGTCGAACGCATAGAGCGCCCCATCGTCGGCGCTCACATACACCAGCCCGTTCACCACAGTGGCGTCGCCATTCGCTGCGTCAGCGGATAGCGGCGTATGCCAGCGTAGTTTCCCTGTGGCGGCGTCGAGCGCATAGACGCCGTTATCCACGCCGCCCGCGCCAAAATAAACGGTACCCCGCGCCACGGCAGGAGCCGAATACAGATGATCTTTGGAATTGGGCATCTGGAAGCTCCAGAGATGTGCTCCGCTGGACGCTGTGAGCGCATCCACAGAGCCAATATCTGAGGTATAATAGACAATGCCGTTTGCCAGCGCCGGATAGCCATCCACCGGCGCCGGGCGCATGAACCGCCAGACTTGCTTGCCTGTCGTCATGTTGATGGCGTAGGCGTAGCCGTCCTGTGAGGCAGTGTAGACTATCCCATTATCAGGCACTGGCGTTGTATACGTCGCGCCCATCTGAAACGTCCAGCGAGTCGCGCCCGTTTGCGCGTTCAGAGCCACCAGCGAACCGAGACTGCTGCTCGGATCGGCGCCAACGTAGATGGTATGCGCGGCAAAGCTGGCGCCCAGCGCAGGGGTAGTGGTAGGCTGCATGTTGTGGATTGCCTGACCGCATGCAGCAAGCGCGAGGGCCAGCAGGATACCAGCTATCAGCAAGCGCAGCGCCGGTAAGCGGGTATCAACGATATGGCGCACATTTCGCACGGTATGCTCCTTGCTGTTGTGAGTATGAATCTTGGCATGGCGCTCAATGGCAGGCACACCAGGCATACCGCGTAGTAAACGCGCGAGAGACGAGGTTGTCTATCCCCGCCTGGTATCCTACTGGTATCCTAACTTTTCGACTGACATTCCACCTCAGTATTTACGCAGGAGGGTATCGTGCCAGAGCAAAGCGACACACCACCGGAGGACGCCGCGCCACAAACGCATCTTCAGGCAACGCAGACCTATGCGCCCACCACCTGGGGGCGCTATATGCTGGCGTGGGGCGCGCGCACCTACGTGATGGGCATTCTCAACATCACGCCCGATTCGTTTTCGCTGGATGGCCTGCTCAGCGAGGGCGCCTCACAGGAGGAGATTATTCGCCAGGCCATCGCCAGAGGACGCCAGATGGTCGCCGAGGGAGCCGACCTGATTGACGTGGGTGGTGAGTCTACACGCCCCGCCACAGTAGGCGCCGAGCCATTGGACACAGAAACCGAACACGCGCGCGTGGTTCCGGTCATCGAGGCGCTTGCGGCGACGCTTCCCGCCAATATCCCCATCTCGGTTGACACCTATAAGGCTAGCGTCGCCGAGGCTGCGCTCGACGCAGGAGCCGCGCTCGTCAACGACATATCGGGCTTGCGCGCCGACCCGGAGATGGCCTCGCTGGTCGCGGCGCGCGGCGTTCCCATTGTGTTGATGAGCAATCTGCGCGGCGTGACCCGGCGCGATCCCGCGCGCCCGCTGGTGGATGTGACATATCGGCTGGCGGGCAGCCTTGAACGCGCGCTCGACGCGGGCATCCCCTGGGATCACATTATCCTCGATCCAGGGATTGGCTTTGGGCTGGTCGGCGCCGAAAATCTGCGCGTGCTGAAGGAACTGGGGACGTTGCGTGCTCTTGGGCGTCCGTTGCTGGTGGGAACCTCGCGCAAGTCGCATATTGGTTTGGTGTTGGGAACACCAGTGCAAGACCGGCTGGAAGGCTCCGCAGCGACCGTCGCGCTCAGCATCGCCCAGGGAGCGGATATTGTGCGGGTGCACGACGTGAAGGAGATGGCGCGGGTGGCGCGGATGAGCGACGCGATTGTACGGGGCTGGCAGGAGAGACCAGGCTGAGGAACAACCCTATGGCGTGGCCGTCGTTGCGGGCGTTCCGGTTCCCGCCGGAGTGGTAGGCGTGACAGGCGGAGTGGTGGGCTGAGTTCCACTGGTGGAGGTGGGCGGCGCGCTGACTTTGGGCGTCGTCAGCACATGGTAGCCAAAGGCGACGCCAATCCCCAGGACAAGCGCCAGGATAAGGATGCCAAGCGCCTTCCCAAACGAGAGGCCACCGCCCGAAGGAGGCGCGCCCGCCGCGTTTCGGCCGCTGCGCGCATTGGCCGCGCCATAGGAGCCCTGTGCGCCACGTCCACTACGTCCACCACGCGCCGCGCCTACAGGAGCGGAGAACGGCTCGTCGCCCCACAAACCACCGCCAGCGCGGCCAGCGCCGCCGGAACGACGGCTACGCGCATCACCCCAGTCATCCACAGGCGGCGCGTTGCGCGTGGCCGAACGGGGCGCAGGCATGCCATAGCCGCTACGATTGGGATTCGAGCGCGCCGTGCGGACGCCTCGGTCGCCATAGTCGTCGCGCGGGCTGCGTGGGGGTACACTTCGCCCGTTACGGCGTGGGCGCTCGTCGTCCCAGTCGTCGCGGGAGGAACGCGCCCGCCGCATCTCCACGCTCAGGTCTTCCAGCGACTCGCTCGCCTCAACGGGATCGGGCCGCGAACGGCGCGGCGCGGCTGCGCCTGAGGAGGTATAGGGAGAATAGGGCGAATACGGCGAGCGCGACCGGTCTGAGCGATCATCTCCACGCTCACTCAAGCGACCGGATGGGCGATCACGATCACCGGATCGGCTGGATAAGCGCGACGGAGGAGATGGCTGCTCCCATTCGTCATCGGCATAGCGATCCGCACGCGAACTGCGTGTGCCGGAGGAGCGTGTGGACGAGCGACCGGACGGCGCGCTTCGTTCACCATAGCCATCGGAGCGCCGGGAGCGTGACGAGCGACCCCGCCGGTCGAGTGTCTCGTCGTCATCCCAGTCGTTGTTTCCCATGCCTCGCCACCCCTCGCGTTGTATCATCTTTGCTATCTTCCGCGATCTCTCGTCTGCGCCCTGTTCACCAGCCGCGTTTCTCACGAGGCGGCGATCCCCTGGCGCATAGTGACTCTGCCCCGCCCCAAGCGAGTGTACCACAGATCATCACGTTGCGCATTCCCTAAGGGACAAATACCCCATAGGCGTCCAGGAAGTCCTCTTTGGGTCGCTACTCTTGGCTTACTCTTGGCTTACTCTTGGCTTACTCTTGGCTTACTCTTCGTCGGGTTCGGGCGAGGGTTGGCGGCGTGTGGGCAGGCCAAGACCCTGCCCGGCGTTCGCCATCAGGCCGCCAATGGAGACCGAGGCGGCTCCTACCGATGCCTCGCGCGCTGGCGTTTTCTCCAGTGCCTCGCGGGTCGTCTTCACCAGTTCGCCTACAGCCTCGGCGGAGAGCTTTTCGCCACGCATAACCAGCGCATCGATCCCAAGCTGCACAAGCGTTCGCGCGGCCTGCGCATCGAGCGCCTCTGCGGACGAGAGCGAGGCCAACAGCGGGAAGCGCAACGACTCGGCCAACAGCACCGTTTGGGCAAACTCCGTCACGCTCAGGCGAGCCAGTGCGGCAGCGGTGAGATCGAGCCGCACATAACCGGCCTGCGCAGGCAGCATATTCACTGCGCGCAACGCCAACAGGCCCATCTGGTCACTGGGCTGGCTGACGGTGACAATGCGATCAAATTGCTCTACCTCTTCGAAAAGGATGCTGACTGGCGCGCCCGAAGGTAGGATGGCGAAGGCGGCTCCGGCGTCGTGTGCGGCTTTGAGGACATTGTCGCTAGTGGCAGCCAGATCGCCAAACTCCACACCCCACAGCGGCCCGCCATTGCCTGCGGTTCCGGCGCTGGCCAGCGCAGTAGTGAGCTTGCCAACCTCGGCGCCGGGCGTCCAGCCGGTGATGATCATAGCGTCGGCCCCATTCTTGGCGGCGGCCTCGGCCTGGGCGGCGGCGTCAGCGCGCAACGCGACGATCAATCCGGCAGGACGCGGCGCCTGGCTGGAGGATTGTGGACGGCCAAAGCCCATAAAGCCCATGCCGGAGTTCCCGCCCTTGCTGACCTGTTGCAGTTTGTCAATCAGTTTTCCCATTGTCTATCCCTTTATCATCCGCTATCGCTATCATTGCACGCCTTGCTCACAGGCAAAGGCTGGCCTGACACATCATCTCTTATGGTTCGCCAACGACGCCTCCAGCGCAACGAACGCGCCGCTTGTGGATGCGTTGTTCGTATTATAGCAGCTTGCGTCCTTGCCCTGCTTGTTATGGAAACGAGTTGCGATGAGGCAAAAGACCAGCGCTACTTGTTGAAGAATCGCTGGATGAGCATCGCGGCAAAAATGGCTTCGATCACAAGCCCCACAACCGATTCGACTGCTGTCACCCAGCTCAACAAGCCAAAGCCCACTTGCTCCTGAAACGTGCGCCCATGGATCGCCGTGAAACTGAGCAGGAGAGCATCGAGCGATTTCTGTAGAAGAGTATGTGCACCATCATTGGGAATACCCAATTTGAAGTAAACTCCGGCGAACAGCAGGAGCGTTCCGGCATAGACGAGCAGGATATTCTTCATATGATACCCATAGCCTGAAGTCACTGCCAGGAACCCAGAGAAGAGCCAGCGCCCCAGTGAACGCCAACCATCGAAGTAATACGACTTCCGCTGCATAATTTGCGCGCGGTAGATGTAGCGGTCAGCTTCCTCATTCATCCCCTGCGTTTGCAGGGCAACCGCCAACCCCCTGTATGCCCGCGCCGCTGCTTGATATTCCGCTCGGCGCGTGGAACCGTTTTTGCGTGAGCCACGCTTGGTTGTACCCTCTTCCTCATCCCCATACTTTGCTCGGTGAGCGATACGTTCATCCAGAAGTTTCTTCGCTGCATCCAGTTTCACATTTGACAGGTTAGTATTGTCAAAAATTGTCCCATCCAGTCGCGCCTCTGCCAGACCAACATTATTCAACTGAGTATACTTGTCAAGCGAGGCGCGCTGGAGATTCGCATGGTCGAGACTGGTTCCGTCGAGGGAAGCGCCATCTAAGCGTGACCCGGTAAGGTCAGATTCGTCCAGGAATGCCCCAACAAGATTAGTCTCTTGCAAATGCGCGTAATTGAGAGTCGTCCGCTCCAAGTGTGCTCCAAAGAGGATAGCTCTATCAAGGTGGGCCTCGAAGAGAATAGCCCCCTCCATGTGCGCATTAGTAAGATCGGCCCCATCCAACTGCGCCCAGGAGAGCTTGGCCCGCTCAAGATACGCTATGTCGAGGTGTGCCTCGTTCAATTGCGCCCCATAAAGGTAAGCTCGCTCCAAGTGCGTTTCTCCCAGGTTGGCCTCGTTCAATTGAACAAGCACAAGGAAGGCCTTCTCCAAATCTGCTTGGCTAAGGTTAGCTCCTTGTAAGTTCACAAACTTGAGCGCGCTCCACGTCGCTTTCTCATCCTTCAAGCGTTTCTCAGTAAAGATCTGTGAAGAGAGTTCTTCGATGTAGCCCAAGCGGAGGAATCGCTCTGCCTGAGCTTCCGTGATGCCCTTGACGGTGACAATTGCGTAGACTGCCAGCCAAAAGACATCGGTTCCCGTCAGTCGCTCGTTCTCAAACGGGCCAATTCGCCCACCATGCGCAACCTCATTCCACCAGGCGCGCAGGCGCGCCCACAACTCCTGCTTGCGTGTCTCGTCAATTGGGTCGCCCCACTTCTCTTCGCTCATACCTGCCCACTCCTGCGCTGCTATCGTCAACAACACTGGTTGTAGCGATAGTATAGCCCAAGCTGAAGAGACAACGGCGTTTTGCTCAGAAGATTTATGGACGACGTGGAACTGTGAGCGCCAGCCGACGCGCCAGGCTTCGCGCCCGCCGCTGACGCCTGCCATACCAGCCCGCCACACACCAGATGATGAACGCAATGACCACCGCGCCAAAGATCGCCTATCCCGCGCGCTCCATGATCAGCAGCAGCCGTGGCCATTCGGCCCTCACTGCATAGCCAATCGCCGCGTACAGGCTGTTCCAGAGCAGCGCGGCCACCATCTCATAGGCGAGAAAGCGCGAGTAGCGCATACGTGCGGTTCCGGCGGAAAGCGCCACGAACGAACGCACATGACCGACCAGGTGGGAAAGCAAGATTGCCTTGCCGCCGTGGCGGCTGAGAAACGCTTGCGCCTGACGCACCCGCCCGCGCACGCGCAAGCGTCGCCCCAGGCGGGTATTTCCCCAACGCGCCACGATAGCCCCCAGCGCATAGCGACCAAACAGGTAGTCGGCGCTATAGCCAAATACTATGAGAGTCTTCTATGTTTTCACAGTTTTCCCATAGTTTCCACATAGTTTTCCCATAGTTTCCACATAGTCGTAGTCGTCGCCTATACTTCACCACGAGGCAGATACAAAATCGGCACAGTATTCGCTGGATAAACCAGTAGTGATGTTCTCACCTCCATCATGACATCACGGTGTGGTTGCTCCTGCCCGCTCATCACAAGTACGGCGCCATCGGAAAGAGCGAACCAAAGAGTTGATGGGCGGGGCGGAGCGCCACCGCTCCGATTGTTTGTCGTTCATCAGAGAATCAGAAGGAGTTTGTGCTATGTTCTCTCCATTGTCTGCCGCGCCTGGCCCTGCGCTCACCACGCTCACGCGCAACTGGTGGGCTGTTGTGTTGCGCGGTGTGCTCGCCGTCATCTTTGGCATTCTGGCGCTGATCTTCCCCGGCCATGTGCTCGTGGCGCTGGTGCTGATCTTCGGCGTCTACGCGATCCTCGACGGCATTTTCAACATCGTGTCCGTGGTGGTCTCCGCTGCGGCGCGTACACACTGGCTCTCCCTGTTGTTCGAAGGCGTCGTCAGCATCATCGCTGGCATTATTGCCTTCTTCTTCACAGGCCTGACAGCGTTGGCGCTGCTCTATCTGATCGCCGCCTGGGCGATTATCACCGGAATCGCCGAGATTGTGTCGGCTATCCGCCTGCGCAGTGTCATCAACAACGAATGGCTGCTGATCATTGGCGGCATTCTCTCCATCGGGTTTGGGATCATCATAGCGATCTTTACCGGCCCGGCGGCGCTGGCAATCGTCTGGGTGATCGGCATCTATGCGATTCTCTTTGGCGCGGCGCTGATCGGTCTGGGTTTCCGGCTGCGCGCCATGCGCTCCCCGCAGGCAACTTCGCCTGCCAGCGCGAATATGCCACCCATGCTGCCCGCCTAACCTGTATTCTTATCAGGTGTTGGCTCCGGGCACACGGCGAAACACGCCGTAGAGCAGGCTGATTCCCAGTAACAGGCAGGCTGTGCCCACTGCAAACGAGGCCGACAGGCTGACATTCTGCTGAAGCCAGCCTGCCACAGCCGGGCCAATGCTATAGCCGATGCTCCAGGTGAGGCTATAGAAGCCGCTGAGTGTGGCCCGATGGCGCGCGTTGACACGCTCCATCGCGAAGGTGGCGTAGATGGGGTCGAAGACCCCACGCAGGATATTCCGTAGATATTCCGCGCCCATCGAAAGCGCAAGCGTCGGCGCAAAGCCGATGATGAGCATGGTGGGCGCGCTGAGCGTCACGACGGCGGTGATCGCACGCAACTTGCCCAGCCGCCGCGCGATGGGCGGAGCCACCAGCGCCATCACGCCACAGAGCAAGCCAGCCCCCGCGCTGAACGCGCCAAGCGCCCCCGGCTGCAACAGATAGCGCAGGCGGAAGAAGAGCTGAAGCAGGCCCGCTACTGCCCCTTCGCCCGTTGTAAAGAGCATATCAGGGATGAGCAGCGCCGCAAACAGTAAGACGACAGCCAGCCGACCATTTCCACCGATACCTGTCGGCGCATCCGTCGTCTCAGGCGCGACCACTGGGTGAGTCACCGGCATGGCTTCGGGCGTTGCGCTGATTGATTCGGCGGCAAGAGCAGAAGTTGGTTGTGGCTCCGCTTCGGGCTGACGCTCGCGCAGGAAGGCAAGCGGCGCGGTGGGCAGCAATACCGCCAGCGCCGCCGCGATCACTCCACAGCGCAGCGGGAGGGGGCTGAACGCGGGAAGATGCAACAGCAGTCCGACGCCTTCGGGCACAAGGCCACCAATCAATCCGCCGAGCGCCCCAATCCCCAACAGCAAGAAGCTATTGAGCGACATGACGCGCACACGCTCTTCCGAGGCGACGCTCTCGGTGAGCATGGGAATGTTCGTCACCCAATAGGCCGAGGAGAGGATGCCGTTGGCGAAGCTGGCAGCCAGCATGATAGGTGCGCTGGTCGTCAGTCCAATGCCAGCCAGCGCCAGTGGATTGAGCAGCCCCGTCACCAGCAACAAAGGCTTGCGATGCGTGCGAAAGAGGCGGTCGGCAAGGAAACCCATCGGCACGGCGGCCAACAGTGCGCCAAGCGAAGGCGCCGCCGTCAGCAGACCAATGAAATCTTGCTTATATCCCAGGCTATAGGCATACAGATTGATGACCACGATGCCAATGCTCAACTGGATGCCTTTGCCCAGCGTGAAGAGGAGCAGCAGGTAGACATTGCGCGGAAAGTGGAGATATGGGTTCAGGGCGCGGCGCCATCCACTGCCCATCGCACGCCGGGCGGGCTGTGATGGGGACGAAGCCGAAGTGACGCGCGCCATGTTGTGTGTTCTTTCCTCTCCAATTATCTCCAATTATCTGTGGCTAGCCATAGGCGACTCTGCGGCGGGCACGGTGGGCGTCTCGCCGCCAGCGACAATGGGCCGCAACGGGCTGGAAAACTCGCTGGCAAGGCAATCCATATACACAATATCGTACCAGTGATCGCCCAACCGCTGGCACTCGCGCCGCCGCCCGAACTCACGAAAGCCCGCGCGTGTGTAGGCGCGGATCGCGCGTTCGTTGTAGCTGTAGGTGTCAAGCATGATGTTGTGAAGGCCAAGCACGTTGAAGCCGTAATCCAGCAGCAGCCGCGCCGCCTCCGTGCCGTAGCCCTTGCCCCAGCAGTCGCGTTCGCCGATGAGAATGCCAAACTCGGCGCAGCGGCGTACATGATCTATCTGGCGTAGCTCGGTCTCGCCAATGAAACGCAACGTGGCCAGTTCGTAGATGGCAAAGCTCACCCAGTTACGCGATTCGCTCTTGCTGTACCTCTCAAAGTCGGCATCCTCTTGTTCGCGGAAGCGCGGCGCCAGCGGATCGCCAGAATAGATCATGAGGGTGAAATCGTTCTGCCAGCGATGGAGAAATGGCACATGCGCTCGCATCATCGGCCCTAGCGCGATACGCTCGCCATAGAAATTGATGATAGGCGGCGTAGTCTCCGCCTCAACGTGCGGCTCCTGCGGCGTGTCGCCTCCCTTGCCGCTCTTTGCACGCGCCATCAGTTGCTCCTTCGCATGTTCTAGCCAGGTATGATGTGTCTCTAACACTCGCCCTTGCAATCATACCACATGCCGCTGGGCAGCGAGTGGTCATATCGCCAGCCAGCTTTTATACGCGCGAGGACGTGTTTCCGTGCGCCAGTTGACATTATGCCCGTTCCTGTGCTACTCTACACGTGGCGTTGTTAACATCCAAAGAAGTCAGGGTTTCTGATACGATTGGTTGTACGGGACGCCTGATATGGGAGACCAGAGACACCGCTTGCCTGGCATATAAATGATGCGCAGTGAGTGGCTGTCGCAAGGAGATGGATGAGCAGCGAGCCTGCTGAGACGTCGAGACAATCGAAGATTTTTGCCCACGTGGCGCAGAGGTAGCGCACAATCTTGGTAAGGTTGGGGTCACGGGTTCGAATCCCGTCGTGGGCTCCAGCGGTCTCATCGCCGTTCGACACATTTCCGCCTTGCTTTCCCCTGCTTGCCATGCGCACACTTTAGCGTTGCATGTCGTGTGTGCATGGCGCGGCGCAGTGCGACCGCAAGAGGGCGCCCATCCCTTATCACCCTTTTTTGCTGGTTCATCCGTGGCGTCCGCCAGTGTATTGGATTGGCGCCGATGGGCCAAAGACAACGCGACTAGATCGCATTTTTTCAGGAGGAGCTTCTCAGCTCATGGCGAAGCAGAAGTTTGTGCGGGACAAGCCGCATGTGAACGTGGGCACGATTGGGCATATTGACCATGGCAAGACGACGCTGACCGCCGCCATCACCAAGGTGCTGGCCAGCGCGGGCAAAGCCAAGTATACCGCCTTTGACCAGATTGACAAAGCGCCCGAGGAGCGCGAGCGGGGCATCACGATTGCCATCGCGCATGTGGAGTACCAGACCGACAAGCGGCACTACGCTCATGTGGACTGTCCGGGCCACGCCGACTACATCAAGAACATGATTACCGGCGCCGCCCAGATGGATGGGGCGATTCTGGTGGTCAGCGCCCCCGATGGGCCGATGCCCCAGACGCGCGAGCACATTCTGCTCGCCCGGCAGGTGGAAGTGCCCGCGATGGTGGTCTTCCTCAACAAAGTCGACATGATGGACGACGAGGAACTCCTGGAGCTGGTGGAGTTGGAAGTGCGCGAACTGCTGAGCCGCTATGACTTCCCCGGCGATGATGTGCCGATCATTCGCGGCTCGGCGCTCAAAGCGTTGGAGAGTACCGGCAACCTCTCCCGCGAGGACGCGGACGCCGCGCCCATTTGGGCCTTGATGGATGCGGTGGATGAGTACATCCCCACCCCGCCTCGGCCCATTGACAAGCCGTTCCTGATGCCGATAGAGGATGTGTTCTCGATCAAGGGCCGGGGCACGGTCGTCACCGGACGTATCGAGCGCGGGCTGGTCAAGGTGGGTGAGAGCGTGGAGATCGTCGGCTTCGCTGAGGCGTCGCGCACCGTGACGGTGACCGGGGTGGAGATGTTCCAGAAGATACTGGATCAAGGAGAGGCAGGGGACAATGTGGGCTGTCTCTTGCGGGGCGTGGAGCGCAACGAGGTGGAGCGGGGGCAGGTCTTGGCCAAGCCGGGCAGCATCAAGCCCCATCGCAAGTTCCTCTCGCAGGTCTACGTCCTCTCGCGCGAAGAGGGTGGCCGCCATACCCCCTTCTTCAACGGGTATCGCCCCCAGTTCTACATCCGCACGACGGATGTGACGGGCGCCATCAAGCTGCCGGAGGGGGTGGAGATGGTGATTCCTGGCGATAACATCACGATGGAGGTCGAGTTGCTGACCCCCGTGGCGTTGGAAGAGGGCAGCCGCTTCGCCATTCGTGAGGGCGGCCGCACCGTTGGCTCCGGCGTCGTCACCAAGGTCGAAATCTAACCCGCAGTGACCCCGTTCTCCATTGGGGAGCGGGGTCATCGCTTGGGATGTTTTCTGGTTGGAATGGCCGGAAATTGGCCATTTTGGGTGAATTTTCCTGAGCGGCGCGCTCTAGCGGAGGGCCTGCTCGTTGTAATCTCATGCCTTCAGATCGCTCTGTCCAGGTCGCGCGGGCGGAAATGATGATGGGCGATACAGAGACATGAAGCGTTGTGCGCGACAAAGAGAGAGCTTGGAATGGCGACGACAGTCAGACAGCGTATCCGTATTCGGCTGAAGGCGTATGACCACCGGATACTGGATCAATCGGCGGCGCAGATCGTCGAGACCGCGCAAAACACAGGCGCGCGTGTCTCCGGCCCGGTGCCGCTGCCCACGGAGATCGCGAAATACACTGTGTTGCGCGGGCCTTTTATTGATAAAGATTCCCGCGAACAGTTCGAGATACGAACACACAAGCGGCTGATTGACATTGTGGAACCCACCCCCAAGACGGTTGAGGCGCTGACGCGCTTGAATCTGCCTGCAGGTGTGGATATTGAGATCAAGCTCTAGCGACGCCGCTTCTCTTGCGCGCCAGCCAATACCCGTTAGCGGTTTGAGCGCCCAGGAGAAAGCGGAGCCGCCAGAAGCGCAGACAAGGGGAGCCAGCACGAGAGACACGATGGGCGGATTGACGCAGCTTTGAAATTTGGGCTATGCGTCGCGTCTCTGCATCCTCCTGAGGGAGGGCAGGCGGAAACGTTCTTCATTCCAGCCATACGATGCTGCTGGAAGGTGATAACGCCGGTCGGGTGTCTTGTGAGGCGCATTCCCCAGGGAGAGTATGCGTCATGCTAAGTGGATTGTTGGGCCGCAAGATGGGCATGACCCAGGTCTTTGGCAAGAACGGAGCAGCGATTCCGGTGACGGTCATCGAGGCGGGGCCATGCGTTGTCACACAGGTAAAGACGGCGGCCAAAGACGGCTATGAGGCCGTGCAGTTGGGGTTTGGCAAGGCGCGGCGTGCGAAGCGCCCGGCGTTGGGGCACCTGGGGCACTCGTTGCCCCTGACCGAGCGCCAACGCCGCAAGCAGCAGCAGGAGCGCGCCAAGAGCCGCCAGCAGGAGCGTGAGCGTCGCGCCGCCGAAGCGCAGGCCGAGGAAGACGAAGGCGCTGAAGGCGCTGAGGAGACCGAAGAGGTTGAGGACGCTGAAGACGCTGAAGAGGCTGCTGAGGCCGAGGGCGAAGAGAGCGCCGAAGCGACTGAGACACAGGCCGACGAGGCCGAGACAAAAACCGTTGCTCCCGCTGCGAAGAGCGCCCAGAGCGCCCAGAAGCCCAGCCCGCGCAGGCGGCGTGGAACCGGCAAGGCGCTTGGCCCGTTTGCTTTGCTGCGTGAGGTGAAGCTGGTTGGTGGCGATGCGCCCGCCGTTGGCGACGAGTTCAAGGTCAACCTCTTTACGGTTGGTGAGCATGTGGATGTGATCGGAACCTCCAAGGGCAAGGGTTTCGCTGGTGTGATGAAGCGCCACGGCTTCGGCGGTGGCCCCCGCACGCACGGTCAATCCGACCGCGCGCGTCGCCCTGGCTCGATTGGCCCCGGCACCACGCCAGGGCGTGTCTATAAGGGCACGCGCATGGCCGGGCGTATGGGACACGAGCGTGTGACGGTGAAGGCGCTGGAAGTGGTGCAGGCTGACCCGGAGCGGAACCTGTTGCTCGTCAAAGGCTCTGTGCCAGGAGCCAATGGAACCATTGTCATGATTCGGAAGGGCGCCGCGCAACTGGCGCTCGCCGCGCGCAGTGGCGCTACCGTGTCGAAGCGCGCCTAGAGCGGAAAAGGAGCGAACGAGAGATGCCTTCCGCAAGTGTATATGACATGGACGGCGAGATCGTCCGTGAGGAAGAACTAGACGAGTACGTGTTTGGCGCGCCGGTCAACGCCGCAGTGCTGCATCAGGTGGTGACGGCGCAACTGGTCAACCGGCGTCAGGGCACGGCCTCGACAAAGACCCGCGCCGATGTGAGTGGCGGCAACAGCAAGCCCTATCGTCAGAAGGGTACCGGACGCGCTCGCCAGGGGTCTACCCGCGCGCCACACTATCGCGGCGGCGGCGTAGTGTTTGGCCCGCACCCACACAGCTACGAGCGCGCGATTCCCCGCAAAGTGAAGCGGCTGGCGTTGCGCTCGGCGCTGTCGGATAAAGCGGCGACAGGAAAGCTCATCCTGATGGATGAGATCGTCTTCGAGGAGCCGCGCACGCGCCAGATGGAAGACCTGCTGGCGAAGCTGCCCATCCCGCGCAAGGTGTTGTTGCTGCTGCCGGAGGATAAGGATCTGAACAGAAACGTGATCCTTTCCGCGCGCAACATCCAGCGGGTGCGGTTGGGCAATGTGGCCTCGCTCAACGTGGTTGAGTTGCTGAAGTACGACACACTGATGATGCCGATGGCGACGGTTGAGCGGATCGTTGAGAAGTTTGGACAGGACGCCGACGACGCGCTCCAGATGAAGCGCCACCCGCGTGTGGTGCTGCGTCGTCAGATCAGACGGGCCGAGCAGGCCGCAAAGCTGGCCAGACGCGCTGGAAACGCCAACGCCGCGACCGCCGATGAGGCTGGAAAGTAAGGCAGGAGAGCAATGACGAAAGCATTACCCGTCACGGAGATCATCCGCCACGGCGTCATCACCGAAAAGAGCGTGGCGCTGCAAAATACGCCAGCGGCGGGCACGGGTCGTATCGTGCCGCGCTATACCTTCCGTGTGGCGCTCGAAGCCAACAAGTTTCAGATTCGCCAGGCAGTCGAGCAGATGTTTGGCGTGAAGGTCGTCAAGGTGAACGTGATGCGCATGCCAGGCAAGCGCCATACGATCCGCTCGCGCAAAGGCTACTTCCACAGTGAGCCGCGCCCCTGGAAGAAGGCAATTGTCACGTTGGCTGAGGGATCAACGATCCCTGAGTTGCAGGCATAGCCGAGGCTGAGGAGGAAAGCACATGCCAGTACGGGCATATAAGCCCACGTCGCCGGGGCGACGTGGCATGACGGTCTCCTCGTTTGAGGAGATTACACGCTCCAAGCCGGAGCGGTCGCTGGTCAGGAAGAAGGTCTCGAAGGCCGGTCGCAACAACCAGGGGCGCATCACGGCTCGCCATCGCGGCGGCGGCGTCAAGCGGCGCTATCGCATCATTGATTTCAAGCGCAATAAGTTCGGCGTGCCGGCGCGGGTCTTCTCGATTGAGTACGATCCCAACCGCTCGGCGCGCATCGCCCTGTTGCACTATGTGGATGGCGAGAAACGCTACATGCTGGCGCCCAATGGCCTGAAGGTGGGCGACACCGTGATGAGCGGGCCGGACGCCGAGATTCGTGTGGGGAACGCGCTGCCACTGCGCAATATCCCAACCGGCGCCACCATCCACAATATCGAGTTATACATTGGGCGCGGCGGCCAGCTTGTGCGGAGCGCGGGCGTGGCGGCGCAGTTGATGGCGAAAGAGGGTAACTACGCCCAGGTGCGTATGCCCTCCGGTGAGCAGCGGCTCATTCATCTGAACTGCATGGCGACCATCGGGCAGGTGGGCAACCTTGATCACGAGAATGTTCGCCTGGGCAAGGCTGGGCGCTCTCGCTATCTGGGCCGCCGTCCGCATGTGCGTGGCTCGGTGATGAACCCAGTTGACCACCCACACGGCGGTGGCGAGGGACGCGCGCCAATTGGCGGGCAGCCACAGACGCCCTGGGGCAAACCAGCGATGGGCTTCAAGACGCGCCATAACAAGCGCACGGATAAATACATCATTCGTCGGCGGAACGCCGGACGCGGCCGGTAGGGGTCGCATAAGCGTAAGGAGCGGAAGAGCGTATGTCACGTTCTACGAAGAAAGGCCCCTACGTCCATCCATCGCTCTTGAAGAAAGTGCTGGCGATGGCGCGTAGCGGCGACAAGCGAGTGATCAAGACGTGGTCGCGCGCCTCGACCATCATCCCTCAGATGGTGGGACTGACGATTGGCGTCCACAACGGCAAGCAGCATGTGCCAACCTTCATTACCGAGAATATGGTTGGCCATAAGTTGGGCGAGTTCGCCCCTACGCGCCACTTCCGTGGTCACGCAGGCGGCAAGAGCGAGCGCTCCAGTTCGGTGCGCTAGGAGGCTGGAATGGAAACGCATGCAATCGCCCGCAATGTCGGGCATCCGCCGCGTAAGGTGCGCCGCGTCACCGACGCCATTCGTGGGCGGCGGGTCAGCGAGGCGCTGGCCATCCTCAAGTTCCTGCCGAACGCGCCTGCGCAGGATGTCTATACGACGCTGGCCTCGGCAGCGGCGAACGCTGAAAACAACTACACGATGGATCCCGATGCGCTGTGGGTCAAGAACGCGATTACCGATGAGGGCATGAAGATTCGCCGCTTCCGGGCGCGGTCGCATGGGCGCACCTCGCGTATCCTTCGGCGTAGTTCGCACATTACCATCATTGTCACTGACGACCCAGCCGACATCCCCCAGCGTGCGCGGCGCGCTGCGCAGCGTCGGCCCGGCCACGTTGGCTAGTCGTGGAGGCTTCTTTTGGGACAGAAAGTAAATCCAATTGGCTTCCGCCTGGGCGTGATCGAAGGCTGGCAGTCGCGCTGGTATGCCCAACGCAATTATAAAGACTTGCTCGCGGAAGACCGCACCCTGCGGGAATTGGTGCGTAGGCGCCTGGCGAATGCGGCCGTCTCGCGTATTGAGATCGAGCGGGTGGCGGGCGCCAACATCGGCGTCACCATCCACACCGCCAAGCCCGGCATTGTGATCGGCAAGAACGGTGAGGCGGTTGAGCGCCTGCGCCAGGATTTGGAGAAGGCCGCCAAGAAAAAGGTGCGCCTGAACATCGTCGAGATTCGCAATCCCGACGCTGACGCCACGCTGGTTGCGCGCTCCATCGCCGAGCAGCTCGAAAAGCGTGTCGCCTTCCGGCGCGCTATGAAGCAGGCCGTGCAGAAGACGATGCGCGCTAACGCCAAGGGCATCAAGGTCATCTGCGGCGGCCGCCTGGGCGGCGCCGAGATCGCGCGGGTGGAGAAAGAAGTCGAGGGAAGCGTGCCGCTGCAAACGCTGCGCGCTCGCATTGACTACGGCACGGCTGAGGCGCATACCACCTTTGGAACTATTGGCGTCAAGGTGTGGATTTATCATGGCGATGTGCTGCCTGAGCGACAGCGCGCCGCAAGTGATGAGCAGGCGCAGGCGGCAGCGCTGGGTGAGCGACACGAGCGCGGCCCGCGTGGTGAGCGTGGAGCGCGTACAGACCGCCCTGCCGGTGAGCGCGGGCCACGGACGGAACGTCCGGCGGGCGAGCGGGGATCACGCAGTGACCGTGGGCCACGCAGTGATCGACCTACGGGTGAGCGTGGGCCTCGTGGCGAGCGTGGAGCGCGCACAGACCGCCCGGCGGGTGAGCGCGGGCCACGGACGGAACGTCCGGCGGGCGAGCGGGGATCACGCAGTGACCGTGGGCCACGGACGGATCGCGCAGCTGGAACGGGCCTCTCGAACGCAGGGCCGCGCGCCGAGCGTGGGCAGCGCACAGACCGCCCGGCGGGTGAGCGCGGGCCACGGACGGAGCAGGCCACAACTGAAATCAACGCTGAAACCAGCGCCGAAGCCAACGCTTCTGCGACAGCGAACGCGCCTGAGACGGCTGCGCCTACGCCTGTTGTAGAGGCGTCACAGGCTACGCCAACGCCAACTGAGACCGCGCCTGCGCCTGAGGCGCAGACGCCGGGCGAACAGGAGCAATAAACCATGTTATTGTCGCCAAGCAGAAGCAAGCACCGCAAGCAACATCGCGGGCGCATGAAAGGCAAGGCGCATCGAGGCAACACGATTGCCTTTGGTGAGTTTGCCTTGCAGGCGTTGGAACCCGTCTGGCTTGAGGCCCGGCAGATCGAGGCGGCGCGTATCGCCATGAACCGTTACATCAAGCGTGGCGGCAAGGTGTGGATTCGTGTCTTCCCCGATAAGCCTGTGACGGCCAAACCGCTGGAAACGCGCATGGGTTCCGGCAAGGGCGCGCCCGACCACTGGGTGGCCGTTGTCAAGCCGGGGCGCATCATCTTCGAGCTAGGTGGCGTGCGCGAGGAGGTCGCCAAAGAGGCGATGCGCCTGGCCGCCAACAAGCTCCCCATCCATACAAAGTTTCTGGTGAAGGCGCAGGAGCAGCCAGCCGAGGTGGCTGCCGAGGGCGCCCAAGACGATCAGGAGAGCGAGCATGTCTAAGCTCAAAGAGCGGCGCCGCGAGATTCAGACGATGGATCAAACGCAGGCGCAAAAGGAGCTGGCCGAGTTGCAGCGGAAGCTCTTTGATCTGCGGCTGCAAAAGACGCGCGGCGAAGTGAAGAACAACCGCCAGTTCGCGCAGACTCGGGTAGACATCGCGCGCCTGAAGTTTCACCTGAGCGAGTTGCTCCACGCCGAGATCATGGCTGGCGAGCTTGAAGCTGAGGAAACCGCGAACGCCGCACAGGAGGAGACCCAATGAGTACGCCAACCAGGCGCAAGGCGGCCTCGTCTGCCAAGCCAACGCCAGCGACAGAGCAACC
>Ga0070737_10002023_pt1 | contig 25828 bp, 19 predicted proteins | sample Coa_R1_10_FD_66438 | JGI IMG/M metagenome (GOLD analysis project Ga0070737, IMG submission 66438) | Surface soil microbial communities from Centralia Pennsylvania, which are recovering from an underground coalmine fire - Coalmine... | ecosystem: Environmental > Terrestrial > Soil > Unclassified... | reverse complement strand
AACCAGATGGCTGCGCAGCCCGAAACAAGTCCGGCCGCGCAGACCGGCGACGGCAGGCCGTCCTGAAGGGTGGAAAACAGAACCGGAACCAGCGCTGTAATCAGGCCGGTGAGCGCGGCGGTGAGGCCCATCGCACCCATGGCCAGCGCGCGGTAAAACAGAGCGAGCGCAAGCGCGCCCTCAAAGCCGCCGCTTGCTGCAAACAGCGCTGCGCGCCATCCAGGGGCGGCTGGATGCAGGGCTGCTGCCAATGCAAGCAGGACGAAGAGAGAAACCGCCTGCCCGGCGAGCGTGACAAGCAGAGCGGGACCCTTGCGCGCCCCGATTCCGCCTGCAAAATCGGAACCGCCCCAACTGGCGGCCGCGAGCAGGCCGAGGCCGCCAGTTGGGGCGGTGGCAGGGTTCACAGATTCCGGCGCCGAGGTTCAGCGGTAGTCCTGCGCCGAGGGATAATACCCCTGCTTGGCGGTTACCACCAGGTTCGGCCTGTCCACGAGCACGGTGATATTGCGGAACTTGCCGTCGTAGATCGACTCGTGGCTGAGATAGCCCAGCGTGTACTGGTTGCGCGCCAGCGAGGCGACCGCTGCATAGCTCTTCTCAATGCCGTTGACGCCGTTCTGAGCGTCGAGGTCCCCGCCGGTGGCCGCCGTGTACTTGTAGAGGATGTTGTCGTACATCTGGAAGGGCAGGTGGAAGCGGTCCAGCCATCCCTCGCCCCAGCGCGCAGAGTCGCCCACCAGGGTGCCGTAGACGGCGATCTTGTTGGTCTGCAGATAGCGCACGACCTCTTTCCACGTGGCCTTGCTGCCGTACTCCTTGCCGTCGCTGATCACGTAGATGATCCGTCGCCGCTCCTTGGGCCGGGTGGAGAGCTCTTTGGCGGCGGCCAGGATCGCGTCATTCAGCGTATGAATCTCCTTGGGCGTCGCCAGCACGCCGTTCTGTCCGGTCGAGCGGCCGGGCTGGATATTCGGATCGACGCAATCCCCGTTTTTATAGATGGGGCAGGCATTCCCCAGCGGGTTGCCCTCGGCTACCGGGACCAGCGCGTCGCTGCCCGTAGCCTGGGCGAGCGAAAGCACTGCGGGCAGCCGCTGGCTCTGCGCGCCCGTGAATCCGGTCCACTCCTTCGGCCCGTTGGTGTAGGTGAACACCGCGGCCTCGTCGTAGGGGGTCAGTGCGCCCTGGATGGAGCCGAGCGACTGGTTTACCCTGTCCATCACGTTGGAAGGCAGAGTCTGGTCGATGACGAAAGCCACAGACAGCGGCGCAGGATCCACGCTGAAGACGCGCAGCGGCACATAAACATTGTTTTCGTAGACCCGGAAGTCGCGCCACGTAAGCCCCGCCACCGGAGCGCCCTTACTGTCCCTGACCGTAACCGGGACCTCCACGAAGTTGACGTTGACCACATACTTGGTCAGCGCCTCCTCGCCGGTCTCCGGCGGAGTCTGATTCTGCTCCTCGGCGGTCGGCGGCGGCGGCGCTTCCGCCGGAGCCGCCTGGGAGGGCTGCTGCTGCGGCGCGGGCGGCTCTTCGGGCTGCTCGGCGGCGGCCGGAGGCTGTGCGGTTTGAGAAGAGGAGTTGTCGCCAGGAACCTGGCTGTCGCCCTTGCCCGGCGCGATCTGTCCCATGATGCCCGGCAGACCGCCGGACTGCGGCGTGGGAGCATCGGGCACAGCCGATGGCTGCTTTTGCTGCTGTGCGCCTGCAGGCTGCTGCGCTTCCGTCAGGTTTAACGCGATCCCCGCGCTCAACAGCATGCTCACAGCGATTGCCCCAACGCGATGCTTCACAGCCACTTGCCTCCCCGGGTTCGGTTGCTTTCGCTTCATCATCCCCGTAATCCGGCGGCCGACGAGGCGCACATTCGGCGCGATCAGCCGCACCTGTCAGAGTATCAGACGCGGCAACTGAACGCAGGTTGCTCGGCGGAGCGGCTGCCGTGTTCGGGCAAAAATGGTTTGTCGCGCCCTTGAATCATCGGCGCAACCAGGGCTACCTTAAGTAGGCGATCTTTCGTCTAATGAGCCAGTATGCGCTTCCGCCGGGGATGTACGGCTTTGCTGTTCCTGTTGCCATGGTTTGCTGCTGTGGGCCGGTCCCAGCTTGCGCCTTCGCCCGACGCGCCTCCTGTCAGCCATGCGCCGGCGCAGCCGGCCGACGACCAGCCGGCTGCCACGTTCAAAGTCAATGTCAACCTGGTCGACCTGTTCTTCACGGTTAAGGACAAGAACGGCAACCTGGTTCCGCACCTGACGAAGAACGACTGCACGGTTTTCGAAGACAAGGTGCCGCAGACGCTCAAGAATTTCGTGGCCGACACCAACCAGCCGCTCACGCTGGGCATTCTGCTCGACACATCCGGCAGCCAGCAGCGCGTGCTGCCGCTCGAACAGGATGCCGGCTCGCAGTTCCTCGACCGCGTTCTGCGCTCGAAAGATGAGGCGTTTCTTGTCTCCTTCGATGTAAATGTCGATCTGCTGCAGGATTTCACCAACAATCCGCGCGAGCTGGCCCACGCCATGAGCAGGGCGCAGATCAACGATGCCGGGGGCAATGGAGCCGGCGGAATTCCCGGGGCCGGCGGCGGCACGGTTCCGACGATCGGCGATCCGAAGGGAACGCTTCTCTACGACGCGATTTATCTGGCCGCCACCGAAAAGCTCAATCAGGAGACCGGCCGCAAGGCCCTCATTATCCTTACCGACGGCGAGGACGAGGGCAGCAGGACCAAGATCGGCGACGCCATTGCCGCCGCGCAGAGAAACAACGTTATCATCTACGTGATTCTGATCGCCGACCGCGCGCTGTACTGGAGCCAGGGCGTTGGCTACTACGGCTACTCGCCGGCCAAGCGCATTGCCGAAGAGACCGGAGGCCGGCTCATCGACGTCGGCAACAATAGCGACAAACTGCGCGCCGCCTTCGAGCAGATCGAGGACGAGCTGCGCACCCAGTATCTGGCCAGCTATACGTCCACGAACAACAAGCTCGACGGCACGTTCCGCCATATCTCCGTGCAATGCGGCGAGGGCAACAAGGTGCAGGTGCGCAAAGGCTACTTCGCCCTGGCGCCGCAGACCGGCGGACAGTAAACGGTTCCGTGGTGCAAGTCTCTTTCCGCCGTTGAAGAAAGGAAGTCTTCTTCGCCGCTTCCGTTCCCCCTTACGGTCGCATTTTTTACGCCGTAACCCCAGGAAAAAACGAAACTAATCTTCGTTTCGGGCCTCTGTGGGCGGCCAGCAGTTCTTATAGCGCCGCAACTGAAAAATGCTGCACAACGGATGCAAAAAAATGCGCATCCAACGCTCATAAAGCCTGTTGGGTGAGTTCGCAGCCGGAACCGTCTCCCCTTTCGGCGGCGTGCGTAAAACCGGCAGGCACACATGGGAGGATATTGCGATGAGACCAGTTCACAAGCTCGCTCCGGCAAGAGCAGTTGCAGCAGCCGCAGTTATCGTTTTTTCGGGCCTTTTGCTGATCGGCGCCAGGGCCTACGCTCGGCAGATCAGCGCCGCCAGCCAGCAGAGCGCATCGGCCAGTGCGGCAGGCGTCCATGCCGGCGATTCCGCCAACGCCGATGCCACTCCTGGCCGCGGTCAGGCGAGCGGATCGGTTTCAAGCGCCGCCGGCGCGAGCGGACTGCACGATGACGCCCGCGCTTCTTCCAGCGGCTCGGCCTATGCAGCCGAAAAGATGCGCCCGGTACGCGGCGAACTCCAGGGCAAGCTCGATGCGAAGTCGGCCAGGCCCGGCGACCAGGTGGTGGTGAAGACCACACAGAAAAGCATGTTGGCCGACGGAACCGAGATTCCCAAGGGTACGCGGCTGGTGGGCCACGTCACCGAGGCGCAGGCGCACGTCAAGGGACACGCTGAGTCGCAGCTCGGCATCGTCTTTGACCGCGCCGAACTCAAGGATGGGCGCAGCATCCCCATTCATTCTGCGATTGAATCGATTGCGCCGCCGAGCGCCATGGCTGAGATGGCCGGCGATGACGATCTGAGCATGAGCGGGCCAGTCGCGGCAGGCGGCGGCCCCGTCATGGCGGCAGGCAGCGGGCGCGCCGGCGGCGGACTGCTGGGCGGCGGCGGAGCGGCCCTGGGCGGCGTGGCGCAAACGGCCGGCCGCGTTGGCGGCGGCCTCGATTCGACCGCGGGTTCGGCAGCCGGTTCGGTAGCCAGCCAGACGACGGCCGGGCTGGACCGCGGGCTGCATGGCGCGACCGGCGCCGCCGGGGATGTGGCGATGCACTCCACCACGATCCCGGGCCTGATGCTGAGCGGCGACGCTACGGGCTCGGCCTCCGGCGTGCTGTCGGCGGCCAATCGAAACGTGCATCTCGATTCCGGCACGCAGATGGTGCTGGGCGTTGCGGCCGCTCGCTGAGCGGGGGCGGTTCACAGTTTTCCCATCCTTTTGGCGGCGATCTCGGCGAAAGGATGGGAAGGCAATTCCTCTGGCCAGCGTCCTCTGGCCTGTTTTGCGACATTAATCCGGCATCGTCACTGGGTTTGCAATCGGGCGGGCCGGCAAAGCCGGGTGTCTGTCTCGCTTCGAGACACGCTGGTTACCGGCAATTACCGGCGGACGCAAACGAGTAATCTGGCGCACAAAGAGACGCATCGCTACTATCGGCGCGGATGGAAAAAACTTTAGAACCCGGAGGGAAATTCCCCGTTCTCTTTCCCCGGTCTGCGTTGCGAGGTATCCCAAATGAAAATCGAATGCGAGGTGCTGGAATCCTACGAGATCAGCCCGCGTTTTCGCGCCATGATCGAAGAGCGCGTCAAGCGCCTGGAGGAGGACGCCGCGCGCGACGAAGCGTCGATCGCTTCTCTTGATCACGTCGACCATATCCGAAGGCAGCTGCGCCTGGTGGCAGCTCAGCGGGCCGAGGCGCTGCGCATGCGTCTGTTCCTTGAGCGCGCGCGCACTCGGAAGCGTTAGCATCCTCGAATTTTCGAGGTTTGTATAGCAAGCTGCGAAAGCGGCCGTTTCTGCCGTCGCGCAAAAACCGGCGCCTGCGCCACTCCGCCTGGATGATTAAGCCCCTTCACTGGGCCGCGTCCCGCAACAGGTCGCGGCCCAATTTTTGTGTGCGGCGCGCCTGCCAGGCCGCATTCGCGAAGTAAAAAGCCGGCCTTCGGGATGACGGCCGGCTTTTTCCCGCTGTGGGCAGCGGGCGGGGAATCTATTTTTTCTTAAAGTCCCGTCCTGCGGCTATTCTTCCGGCGGACTTGCCAGCGCTACCGCTTCTGCTACCGCTTCTGCGGAGGAAAATCTCTAAACAGCTTAGCGATATCTGCGGCAAGTTTCTTGCTGTTCTTACCGGAATTATCGGACAGATCCTCGGTGGCCGAGCCTCGCCATAGCAGGGCCTTTGAATGGCTGTCGAATATATCAATCACCAGCCTGCCTACTCTGATGTCGACGGTATCGGTGGTGGCATCGCCCATTCCACCCATTCCGCCCCAGCGGCCCCAGCCCCAACCGCCGCCCCAACCGCCCATTCCGACGTATGTCGTCTCCAATTGCTGTTCATTGTGGATGCGGTCGTGGGCAAAGATGGTGGCTTCTCCGCCTGACGGAACCATCCGCCATCCTTTGGCCTGCAGGGACAGGTCCACGGCGTGCCTGACGCGCTCGACGTAAAAAGGGTTTGCAGTAGTGATTTTTCCCCAGGAATAAGTGTGGTAGTTGGAGAAATTTACCCCGTGGTCATAATCTGAGTTCAGTTGGTCTGCCGATACGGCTGAAGCGCCGCTCACGAGCATAGCCGCGACCAGCGCGCAATTTAGAAGTACCTTCACTTTGCCCTCACTCTCTCTTGTCGCGCAAAACCGGATGAATCGCCAGCCAACGCGCCAGCCGAACGGTTCCGCTGGTCTCACGCGAAAGCCAACTCTATGCAAATAGAGTTGGCTTTCGCGCGGAAGTTGTATACCGCGCGATCGGAATTTTTCTGAGGGTGAAGGCCGGAATGCCGCCGTCGATCATGCGGCGGGTGTTTGTCCGGAGTCGTCGTCGCATTACTGCGTATCGCAGCCTTTGAAGGGCTTTTGCAGGTCCTGGCGGGCCTCGTTCACGGCGCCCTGGGTATTGTCGTTGGTCTGGATGGCCAGGCGGTATTCGTTGACGGCGCGGTCGCGCTGGCCGGTGCAGTCGAAGATCTTGCCGATGGCGATGTGGCTCCAGACCTCGGTCCACGGCGGCTGGTCGTCGCCGCGCAGGGCGTCGCGGTAGGCATTGACCGCGGCCTGGTAGTTGTGCTGCTGAAAGAGCACCTCGCCGATGCGGTAGCTGGCCAGCGAGCTCTGCGGGTTGATCTTGAGGGCCTGCTGATACTGGTTCAGCGCGCCGACCAGGTCGCCCTGCGCGACCAGCTGCTGGCCCTTGAGGATGGCGATGCGCACCTGGAGGTCGGGCGTGTTCTTGAGGACCCAGTCCTGCGGGTCGATGCTGATGCGCCGGGGACGGCCGAAGGTATCGACGACGTACTGGGAATCGGTCCCGACGACGTCGACTTTCTGGTTCACGGTCTTGCCGTCGGTTTCGATCTGCAGGTCGACGGGCATGTTGAAGAGGTCGAGGTCCTGCTGGATTTCCCCGATGGTGCGGAAGCCCTTGTTGTTGCCCATCCGGTAGACGGCGTACTTGTCGGTAAACTGCGGCGCTCCGGTGCCGTCGATCCACTGCGCAAAGAACGGGGTCAGCGACTGCCGGGTCAGCGCTTCGGCGGTTTTCTCGAATTCGGCGGTGGAGATGGGCTTGTCGGTGTACTGGCTGAGGACGTTCCTGAGGGTTGTTTCAAAGACTTTGTCGCCCAGCTCCCAGCGCAGCATGTGGAAGATCATCGCGCCTTTTTCGAGGGTCATGGACTGGAACTGGGGCGTGAAGGGATCGAGGCGTCCGGCGCTCGACAGCGGGATGGTGTCGTAGGCCAGGGCGCCGGCGGCGACGTCTTCAAGAGCCGCGCGCATGGCGCTTTTGCCATTTTCGTCTTCGTAATACAGCAGCTCGCCATAGCGGGACATGCCGTTGGTGATCCATGCGTCGTCGAGGGTCCGGGGGCTGGTCTCAAGACCCCACCACTGGTGGGCCATGGTATTGGCGAGCAGGCGCACGGCGGATTTGTCGCCGATGCGGCTGCCCGGAATGCCGGCCAGCTCCGGGGCGTAGACGGCCGGCAGCGTGTCGTCGGGGATTTCGACGACGTTGAGGCGAGGCGTTTCGAGGGCGCCGAACTCTTCGGTGAAGAAATCGTATTCTTTGGCGGCGGTCTGCGCGAGCTGGCTGGCGCCGGCCTGGTGGCTCACGGTGACGTAGACCCTGGTATTGCCTTCGCCGGCGGAGACCGGATCGACATAGCGGCCGGCGATGACGGTGCCCGGGAAGCCTGGCTTGTCCCACTTGAAGTCGTATTCTGTGCCGGGCTTGCCGTTGGAGAGAGTGACATTCTGCGGCTCGCCGGCGGCTCCGCTTGAGAAGACGCGCATGCCCTGGGGAACCTTGAAGTGGATCTCGGCGGTGAAGCGGTCGGTCATGTAGCCGGTCATGGGGAACCAGCGGGCGGGGTAGAGCAGATAGCTGATGGGTTCCTGAATGGCGGCCAGCTTGAGGCCCTCGACGGGGCCGTCTTCGTTGCCGGTGATGACTCCCGAGTACTCGAAGGTCCAGTGCACGGTCTGGCCGGGCGTGAAGGACGCCGAGGGGGTGACGCGAATCGAGCCGTCGGCGGTGCGCTCGCCGTCGAGCTGCTTGCCGTTCTCGTCGGTGATGTTGGTGATCTTGAGAGCAGGGTGGAAGCCGAAGACGACGACGTCCTGATTGGGCGGCGGCACGAAGGCGACGACGGCCCTGGCGGTGAGCGTGTGGGTGTCAGGCAGAATCTCGGCGTCGATGACGTAGCCGGTGATGTCGAGCGTGGGCCGGTTGCGCTGGGCGTGGGCCGCGAGCGCCCCCCCGAGGAGGAGGGCCAGGCTGCAAAGGGTGAAAAACTTTGCCGGTTTGATCTTTGCCGGTTTAATCAGGGTCTTCATCTTTATGGCCGCCATTGTATGGATGTGTTGCTGTCGCGCCACGAAGTGGAGCCGGGCAGGTATTCGAGAACGATATCGGCTACCCGGTCCATCACGCCTGCCTCTTTCTTGTGTTCGAGCCCGGCAGTGAGCGATTGCCGGATCTCTTCAAGCCCCTTCATCATGGACTGCCTTGCGGCCCCGTCCGGTAGCAGCGGCTCGAGGTGTTGGACGATATTTGCCGCCGTAAAGTCATGCTGGATAAGCTCCGGGACGACGCGTTTGCCGGCGATGAGGTTGGCCATGGCGACATGGGGAACGTCCACGAGCCGCCTGGCTACCGCGTAGGTGATGGAAGAGACCCGGTAGACGACCACGAAGGGGTTACCGATGAGAGCGGCCTCCACCGTGGCCGTGCCGCTGGCGACGACCGAGGCGCGGGCATGAAAGAGGGCGGCGCGGGCGTCATCGGCGAAATGCACCGGCAGCCCGTCGGAATGTTTTTCCGCCAGTCGAACCGCCTCGGCGCGCTGGTCTGCGGTGAGCGTAGGCGCGAGAGGCACCACAAAGTCATACCTTGGGGTTGGATGCGCAGCCAGCGGTTCGGGCAACGCGAGAAGCCAGGCGGCGGCAAGCATCTCCGGCAGGTTGTGACGGATTTCGCGGATGCGGCTGCCGGGGAGCAGGGCGATCCAGTCGCGGGCCGGGTGCAGATGGCAGCGGGCGGCGAACTCGGCGCGCGAGATTTCGGGCAGGGGCAGCTCGGCGAGCGGATGGCCGACGAATTGGGCGTCGATTCCGCGCCGGCGGTAGAAGGGCTCTTCAAACGGAAAGATGACCAGCATGCGGGCGACATACCTGCGCACGCGTTCGATGCGGCGCTTCTTCCAGGCCCACAATTGCGGGCTGACGAAATAAATCACCGGAATGCCGCAGGAATGAAGCTCTTCGGCGAGCCTGAGGTGGACGTCGGGGAAGTCGATGAGGACGGCGGCCGAGGGCCGGCGCCGGCGGATGGCGTCGCGCAGCTTGCGGTAGCCCGCGTAGATGCGGGGCATGTGGCGGATGACCTCGGTGACGCCCATGTGGGCCATCTCTTCGGCGCGAACGATCTGCTCCTGCCCGGCGGCGGCCATGCGCGGGCCGCCCATGCCGATGAACTGCGCTGCGATCGACTTTGGAGCAAGCCGCCGCCGGAGGGCGTCGATGAGAAGCGCGCCGTAATGCTCGCCGCTGGCCTCGCCGGCCGAGATGAAGATGGAGGGGGGCATGGGTTCGCTGTCCTCATCATCATAGCGGTCCGGCGTGCTGCGCTAAGATGGCGGAAGGGGCCTCGCTTTGCGGGCAAGTTTTTTCAGGCCTCATGCCTGCGCGCCGGCCATTCAAAGGAAAAATCGTTGCCTCGGAAAATCGGCGTCGTCCCGCTTTTATTCGCTGCGCTGTGCATGGCGATTGCACGTCCCGGCCTGGCGGAAGATTCAGCCCGCAGTTCCGGATCCGTAGAAACCAGTCCCGCCTATACCGGCGCCACGGATGGCGGCCGGGAGAAATATCTGGCGCTGCCGCTTGCTCCCGGCGGAGGGAGTGGAAAACCTGTCACTCGATACGGCGTGCCGTTCATCGACAGGACTCTGCCTCTGACCCAGGGCGGCTCGGCCGCGGTGAAGGTTGGCGCACGCGCGGAGCGGATCTTTCTGCTGGGCATGACGGATGCAACGACGGCCGCCGACGGAGCCGACGATCAGCCATACTCGCCGGGGGCCCAGTCTCTGCCCGGCTTCGGATGGCACGATCCGCGCGACCTCTCCTACCTGTTCATCGTCGGCGATGAGCTGGGGCGCATTCGCGTGGATTATGCCGATGGGACCGAGCAGGTGTTTCCGCTGCGTCTGGGTGAGGGCGTGTGGTGGGGACGCGCGTTTTACGACTTCGACCAGCCATTCCCGGTCGACGCGCATCTGCGGCAGGCCTTCGCGGACGCGCTGCGGCTTTATCCGGCCAGACCGCTTGAGGATGGCGGCTATGTTGCGGTGATCGATCCGAAGCCGGTTGCAATCCGCAGCATCGGGATCGAAAACTCGCCGGCGAAGAAGGGAACGCTGATTATCAAGGGAATTACGCTGGAGACTCGCGCCGCCGGCGCGCTTGATCCGGGTGCGCTTGCAGGAGCCGAAACGCTCGCGCCGGGGGCTTTCCCCGAGCAGTTCGCGCAGTTTGTGAGGACCAGACCGCTGCTGCCGGCCGGCAGCGACGATGCCGCGGAGCAGCAGCAGCTGACGGAGCTGAAGGAGGAGCTTTACTCGAGCGGGAATCTGTACCGCGGGCTGCATGTCGCGGCGTCGGCGCCGGCTGGTTACACAGGCCCTGAGGTTTCGTTCAAGGGCAGTGGCGAGGGAGCGGCTTACGCCGGGATCCTCGCCAACGTTTTCCGCTATAACGTGCAGGATATTCTGGCCAAGATCGATGATCAGGGCATGTACCACACGTCCACCAGGGGCGCGATCTCATGGGGCGGCTATCGCGGCATCGGGACGTTCCGCTATGGCGTGGGCGCCTACTATGGCGTGTCTTACACGCGCGACATGGGGCGCAGCATGGGCGAGGTCGCCACGCTTGGGTACACGAAGGATGCCGAGCGCAACGCCGATTATGACCTGAAGATGGCGCGCCGGTATGCGACCGATCCGGCGCTCAGGTACAGGGGCGTACAGTTGCCGCCGCACTGGGGCATGCTGGTGAACTCCTATCGCTTCCTTCCGGGATTGGAGAATGACGGGCAGGGTTTGACAGCGCTGTTTCTCTTTAAGCTTTGGCAGCAGCTTCCTGATCGTGATGCGTGGCTGCGCGCGCGCTGGCCGGACGTGAAGGCGGCGGGCGACTGGGTTCTGTGGCAGCTCAATCATCCGGAGATATCGGGCGCGAAGGATGGGGTTCTGCACACGACCGGCGAGAGCGCGAACATGGATGGGTATTCGGTGTATCCGGATGCGGCGTGCATGCATGCGCTGCGGGCGCTGGCGGTGATGGCCGATTCGATCGGCGAGAAGGCCGAGGCTGCGCAATGGCGCGAGGGCGCCGACCGCCTGCAGGCCGGCATTACTTCGCATTACATCGTCAACGATCCGAAGTATGGCCGCATCTGGTCGCTCGATTACTCGAACTGGACGGAAAAGAGCACGGTGCTGGGGCCGCTGATCTTTCAGGCCGACAATGAGGGCTTTGCGCCGGAGGACAGCTACCCGGAGTGGCGCGCTGTGAACGAAGCGGCTTACCAGCGGATTCTCGACACGTATAAGCCCTTCGGGTTTTACGGGCAATCGATGGGGTACGGACAGGGATTCGTGACGCAGTCGGCGCTGCTGCTGGACCGGATGCGCGATGCGACGACGATGCTGGACTGGGCGGCGAAGGAGATTTACGATCCACGCTTCGGTTCACGGCTGGCGCAGCCGGGGATGGGCTACATCGTGCCGGAAGGCGCGCGCATCGATCCTGCGGGCCAATACTGGTTCCACATCGGCGATTTGGGCAACGGCGTGCAGGAAGCCGAGATTGTGAAGACGCTGCGCGTGGTGATGGGCGTCGACGACACGCATCCGGAGCGGCTGCAGTTTTTCCCGCGCATGCCGTATGACTGGAGCGAGATTGCGGTCAGCAGGTATCCGATTGTATTTGAGACCTCGGGTAAGCTCGACACCGCTGATTTAGCTTACACGCTGAAGCGCGCGGGCGGACGGATGGATTTGCGCATTGCCGCGGATAAGGATCTGGGCCGCGTGGTTGTCCGGCTGGGGCCGTTTGGGCGCGCGCCGCAGACGGCCGATGTGCGGATCAACGGCAAAATGCCGAAGGGAGCCAGGGTCGAGCGGAGCGGGGATTCCTGGTGGGTGCGGTTTGCGGCCAGGGTCGGACCGAGGTAGCGCTTAGCTGGCCGCCCGATTCGCTTTGCGGCGCTGGCGGACGGCGGCGGCCAGTTCTTCAAACAGCGTGCGCGTTTCCTTCCAGTCGATGCACTCATCGGTGATGCTCTGGCCGTAGACGAGCGGCTTGCCGGGCTCGAGCTTCTGCGCGCCGGCTACCAGATTGCTCTCGATCATTGCGCCCATGATGGCGGAGTTTCCGGCGGCGATCTGGCCGGCAACGTCGCGGCAGACGACCGCCTGGCGGCGGTAATCCTTGTTCGAGTTGGCGTGGCTGAAGTCGATCATGATGCGCGGCTCGAGGCCTGCCTGGGTCATGCGGGCGGCGGTGTCGGCCACGGCTTCGGCGGTGTAGTTGACGGTCCTGCGGCCGCCGCGCAGGATGATGTGGCAGTCGGGATTTCCCGAGGTCACGAAGATGGCCGACTGGCCGTGCTTGGTATGGCCGAGGAAGGTGTGCGAGTAGCTGGCCGAGAGCACGGCGTCGATGGCGACCTGCACATCGCCCGAGGTTGCGTTCTTGAAGCCGACCGGGCAGGAGACGCCGCTGACCAGCTGGCGGTGGACCTGGCTTTCGGTGGTGCGCGCGCCGATGGCGCCCCAGGCGACGAGGCCGGCGATGTACTGCGGCGAGATCATATCGAGAAATTCGGTGCCGGTGGCGACGCCCATCTCGGCCAGGTCGAGCAGCAGGTTGCGGGCCAGCCGCAGGCCGTCGTTGATCTTGTAGCTCTGGTCGAGATGCGGATCGTTGATGAGGCCCTTCCAGCCAATCGTAGTCCGGGGCTTCTCAAAGTAGACGCGCATGACGATGCGCAGGTCGGCGGAGAAGTCGCGGATGGCGTCCTTGAGCAGCGCGGCGTACTCGCGGGCGGCGGCGACGTCGTGAATAGAGCAGGGGCCGGCAAGAACGATCAGCCGATCGTCGCGTCTGTCGAGGATATCGACGATCTCGCGGCGCGCGGAAAAGATAGTCTCGGATGCGGCTTCGCTGGTGGGGCGCTCTTCTTCGAGAAAAACGGGCGGCAGGACGACCTTCGTCCACTTGATACGGATGTCTTCGGTTGTGTGGAACATGGCTGCTTTTCGCGGTTGAAGTCTGTATTCAGACTAACAGCCGTGGTGCAGCCCCGCCCTGCTCGGTAGCGGGTCGGCTTGAAGGGTATGGGCCTGAGCCCGTACCTCAGTCGGGTAAAAATGCTTCCGGACTTCAGCCGCGGAGAGAAGGCGATTGCAAACTGACTTGCCAGGCCTGCTCAGTTTTTCCGCTAGCGAACTGCCTCATAGGCAATGGCGCCGGCGCCTGCGGTGGCCGCGGTCACCAGCATGGGAACCAGATGGCGGATGTGCCGGTGCGGCTCGGCGCCTTCGCCGATGATCTCCTTGTCGGTGCGCACGCGGTCAACGTCGTCGTAGGTGTAGGTGGCGGTGGCGTTCGAGTCGGCGCTGGTGAAAGTGAAGGAGTTCTCGGAGAGCGTGCCGAGCGCGCCGTAGCTTTCGGTGTCGTCGCTCAGCACCAGATGAAGGTAGCTGCCGGTGCCGTATTTCGCCAGCCGGTGCTGTACTTTGCGGGCGTGTTTGTCGAGCTGGCCGGGGTTCCGGGCCTGCGCGGCGCAGACGCAGGCGGCCAGCAGGGAAGCGAGAGCGAGACGCGTGACGGATGTGCGAGTGGATTTTTTCATGGCCCCCTCCGAAAGTACGGACGTCTCGATCCGCATTATGACTCTGCTGCAGCCGGAATGCGAGAACATCCACTGAGATTTTTGCCGTAATTAATGCAAAAGCCGCAAGCGGGAACCGATGCGCTATGTTACGAAAGTCTGCCGGGATGCGGAGGCTGCCGGGATGAATCGTCGTGCGAACCGGAGGAGTATGATGAAGGTCCCGGGGAGCGATTCGGCTCCTTTGCGGCATTCGATGAAGAAGACCATATTTCTCTGTGCGCTTTTCTGTGCGGCGGCGGCTGTTGTCGCGGCGGCGCAGCAGAACCCGAGTCAGGAACCGGCCACGCAGCCGGCAGAGGTGCAGCCGCAGGTGTGGCCTCCTCCGCCCGGCAGCGAGCCGCAGCCGGCTCCCGCCGAACCTCCGCACGCTGCGCCAGTACAGCCGCCGGCGCTTTCCGCTCGGGCGGCGGAAAACGCCGAGGAGGACTTGCCGGAAGGGAGGATTCGCCTGAATGTGATCGTGACCGACAAGTCCGGCAAGCCGGTCGCGGGTCTCGCGCAGCGGGACTTTACCCTCTTCGACAACAACCGCGAGATGCCGATCGCCGGCTTTCGCGCGCACTCCGGCGCGATGACGTTTCCGGTTCAGGTCATCCTGATTATCGATGCGGTGAATGTGGGATTTCAGAGCGTTTCTTACTCGCGTTACGGGATCGATACGTTCCTGCGCAAAGATGGCGGTCGGCTGGCGGCGCCGGTTTCGATCTACTGGTACACGGACCAGGGACTGGAAGGGCAGGGACCGGAGGGCCAGCCGGCAGAGATGACCGACGGTAACGCGCTGGCCGCGCAACTGGATGCGACCGAGAGCAGGCTGCGGCTGCTGAATCGCTCGGCGGGAGCCTGGGGCGCGATTGAGCGGTTCGAGATGTCGGTGCAGATGATGGACCGCATCGCGCACATCGAGGCGCGCAGTCCGGGGCGGAAGCTGATCGTATGGATCGGCCCGGGCTGGCCTCTGCTGGACAACCCCAACATGCAGATGAGCTGGAAGCAGCAGCAGAACCTGTTCCGGAGCATTGTCTCGATGTCCACCCTGCTGCGCGAGGGGCAGGTCGAGATCTGCAGTGCATCGCAGGGGATGCCGGACCCGTATACGTATCTGTATCAGGGGTATACGAAGGGCGTGAAGAAGGCGTCGCAGGCGTTTTTGCCGGATTTGAACCTGAAGGTTCTGGCGGTTGAGAGCGGCGGGCAGGTATTGCCGCCGAGCAACGACCTGGCTGCGGAGATCGACAGGTGCATGCAGGATGCCGGGGCGTACTACACCATCGGCTTCGATCCGCCGCCGGCCGACGGGCCCGACGAGTATCATGCGCTGAGCGTAAAGGTGGATAAGCCAGGCCTGACGGCGCGCACGGATACGGGCTACTACAACCAGCCGCCGGCAAGGACGCAGGTTCCGTGACCGGTGAATCGGATGGTGCATGGCCTGTGCTTCAAGCCGGCGTACGTTACAGAAAATGCAGGAAATTCTCAAGCCTGCCGAAGACTGGCCAGCGCCGCTTACCTTGACTGGGCGTGGAGATTTCCCTAGCATTGAATCAGTGGAAGTCCGCCCGGGCTTCGACGGAAGTATTTGCTGATAAAGGGCTTAGTTTGACAAACCGGCTTGCTGGACAGACCGGGTTGAAGAATAGACCGGATTGACCGGATAGACCGGATTGAAGGATCGGCCCAGGCCGCCGGCGGCGTCTGGCCGCTGTTTTCGCCGGGGTCTCGATCCGTGGTTTAGCGGTTGCGGGAGCGGAAACGATGCCAGAGATGCGCGTCAGCCCGCGCGAGCGGCTGGTGCTGACAGCCATCATCGATCTATATATTGCGACCGGCGAGCCGGTGGCGTCGCAGGCGGTTGCGCGCTATTTCGAGAACCGGGAGGGGTTAAGCTCGGCGACGGTGCGCAATGTGATGGCCGCGCTGGGCGATGCGGGGTTGCTTGAGCAGCCGCATACTTCTGCTGGCCGGGTGCCGACGGCGGCTGCTTTTCGCTATTACGTGGAGCAGCTTACGCAGAGCGGGCGCATGGCGGCCGGAAGGTCGCCGGAAACATCGCACCTGAGCGAAGCGCGCCGCGGGCAGATCGAGGACAGCTTTACGGGCGTGGCATCGAGAAGCGAGTACCTGGAGCGGACCTCGCATGTGCTGGCGCTGATCTCAAGCGGGCTGGGCGTGGCGCTGGCCAGCACGACCGCCGGACAGGTGCTGGAACACATCCATTTTTCCCGGCTGGCGACAGGCAAAGTGCTGGCTGTTCTGGTTACGCAATCGGGTGCGGTGCAGGACCGCGCGCTGACGGTCGATCGCGACATGACGCACCAGGAGCTGGAGGCTGCGGCGCGGTACCTGAACGAGAACTTCCGCGGCTGGCCGATCGAGCGGATCCGCAGCGAAGTGGCGCGGCGCATCGAGGCAGATCGCGAAGCGTACCGGCAGCTGCTGGCCTCGATCGAGGAGTTGTGCAGCAAAGGAGCGCTGGCGAGCGGCGAAACCACGCCCGCGATCTTTGTGGACGGAATTGCGAATCTGATCTCGGTGGAGCAGGATCGCGAACGGCTGCGGCAGATGATGCTGGCGCTTGAGACCAAGGAGCGCCTGGTGGAGCTGCTGAGCGCCTACGTGGACGGCCGGCAGCAGGAGGTGCGCGTGGTGGTAGGGCTGGACGAGGCCTCGCCGGCGATGCAGGACATGGTGCTGATCGGCGCGCCGGCGCGCGCCGGCGGCGAGAACCTGGGAACGGTCGCCCTCATTGCCCCGACGCGCATCCAATACCAGGAGATGATCCAGGCGGTCAGCTATATTGCGCGTCTTTCCGAACGCATTCTTTCCGAACGGGTTCTGGACACGTAGCGGCAGTGGCAACTGCCTTTCCGCAGCGCGCCGGCGCGGTTTACCACAATCAATTCGAAAGCAGGCGCACAGTGCCTTGGAGAAGACGCAGGATTATGCCGAAGCAGGAGACAGGATCGACGGTGATAGAGAAGGAACAGGCCGACCGGCAGCAGACTGGTCAGGACGCAGGCCGGGAGGACCATGCGCAAGCAGCGGAGCGGGGCCTGGACCCGTCCGCAGAACTGCCGCCGCCTGAAAACGATTCGATTCAGGAACCGGACAGCGCGGAAGCAGCAGCCCGCGACGCCGCGCCAGAGGCGGCTGCGGCCGAACGAGCGGAGATCGAGAAGCTCAAGGCCGAACGCGATCAGTTGCTCGACCGGCTGGCCCGCCTGCAGGCGGAGTTTGACAATGCGCGCAAGCGCGCCGAGCGGGAGAAGGCGGATTTTCGCGATTTCGCCACCGGCAATGTGATCGAACAGTTTCTTCCCGTGGTGGACAACTTTGAGCTGGCGCTCAAAGCGACGGGCTCAGCCGAGCAGTTGCGCTCGGGCGTGGAGCTGATCGTCAAGCAGATGGAGGAGATCCTGAACAAGATGCAGGTTTCTCCCGTGCCGGCCGTGGGTCAGGAGTTCGATCCGCGGGTGCACGAGGCGCTGGGCACGGTGGAGCGGAGCGATGTTCCCGATCACTTTGTGGCCGAGGAGGTGCGGCGGGGATACAAGCTGCGCGACCGGCTGCTGCGGCCGGCGCTGGTGCGCGTGGCGCATAATCCCAGGCAGGTAAGCGAGTAAAAGCAGCGCCGGGGCAGGGATTTGGAATCAGCGGCTGGAAGAGGCTGCGTGAGGTTTTGAAAGAGCGCGGCCTGAGCCGTGCCGAAACAGGCCGATAAACAGCGGGTTTCGGCGCCGCAGGGAAGCGTTTCAGGCGCCTGCGGTTATGGATGCAGCCAGGCCGAAGGAATCCTCGGGGATTCAATAGTGTCTAATACTACAGTGAGCAAAGCAGATTACTACGAGGTGCTCGGCGTATCGCGCGACTGCACCGAGCAGGAGTTGAAGAGCGCGTATCGCAGGCAGGCGCTCAAGTATCATCCTGACCGGAATCCGGGCGACAGGGCGGCCGAGGAGAAGTTCAAGCAGGCCAGCGAGGCCTACCAGGTCCTGAGCGACGCAGAGAAGCGCGCCGCCTACGACCGCTATGGCCACGCGGGGCTGAGCGGCGGCGGCTTTGCAGGCAGCCCGTTTGCAGGCGGCGTGGACATTGGAGACATCTTCGGCGATCTGTTCGGCGAGATGTTCTCGATGGGCGGCCGGGGCCGGCCTTCGCGGCAGCAGCGCGGCGACGATCTGCGCGTCGACCTGACGATCGATTTCGAGGATGCGATCTTTGGCGCCGAGACCGAGGTGAAGCTGCGGCGGCTGGAGGTATGCGCGAGCTGCGGCGGATCGGGAAGCGCATCGGGCCGCGGGCCGAGCATCTGCAGCCAGTGCGGCGGCCGCGGGCAGATTCGCTATCAGCAGGGATTTTTCTCCGTGGCGCGGACCTGCGCGGCTTGCAGCGGCACCGGCCAGGTGGTGGGCGACCCCTGCGGCGCATGCCGCGGCGAGGGTCGCGCGGCTGCCGAAGTGAAGCTGAAGGTGAAGGTTCCGCCGGGGGTCGAAGAGGGAACGCGAATCCGTTACAGCGGCGAGGGCGACGCAGGGCGCGCGGGCGGACCGCAGGGCGACCTTTACGTGGTGCTGTCGATCCGGCGGCACGAATTCTTTGAGCGCCAGGGCTACGACCTGCACTGCGCGGTGCCGATCAGCTTTCCTCAGGCCGCGCTGGGCGGCGAGTTTGAAATCGCGGGCATCGACGGGCCGGTGACCGTCAAGGTTCCCGAGGGCACGCAGAGCGGACACGAGCTGCGCATCCGCGGGCGCGGCGTGCCGCACCTGAACGAAAAGGGCCGGGGCGACCTGGTGGTGAAGGTCGTGGTGCAGATTCCGCGCAAGCTGAGCCGCGCGCAGCGCGAGCTGATCGCCAAGCTGGCCGAATCCATGACGGTGGAGAACAAACCCGCCTCGCCGGGGCTGATCGAGCGGATGAAGGATTTATTCAGCTAGCTTGTCTCAAGCGCAACCTCGCGCATGCGTCCGTTTCTCCGCGCTGTGCCGGGCGGCGGCGCGGCGCGATCGCCGGCTTTTTTCACCCGGGATCATGAGCCGCGCGCCGGGATTTCGCCGTTCGCGCCAGTCGGCAACGGACTGCAATCTGGCCGCAATTGGGCGCTCATCGCCAAAAGCTCCGTCCTGCTTCAGCGCCGTGCGCCGCTGATCGATTTACAATGGAATCGAGCTGCTTTGCCGCCCTTTGTCACAAGGGAGATGAAGAGTCTTTGACTGCTGCGTGAAGCGGCGCGGAGAGCGTGTGCATGTTTCCTGATCTGAGCTTTACCGAGCCGCTGTCGGGCCGACGGGCGAAAATTGTAGCTACGCTGGGACCGGCTTCAAGCTCCGAACCGGTGTTTCGCGATCTGGTGCGCGCCGGCGTGGACGTGGTGCGGCTGAATTTTTCCCATGGCACATACGAAGAGAAGCAGGAGCTGATCCGGATGGTGCGGCGCGTAAGCCGCGCGGAGCGCAGGTCGCTGTGCATCCTGGCCGACCTGCAGGGACCGAAGATCCGCACCTCCAAGCTGAAGGACCGGCAGCCGGTGCTGCTCAGGGCCGGCCAGAGGCTGACCATTACGCCGCGCGAGGTTCCGGGAACGGCGTCGATCGTCAGCACCACCTTCAAGACGCTGGCCGAGAACGTGGAGCAGGGTTCGAGGATTCTTCTTTCCGACGGATTGATCGAGCTGCGCGTCGAGGAAGTGGTCGGGGCCGATGTGGTCTGCGAGATTGTGAACGGAGGGATGCTGGGCGAAAACAAGGGCATTAACCTGCCGGGGATTCTGGTGCGCGTGCCGTCGCTGACCGAAAAGGATACGGCCGATCTCGAATTCGCGCTCAAGAACGGCGTGGACGCGATTGCGGTTTCGTTTGTGCGCACGGCCGAGGATGTGCGGCTGGTGCGCAACCGCGTGGCGGCCTTCGGCAGCGACACCTGGATCATCGCCAAGCTGGAGAAGCCACAGGCAGTCGAGCATCTCGATGCGATTCTCGAGGCCTCGGACGGCATTATGGTGGCGCGCGGCGACCTGGGCGTCGAGGTCCCGCCGGAGAAGGTGCCGGCGATACAGAAGCTGATGATCCGCCGCGCGGCCGAATACTCGAAGCCGGTGATTACGGCGACGCAGATGCTTGAGTCGATGGTGGAAAATCCACGGCCCACGCGCGCCGAGGTCTCCGACGTGGCCAATGCGGTGTTCGATGGAACCGATGCGGTCATGCTCTCGGGCGAATCGGCGATGGGTAAGTACCCGGTCGAATCGGTTGCCATGATGGCGCGGATCATCTGCGAGGCCGAGCAGCATATGCGCACCGAGGAGCGCGCCGAGCCGATGCAGCGGCGCACGCGGCTGTCGATCGCCGAGACGATCTGCGAGGCGACGGCGCATGCGGCCGACGATCTGGAGCTGCGCGGGATCGCGGTGTTTACCGAATCGGGATTCACGGCGCGCCAGCTCTCGAAGTATCATCCCTCGGTCCCTGTGTACGCGCTCAGCCCGATTGAGGTGACCATCAACCGGCTTAACCTGCTGTGGGGCACTACGCCGATACGCTGCGCCAAGGCGAACACGACCGAGGCGCTGGTGGACACTGCCGAGACGATGCTCGGGAAGGGCGGCTACGTGCGCCCGCACGACGTGATCGCAATTGTGGCGGGGACGCGGACAAAGTCCGGATCGACGAATTTCCTGCGGCTGCACGTCATGGGCCAGGACGGCAGCGAGCCTGCGCGTTCCGCTTCCGCGCGTGAATCGAGCGCGGTGCGGGCTGCGGTTTCGCTGCGGCGCCGGCGTCCGGTGCGGAAGGCGCAGAAGGTACCTTCCCGGCAGCGCTGAGCGGTGAACAAAAAGACGGCGGAATCACGCTAACGTGCGGCTGCCGCCATGCGCTCCCGAAGCCAGTTGAGGCCTTGCGAAGTTCCGTCTTTTGGAATGTACTCGAGGCCGATCCAGCCATCGTAGCCTGTCGCGTCAATCACGTCGAAGATGTAGGCGTAGTTGACTTCGCCGGTATCGGGTTCGTGGCGATCCGGAACCCCGGCAATTTGCATGTGGCCCACGCGGCTCGGCTGTTCCTCCAGATACTTGCGAATGGTTGCGGTCAGGTCGCCCTCTTCCACCTGGCAATGGAACAGGTCGAGCATCACCTTGACGTTCGGCCTGCGCAATTCGGCGACGATCGCATGGCCTTCTTCCTGCCGGTTGATGAAGAAGCCGGGAATATTGCGCTGCGCAATCGGCTCAATGAGCACATCGATGCCCGCCGGCCGGGCTTTGTCGGCGGCCCAGGCCAGATTTTCGAGAAATGTGGCGCGAAAGCGGGCGCGATCGCCGTTGGCAGGCATCAGGCCGGCCATAGCGTGAATGCGCGGGCAGTTCAGCGCATGCGCGTAGGCGAGCGCGCGCTCGAAGCCGTCGCGGAACTCCTTTTCGCGGCCTGGAATTGCGGTAATGCCGCGCTCGCCTGCGTTCCAGTCGCCGGGAGGCGCGTTGAACAATACCTGGCGCAGGCCGTGCCGGTCCAGAAGGCCGCGCAGCTTCTCTGCAGGATAGTCGTAGGGGAACAGGTACTCGACAGCGGTGAAGCCGTCCTGCGCGGCGGCGGCAAAGCGGTCGGGAAAATCGTGCTCGCGGTACATCATCGAGAGATTGGCGGCAAAGCGTGGCATGGCGATGGTTCCCGGTGCGGGTCTGGAACCCGCGCGACGGCCGGCGGACCGGCGGTGCATTATTTTCTGGCGCGCGTCGAGCCGGTCGAACAGCCCCGTCAGATCAGCTCGCTGCGGCCCGTGAGGCTCAGCTCCTTGACGATCTTGCCCACGTCCTGGGAGTGGTCGCGGCGCGCAATCAGCAGCGCGTCCTCTGTATCGACGACGACGAGATTCTCGACGCCAACCAGCGCAACGAATTTCTTGGGGCTGAAGATGTAGTTGTCGCTGGCTTCGATGGCCAGATGGCCGCCCGTATCCGCCACGTTGCCTTCGGCGTCGCCGCGCAGGCGCGTTTCGAGCTGGTACTCGTAGAGCGAGGCCCAGGAGCCAAGATCGTTCCAGCTGAACTCGGCCGGCAGGCAGTAGAGATGCGAAAGATGTTCGCCCTTGGCCGAGCGCGGCTCGAGCACCGCGTAATCCACCGAGATGTTCTCGCACTTGGGATAAAGCTCGCGGAAGACTTCGTCGAAGCGCGGCGTCCCATAGACTGCGGCGATGGATTCGAGCAGAGGCGCCGTCTCCGGCAGGTGTTCGCGCACGGCGTTGGCCAGTGTGCGAGCCGACCAGAGGAACATTCCCGAGTTCCAGTAGTAATTGCCGGCCGCCACAAACTCCTCGGCGCGGTTCTGGTTGGGTTTTTCGATGAAGCGGCGGACGTGAAGGGCCGAATCGTCCTTGGCCAGATCGCCGGTCTCGATGTAGCCGTAGCCGGTTTCGGCGCGCAGCGGTTCGATGCCGAGCACGATGATGTTGTCGCCTCTGGCGGCCAGCGAGATTCCTTTCTGCAGCGCTTTTAAGAAGCGCGGCTCGTCGGCGATCACGTGGTCCGAGGGGAAGACGCCCAGCACCGCTTCGGGATTCTGCTTTTCGATCAGGAAGGCGGCCAGTCCGCATGCCGGCGCGGTGTTGCGCGAGACCGGTTCCTGCACGAGCTGCGGCGCGGGCAGTCCGGGCAGCTGGTCGGCGATCTCCTGGGCCAGATACTGATTGGTGACGATCCAGGTCTTCTCCAGCGCGGCCAGCGGCTTGAGCCGCTCGACCGTCTGCTGGATCATGGAGCGCTCCCCGTCGAGCGCAAGGACCTGTTTGGCGCGGGCGCGGCGGGAACGGGGCCAGAACCGGGTACCGCTGCCGCCGGCCAGAATCACGGGACGAAAATCGATAGTCTTCGACATTGGAAAAATATCCTATCCGAACGGGACAAGGTTTGCACAGGGAGACTAAGGGTTGTCTAAAGGCATCCCCTTCCGGGTCTTAGACATTGGTACGCACAGTCTTGTTAGACGCCGGAAAGGGCGGAAACACCGCCGCGCAGCGGGGATAGATTTTCTGAAAATTTAAAAGCGGCCGGCGAAACGCCGCCGCTGGATTTTTGTGGCGATTGCCGGGAGCGGACTGGCGGCGCGCTTCCGGCAATCGCCGCGTTACACAATGGTTATCGCAGGCCGGTGAGGAATTCGCCCATCCGGCGGGTTCCCTCGTCGATGCTCTGCTTGGTGACCGGGTACGACAGGCGGATGTGCTCTGCGGTTCCGAAGGCTTCGCCTGGAACCGTGACCACGTGCGCCTCGTGCAGCATGCGCGTGGCCAGCTCTGTTGCCGTGCGGATGCCGCCCTTGCCGATGTAGGCGGAGACATTTGGGTACACGTAGAATGCGCCTTCAGGCGTGGTGCAGGTGACGCCGGGAATCGCTCTGAGCTTCGTCAGCATGTAATCGCGCAGCTCGATGAACTCGGCGCGGAATTCCGCCACGCAGTCCTGCGGACCGGCAAGCGCGGCAATCGCCGCCTTCTGCACGATGCTGGTGGCGTTCGAGGTCGACTGCGACTGCAGCTTGCTGAGGTTGGCGATCACTGGCTTTGAGGCCAGTGCATAGCCCGCGCGCCAGCCGGTCATCGCGTAGGTCTTCGAAAGCGATCCGAGGATGACAAGGTGCTCCTTGGCCCATGTGTATGAGCCGCCGGAGACGCACTTGCCGGCATAGTTCAGGTAGACGTAGCACTCGTCCAGAAGCAGGAAGATGCCACGCTCGTGCGCCAGCCGGATAATGCGCTCGAGATCTTCGGCCGAGACCACCGAGCCGGCCGGGTTCGAGGGCGAGTTCAGGATGATGGCCTTGGTCCGCGGCGTAATCGCCCGCTCCATAGCGTCGGCGGTGATGCGGAAGTTCTCTGCCTCGCTGGTTTCGAGAAACACAACCTTGCCGCCCGCGTACTGGATGATGTCCTTGAAGCTCACCCAATAGGGAACGGGCAGGATCACCTCGTCGCCGTGATCGACCAGCACCTCGATGGCATTGAAGAGCGCGTGCTTGCCGCCGACGGTGAAGACCGCTTCATCGACCGCGTAGTCGGAACCGAAGTCGCAGGCGTGGCGATCGACGATGGCCTTGCGCACGTCGGGAATGCCGGGCACCACGGTGTAACGGGTGAAATTGGCTTCGATGGCCGCTATGGCCGCGTCCTTGATGTGGCGCGGGGTGGAGAAATGCGGCTCGCCGGCGCCGAAATCAACCAGGTTGGCGCCCTGGGCGCGCAGCCTGGCGGCCTCGGCGGCTACGGCCATGGTGGCGGAGACTTCGATGCGGCCGATGCGTTCGGCAAAGACATTTGCAGGAGCGGAAACGGTCATATCACTTCTATCTTCGCAGATTCGCGCCGGATGACCAAATGCCGCCGGTCCGGCGCTATGCGCCGTTCTGGATGCGCTCGCGCAGGCGCTTGAGCACGTTCGCAGGCACCAGTCCGGTTACGTCGCCGCCAAAACTGAAGACTTCCTTGACCATCCGCGAGCTGACGAACGAATATCGTCCGGCCGGCTGCAGAAATACCGTTTCAATCTCGGGGGCCAGACGCCGGTTCATCAGCGCCATCTGGAACTCGTGCTCGTAGTCGGAGATGGCGCGGATGCCGCGCAGCACTGCCGAAACCCCCTGCTCGCGGGCGAAATCCACCATGAGACCGTTGAAGGTCGCCACCGTTACGTTTTTGAGCGCCCCCGTCGCCTCCTGAAGCATCTCGACCCGCTCGCTGACGGTAAACAGCGGGTTCTTGACCGGATTGACAAGGATGCCGACCGTAAGCTGGTCGAAAAGCCGGGAGCCGCGCTGAATCAGGTCCACGTGGCCGTTGGTCGGTGGATCGAAGGTGCCGGGATAAAGGGCCTTGACAGGCATCTCATTGCTCTTTCGGCATTTTACCAGCGGCGTGAGCCGGGCCTGGGGCCTGCCATAAGGTGGTAGAGCCATCTCTGGCGGATTGCTGTTACACTGCTGGCCGAGTTCATTGCAGTAGCCGGAACCCTGTTCCGTTTCCGAATCGCCTGTATCGCTTTCGCGCAGATGGCCAGCATCGTGCGTGGTTGAAATCCCCGGAGGTTGCCTCATGAAGGTGCGGGTGCGCCAGCCGAGAGAGCCGCAGCGCGGCTGCCGGCAAGGGCTTGCGCGTCTGTTTGCGTTGGCATCTTGCCTCTGCGCCGCAATGGCGCTGGCAGGTTGTGGGGCCAGCTTTATCTATACGCCCTCGCCGGCGGTTGCCTCCAGCACCGTTTCTCCGGTCAACGGCTCGCCCATCGAGCACGTTGTCGTCATCATGCAGGAGAACCGGAGCTTCGATAATCTGTTCAACGGATTTCCCGGCGCCGATACCGTGCAGTCGGGCATGAACGGGTCCACGGAAATCCCGCTTAAGCCGGTCTCGCTGGGCGATTCGCGGGATCTGAACCACTCGCACATGGACTGGTGGAGGGACTGGGACTATGGCAATATGGACGGGTTTGCGCGGGAAGGCGCGAGCCCGGCGACGCTGCCTTATTCCTATGTGCCGCGCAGGGACGTGGAGGCCTACTGGCAGCTCGCCCTCCAGTACACCATCGGCGACCGCATGTTCCAGGCCAATACCGGGCCCAGCTTCGTCGCCCACCAGTACATGATCGCCGGCCAGTCGGGCGGCGTTGCGGAAAATCCGACAGGCAATGTGTGGGGCTGCGATGCCCCTCCGAGCACCACCGCGGCGCTGATCGGCGCCACGCCGGACACCGAAGGCCCCGGCGTGTTTCCATGCTTCGATTACCGGACGATGGCGGATCTGCTCGATGCCAGGAAAATCACCTGGCGGTACTATGCGCCGGGCAGCGCGGATCAGTTCTACATCCTCTCTGCGTATCAGGCCATTCGCCACATCCGTTACGGACCGGACTGGAACCGCAACATTATTTCGCCGCAGGCCAGGGTTCTGACCGATATTCAGCATGGCGAGCTGGCTCAGGTGACCTGGATCGTGCCCGACTGGAGCCACTCCGACCATCCCGGCTCCGGGACCGAAGGACCGGAGTGGGTGGCCTCGATCGTCAATGCAATTGGCAAGAGCCAGTTCTGGAACTCGACGGCAATCTTCATTGCCTGGGATGACTGGGGCGGCTGGTACGATCACGTGGCTCCGCCGGCCGTGGACAGAATGGGCC
>Ga0070737_10002022_pt1 | contig 25850 bp, 33 predicted proteins | sample Coa_R1_10_FD_66438 | JGI IMG/M metagenome (GOLD analysis project Ga0070737, IMG submission 66438) | Surface soil microbial communities from Centralia Pennsylvania, which are recovering from an underground coalmine fire - Coalmine... | ecosystem: Environmental > Terrestrial > Soil > Unclassified... | reverse complement strand
GTTCGTCGTTGTACTTGCTCCAATTCCTGTCGTCTGACATGCCGTGAGATTGGGCGCCTCAGTACAAGCACACTTGAGACAAAATTAGTAGACTACGTGCTTGAATCGTGCAACACAGCATCATTGTTCGATTCCGAATTCACATGCAAAATTACAGGTACTCAGATCCGACATGAGGGAGCGCCCAGGCCGGGAGACATGATAGTGAGTTAAAATCCCATGCAGAAATAACAGTTGCGCTATCGCAGGCTATGCTGCAAAATTTTAGGTGCTCTGGTTTCTGATTACCATAAAGCAACCCCAAGTCAGGCGACGAAGCGAATTACAATATCGACCTGGTGATTCTGCTAAAAAGTAATTTGCAGCTACCTTACTTCAGTTCTTCGCGGCAGCTGAGTGAGTCTTCTATCTTGGTCTGCCAGAGCCTCAAGAATTGGCATATTTTCTTCCATAGATTCGACTGCCAGCTCCTTGACCTTCTTGAGCGGAAGGTCATTCATCATTCTATTTCACTTTCCAAATTTATGATCACTGGACGGGTCTTAAATATTTTCTTAACCACACAACCAGATCATCAAGCGATTCCACCCCAGTGGCTACTTTACCGAGGATGGTTACTACCTCGCGGGGCTCAACAGCAGCAATCTTGTAGCCATTGGCTCTCAGAAAGACATCGGCGGCTTCAAAAGCTGTTCGTTTGTTCCCGTCTAAGAAAGGATGGTTTGTAATTAAGCACCACATCAAATATCCGGCTTTCCAAACGAGTGCATCAAACAAGTTTGGCTCATTGTGCAGGTCTTGTAACGTTTCAACACAATAAGAAAGTCCTCCTTCGTAGAGAAATCCTGTTCCGCTCTCCTTCATTTTTCGCAGTATAAGATCGTGTATTAGGGACACGGCCTCTGTTGTAAGGTATCTCAAGACTTCTTTAGATGACCAATTCAAGATTGATAATAGAGGTTACGGAATGATGACTAGCCATCTCAAGAACTGCGGCTTCGAGTATTATTTAGTATGGAAAGGATCAAGCCGCTAATAGTCAGGGTAACACGATGTCAAGTCGACATAGTCTACAAAAAACGTAGACTGGCTCGGATTGCTCCCTTATCATTCTGGTGGTTAGATTCCAGTGAACCCAGATTGCGAGATTCTTGTAGCCCATGTCATTAATGTCATAATTGTCATTTTTTAAAGGCGACAGAACTTCCATATTAGGCAGAATTCAAAACAACAATGAGAAAAGCAGGAAGTTTCGGAATCGTCAGCTTTGCCTTCACTTGAGCTTTAAAGACTTACTCTTTGTTCAATTTACCGAGTAGGAACCAGAGAATGTCTCAGAATCAGATCACTACTTACGATTTCAATAGGTTTCTAACGTATCCTGTTGCGTACACGAGTCACAATCCAGTGAGGGGAGCTGACGTCGCAGCTCTTTTGAAAACAATGGCATCAAAGCTGAAGAAGAATGCCCCATTGCTTGAAGCGACCAGATTTTCAAACAATCCAATTTCTGACTTCAAAGAATATCAAACATATCATAAGAAACTCGAACGTATTCACACGCAGGTTGAGGCTAAATGCCGGACCAAATATGCAGCGATTAAGCTGCTGTCTGTTCCAAATTGGCGCAACAAGGGATCCAAAATGGTCGAAGAGGATTTTGCTGAACAAGTTTTGCAGATCATGAAAGTGTTGAATAGTTTCGATGAGAAGTACCAAGTGAAGGACGCAAAGATTTCGCCGCCGCTCAAGAATTTTCTCATATGCCAATTCTACTCTTCTGTGTATGAGCTTGCAGGAAAGAAACTTTTGTGTGCAGCAAACGCAATTTCGGGACGAAAAAATATCAAAGACATTGGAAAAGCGGTCAATGTTCTTGCTAGCCCACACCACTTGTACTTCAAGAAGCACTTTGATAATAAGCTCCGAAACGCAATATTTCATCAAAACTATATCGTAGATGAGACTAAGACGCCACCACTAATGCAGTATACTAACATATGGAGCAATAAGACGATGACCGTAATAGGGCGTCTAAAGACCACGGATCTTGAAGAGGTTTACAAGAAGACTGTCGTGATTCTTATGTTTCTGATAGCTTCGCTCCACATAGTTGCTCTGAAGCATTCAGAAGCATACCAAGAAGCGCTAACAAAGGCCGGATTCTGATAGAGGAGTCGCAACGATCAGATAGAGCGATTTGATATAGATATTCGATGCCAGCCTCATTTTGAGCCAAAAGTAGTAGAAAAAAGACCTCGCTACAATGGCCAGTAGATCTTAGAAAGTGGGAGAAGAGAGCGGGCTTCTGAATCGAAGCTATCATAGTATTGAGTAACCAATTCGACGAGATCATCGAGATCAAGTAAACGAACTCGGTACTGGGCTCCATTTGACTCTTCCATGGCCGGTTTCGTGAATCCGCCGCTGGAAACGTAAAGGCCATTCATACCTGCCCTGACTTTGCCAATGAAACTTGACATTTCTTCCCTACTGACCTGTCCTTTTCTATGCTTAACCTGAACGATGATCCTTGGTTCTTTCATGAAAAGCCCGTCGGGCGATGCTTCAACGTCAATCCCCTTGTCCGTTCCTGGGAGAGAAACAGTAGTCTTGTACCCCATTGCTCTCAAGAGGCCAGCCACTAGGTCCTGAGCCTCGTAAGCATCCAGTTCTGCGATTTTGTCCTTTATGAATTCGGCAGCTTTCGCTTCCACGTCTAGCTTTTCTTCTTCGAGCTCCTCTCTATCAACTGGTTCCGCTTTTTTTGCCCGCTTGCTATCCATCAGACTGAGCAGTTCCTTCTCTGCTTCTTCGGGTACCCGGAATAGGGTTGAAATCGCTCCCAAACTATTTTTCGTAGATGTAGTCAACATCTCTCTAGGGATTTCCCGTGTCCAATTCACTGGCCTTGTCTGATGATACTCAAATTTAGGATCATATTTGTAATCACCGACAATTTCACCCACCCAGTATTTTCTGTTCCTAGAGTCAAAAGTGGTGACTCTTTCTCCTTGCTTCATTACTTGTATGAACTTGATCAACTCATTAGCCCAAATTTGCAGTCGCCTTGGTTTCTCCTGGGGATACTCTTGTATCATCATCTCTCTTATTTGATCGGCTTTGAGATCGGAGAGGTCTCGATCTCTCAACCAACCGACAGCTACAACACGCTTTTCTTTGAACTGTTCGAATAGGCGACCTTTTTCCCCTGCTCTCACTGACCACATCATTATGAGATCCCTTGATATTCTAACGTTATTTTAAGATTGTAAAGGTCGAAAGACTGCAGATCGTCCAGGATGTAATAGGAGTGAACTGATTTTACAGATTAATGTTGATGGGATGGCTCTCATCTTGCATAATGTGGATGAATCCAGCACCAGCAGATTCTGGTCAACTTCACTTCCGCAGGAGCAGATTGAGTTTCCACATTATCTTGAATCCCTGCTGACTGCCTTAGTATTTCTCTCGCTTTCTCCAAAAGCTTTCCCTCTTTTCTCGCGTTTTGCATCGCGGTCACAACAGCTTGCCTGTTTGATTGATCTCTGAAAAGTGCAGCAAGTTCTTCTCCATCTGCTGTTCCTGAATTTGCAAGATCGTTGTAGATGTCTCGAATTACTCGAGTAGGTCTGGGCGGTACCCCGGCAAGAGCTCTTTCTCTATTCACCTGAACTTCGAGTTGTTGCTTCAACTCTTCCTTCATGTCTCTCATTCGTCCAACTAAAGAAGTATAATCGATGCTTTCTCCGCTGTTCTGAATTTCGCCTTCCATGATTGTATCAACAATATCAGTGGGAGATGTGACGAGCTCTTTCTTTTGATCATAGTACTTTAGTCTCCAGTAGAAATCATTGCCATCGCTAAACAAAATAAACAGACCATCTCGGTTGAGCCCTTTCTTTATGGCACCTATCCCATTTGGCAACTATGACTCTACCCTATAAGGCTAGAGCCGATTTTTCACTGTTCTTCGTACTGTGCAGTTTTTAACTGAAGGGCTAGCAAGCAACTATTCGAGGATATATTCTATTACCTCATTTTCCTTGTCTTTCGCCCTTACGAAGCGCTTTCCTTATTCAGTGAACGGGGATTTTTGTCCTCATGCCAAATGCCAAGGATTTAGCTCTTCGTAAGTTATATTCCGCTTCAGCATCCAAAATGCGTACGAGACCAACTTTCTCGCGACAGCAATGAGGGCTTTTTCTCCTCTCTTACACCTTAACTTCAGATAGAATTCCTTTAGGCGAGGATCCTTTTTGATGGCTGCTCTCGCACATTCGATCATGTTCGTCTGAGCCACTTGTTGCCTGTCTTTGTTATGTGGCCAGTAAAAGAAATGTCTCCTGTCTGATGAAGCGAGGGAGCTAGTCCAAGATCTGCGCACATATGCTTTGAATCAGGGAAGCGGTTTATGTCTCCTATGTGAGAAGCGAGGAAGAGAGCTGTGTAAGGAGCTGTGCCGGGAAGAGTGTCGAGAAGCTTTGCCTTCTCGTCCATTGCTACGGTCCGGGCGATTTCCTCATCTAACCTTTTCACAATTGATTCGACGAGTTCGAGCTCATCGAGCCTTATGTCTATTTCACGAAGAGATAATGCACTCAATTTCTTTTGTCCTTCAGGTCCGAACGGCTTTTCTCCTCTTGCTTCAACCCCCTTGATTCCCTTCCTCTTCAAGAGCCACTTGATTGTAACTTTGAGCTGCGCCCTGCGGAGGCCATACTTCACCCTGTCGTTAATGAGAAACCTCTCTTCTCTTGTGGCTTGATCAGGAAGATAAGACAAGGGGAGATAGTTTGTCCTCAATAGTTCGCCTAATACTTTCGCATCTGTCTTGTCGTGCTTGAGCTTAGACTTTGCAATCAGGTTGACGGTTTTTGGATTGGCTACTGAAACGACGCAGTTTGCAATTTGCGATAATTTATCGTACACCGGATAGATGAATCCGACAGATTCTACTGCGACGCGTTTCTCTCCTGGAAGAGATTCTATGAATCTTTGAAGAGCTGCTGTGGGCAATCTCTTCTCTTGGAGAAGAGAGCCGGAAGGATCAAAGACCGCGATCTGAGATTCTCTTTCATGTATATCTACTCCAACATAGCGTTCATGGTCGTTACTCATGCTCCTTGATTTTGTCTTCTTGGTTATCAATTAGAGTCATAGGAATCAGTAATTGATTTTCTCATCCTAAAGGAGGAAAGGGACATATTTATGTCCGATAAAGTTTGAGCGTGTTGAGGGGGATACCTGTCGAGTTATCCAAGGTGTCTGAGGAGTAAACCATGGCAACATCATTCACGCATCCAATCTGATTCAATTTCTTTTGAGTCTCCGAAAGCTCAAGAGGAGTTGCAAAGGAACAGAAATACGATGAACTCCCTTTAACCACTCTAAAGACAGCGAAGTAGTTTCCATTTAGTGTTGCGTCCAAAATGGGGTCAACACGAGAACGGTTTGTTTCATCAAACGCCACAATCATTACCGCGAAAAGTGAATCCCGTATTTGAATCGTATTTAACACCGGTTCGAGTTGGAACACGCCCCCTGATGCAAGCTCTTGAATGCGCTTGGTTACTTTTCCCCGCGTTACTCGGAGTTTCTTTGCCAATTTTGCAACTTTGATTAGCGGATCGTGTCGCATTATTTCGATCATTCGCAGCTCGAAATCACGCAGAAGGTGTTGACGGTCTAAAACTGGAGATCTAGTTCTTAGTTTTTGCATCACTGTAAAATCACCGCAGATCTCCTTCAACAATCTTAACTTCCGATCTAGATCATCCTCCCCAATATGGAGTATATGCAAATTTGTAACCCTGTCTTGCGAAGAGCTAGTCACGAGAAAACCATACTTGACTAAATTGGGTTGAGGTAAAGGCTGAATCATGTGTACAGTTTCAAGAAAATCGAAAAGCTCAATTTTCTCAGCTATTTTCTTTTGAAAGGCATCTGTACATTGTACTGGAACAATTGTCTCTTCGAGCCCCAGCGCAGCAGGAGTTATTGTGAGCCTGAGGTGCTTGATTACTCCAGTTGAATACAAGGAATCGAGCCTGATTCTGACGCTTTTTGGGGAAACTTGAAGTTTCTTTGCAATCTCCCAATATGTGGGCCTAGAAGCTAGGCCCCCCTGAGGCCACTGTAAACACCTCACTATTTTTAGGCTGAGATTATCCATTTCTCGCTAAGCAGGAACGCAATATAAATGATTGATTTTTAGTATTTTTCGAGCAAAACTTCCCCAAAGAGTCCAGCTAGACTCAAATTAATTCTCCCGGCCGCATTTTGGGTAGCTTAACAGTCTAGCAAGAGAAGCAAGAGGGAAAAACAACGACTTGGACGATCAACCACCTCAAGGACAAGTTGCGATTGGAACCAAAATAAAAGAAGCTGGACTTTCTGGAGCGATTCTATCCTTTGGCGGTACTATCTGGCTTGCCCTTGGTTTTATTGGATTGGAGGGCTTTGGCGGATATGTCCCATTCATATGCGTTTTGATCGCCGGAGTTTCTTTGGTTTCCATGAACCTTAGAAATTACTTCATAGGGAAAAAGTTGCCTCAAAGTGAGTCAAATTTCTCAAAGAACAGGAAGACATACCTTCTCGTAAATCGTCTTCAATACGGTGGGTTGATCTTAACTTTGATCATTACAAATGTTTTGAAAGAGGAACTATTCTTAATGCCAGTGATAGGAGTGATAGTTGGATTACATTTCATTGGGCTTCGAAATGTGATCTCAAAGACTCCCGCGTATCTCAAAGGTTTAATTTTGATCGCTGTCTCAATACTAAGTGTCCTATTATTGCCAAGCAAGTTCACGTTTGGTATGCCCATAGATCATCAATTCATAATATGGGGCCTTGTTCCTGGAATCGTTGCAGCAGCAACTCTTTGGTCTGATGCAACGAGAGCGCTAGCAAGAGGACTCTCTCTGGTGCGAGCAACTCGAAAGTGAACCATGAGAACCGCACCTCTTTCAAATATCCAAACGGAAGAGAAATAGACTATATGATACCATCGTATATCAGTAGGGTTTAACAAGTCTCTCCACGCTCAGAAAATATTTTCCTAGCGCCAGACCCTGCTTGAGATCATGGATAAGGTGAAGTTGCAGCAGCAGCAAACGGAGAAAACAATTCGACCCAAGCAAAGGCCGAAGGCTTAGAGCTTTTGATTTGCAATGAAGGCCTCCACTATGCTTCTAAACTCCGGGCTCTTGAAGAGTTTTGCCATCGCATCGTCCGTGTGCTCCTGCGCAGCTTGAAGTGTGATTGCAGTCTGCAAATCGAGCGGCGCCCCACATCTTGAACAGAACTTGTTCGTTGGAGGATTGATCTCGTTACACCTCTCGCATTGAAGAGGCTTCAACGGATGCCCCTCCTGATTCACTTCATTTTCCGTTTTGATTCCGTTTAGTTTGAATAGCGCATTGTCAACGTTGCGTCCAGAGAGATGAACATAGACTGCGGGCATTCTCGAACCCGGTATCCATCCCAGATATTCGTTCATCTGCGCCTCAGTAAAGACGTTGGCAAGCGTAGAAGCTCTTGCGTGTCGGAAAGAGTGGGGATTCACTCTCTTTTTGATATGGCAGCGCGCTGCTGCCTCGTTCAGCATCTTCCTGCAAGTTGCGTACTCTAGCCTCAGGATTCGCCCATCTCCCTCCAGATTGGTCCATAGAGGCGCATCAGGATCATCGCTCGCTGGGTGGTGGTTCATCCACTGGGCGAGGGCCTGGGCTGAGAAAATAATTCTGACCCTCCTGCCTCCCGTCTTACCAGCCATGATCAGGATTGCACCGTATTTGTCGAAGCGGACGGAGCCGACGTTAAGAGAAAGGACTTCACCGATTCGCCCTCCAGTTTCGTAGATTAATAGGACCAGAGCGGGATCTCGCGGGTTAGGGCACGATCTGCCATGAGCCTTATTTCGTCTTCGGTCAGAAGATCCTCTGGAAGTAGAGAGTGATTCATCGTCCTGTCATTCTTGATCCACTTGACCTCGACCGGATACTCCTTTGAATCATCCATCCCCCTCAGCCATCGATAGAAGCACTTTATGCACTGCTTGTCGGTGTGCTTTGTTTCGTAGGCGGTGTCCTCGTCCTCGATCTTCGAGACTACGTCGATGATGTCCTCCTTGAGCGCATCTTCGAAGAGCTTGCCGCTTAGGAATCTCGAAAGTTTCCGAAGGCAGTAGATGTATCGGGTCTGCCTCGGAACGCTGAGCCCTTGAGCTGCTCTGTATTTCATGTATGAGCGGATAAGCTCCTTGTTTCTTGGAAGTAAAGCCGTGTCTTCATCTAACGCAGCAAGAGCAGACTTGAGTCTTTGCTCATAATGATGGACTTCGTATGCACTGACCCGCTGGTGCTTTAGCGTGGCCTGCTGCTGAGTTCTTTGCCCTTGTCGCAATCTAAGAATTTGTAAAGGGATGTCAGGGATTTGAACCTTAAGTTAAGCGCCCAGGCCGAGCGTCTAACTCTAGGTTCGGCGCTCTGACATTGTGAAGGAAAATTTCACTGGCAGTTCCTCAGCCTCTGTGGAATTAGTTGCCGAAAAGATATAATTTAGATAACGATGTTTGAGTTTGACTTACTCTGTTATGGACTCTACCCTTAGGTTGTAGATCCTATCTCATTGGTAACTTGGCCCCAGCCTCTTTGAGCGAGGAACTTGTTTCTCAACTTGAGGAATGGGGTCTCTAGGTTTCGAAAAGACAAGCTTGCGACGTAAAGAGATAACGCAAAGGAGAGGGGAGCCCAAATTAACAATGGCACGCCTAGCTGGTAGAGCCCAATTTCGATAGGAAGATGCCAAGTGTATGAACTATAGCTTATTTTTCCTGCGAAAATCGCCGGGCGGTTATCAAATATTCGCCGAATTCTTGAAGTCTGCGGCGAAACCAAAACGAAGTAAATCAATGCGCCATATTCAAAAGCAAAGATTATCCCTGGCATTGCTTGCTTATTATTGTCTGTTGAATAGATCGAACCGATCACAAATTGTGTTGCCAATAATGAAATAACTGAAAGAAATGCTAGTGTAGACGAACTTAATTTACTTGAATGCAATTTTCGGATTCTCTTGTTTGAGTAGAAGTTGGCAAGAGTGATCCCTATCCCGAAGTGACCGAAATAACTTGGATACTGCCACAAGAAAAAGGCCACATTATCCGAAGCGTAAAAATGAACTACCGCGAGCCTATATACTATTGTAATCAATAGGCAAGCAGGGAGTGAAATCTTCCACCTCTTTTTCATGAAGAAAAAGGAGAATATCGGAAGGGTGACATAGAACATTTCTTCGATGACGAGAGTCCAGTTCACGCCATTTATTGAGTTGAATGTCGTGGGTGAGAAGCTCTGCGCAAAAAATAAGCTTGCAATCAACTGTTGAAGGGTCCCATAATTTGAGAGCAAAAGGACAGATCCGCAGACAAGAATGCTAAGATAATAGACTGGAAAGATCCGAAAAGCCCTCTTAACATAAAAGGCCCTGAGGTCGACCTTCGGCGAAGAACTCATGAATGGGATAGATAGCAGAAACCCACTAAGAACAAAGAAAAAATCGACACCGCTGTTCCAAGCGTAAACAAATGGCGGGAATCCCAGGTCTCTGATTACGCTGCTTATCGTGAAAAAATGAAAGATGATTACGCCGACACTAGCATATCCCCTCATGCCCGTTATTTCTCGTATCTCCTTATTCAATCTGGAAGAAATTCGGAGGGATGAACGGGCTTCTCATAACGGATTGTCCAGACTTTTTCACATTGTTTTATCCAGATGTTAGAAGCGCTTACTGTCCGCAGTACATATATCACGACGCGGGTTTTTTGGCTTCATCATGACCGAGGAAGAAGGAAAGGGACCCGCATCAATGGAAACTGAGATCGATAAGGAGAAGCTTTCAGATCTGTCAGAGGTCTATCGTGTTCTAAAGCAGGATGCGAAGGATATGCTCTTTGATCTCTTGGAAGGAGTATCACTTTGGAGATCCACGGCTCGCGTAATGTTCTTTTTCTCAGCTGTCTCTCTCTTGATTGGAATAATCGCAGTTTGGGGCGTAACTACAAGCACGGGCTTGGGAGCAATCTTTCTTGGGCTGCTGGCAATTTTCTTATTTGGACTAGCAACAGTCACAGCCTTCTTTGGAATCCGTTATCGACGCAAATATCGCAATCTGCGCGAGAAATACTCTGAACTTTACGAATCGGCTATCAAATTAGGTTGAGGAACTCCCTTAATGTCCTCCTCGCTTCCTCGTGTATCAGCGAAGATTCTTCAGTATCTGGATAAGATCGATGAAGGGTCGGGCAGGGCAAAGAGAATGGATTTTCTAAGAATAGCTGGAAATGAGGCTATCCTTAACGATTGGGTGGAATACCTAATTCAGTGCAACTTGATTAAGGCGGAAACATTTGACGGAAAAAGAAGCTATCTAAAGACGGAAATGGGTGAAAAGCTTCATGAAGTACTAAAGTACCACAGCTATCTGGGACCTTTAATGGGAGACCTCAGTCGAAATAGGCGGAAGCCGAAGTGAACTCAAACCGAAAAAACTGAGAACGAGTTAGGCGGGGAAAATAATGCGCCCAGGCCGGGCACAGAAACCCCCCGGGTTCAAATCCTAGGGTAAAGAGCAGCCTAATTGACAAGGCGATCACTATTGGTGCAGAGTGCACAGCCCTTCAGGATTTGGATTTTATGATTGTAAGAAAGCGTACTTGATCTTCCCGGCTATCTGAATACTTTCAGACTTTACGTCAGGTTTGGGAATAAATTCGCCTTTGTGGGGCAAAAAGAGCTCCGCTTTTCCTAAAAATCATCCTTTGAAAATCAGGAAAAGAGGAAAATATTTGGACCGCTACAGAGGATTCTTTTAGGACTTGGATTCAGCTGATGCGTCATCTTTCTTGGAGATCCCACCATTTTTTTGGAATCCTTCGGCTTCCATTGTAAATAGCAGTCATCCTAAGTATGTGGTATTGAAAGAAAGTGTTAATAGTTTCAAGCCGCCCAGAGTCCAAGAGTAATCTCAATGGCAAAATACGAATGCTGCGGCCTCATGTATGATGACTCCGAGAAGCTTACATCGCACATGCGAAAGGATCACAACGTTGCGCAATTCGACGTCGCTCTTGCTTGCTGCGGAACGACCTTCGTGGAATCGAAGCAACTAAGTGAACATATGAAAGTGGTTCATCGAATCGACATGGGCGTTGAAATTTAGGCGATCCTACTTTTCTCAGACATCTCGCGCTCGAGCTTTCTGGGCCACATCGGCGAGGCGGATGCCCACATCCACTCGAAGAGATCGTAGCACCATCTCTGGAACTCTGAGGAATATCCGATAAACCCTGAACTGAGATCAAGTTTGCCCTCTACGTCGGGGAAAACCACGCCTGCTACTTTTTCATTCAAAGCTATTCCCGCCCAAATTGTTTCGGCAAACCTAAAGTCCGCTCGGCCTCCCACTATCTGCCGCGCCCTAATCACAGCACCTGCTGTAGTGGTCGAGGGCAGAAGGACCCGTATCGGTGTATTTGGTTCGAATTGTTTTGTTATGAACCACGGGAGAGGCTCGTCTATGCTCCACGAGAAGTAGTTCTCTGCCATTCCCAAAAGATGCTGGCATTCGAGCAGCACGTTTGCGACGTGATCTTGAAATTTACCTTCGGACAGCTGCCCGATCCGAAAGAGCAGATCAATCGGAAGACAGGATATGTTATGTGTCAAGAAATACTTTCTGTGCCGGGACACGAAATCCAATGAGGGCAGGATCTGAGAGATCAAACTGCCGTACGGCGTAGTTTGGTATGTTCCATCTGACGTCTTTTCGATGAGCCTACAATCGACGAGACGCATGAGATGCTTGGAGGTTTCTTGCACTGAAGCGGACAGGCGCTTAGCCAGCTCGGTCAGCCTCAGATCATCGGCTCTAATCTCTGCGAGAAGTTTCAACCTGTCCCCGTTTGAAAGAGTGAAAAACAACTCGTACGTTTCCTCCCGCGACGCTCCACTTTCTCCCAAATGCGATCACTCTTGAGCAATCTGGCTGTTCATGTTTCAACCTTATGGTGTAATTTCCACTCACTCGTTGAGGAGAGTTTAACACAACGGGGTCAGTAAGTGGTTCCTTAAGGAATTAAGTCCAAATGCCTGCAATAGATCAAGAGAAGTTGAACGAGTTCGTAGGAAAGTTCGCGAGCGATTTTGGTGCGTCGCTGCACGCGTCCACCGTAATACTCGGAGAAAAACTGGGCCTCTACAAAGCGATGGCCGAAGAAGGGAAACAGATCTCATCACAAGAGCTGGCTTCCAAAACCGGAACGAGAGAGAGATACTTGCGCGAGTGGCTAGCCGCGCAGGCCGCCGCAGGATACGCCATGTATGACGCGGATACAAACAAGTACTGGTTGACGCCGGAGCAGGCTTTCACGCTTGCCGACGAAAACAGTCCGGCATACCTTCCAGGGGCATTCTTTATCGCCTCAGCACTATTCAAGGACGAGCCAAAAATCACAGACGCGTTCAGAACCGGCAAGGGAGTCGGCTGGCACGAGCACGACGGGATTCTATTCAAGGGAACTGAAAAGTTCTTTCGGCCGGGGTACGTCGCAAACCTTGTCCCATCTTGGCTGCCCGCGCTGGACGGCGTCGTCGCCAAGCTACTGAGGGGGGCGAGAGTCGCGGATATCGGGTGCGGGCACGGCGCGTCGACGATAATAATGGCGAAGGCCTTTCCCAATTCGTCATTCGTAGGATATGATTATCATGAGCTGTCGATCCAGGTAGCCCGGAGAGCTGCGGAAAGAGAAGGCTTCGAGTCCCAGATAAAGTTCGAAGTTGCTGATGCAAAATCTTTTCCTGAAGAGAACCTGGATCTCGTAACGATATTTGACGCGCTCCACGATATGGGCGACCCGGCAGGAGCTGCAAAACATATCTACCGCTCGCTGAACCCGGACGGGACCTGGATGATTGTAGAGCCCATGGCAGGGGAGACGACAAGGGATAATCTGAACCCCGTGGGGAGGATCTACTACAGCGCGTCAACGATGCTCTGCACACCTGCGTCCATTTCCCAAGAAGTCGGACTGGCGTTAGGCGCTCAGGCGCCAGAATCGGAAATCAGGAAGGTCATCCGAAGCGGAGGGTTTACGAGATTCAGGCGGGCGACGCAGACGCCGTTTAACCGAGTCTTCGAGGCGAGGCCTTAAAGAAGAGGGTGAGTGTTTTCTTCCCAACATGATCATCATCTGGAAAGGAGACTACGAAGGCACTAACTTGAAGGAAGATCTCGTGAGATTGCACAAGGTGCAGCTTAAGATACGGGAGAAAATAGGCGGAAAGCTCGACGGCCCTTACTTCCCGCAGGATGCCTCAGTCCTCCACGTGTATCACGTGGAAGAGTACGAATGGTTAAACAAAGCGGGTCGGATCTATTTTTCTGAAGTGGCCCAGCAGAATCTCCCCTTTGTTCCAAAAAGTTATGAAGTCTGCGTAACTCCAGAAGAATTTTTTGGAAACTGAGGACAACAATCGAATCAATGATCCTTCGGAATCCATTTTTGGTTCCGAAGAGGAGATATGTCTTCGGCATGTTTCGGATAATTGGGTCGTGAGACTAATTTTGGATGTTAGAGCATTAGTCTTACCATACCTTGGGAGTTTCATCCACTTCTCGCATATGCCGCTCGTTCTCGTCGATGTTTACATCTCCTAGCCGAATGTTCAGCGGCTCCTCTATACGAAAGCCACCATCGAAGTCAACTGCGATGAATACCTTGTCTCTGAGTTTTTCCATCTCCGAGCTCATTACTTCGACTTCGCGAGAGGTTAGATGTCTGGTTGAATAGTATCTTAGAGTTTAACGTGAGTGTTAGTTCAGGAGACCTCATCAAGAAAGTATCTCGATTATCTTCTTGTTTGCTTTCTTGAAGTCGCGCCTCAGCTCGATTTATGGCGTCCCAAGCTGGTCAATTGATTTGGTTATTCGCTTTTTGTTGAGGCCCCCTATAGCTTCCAGAAACTCTGTATACCTTGCTATCAGCGTCTTGTCCTGATGGCTGAAAGGTGCCCCTCTTGACGACCCTTAGTTCGCTTACTAGTTTCTTTTCGTAGAGGTGTACATCATTCATATTATGTAAAAGCGGAGTAGGATTTGAACCCATGGGAGTAGGCGCCCAGGCCGGGATTTGAACCCGGGTCGCGAGAGTGACACTCAAGGCAGCCGTAGCTTTGAACAAACTGCTGTCTCACATACTCATCGGCACCGAAGTAACCGAGTTGTACGATCTCGAAACTTGGAATCTCTATACTACCTGGGCCTAAAGTTTCAATAGACATTCGATTTTAGTGGATTTAACGCTTTACTTGCGGTTTGCAAGAATTTGAGACACACCCCCATTTAGACGACAATTCGACCCGAATCCATAATCAACGTGTACTTGTCAGAGTCATTCCCTGCTCGGCTCAATCTCAGATGAACCACGGACTTCCGGAGTTGAATCCTTTGGCGGCCATCGATTATTCCTCATATCTGTCAACTTTTGAGCATTTTCAGATGAATGAAGGTATTCCTTCAAAGTACGCCGGGTCTGAATCCAAACCATAGCTTCATGCGCCTTCTTTTTCTTGGTGACCAGGAAGGCCACGATCCTCTGCAAGAACAATAGAACATCTTGGATTCTTGCTGTAGACAGCTTGAAACAATCAGAGGTGTTGGGCTCTAATCCGATGCTTTGTAAATCCTCATGAAAGACACAAGCCGCATAAGATACTCTAATCATTCACGATTTGAGTTGGCTATTGAAACCAAGGCAATTCTCGAGGATGTTCCTTGCCTTCGATCTTTATGAATTCCATAGTAAATTGTACCTTCGGTGCCGATTGCGCATGCAACATATGCCGCTTCCAAGTCTGATAGCTGCAACGTAGATTGTGGAAGTAGCAACGTCACATCAATCAGGTCAAGCCAAAAGGATTATACAAATTTGTTTGCAGAAGTGATTGGACCGCAAATCCATAACAGAGTACGATACTCTTCAAAATGTGCGCATGTTTCGAAGCTGAATCCCAAGCGGTCAATGAGTGCAGGACCTGCCAAAGCCAGCTTAAGAACTCCTTGTACTACCCACAGGCGTAAGCAATAGAATCTTCTTATGCGTTGCAACCCGCTCTGAGAGATGCCAATCTAATGCTTTACCTTCCGTAAATCTTCTCTCTTCTTCGTCTTTCGAAGAATCGAGTAAGCCACTAACAAGAATTGACACCGATAGAAGGAAATGATGATCCCTCACAAAGCACTTCTTTGTTGCCTCTTTTTGTGCTTCGTAGACCACTGCTTCAACAAAGGAAAAGTACTGTCAACACTTAAATCGGATACGAGGCAATGCTCGAGGACTACTACAGAGATTCCAGACTTCCCTTTTTTTGCGAGCACAGGAGAAGAAAGATAATTTCATAATTTGCTGCAAACGGTAAGAATCGTTTCAGGCATTCCGGGTTTTGACACTCTCCTCGAAGGCGGCCTGCCTCGTGGTAACGTGGTAATCCTCGCTGGCCATCCGGGAGTTGGTAAGACGACTTTTTGCTCTCAGTTCCTTTGTTATGGCTCTGCCCAGCTAGGCGAGCGCTCGCTGTACGTTACATTCTCGGAGATCAAGCCGAAGCTATTAAGGAACATGAGGCAGTTTGGCTTCGACCTGCAGGGTCTTGAGATGAAGGGGCTGTTCCGCATGGAGTTCATCCAGCTCAGTGGGCAGAACAGTGTCGAGCCCGCAATCGACCAGATTGTTAGGGCTATAGACGAGTTCCATCCGTCAAGGCTCGTGATGGACTCGGCTTCTTCTCTAGCACTTGCAATCTCGAGTGGGCGCTATGATGTCATACTCATGCTCCAGTCGCTGTTTGCAAAGCTCGGGGCCTACGAAGACCTCACGTCCATCCTCGTTGCGGAGATGTCCTCCGGCACAGACCAATTCGGCAACGGCATCGAGGAGTTCATCTCGGACGGCATCGTCGTGGTCAGGCTGAGGACTCGTGGTAAGACCAAGGTAAAGTCGATTGAAGTAAGGAAGATGCGCGGAACCTCTCACTCGACTAAGAGCGTGCTACTCGAGATAACCGAAAAGGGGATCGAAATAGATCCTGACATCGAGCTCACGAGTTAGTAGGAGGCACTTGGTAGAATGGCGGTTCAGAGCAAGACAGATTTCCTCATAGTAGACGACAGCGAGTCCATACGCCTCCTTATTTCGAGGATGCTTCGGACGCTCGGGTACGAGAACATCTTCCAGGCCTCTACGGCAAAGCAGGCCCTTGCCACCTTCAAGGAGAGGATGGAGCAGTCAAAGAGCACAATCGTCCTTTTGGACATCAACCTCCCCGACCTCTCGGGCGACATCGTGGCGAAGAAGATACTCGCGATGAACAACGCGACGAAGATAATCCTGATCACCGCAGAGGACAGGACCGAGGAATTGACTATGGAGGTCATACGCCACGGAGCTTTCGGCTACATACAGAAACCCGTCCGCCTCAGCACCTTGAGAGATATCTTGGAAGGGCTGTAGCAGGGACGGAGATTGCTCTAAACAGCGCTACAGTCACTTTGAAATTATCGCTTCGGTTTGGGACTTCCACGTTTCATAGTCGGCGTGAATCGCCCTCCCAAGGAAGCGACTGCGAAGTTCTCTGAGCGAGCCCAGTTTCTTCAGAGCATGGTTGTATCTTGCGTAATGGGGCCGGAGCAAATCCTTGTCCGCAAGGTAAATCGGCTCACGCCTGAAATTCGCGTCCCTGAGGCCTGAAACTACTATACTCATCGTCTCTTCGGGCGAGGCGCGGAAGAAGTACGTCGCGTGCCCCTTCTCGTTCGATCCAAAGGCTACGACTTGTCTCTCCTTGATCGGGACTAGCAGGTAGAGATAGTTTGAGACGATCTTCTTCACTCCGACGAGCGAGCCGCTGGTTTCTTCGAGTGAGAGAAGGTAATCAATGGACCGGTACATGTCCTCACCTTCGGTGCCTATCTGCGCCTCGAAGGATTTTGCAAAATCCGGAGCAATCCTACGGATCTCATCCAGTCTGACGGCGCCGCCATCCACCATGACCTTTGATAACGTTAGGGCGCTGGTGAACGAGATTGTCGGGCATATTTCCCTGATGAGAGAGGAAACCTCGCCCTGCAGCTGGCGATTTGCGCCTTGGAAGGCTTTCACAAACCCTTCGTAATTTTCGCCGAGCAGGGAGATAGTTACTTTCCACTGCCTGCCTTTCGGGCCCTGCTCCATTATCGAAAACTCTGCAGTGTAATCTTGGAACTTGGACGAGGTTATTTCGGACAAGCGGGCAACTTCCATCCTCTTTCCACTATCTTGGAAAATCCCGAGCCTTGTCTTGTAGACTCGAATCTCTCCTTCATCCACACTTGGTTCGCCATTGTTCGCTGCAATCAGTGCGATTCTTCCTCTGACTGAGAGTGTAGGCTTGCCTTCATCGATGAGGAGGTCGTCGACGTACTGATCGTTCCTCAAGACAAGGAGAAGGCGCATAAAGTCGTCGTATTTTTCGCCAAGGGAACTCAACTCAAACATAAAGCCCTCCAGAGAGAGTTTTGCAGAGTAGTCAGATCTGTCTATGCTCGTAATCTCCCTGTAGCCAAACTCCTTCCTGTCTCCATTCGAGGATTCTATCGTAAGGAGCTGAGTGCCGAGAGAGATTACGCACTCTGAAGATTCCTCGAGAACTGTACCCTTTGCATCGGAAAAAGCATACCGTGCGTCGTCAATCTTAAGCACAGGTTCGTTGATGTAGCCGCTCTCTTCTTCTTCCCCCGCCTTTTCTTCAGTATTGGCGGCGTCTGAATCGCGCGGGGTCGACAAATTGCTGCATCGCAATCTTCTCAGGAGCAAGAAGTTTTCGTCAGCGGACCCAGCAATCCATTCCTTCCCTCACTCCAAAGAGTTAGGCGTCCTTTGGGTTCCCGTTGAGCCTGTGTCCGAAGTTGAGCTACAGTTTGTTGCCGCAGTTTCCGCAAAAGCTCACGCTAGGATTGTTATCTGTACCACACTTGGCGCACTTTTTCATTCCAAGCGGCGCGCCGCAGTTGTTGCAGAACTTGCCTCCGCCCGAGGTCTTGCCGCAGCTAGGGCAAATGGTCTGCTGAACCTTGAGGTCCCCGCTGTACAGGTTCTGGGCTTGCGCGGCCTGCCAAATCTGGTCCTTCGTAGCCTGCGACCTTGCGGCGCCAACCTCCTGTGCGATCTTTGGCGCATCTTCGGTACATAGCCCGCCCGCCTCCTCGTTCCAGTCTAGATCGCAAACGTACTTGTGGCAGCGCGGGCACCTGTGGAAGTGTGACATTGCTTCATTTGAAGACTGCTTGAATGCCTCTTCGCGCTCCTTGTTCCACTCCGGTGTCTGGTAAGCGTGACCTCCCAGAGCTCCCGCGAGGTAGGCGTTGCTGCTGACGACACCACCGAACTGCGAAACCTTGTTGAAGAAACCCTTCTTCTTGGCCGCCTTCGATCCGATGAAGCCTGATTCGTAACCGTCGCCGCAAACGTCGCATTTGAAGACAAACTGAAAACCCTCCTCGGTGCTCTTGTCCTCGTAATTCCTCGTGAAAGATTGCAGCATGATTCTCTAATCTTGCCTGCCCGAGTGAGGGGAATCCAGAAGAGAAGCTAATAAGTATTGACTTGAATTTTCCTGAAGAACAAGGTTAAGAGGACGGATAAGAGAAAAAGCGAATGCCTAGTTTCAAGAGACCTTGTAGGTACTGCTCAAAATTGGTGATGCCCGAAGATGTCACGTGTCCCTTCTGCGGAAAGGAATCGCCGATTTATGTAAGGTGCCCTCGTTGCAGCGCGGAGATCAACAGAGAGTACAGGACATGCCCAAGCTGTAATCAGCCCCTCCACGTCTACTGCATAAATTGCGGCAAGCCAACCTTCTTCGACGTCTACTGCGATAACTGCGGTAAGAAGCAGGAGGTCGAGTGCCCAAAGTGTCACGCGAAGCAGCCCCCAGCATTTGTAAAGTGCAGCTACTGCAAGAAGAAGGAACTGCCCGTCATCGCAAAGGCCGTTCAAACGTGAGAGCGTCCCTTTCCACTCACGTGCGTGCCCGAGTCGTGCTTTCATTACTCTTTCCGAGTCAGATGCGATTCCTTAATATCGGCGACGCATGGAAAATTGAAAGCACTACGAACGTGGGCCTCTAGCTCAGCCAGGTAGAGCACTGGTGTTTACGGCGCACAAAAAAGGCGCCTAGACTGGTGAGACTTTTAATCCAGGGGTCTGGGGTCCGAATCCCCAGAGGCCCGCTTTCTTAGTCAATATGGTGTTCCTTGTTTGAAGATGTACATCCATTCGCATGACGGTGTCGCTAGTCCGTCAAGATAGCACGTCTATCGGTTTTGAGGGCTTCCGCTATTCCGACTGCCCATGCCTCTATCTCCTTCCAGTCACGGTAGTCTCCTATTGGAGTTGCCTCGCGAATAGTTGCAGATTTGAAAAACTGCCGTGAAAAGAAATCCAAGTCCTTCGGGTCAAAGGCACCGAAGAAAATTCGATGGTCTCTCACCTGCATTTCTTCCTTGAGTTTATCGAGCTCAAACGGTCCTGATACCGAAGGATCTAACAGATCTCGACCCTTTGCATCCTTTCTCTCTTTGCCCGTCGGACCGCTGCTGAATAGCCAGACCGGTCGCGTAGAAAGAATTGCCCTATTTTTCGAAGCGAACTGCTTGGCTTCCTTCATCCAGTGGCCGATGAACAGTGCACTACCGATTACAAAGGCGTCGTACTTTGCCACATTTTGCACATCACCAACGTCAAGTACATCTGCATCCAGTCCCCTCACATGCAGTTTCTCTCCAATAAATTCAGCAATTCCCTTGGTTGATCCGTGCTTACTCGCGTAGGCTACAAGGACCTTCAATTTAATCCTCCACCTGAGAATGCATTGCGTCCACGCCAGATTTAACTCGAGGAGACGATTATCGGAGTTGATAATGACCCGTCATTCCAGCATTGTCCATTGAATTAAGACTACATATCAGGGGCCTCATAGCAAGAACTCTGGAATGGAGTGTCAGAGAGAAATTTGTAGTTCTGCCAAGAGGAAGGTCTTAGGCTTCAATTGCAAAAGACGTTTGATTTAACTAACTAATGATTGCTAGCTTGGTAACAAGTAGGGCAAATTGTCAACAAAAGAGAGTTCTTGCTCTCAAACGATCTGGCTTTCGAGCCGCACTTTGGACACCCGAAAGCATCGACCTTCCACTTGTATTCGAGTGCTCCCTTTTTGATCCAATCCACTAGCGCAAGTACCTGCCCGTCACGTAGATCATCGACTTTCAAGTCGTCCGAGTACTTTACTGCGAGCTCGAGTTTCTTGAAAAGGGTCTCAGGGAGCTCGTTGTTCAAAGACATTTGTGCAAGAGCACTGAGAAACGCCTCTTTGCTCGCCCCCTCCTTGATTTTGCTTTCATTTTTCCCGAGGTAGAATATGACAATGAAGCCGATTGTGGCCACGAGTCCTTGCGGAGACTGAATGAACAAGAAGATCAAGCCGGCTTTTGGAATGACAGCAGATGGGGTACCGAGGACGTGGCTTGCCGGAACCAGCGCTGGATCCGGAACCAGATTGTTGTCTCCCTTTGTCTTGTAATTGACCAACCCATCAGATTGGGAGACAACTCCAATCACCCTGTGGATTACCACGGGCCTTATCAGAGAGTCGAGACCTGAAACTCCCGTATCGGTCTGCACGTAGAGTATTATGGTTCCGTTTGCAATCTGGCTTGGATTTGGAACCGAGTGGAAAAGCACTAGGTCTCCATTTTGGAGGTTCGGATACATGCTGTTTCCCTCTACGATCGAGATAGGATACGTCGAGGTTCCCATTACGAAGGGAAGAGCGAGGACAAGCAAAACAATGGTCGCTGTACACAGAAGGGCAACTCGCTTCCCATCAATACGCAATCCGCGTCGAGATTTCAAACGTTCAGGTACTTCCTTCTTCCTTTCATTGTCGAGCACCATCGCCTTCACCTTTGGTGGCGGCTAGGTTGATAGCACCATGTACGGCACCTGGAAGTTTGTCTGCTGGCCGCTTCCCCAATGAATTGTGAAGGATGAGGGGTTGCTCGATCCTGTCGGGGCCGTGAGTACGGCTTCTATGTAGCCCGCTGCCGGAATGCTCACCTGGCTAATCGAAAAAGTTGATACGACCTGGGTTCTGCCGGTTCCTATGGTTTGCGTTGCAACATTACTCACTATTGTCCTCTGTATAGCGCCGCTTGAATCGGTAACATAGAAGGATATTTTCATTGATCCGCTTTTAGAGCCGGCAGCCCAAAGATCCAGCCCCCAGATTCCGGCGCTCATTGTCACCGAGCTTGGAAATTGTGGAGACCAAATATGTGCTGAGGAACCCCTGCTTATCGTATAAGAACCGCTGTTAGAGGAAGGCGACTGTGCAGAATTTGTGCTAGGTGTCGCGCTTCCTGGTCCGAAAGATGGCTCAAAGTAAACATTCGCGATCATCCCAGAGTCTGCCTGATACGTCGTCATAGTTACATTTGCTGAGGCAGCTGAAGAGGTTACTCCAAGCATGCTGACAAGAAAGATAAGACCTGCTATGACCAGAGCATTGAGCGTCATGCCACTCTCTTCCGTCTTTCGCTATCTACCCTTCGTGAATCCGGATCTTACTTTTTGAGATCAGAATGAAAAATAACCCGAATCGGGCAAGTAGAGTGTTACTCACCCTTTCTCATTCCTTTTCAATACAGTGGGCTCGGCGCTTCTGTGTTATTAGGCGACCGTGATTATCATCGCTGCAGGAGCAGAGAATGAAGTAACCGCAGTATCGACCAAGAATGTCACCGTTTGTCCGGCCGTGATCGTTGCAGGAGTCGTAACGGTAAGCGTCTCCATTGTAGTGTAGCCGCTGCCTGTGTTCCAGCTGACAGTGAGTGTATAGGTCGTGCTTGCCTGTGCACCAGAATTTATTGTCAGAGTGACCGAATAATCCCAATGGCCAGCAGTCAACGCAGTCTGGCACGTCCCACCGCTTGTCCGCGTGCAGGGTTGGGTCGAAGCTGCGCCGGCAGTCGGCACGACTTCAAATCCATTAGATGTGGCAGTAAATCCTCCAGCGACATTTGAAGTAAACACCGTTCTGAGCCTGGTTATTGGTCTGAGTTACGGTGACTGATGCTGCAAACGACGCTATCGAAAAGATCGAGATTGTTAGCAGTGGCAAAAATATCTTAAGAGAGGGCTCCTCTTGATTCCAAACATGATTTTTTCGTTCACTTTCTGTTGTGTTTCTTTACCTAGAATGTAGGTGCCTTTGAAACTCAAGATATATCGACCACCATTAGTAAAAATGCGTTGTCGAACCGCTCTCCGTACCTCGGATCCCTCTCTAATAACGGTGGATTGGATATGAAATTTGTGACCAATCTACGTTTGGAGAAGAGTATTTTTGGAAATGCCAACAAATCTCGGATAGAATAGGTGCGAAAATAACAAAGAAAGGGAAAAGTAGCGCCAGACGTCAGTGCTGTTTCCAGAAGATTTGTCCTTCAGACTGGCGACTGAAACGTGGGGCTTCGTGAGTACTTAGGGCAGTTCAACTGAAGACCGAATATACGTCCATCAAGTCGATGCCCGGCATGGGGGACATGTTGTCCGACATGCGACACGCATCGATAATTGCCATCCCATGGTGTAAGAAGTACGAGTACTGATTCGCAATTCGCAACGAATATTGATAGTCTACGAAGTATAGAGCGCCAATTTCCCGGAAGGCGTGCCTCACCAGGACTTCGGGCATTATTTCATTTGAAGACAAATCATTTCCCTGATGCACAGGAAACATTCCAAGAGAACAGTTGCAGAACCTGCACCAAAGCGGAGCTTCCACTCTGCCTCAGAAATGCTCTGGTCGAGGTTTTCAAAGATGACGAGGAGAGAATGTTCGATGCAACAATCATTGCGGATAGTGAATTTCTTCAAAGTTACCAAGTTTCGCCTCAAGGGGAGGACTTGTGGAGAACCTATGAAGATTATCTGAAAAGACTCGCAAGAAGGGTTGGCAAAGATTCTGCAGAGTTTATCGAGTCTGAGAATTTGAATCAAATGGAGTTGCTCCATTGTTACGACTGTATTTTACATGAAATTGTACTAGGAAGTAGAATGAGCGGAGAACATTGGTCAAGAAGCAAGTCCTCTCACAAATTGATGACTGTGGGAAAACGATATAGCGCTTTTAGCCGTTGCGGAGAGCCCGATTAGTAACAGCGGTAGTCACCGTCGAGTAAATCAACGTGGGTGTGTGTGATCAGATAAAGGATTGAGAGAAAAGTCGAGAAGTAAAGCGAAGAAAAAAGTCGTCAAGAGTAAAGGTGGAGGCAGTAACGAACATCAGTCGAGGGAAGCTTCATTCCGCAAAGCTTTGGATCAGGATCAGATCATTGTTCTTGCGGCAGAGCTTCTACGAGACCTTATTCCCAAGGATGCAATATACTCGGGCGATGCGTACAATCTCATAGACCAGGTAGTTGGGTCGGCTGGTGAGAACTCGCGACTAGTCTCCGCCGCGATGCTCAAGATGAAATGAAAAAATGGGGGTGGCTCGTAAGTCCAATGTCTGCACGCAGAAGGCCGTGTTTGACTAGTTATGTCCAGCTCTTGTGCTACTGCCTGTTTTCTAGCAAGTGGTAACATAAGCGAGGTAACTGGAGTAGCCCGCTTCCTGATTCAAGGGCGCAACCCTGCGCGATGTAGCCAACTGTCTACAAATCGGACGCAATTTCAACCTCCGAAGGGATGAACCTTGCAATTAGGACAATAGTCAGGAGAATTCCCACGGCCCCGCCCACGATTGGCCCGCGATACCCGATTACAAGAAACAGAGAGAGTGCGATCAGCGGCCCAAGCCCTCTTATCAGCCCTCTGACGGTGCCAAGGTTTCCCATTAGCTCCCCTCTGTTCTTCTGGGGAAACAGACTTGACGATAGATGAAACTGAACCGGAACCCAAGTGGATATCGCAAAGCCCCAGATGAAAGCGTAAAGCGGAATCGCGGCTGATGCAGGGTAGAAAGCCCACCCGAAGAGCATGCCTGCCCCCAGGCACTCTGATATCATCAAAAGGCGCCTGGGCCCTATCCTGTGATTCAACCATCCTCCTGGTATCGTGCCTACAACAACACCGATTGGAAGCACTAGGGCAATCAATCCAAAGTCTTGTTTTGTGAAGCTCTGTTCTTGCGACAACAAAGCGTAGAGCAGGGAGGTACCAATCGCCCAAGTCAACGTATCGAGGCTTATCACGCTAAAGTACTTCCAGTGCGACCTCACGTTTGATATTGTCCTTGAAACGCTCATTCTGCTTTTCCGAGAATTCTCGTTCTGCCTCTCTTTACTGCTGTTTTGCTCTTGTACATTTTGCACCTCTTTGAGAGTGAAATAAAGAATAGCGAGCCCGCACCCCTCAAACAGAGCGGCAAGACCAACGAACGCCGAAGCACCCAAAGTCTGAGAGTATTGACCGGCTAGGAAGCCAGTGACGGAGCTCGGAAGAAGGTTTGCCATCATTATCAGAGAATAGGTCTGGGGCCTATCCTTTGCTAGCACGGTGTCAGCTAGGATCGCGTCAAGTGCCGGCAAACTGACCGAGCCTAGAGCCCACAGAATGTATGCGACATAGATCAAAAACGGAAGTTTGAACAGGAAAGCTATCGTCGAAACGGCCCAGCAAAAGGTCAGAATCGTGCTCCCTAGCAGGATGACGCTCCTCCGGCCGAAATCAGACAATCTTCCTCCGATAGACTGCACTAGGCTAGAGAGTATCCCGTATTGACCTGACAGGGCCTCCATAATGCCGATAATCGCGATGGAGAGTCCCAGACTAATCACGAAGGGTTGCCAGAAGATGGAGATGTATCCTAGGTACAGTCCCTGAAGCAAACTGTAAGCCAGGAGCGCCCTGACACTCCTGTTCCTCGGAAGGAAACTCCTTCGAGCAGGACGGGACGGCAGTTGCGTTGACATCTATATTCTCCTAACTTCCACCCTCCACTCCTCAGAGGAAGAGGAGGCAAGGCCTTGGTCTAGTGTCTAATCGGTATATCGCCGTTTCTGTCCGAAAGCCCCGCAGAGACGTCTTGCAGCATCCTTCAAGTGCGATGTCAGAGAAGAGCTCGGAAAAATAAGTATGGTCCGTGGCTTGGTGGAAGGAATTTGATTCTACGTTAGAGTTGATTCAACAATTCTCGTCATTTCCTCTGGATTGTAGCCATACCGTCTGCATCGCATCTGGAACATTTCATGTAAATCAGTACGCCGTACTTCCCAAATGGTTTTGAATCAGATACAACCCAGTCGTGAGAACCGAACATACTAGCCACTACATTGGTGTCCTTTCCAACAACAGAATCAGGAGCGACACAGAGTACTTTCTCAGTGTCACCCAATTTTTTCAGGTCTTCCAATTGAAAGCCTTGCGGCAAAAGGAGATGGCAATGGCCTAGATTAACTTTTCATCTACAATAGAAAATGATTCTATAAGCAATTCTCAGCCGTCAACATTGAAATGTGGGTTAGGACAAGGGCTCTTTCAGATCAGGATCAAGTTTAACCCTATTCAACAACTCCGTGTATCGTGGATCTCTTCGTGCTCGCTCCATGCTTGGCGCATAGCGAGGTACCGTCAAGATAAGGCTGATGGCACTCTCTCCTTGAATGTCTCATGAGGTCTTATGTGATTGTACCAGTACGCGAATAGATGCAGGAATTTGGATATGCGCTCAATAGATCTTTCC
>Ga0070737_10002020_pt1 | contig 25856 bp, 24 predicted proteins | sample Coa_R1_10_FD_66438 | JGI IMG/M metagenome (GOLD analysis project Ga0070737, IMG submission 66438) | Surface soil microbial communities from Centralia Pennsylvania, which are recovering from an underground coalmine fire - Coalmine... | ecosystem: Environmental > Terrestrial > Soil > Unclassified... | reverse complement strand
AGGGCGTCGAGCAGGCCGGGGGTCAGCGGCAGGCTGGCCAGCTCGGCGGGCCCGGCCCACACCGCGTCGTCGGCGTCGTCCCCGGGCAGCAGCGTCCCGCCGGTCACCGTCGCCGCGAAGTCGCGGATGTCCAGCTCACCGCCGGCGGCGCCGGCCGGGCGCCGGACGCTGCCGATCAGCCGCCCGGGCGCCACGATAAGCCCGGTCTCCTCGCGCACCTCCCGGACCAGGGCCTCGGCGTCCGACTCGCCCGCCTCCACGCGCCCGCCCGGCACCGACCAGAGCCCCTTGCCCGGCTCGTGACCGCGCCTGATGAGCAGCAGCCGCCCGCGGCCGTCCTTGATCACCGCTCCCACGCACGGTACGACGTGTGTTGTCACGACCTCCAGGGTAGGTATGCGGTGGCGTCGTGGTAAGAGCAGTATGCCCGCGTTGCGGCAGCGAGGTGAAAGCGCCGACACCATGGTCGAGTGCGTGGCGCTGTGACCTGCATGGCGAGGTCTACCCGCTGGCCCCGGCCCGCCTGCCGACCAGGGACGGCCTGCACAGCCTGCTGAAGAACGCCAGGGTCCCCGTCTGGGTGCCGTGGCCGCTGCCGCAGGGCTGGCTGGTCAGCGGCTTCACCGGCGCCGGCGACGAGCGCAGCGGCATCCGGGGCTCGGCGGTCGCGCTGTCCGGCCCGCACCCTCTCGGCGGCCCCGCCGACCTGCTGATCGTCGCCGAAGAACCCGGGGTGGGCCTCGGCGCGGGCCTGGCCGGCCTGCCCGGGCCGGACCCGGGCGCCGGCTTCGCGGCGGGCCAGCCGCACGCCACGGCCGAGGTGGCGCACCACGACTCGCCGCTGTGGCTGGTGCAGTCCGACGGCGGCGCCGTGTTCGCCGGCGAGGTGGCGGGCAACTGGCTGTGGGTGCTGCTGTGGCCGGACACGGCGGGCGTGATGCTGGTGGAACCGCTGCCGCTGCGCGACCTCCGCGACCCCGAGCAGGACCTGGACCTGCCGTTCGGCGCGCTGTCCCCGCGCCTGCCCGCCTGAGGCGGGCAGGCCGCGGGCTACGATTGCCGCCGTGCGCATCGACCTGCACGTTCACAGCAGCGCCTCGGACGGCACCGACCCGCCGGCCGTCGTGGTCCGCCGTGCCGCGGCGGCGGGCCTGGACGTGGTGGCGCTCACCGACCACGACACCGCGCGCGGGACCGGCGCGGCCCGCGATGCCCTCCCCCCCGGCCTGACCCTGGTCCCGGGGATGGAGCTGTCCTGCCTGCTCAACGGGAGCAGCCTGCACATGCTCGCCTACCTCTTCGACCCCGGTGACCCCGCGCTGGCCGCCGAGACCGAACGGATCCGCGACGACCGCACCCACCGCGCCAGGGCGATGGTCGCCAGGCTGGCCGAGCTGGGGGCGCCGGTCACCTGGGAGCAGGTCACCCGGATCGCGGGCGGCGCGGTCGTGGGCAGGCCGCACATCGCCCGCGCGATGGCCGAGTCCGGCGTCGTCGGGACGCCGGCGGACGCGTTCACCGCCGAGTGGATCGGCGACGGCGGCCGCGCGTACGCCGGCCGCTACGCTCCCGCGCCGGAACGCGCGATCGCCCTGGTCCGCGCCGCGGGCGGCCTGCCGGTGCTCGCGCACCCCCGCTCACCCGGGTACGAGGTCGGGGAGGAGGATATCGCCGCCCTCGCCGCCGCGGGACTGGCCGGGATCGAGGTGTTCCACCCCGACCACGATCATCCCGAACGCACGCGGCTGGCTGCCCTGGCCAGATCGCTGGGCCTGGTGATGACGGGCGGCAGCGACGATCACGGCTCCTTCAACGCCAGCGGTCTCGGCAGCGAGACGACGCCCCCGGAGGAGTACGAGCGGCTGCTCAGCCAGGTCACCGCCATCCGGCCCGCGGCGGGGGAGCCGCGGTGAAGTTCTTCTGGGAAGCGTTCGTCACGCTGTTCGTGATCAGCGACCCGCCGGGGATCGTGCCGGTGTTCCTCGGCCTGACCAGGGGGCGGTCGGCGCGGACGCGGCGGAGGCTGGCCTGGCAGGCGGCGGTCGTGGCGTTCGGGGTGATCGTCGCGTTCGCGCTGTTCGGACGGTCGATCCTGGCCTACACGCAGGTCGGGCTGCCCGCGCTCGAGGGCGCCGGGGGGCTGCTCCTGCTGCTGGTCTCGCTTCAGCTGCTGACCGGCCAGACCGAAGAGCCCACCTCCGCCCAGCGGGCCAAGGCCAACGTGGCCTTCGTGCCCCTCGGCACGCCGCTGCTGGCCGGCCCGGGCGCGATCGTGGCGACGATGCTGTACGTGCAGCGCGTCAACGGCGTGCTCGACGCGCTGGCGCTGGCGCTCGCGCTGGTCGCCGTGGCGGTGGCCGCCTGGCTGGCGATGCGCTTCGCCGAGGTGATCCACCGGGTCCTCACCGACAATGGCGTGGAGCTGCTGACCAGGATCGCCGGGCTGCTGCTCGCCGCGATCGCGGTCCAGCTCGTCGCCCAGTCCGCGATCGCCTTCGCCGCCCAGGCCAGATAGCCTCCCGCGCACGCGCGCGGGAGGCTAAAGTGCGGATCTGAGCCGGCCCGGCGGGAGTCAGCCGGGGTACGCTCGGGCATAAAAAGGAGTGTCCGCGGTGGAGCAGCTCGGTTTCGAGGGGATGCCGAGGCGTCTTTACTCATGCACGCCGACCAGGCTGGCCACCTGGCTCGACTGCCCGCGACGCTACCGGATGAGCTACCTCGACCGGCCGGTGCCGCCGAAGGGGCCGCCCTGGGCGCACAACAGCCTCGGCGCCAGCGTGCATAACGCGCTGGCCGGCTGGTGGCGGCTGCCGCTGGCCCGGCGGACCGCGGCGGCGGCCGGCGCGCTGCTCGAGCAGGGCTGGATCACCGAGGGGTACGCGGACGACGCGCAGTCGGCGCGGTACCGGGACTGGGCGCGCCAGATGGTGCAGGCATACGTCCGCAGGCTGGATCCGGCCGACGAGCCGGTCGGGGTGGAGCGCACCGTGGCGGCACGGACCGACGCGATCGCGGTCTCCGGGCGGATCGACCGGCTGGACGCGCGGCCACGGCCTGACGGCGAAGGCACCGAGCTGGTCGTGGTCGACTACAAGACCGGCCGCCACGTGCTGACCGTGGACGACGCGCGCAGTTCGCTCGCGCTCGCGCTGTACGCGCTCGCCGCCGGGCGGACAGCGCGCCGCGAATGCCGCCGGGTGGAACTGCACCACCTGCCGACCGGCCAGGTGCTCGGCTGGGAGCACACGCGGGAGTCGCTGCTCCGGCACGTGCGGCGGGCCGAGCAGATCGCCGCCGAGTGCGCCGAGGCCGACGAGCGCATGCGCGCGCACCTGCCGCCCGGGAAATACGACGAGGTGTTCCCGCCGCGGCCAGGTCCGGCCTGCGGCTGGTGCGACTACCTGCGGCACTGCCCGGAGGGCCAGGCCGCGGCCGTCCCGCGGCGGCCGTGGGACGGCCTGGCGGAGCTGACCGGCGCGTAACGCCGCCGCGCCCCGCGCCTCCGCGGCGTTCCAGAACTCGGTCAGGGCATGCGCCGTGGTTGCCGGGGCCTCGACGTTGGGGTTGTGCGCCGCGCCGGGGATGCAGGTGCGCCGCGCGCCCAGCCGCGCGGCCATGTCCTCTTGCACGGCGGCCGGCCAGGCATCGTCATCCTCGCCGTAGAGCACGAATGCCGGGATGCCGCGCGCGGCGAGCTCTTCGGTCCTGTCCGCGGCGCTCAGCAGGTGCCCGGCCATGGCGGCGAGCCCGGCCGGATTGCTGGAGAGCATCCGCTCCCGCAAGAACGCGACGATCGGCGCGGGCACCCCGCCCGCGAGCGCCCGCGGTTCCAGGACGCCGTGCCAGATCTCGGCGACCTTCCCCGTGCGGTCGTGCGGGGCGGCGGCCGCGAGGAACTTCAGCATCAAGCGGAGTTCCCCGGCGCGCGGTCCGGGCAGCGCCGCCGGGCCGGAACTCATCAGCGTGAGCGAGCCGGGCCTGTACCCGCCGATGACGGCCTCGCGGGCCACCAGGCCGCCGAAGGAGTGCCCGAGCAGGTGCGTGGTCCCGGTGACCTCGGCCAGCGCGGCGATGTCGGCCCCGAGCTGCCGTGGATGGTAGGCATCCGGGTCGTCCGGGCCCGGCGTCTGGTACTGGCCGCGCATGTCGACCGCGAATACCTGGCGTCCGGCGGCGGCGAGCTGGCCGAGCACCGAGATGAAGTCCTCCTTGCTGCCCGTGTAGCCGGGCACCAGCAGGGCGGTGCCCAGCTCTCCCACGCCGGCCGCTGGCAGCGCCACGAGCGCGGCGAACGCGCCGCGGGCGGTTTCCACGGTGGTCCGCCGCGTTCCTTCCGGCAGCTCCAGCGAGGTCGGCGTGGACACGGTCAGGACGCCTGCTGGCTGCCTTCGGCGCTTACCTCGACGATCACCTCGCGGCCGCCGCGGGTGCGGCGCCTGCGGCGGCGGGCCCGCGGCGCCATGGCCTCGTCGTGCCCGGCGTCCGGTGCCTCGCGGGCGGGCACGCCCTCGCGCGGGCCCTTGCCCCGGATCCTGGCGCGGGACCGGCCGCGGCGGGCCCCCCTGCCCCGTGTCTCGCCGAGGTCCTCTTCCGCCTCGGCGGCGAGCCCGGCCCGCGCGCGCATCGCGCGCGGCAGCGTGCCGGTGGCGTCCGGCGGGATGGACAGCTCCGCGTACAGGTGCTCGGAGGTCGAGTACGTCTCCGCCGGCTCTGGCTGGCCGAGCCCGAGCGCGTCGCTGATGAGCTTCCAGCGCTGCGTCTCGGCCCAGTCCACGAACGTCACCGCGACGCCCGTCCGCCCGGCCCGGCCGGTGCGGCCGATCCGGTGCACGTACGTCTTCTCGTCGTCCGGGCATTCGTAGTTGATCACGTGCGTCACGTCGTCCACGTCGATGCCGCGGGCCGCGACGTCGGTGGCGACGAGCACGTCCACCTTGCCGGCGCGGAACGCGCGCAGCGCGCGCTCGCGCTGCGCCTGGCCCAGGTCGCCGTGCACGGTCGCGGCCGCGAAGCCGCGCCCTTCCAGGGCGGCCGCCACCTGGTCAGCGGCCCGCTTGGTCTGGCAGAACACCATGGACAGGCCGCGGTCCTTGGCCTGGAGCACCCGCGCCAGCACCTCGATCTTGTCAAGCGGGTGCGTCCGGTAGACGTGCTGCCTGGTGAGCGGCGGCGGCGCGGACTCGTCCGGTTCCTCCGCGCGGATATTCGTCGGCCGCCGCATGTGCCGGCGGGCCAGGGTCACGACATCGCCCGGCATGGTCGCCGAGAACAGCATGGTCTGCCGGTCGCCGGGGGTGAGCTTGAGCAGGCGCTCCACGTCCGGCAGGAAGCCGAGGTCCAGCATCTTGTCGGCCTCGTCGAGGACGAGGCCGCGAATCCGGCTGAGGTCGAGGTTGCCGCGGTCGGCGAGGTCGAGCAGCCGCCCGGGGGTGCCGACGACGATGTCCGTGCCCGCCCTGAGGCCGTCGATCTGCGGCTCGTAGGCGCGGCCGCCGTACACGGTGAGCACCCGGGCGCCGAGGTGCAGGCCTGCCTGCCTGATGTCGTCGGCGACCTGGACGGCGAGCTCCCTGGTAGGCACGACGACCAGCGCCGAGGGCGCCCTGGCGGCGCGGTCGGCGGCGAACGCGGTGGCCAGCCGGTGCAGCAGCGGGATGCCGAAGGCCAGGGTCTTGCCGGTGCCGGTACGGGCCTGGCCGATGATGTCCTGGCCGTCGATGGCCAGCGGCAGCGTAAGCGCCTGGATGGGAAAGGTGGTGTGAATGCCCGCGGCGTCAAGCGCGGTGCAGATTGCCTCATCGACGCCGAGGTCGCGGAATGGCACTTCATGCGGCCGCCCGCCCCGCGGCGGGCCGGATGGTACCGCGTCGCCGGCCTCGGCTTGCGTTAGTTGAGTTGTCAGGGGTTCCTCCGTGCGCTGAGGCCCGGAGCCCGCGCCTCCCTCGGGCGCGGCGGCGTCCAGGCGGCAGCGTAAGCATCAACGCGAACTGCGATTACGACATTCCATTGCCCAGTCGTCACCCAAGGTACCAGACAGGTGCTCAGACGATGTTGCCGAAGCCGACGCGCCGGGACTGCTCGCCGCCGAATTCGACGAAGGCGACCTTGTCCGCCGGGACCAGGACCCGCCCGCCCTTCTGCGTGGTCAGCGCGAAGACGCCGCGGCCCCCGGCCGAGCCGAGAGCGTCCGCCAGGTCACGCTCGATCTCCTCCGCCGTCGCGTCGGTGTCCACGACGAGCTCGCGGGGGATGGACTGGATCCCGATCTTGACTTCCACGGCGCTCCTCACAGTCGGTTTCGGCGGTTAGTCGGCGGTGCGGGCCAGCCGCTTATCCCGCGCCAGGCGAGGCGGGCCACCAGCTGCTCGGCCGCCTCCCTGGGGATCGTGCCGAGCGTGCTGAGCCAGTACCTGGCGCTGACCTGCGCCATGCCGACGAGGCTGATGCCCAGCAGGTGCGCCTCGTCGTCCGCCAGGCCGGCGTCCTCCTTGATCACCTGGCTGATCATGTCGGCGCACTTGCGGTCCGCCTTGTCCAGGCGCTCGCGGACCGCGGGCTCGTTCGCGAAGTCCGACTCGAAGACCAGCCGGAACATCCCGCGGTGCTCCGCGACGTACCCGAAGTACGCGCCGAAGGTCGCGTTGACCCGCTGCCTGTTGTCGTTCGTGGAGCGCAGCGCCGTCCTGACGGCCTCGATCAGCCGTTCCACGCTCTCGTCGAGCAGCGCGAGATAAAGCTCCTGCTTACCGGGGAAGTGCTGGTAGAGGACTGGCTTGCTGACCCCGGCGCGCTCCGCGATCTCGTCCATCGCCGCCGCGTGGTAGCCGCGCGCGACGAAGACCTGCATGGCTGCATCCAGCAGCTGGCGGCGGCGCGCCAGCCTCGGCAGGCGCGTCCCGCGTGGCCGGGCGGCTGATGTGGCGGTCAACGTTTTCTCCGGATTCTGACGGGCGTTAGATCCACCCTAGCGGTAGTCCTCGTCGTCGTAACCGACGTCGCGCACCTGCTCCGCGGCGTCCGCCTCGTTCACCTCGAACGGCAGTTCGGTCAGCTCGCCGTCTTCCTCCTCGGAAACCTCGCGGGCCTGCTCGGCGGCGTCTTCGCCCGGCGTCTCCATGCCGATCTCGCTCAACGCGTGCCCCTCCTGTGCTCTGGTCGTCCCGTCTGTCCCCCGAAGGGCGTCCCGTCAGCGCGCCAGCGCGCGCAGCGGCGCCTCCAGCACCTCACCGTGGGTCGGGAAGGCATGGATGACGTCCGCCAGCGTCTTGACGGGGATTTCCGCCCTGATCGCGAGGGTGATCTCTGCCATCCAGTCTGCCGCGTCCGGCCCGACCGCGGCGGCTCCCACAAGCATGCCCGAATCTGGTTCCGCGTACAGCTCGACGTACCCAGCGTCGTCGCCGTCAAGCCTCGCCCGGGCGGTGTCCGCCAGCGCGGAGCGGGCGGTCGCGAGCCTCACCCCGGCCGCGGCGGCCGCCTCCGGGGTGAGCCCGACGGCGAACACCGAGGGGTGGGTGTACACCGTCCGGGGCAGCGCCCGGTAGTCCGCCGAGCGGGCCGAGCCGAGGATGTTCGCGGCCACGATGTCCGCCTGGTACCTGGCCACGTGCGTGTGCCCGGTGCCGGTGACGTCGCCGGCCGCCCACACCCCGTCGGCGACGCGGCAGGAGTCGTCCAACGGCAGCGGCTTGCCGGGCGTGACGTCGATGCCGAGCACGTCCAGCCCGAGGCCGGTCAGCCGCGGGCGCCGGCCGCTGGCCAGCAGCAGCCGGTCGGCCTCAAGGCGGGTGCCGTCGGCGAGCAGGAGAACGAGGCCGTCGTCCTTCCGCAACGCCCTGACGGCGGCCGAGCCGAGCCGCACGTCGACGCCGGCCCGGCGCAGCGCGTCGGCGAGGATCTCGCCGGTGAAGGCCGGCTCGGCAGGCAGCAGCCTGCCCTCGGCCTCCACCAGCGTCACCGCGGAGCCGAACGTCGCGTAGACCTGCGCCAGCTCACATCCCGCCGGCCCGCCGCCGAGGATGACCAGGCGGCGGGGCAGGTCGGGACAGGCCAGCGCCTCGGCGGTGGTCCACGCCTGGATGCCGGCCAGGCCCTCGATCGGCGGCGCCACGGGCTCGCTGCCCGTGGCGACCACCAGGTCCGCGTAGGTCAGCGTGACGTCCTCGCCGCCGCCGGACGGCCTCACCGTCACGGTGCCGGGCGCGGTGACCCGCCCGGCGCCGCGCACCAGGCTGACCCCGGCCGCGGCGAGCGCGGCCGCCGCGGCGGCGTCGGCGAGCCCGGCGGTCAGCGCGTCCCGGCGGGCGACGGCGCTGCCCCAGGTCTCCTTGCCGCGCGCGGAACGGAGCAGCGAATTGGACGGGATGCAGGCGAGGTACGGGGATTCCCCGCCGACCAGGCCGGCCTCGACGAGCGCCACCGACTTGCCGCCCCGCGCGACCTCGGCGGCCACCCGTTCACCCGCGACTCCCCCGCCCAGCACCACTACGTCCACCATGCTCCACCTTTCCCCTCCACGGTCATCATCTCAGCTCGCGGCGGGGACGTCTGGCGGACCTGACGCGAAAAGCCGCCTTGGGAAGGGTGCCGGGCAGCGGATGTAGACAACCTTCGATGTATCATCGTGAACGCCGGGTGGGTAGTGGTAGGGCATGCGCAGCATCTGGTCCGGGACGATCGCGTTCGGCATGGTCGTGATCCCGGTCAAGCTCTACGCGGCGACCGAGCAGCGTGACGTCGCGTTCAGGCAGGTGCACCGCGCGGACGGCGGCCGGATACAGTACCGCCGGGTGTGCACGGTAGACGGCCGGGAAGTGCCGTATTCCGACGTCGCCAAGGGCTATGAGCTCGCTACCGGCGATGTCGTGGTGCTCACCGACGAGGACCTGCGGGACCTGCCGCTCGCCACCGCGCACCGGATCGACGTGCTGCACTTCGCCCCGGCCGGCCAGCTGGATCCGATCCTGGCGAACAAGAGCTACTACCTGGAGCCCGAGCCCGCCGGCGTGCGCGCCTACGTGCTGTTCCGCGACGCCCTGGACCGCTCGGGGCGGGTGGCGGTGGCGAAGGCCGCCGTCAGGCAGCGCGAGGCGCTGGCCGCGCTCCGGGTGCGGGATGATGTGCTTGTGCTCCAGACGCTGCTGTGGCCGGACGAGGTGCGGGCCCCCGATTTCGGGTTCCTCGGGGAGACCGTGGACGTCAGGGCGCAGGAACTCACGGCGGCCGCGTCGCTGATCGACACGATGACCGGGGACTTCGACCCGTCGGCCCACAAGGACTCCTACCGGGAGGCGGTCGAGGCGCTGGTCCAGGCCAAGATCGAGGGCAACGAGGTTGTCCGCCCGCCCGCCCCCGCCCCCGCCGGGGAGCCCCCGCCCGCCCCCGCCGACCTCACCGAGATGCTCCGCGCGAGCGTCGAGGCGGCGAGAGCGGGCCAGGCGGGAGACGCCGGGCCGGCCGCGGGCGCCAGGCGGGCGCCCGGCCGCCGGGAGGCGGGCGCATGACCGGGCCGATCCCGCACTGGCCCGGCCGGATGGTCGCGCTCGGCGGAGCGCGCGGTGAGCAGGTGTACCTCGCGGAGACCGCCGGGCCCGGCAGCGGCGGCGGCAAAGAGGTCGTGCTCTGCGTGCACGGCATGTCCGGTGCCGCGACCAACTGGACCGACTTCATGGCCGAGCTGGCCCCCGCGTACGACTGCAAGGCCCTGGACCTGCCCGGCTCGGGTTTCTCCCCGCCGCCGCGGTCGAAAGCCGGCTACTCGGTCAAGTCCCTCGCCGGCACGGTGATCCGGCTGATCGAGACGCTGAACCTCGGCCCGGTCCACCTGGCGGGAAACTCGATGGGCGGCGCGGTGGCCATCAGGGCGGCGGACGCCCGCCCGGACCTGGTGCGCACGCTGACGCTGATCTCGCCGGTGCTGCCGGACCTTCGGGTGCGCCGGGAACTGCTCCAGTTCCCGCTGGTCGCGCTGCCCGTGCTCGGGGAGTGGATAATGCGGCGCGCCTCACTGCTGCCGCCGGAAAACCGGGTGGCGAACGTGGTCGCGACCTGCTATTACGACCCGGGCGCCGTGCACCCGGAGCGCTTTGCCCTCGAGGTGGCGGAGCTGCGCCGCCGCGACGGGCTAGGCTACGCCGCCACCGCGCTGAGCATGGCCGCGCGCACGCTCGTCGCGGAGACGCTGCGGCCGCGCAGGCACTCGCTGTGGCAGGCGGCCGCGCGGATCACGGTCCCCGCGCTGGTCATCTTCGGCAGCCACGACAGGCTGGTGAGCCCGCGGCTGGCGGCGCCCGCGGCCCGCGCGTTCCGCGACGGGTACGTCGTCGTCCTGCCAAAGACCGGGCACGTGGCCCAGATGGAGCGCCCGGCGCTCGTCGCGGCGCGGTTCCGTGAGATGGCTGACCGGACGCGGAAAACAGGGAATGCCGGGCGCCGGGACCCGGTTGACGCCTAACGAGTTCCCCAACCTGACGGGAGATTGCACAGTGTCGCTGCCACCACTGGTCGAGCCGGCTGCCGACCTGTCGGTCGACGAGGTGAAGCGCTACTCGCGTCACCTGATCATCCCCGACGTCGGCATGGCCGGGCAGAAGCGCCTGAAGAACGCGAAGGTACTGGTCGTGGGCGCGGGCGGCCTCGGCTCGCCGGCGCTGCTCTATCTCGCCGCGGCCGGCGTCGGGACGCTCGGCATCGTGGACTTCGACACGGTGGACGAGTCCAACCTGCAGCGGCAGATCATCCACGGCGTTTCCGACGTGGGCAGGTCGAAGGCGGCCTCCGCGCAGGCGAGCATCGCGGAGGTCAACCCCTACGTCAAGGTCATCCTGCACGAGGTGCGCCTCGACTCCTCCAACGTCATGGAGATCTTCGCGCCGTATGACCTGATCATCGACGGGACGGACAATTTCGCCACCCGGTACCTGGTGAACGACGCCTGCGTGCTGCTGCACAAGCCGTACGTCTGGGGCTCGATCTACCGGTTCGACGGGCAGGCGAGCGTCTTCTGGGCGGACTACGGGCCGTGCTACCGGTGCCTGTACCCCGAGCCCCCGCCCCCCGGCATGGTCCCGTCCTGCGCCGAGGGCGGCGTGCTCGGCGTGCTCTGCGCGTCGATCGGCTCGATCCAGGTCAACGAGGCGATCAAGCTGATCGCCGGGATCGGCGAGCCGCTGGCCGGGCGGCTGATGATCTACGACGCGCTGGAGATGTCCTACCGGACGGTCCGCGTGCAGAAGGACCCCGAGTGCGCGGTCTGCGGCAAGAACCCGACGGTCACCGAGCTGATCGACTACGACGCGTTCTGCGGCGCCGTCTCCGAGGAGGCGGCGGCGGCCGCCGCCGGCTCGACGATCACGGCGACGGAGCTGAAGGACATGCTCGACCGGGGCGAGAACATCTTCCTGGTCGACGTCCGCGAGCCGAACGAGTACGAGATCGTCTCGATCCCGGGCGCGACGCTGATCCCCAAGGGCGAGTTCCTGTCCGGCGCGGCGCTGGAGAAGCTGCCGCAGGACAAGCGCGTCGTGCTGCACTGCAAGAGCGGCGCGCGCAGCGCCGAGTGCCTGGCGATCGTGAAGAACGCGGGCTTCTCGGACGCCGTGCACGTCGGCGGCGGCGTGCTGGCCTGGGTCAGCCAGGTGGACCCCAGCCTCCCGTCGTACTAGCCCCGGACGACAGCGCCGGTCAACGGTCTGGGGAGGCCGCCGTGAAGGGGGACTGGGTAGAGGTCGTGGTCGACACCGGCGACGGGACCCGCGCCTACGAGGTGGCCGCGACCCGGGCCGGACGGCGGGTGGAGGTCAGCACCGGCCGCGGCATCGTCGAGGTGAGCGAGGTCACCCGCAACGGGACGGCGGTGCGGACCGCGCGGTTCATGGCCAGCCGCGTCGTCGCCCTGGTCGAGCATCCGGCGGACGGCGGCGCCGGCGGGTAAAGTGCCCGCGTGGACCTTCTTGAGCCGGTAGTGCAGCCGTACGCGTGGGGGTCGCGGACCGCGATCGCCGAACTGCAGGGCCGCCCGGCCCCGGCTCCGCGGCCGGAGGCCGAGCTGTGGATGGGCGCGCACCCGTCGGCGCCGTCCGGGCTCGAACGGGCGGGCCGCCACGTCACGCTGGACGCCGTGATCGCGGCGGACCCGGCGGGCGAGCTGGGCGCTGACTGCGCGGCGCGGTTCGGCGGCCGGCTGCCCTTCCTGCTCAAGGTGCTCGCCGCCGAGAGGGCGCTGTCCATCCAGGTGCACCCGTCGCGGGAACAGGCGCGGGCCGGCTTCCGCGCGGAGGCCGAACGGGGCCTGCCGCCCGGCGACAGGGCCCGCAACTACGTCGACGACTGGCCGAAGCCGGAGATACTCTGCGCGCTCACCACGTTCGAGGTGCTGGCGGGGATGCGCGCTCCGGAAGACGCGGCCGCACTGCTGATGAAGGAGCTCGCGGTCGGGGAACTGGACCCGGTCGCCGCGATCCTCGCCGGGGCCGCCGGGCCGCGGGCGCTGACCGAGGCGCTCGCCCGCATCCTCAGCTGGCCCGCGGACAGGCGCGGCGCGCTGGTCGACAGCGTCGTGGCGGCCTGCGCCCGCGTGGCGGCGCGCGGCGGCCCCTACGCCGCGGCGTGCGCCGCCGCCGTGCGGATCGCCGGCGACCATCCCGGTGACCTCGGCGTCGTCGCGTCGCTGCTGCTGCGGCACGCGGTGCTGCGGCCGGGACAGGCCGTCTTCCTGCCGGCCGGCGGCCTGCACTCCTACCTGCGCGGCACCGGGGTGGAGCTGCTGGCGAACTCGGACAACGTGGTCCGGGCCGGGCTCACCGGCAAGCACATCGACGTCCCCGAACTGCTGAAGCTCACCGACCCGGCGGTCGCCGTGCCGGTCATCGAGCCGCGCCCGCTCGGCGGCGGCGTGTCGGTCTACGACTGCCCCGCACCGGAGTTCCGCCTGTACCGGGCCGAGGTCCCGGCCGGCGAGACGGCCCTGCCGGGCGGCGGGGCGCGGCTCGTGCTGTGCGTCGGCGGCAGGGTGAGGCTGCGCGCCGCCGCCGGCGGCACGCTCGAAGCCGCCCGGGGCAGGTCATGCTTCGTGTCCGCGTCGGACGGCGCGGTGACCGCGTCGGGCCCGGCGGTGATCTTCCTCGCCACGTGCGGCCTGAACGCGCAGGCCGGCTGATCCGGCGTCAGGCTGATCCGGCGTCAGACGGTGAGCGACTCCCCGGGGGGGATCATGGCGAACGGGATCCCGGTGAGTCCCTTCTCGCCGAGAATCGTGGCGCCGAAGTTCTGCCCGATCTCGCTGAGCAGCATCTCGTGGATCTGCACGATCTGCTGCGGGCGGACCGCGCGGACGTAGTCCACGGCCTCGCCGAGCTTCGTCCACGGGCCGCTGGTCGGCAGCAGCAGGGTGGTCACGGTGGCGTCGGGCACGAAGTAGGCGTCGCCCGGGTGGTATACCGCGCCGTCGACCAGGTAGCCGACGTTGGGGACCGCCGGGATGTCGGGGTGGATGACCGCGTGCGTGGTGCCGTGCACCGAGACGGAGAACCCGGCGATCTTCAGCTCGTCGCCGGCCGAGACCGCGGTGAACTGGTCCGGATGCGCGCCGAACGTGGCGGCGAGCGAGCCTGGCGCGTATACCCGCAGGTCCGGCCGGGCCGCCAGGGCCTCGTTGATCGCCGCCTCGTTGACATGGTCGAAGTGCTCGTGGGTGAGGAGGACGGCCTCGGCCCCGGCGATGATCTCCGCGGCGTCCCGCGAGAACGAGCCAGGGTCGATGACGAGCGAGGCGCCTTCCTTCTCGAACCCGACACAGGCGTGATCGTGCTTGGTCAGCTTCACCGCGACGGCTCCTTCTTCCGGTTTCTTACGGTCCAGTGGCACGTACACGCCCGACGGTACTCCTGCCCGGCTGGCCGCGCAGCGGCAGGCGCGCCGGCTGGAGACACCACGGTACGTTCAGAATATGTATCTGTGACTGTTGACGGAGGAAGGGCAACCTCGTTCGGAGCGGTGGCGGAAAGTTACGACCGGGTGCGGCCGGGACCGCCGCCGGAGGCGCTCGACTGGCTGGTGCCGGCGCGGTGCGGGCTTGCCGTGGACCTGGCCGCGGGAACCGGGCTGTTCACCCGCGCGCTGCTCGGCCGGGCGGCGGAGGTGGTCGCGATCGAGCCGGACGCGCGGATGCGGGCCGTGCTGGCGCGGCGGTCGCCGGAGGTCCGGGTCCTCGAGGGCTGGGGCGAGGCGATGCCGCTGCCGGACGGGTGCGCGGACGCGGTGTTCGTGTCGGCGGCCTGGCACTGGCTCGACCCGGTGCGCGCGGTCCCGGAGATCGCGCGGGTGCTGCGCCCCGGCGGGCGGCTGGGCGTGATCTGGACCAGCCGGGACCGCCACCAGGACTGGGTCGCCGAACTGGACCTGCTCCGGCTGCCCGGGATCAGCGGGCCGGGCATCGATGCCGACGTGCCGCGCACGGTGGACGAGGTGCGGGCCAGGCTGGACCGCGAGCATTCGGTGACCCTGCCGGAGGGGGCGGGATTCGGCGCCGCGGCGACCGCGTCGTTCGGCTTCACCCGCACGACCACGGTCAGCGAAGTCGTCGAGTGGCTCGCGACCAACAGCGCGTTCATCACCGCCCCCGCCGCGGACCGGGCGGCGGGACTCGACCGGTGCCGCGCGGCGCTGCTCAAGGTCACCGGGGGCGCCGAGGTCGTCGAGATGCCGATGCGGTCGTGGTGCTGGCGGGCGGACCGGCTGCCCGGCTGATGCCGGCCGGCCCGCTGGTGGCCGGCCCGCTGGTGGCCGAAAGGTCCGCGTAACAACCAAACGGTTCGCTGCCGGGCCCTGCCCCTGCCGCAAGCCCTAACATTTGCATGTGGCAATGGACTACGGGGGCGCGTACGGCGGTCAGCCGTGGCATGGCGCCCAGCCGTCCTACCGCGCCCAGCCGTCCCACGAGGGCCCGCGGCGGCCCGCGGGCCGGCCGGGCCCGCGCGGCCGGGCCGGCCGTCCGGCCGCGGTCCTCGCCCTCGTCTTCGGCATCGCCGGGCTGGCCGTATCGCTCGCCGGGGTGGTGGCGCAAGTGCTGCCCCGGCAGTTCACGGCCGGGCAGCAGCGGCAGATCGCGGACTGGGAGGCCGCCAAGCGCTGGCGGCTGCTCGCGGCCGGGACCATCTTTCCCGCGTCGGTCGGATACTCCCCGCCCATCGCGCTTGACGACACCGCGCTGACGCTGACCGCCAGGCGGATCGGCATCGCGCGGCAGGCATCCTGCGCGGCGGCGGCCGATGCCGCCGTGGCCGCTGCACTGGACCGTAACGGCTGCGAGGCGATGCTGCGGGCCACGTATGTCGACGGGATGGGCAGCTACGTGGTCACCGTGGGCGTCGCGGTGCTGCCCGGGTCGGCTCAGGCGGACGCCGCGAGCCGGGAACTGGCAAGCCGCGGGGGCGGCGGGGGAGCCGGCCCCGGCGTCCGCGCGGTGCGGTTCAAGGGCACTCCGGCCGCGTGGTTCACCGACGGCCGGCGGCAGATCTCGGCCAGCCTCCCCTGGCGCGCGGGCCCGTACGTCTTCTTCTACACGGTCGGGTATGCCGATGACCGGCCACGGGAGCTTGTCACCGCGGACGGCTACACGGACGCGGAGATGACCAGCCTCGGGCAGGGCGTCGCACGCGCCGCCAGTTCCGTGCTGGCCGCCCCGGTGCCGCCGCCGCACTGCCCGGGAACTCCCGGATGCTAGGCGGGCGCGGCTGCCGGCTGGCGCTCGCGGCGCTCGCCGCGGGTGCCGTCGCGACCGGGACCTCCACCGCGGCCGTCGCGTCTCCCGCTTCCCCCGCGGACAGCGTCAGGGACAGTCAGGCGTGGGTGCTCAGCATGCTCGACGTATGGGCGGCATGGTCGGTCACGGAGGGCGCCGGCGTCACGGTGGCGGTGCTCGACAGCGGGGTGGACCCGGACGTCACCGACCTGACCGGGTCCGTGACCACCGGGCCCGACCTCACCGGGCTGCGCACTCCGCCGGGCAACCCGCACTGGGGCGAGCACGGGACCTGGATGGCGTCGATCATCGCCGGCCACGGTCACGACGGCGGCCTCGACGGGATCATCGGTGTCGCGCCGCAGGCGAAGATCCTGTCCATCCGCGTGATACCGGACAAGGACGACCCGGGCTACCGCACATACGACACCGAGCCGGAGGCGGCCATCCAGCAGTCGCTCGCCACCGGCATCAGGGATGCCGTCCGGGACGGCGCCAAGGTGATCAGCATGTCGATCGGCTACTCCGCGCCCAGCGGCGCGGTGCGCGCCGCGTTGCAGTACGCCTACTCCCACGGTGCCGTGCTGGTGGCGTCCTCGGGCAACTCGGGCCAGGACGACCAGCGCCGCGACCACGGCTTCGCGCCCGTGTCGTTCCCCGCGGAGTACCCGGGCGTGCTCAGCGTGGGAGCGGTCGACAGGAGCGGCGCGGCGGCCGGTTTCTCGAGCAACAACCTGTCGGTCCAGGTTGCCGCGCCTGGCGTGGGCGTTCCGGCCCAGGGAAGAGACGGCCTGTACTGGACCGTCGACGGGACCAGCCCGGCGTGCGCGCTGGTGGCCGGCGTCGCGGCGCTGATCGAGTCCAGGTACCCGCGGATCCCGCCGGCCGCGGTGCTGCAGGCGCTGACCAGCACGGCGCGGAACAGCCCGCCGGGCGGCTACAACGTGCGGACCGGGTTCGGCATCGTGGACGCGGCGGCCGCGCTGCGGGCGGCCGGCCGGCTGCTGGCCGCGCGCCCGGCGCCCTCCCAGGTCGCTTCGTCGGCGCACTTCGGCGGCGGCGCCGCGGCGGTCCCGGCGCCGCCGGTCCCGACGCGCGGTGCCGGCCGGCTCGTCCTGTTCGCGGTGCTCGCGGTCGTGTCGCTCGGGCTGGCGCTCGCGGGCGGCGCGGGGCTGGCGGCCGCGCGCCGGGGGCGGTCCGCGCCGGGCTACCCGGCCGGCCCCGGATACGGCCCCGGATACGGCCCCGGATACGGCCCCGGGTTCGGCGGACCCGTCGGCGGCAGCGGCTACGGCGTGCCGGATGACCGCGCTTGACGAATACCCGGCCCGGGTCCTGGACGTGGTGGATGCCATTCCGGCGGGGCGGGTGATGTCCTACGGCGACATCGCCGAATACCTGGGCGCCGGCGGCCCCCGGCAAGTCGGCCGGGTGCTGGCCAGCTATGGCGGCGGCGTCGCCTGGTGGCGGGTGATCCGCGCCGACGGCTCCCCGCCGCCGGGCCACGAGGCCGCGGCACTGGCACACTACCTGGCCGAGGGCACCCCGCTGCGTTCGGCCAGGCCGCCGGTCCGCGTGGACATGCGCCGCGCCCGCTGGGACGGCAGGTAGCAGCCCCGGGCCCGCCTGCCACGCCGGCCGCGGCCTGATCGGCGCGCTCTCGCGGCAGCCGCCGACGCCGGCAGGCCCATAACGAACCCGAACGCCCCTCGAATGTCAGAGGGCCGTGCTGGAATGCTGGGTGATGAACGGATACCGGCTCGTCCGCAGCGCGCCAGCCGCCGGGCGGCCGCCGCACGGGGACGCCGCGCCGCCGCTGCGGCTCGACGAGGCGCAGCGGCGGGTCGTGGATCACAAGGGCGGCCCGCTCCTCGTGCTGGCCGGCCCGGGCACCGGCAAGACGACCACGATCGTGGCGGCGGTCGCGGACCGGATCGAGCGGCGCGGCGTCGACCCGGACCGCATCCTGGTTCTCACGTTCAGCAGGAAGGCGGCGGGCGAACTGCGCGAGCGCATCACGTCGCGCCTTGGCCGCACCACCAGGGGACCGCTCGCGCTCACCTTCCACAGCTACGCCTACGCCCTGGTCAGAAGGGAGTACGTGCTCGCGGGCGACCAGCCGCCGCGGCTGCTTTCGGCCCCTGAGCAGCTGCTCGAGATACGCAGGATGCTGCACGGCGAGGCCGCCGACGGCGGCCGGGACTGGCCCGAGCGGCTGCGGCCCGCGCTGGCCACCCGCGGCTTCGCGGAGGAACTGCGGGACCTGCTGATGCGCGCCGCCGAGCGCGGGCTGGACGGCAAGGCGCTGCGTCAGCTCGGCAGGAGGTGCAAGCGGGACGACTGGGTGGCGGCGGGGGCGTTTCTCGACAGGTACGCGGCGCGCTTCGACCTGGCGCCGGTGCCCGCGTACGACTACGCGGAGGTCGTCCGGATCGCCGCCGGGCTGCTCAGCAGGCAGGCGACGCTGCGGCGTGAGCGCGGCGCGTACGACGCGGTGTTCGTCGACGAGTACCAGGACAGCGACCCGGCACAGGAGTCGCTGCTGCTCGCGCTGGCCGGCGACGGCCGGGACCTGATCGCGGTGGGCGATCCCGACCAGTCGATCTACGCGTTCCGCGGCGCGGACGTGCGCGCCCTGACCAGCTTTCCCGACAAGTTCCGCGCCCCGGACGGCTCGCCGGCGCCGGTCGTCGCGCTGCGCACCTGCCGCCGCAGCGGTCCGGTGCTGCTCGCCGCGTCGCGCCGGATCGCCCGCCGCCTGCCAGCGGCCCCGGGAACGGCGGCCTCCGGGGACGGCGGCCCCCGGGACGGCGGCGGCCCCGGGACGGCGGCGGTCGCGGGAACGGCGGCCCCCGGGACGGCGGCGGCCCCCGGGACGGCGGCCTCCGGGACGGCGGCGGCCGCGCCGCACCGCGCGCTCGCCCCGCTCCCCGGCGCGCCAGCCGGCGAGGTGCGGATACTGGTCGCCGGCACCCAGGCACAGGAAGCCGCCCTGGTGGCGGACACCCTTCGCCGGGCGCACCTGGCCGACGGGGTGCCCTGGCAGCGGATGGCGGTCCTGGTCCGCTCCGCGCACCGCCAGGTCCCGGTCCTCAGGCGCGCGCTGGCCGCCGCGGGCGTCCCCGTGACCGTGGCCGGCGATGAGCTTCCCCTGCCGGACGAGCCGGGCGCGCGCCCGCTGCTGACGCTGCTGCGTACCGCCTTGCAGCCGGACAAGCTGGACGAGGAGACCGCCGCCGAGCTGCTCACCGGCCCGCTCGGCCAGACCGACGGCCTCGGCCTGCGCAAGCTCCGGCGCGCGCTGGGCGGCACCCCGCTCGCGGCCGCGCTCGCCTTCCCGCAGGCCTTGCACTCGGTCAGCGACCGCGTCGCGGAACCGGCCCGCCGGGTGGCCGGCCTGCTCGCGACCGCCAGGAAGGCCATCGACGGCGGAGGCACCGCCGAGGACGTGCTGTGGGCGGTCTGGGACGCCTCCGGCCTGGCCAGCCGCTGGGAACAGCAGGCCGGGCACGACCCCGCCGCCGACCGGGACCTGGACGCGGTGCTGGCGCTCTTCGACGCCGCGGCGCGGTTCACCGACACCCTGCCGCCGGGGAGCCCCCGGCTGTTCCTCGACAGCCTGGCCGGCCAGGAGATCGCCGGCGACACGCTCGCCGCGCAGGCGGTGCGCGACGAGTCCGTCCGCGTGCTGACCGCGCACCGGTCGAAGGGCCTGGAGTGGGACGTGGTCGTGGTCGCCGGCGTGCAGGAAGAGGTGTGGCCCGACCTGCGGCTGCGCGGCTCACTGCTGGGCGCCGACGAGCTCGCCGAGGTGGCCGGCCCGGGCGCCGCGCGGGCGGAGGCCCCGGACGTCGCCGCCGCTTCGCTGGCCGCCAGGCTGCTCGCCGAGGAAAGGCGCCTCTTCTATGTCGCGGTGACGCGCGCGCGGCGGCTGCTCGTGGTAACCGCCTCGGGCGGCGACGAACAAGATCAGCGTCCCTCCCGTTTCCTCGCCGAGCTCGCCGGCCAGGGCGTGGAAGTCCGGCAGGCCGCCACGGCACCCCGGTGGCTGTCGCTGCCCGCGCTGGTCGCCGACCTCCGGCGGACCGCCGCCGACGCCTCCAGGCCGCTGCCGCTGCGGAACGCCGCGGCGCGGCAGCTGGCCAGGCTGGCGGACGCGGGCGTGCGCGGCGCCGACCCGCGGGAATGGTACGCGCTGACCGAGCTGTCCGACGCCGGCCCCATCGTGGCGCCGGGCGAGCGGGTCCGGCTGTCGCCGTCACAGGTCGAGTCGTTCGCGCGCTGCGGACTGCGCTGGCTGCTCGAGTCGGCGGTCGGCGCGGGACGGCCCGACGTCCTGCGCCACCTGGGCACCGTGATCCACGCCGCGGCGGTGCTCATCTCGGCAGGCGCCCCCGAACGGGCCGTGCAGTCTCGGATCGACGACATCTGGCACCACCTGGACTTCGGGAGCGTCTGGTACGGTTCGCGCCAGCGCGAGCTCGCCGAGCAGATGGTGCGGAAGTTCCTCGACTGGCACGCGGCGAACCCGCGCGAGGTGCTGGCGGCCGAGCAGTCGCTGCGGGTACGGGTGGGCCAGGTGGAGATTACCGGCCGGGTGGACCGGCTGGAGCGTGACGCGCAGGGCAGGGGCGTGATCGTGGACCTGAAGACCGGGGCGACCGCCCCGCGCGATGACGAGCTTGACCGGCATCCGCAGCTTGGCGTCTACCAGCTGGCGGTGCTGCTCGGCGCGTTCGAGCGGCTGGGCGTCACCGAGCCGGGCGGTGCCGAGCTCGTGCAGGTCGGGAAGGCGGGGTTCACGGCCCGGGCCCGGGTGCAGCGGCAGCGCGCCCTGTCCGACGATCCCGACCCCGGCTGGGCGAAAGGCCTGGTGGACGCGGTGGCAGCGGGCATGGTGGGCCCGGTTTTCCGCGCCAGGGCGAACCCCGGCTGCCGTACCTGCCCGGTTTCCTCCTGCTGCCCGGTGCATCCGGACGGCACGCAGGTCGGCCAGTAGGCCGGTCCGCCAGCCGGGAGCGCTCATTCCTGATTTTCCGCTGCCCGGTACATTGTTGAACGGGCAAGGAGGTGCCACCCGTGGATCATGTGCAAAGCTGGCCGTCGGCTGCGCAAGCCGACCGGCACGCCTGGGCGGCATCAGGAGTGGAGGACCTTGGCGGCGGGCTGTACCGGATCCCGCTGCCGCTGCCCGGAGACGCGCTGACGGCGGTCAACGTCTACGCGATCGCGGGCGACGACGGGGTAGACATGATCGACGCCGGGATGGCGCTGGCCCAGGCGCGCGAACGGCTTACCGCGGCCCTCGGCGAGATCGGGTACGGGCTCGGCGACATCAGGAACTTCTTCATCACGCACATCCACCAAGACCACTACACGCTCGCCGTCCAGCTGCGGACCACGCTGCGCGGCCAGATCGCCCTCGGCGAGGGCGAGCGGATCAACATGGAGGCCATCAGGGACGTCGCCGCCGGCCGGAGCGAGCCCGGGTTCATCGAGATGCTCCACGGGATGGGCGCGGCGGTGCTTGCGGACCAGATCCGCCGTCTCATGTCGCCGCGGCTCGCCAACCCGCAGCCGCCCCTGGCGTGGTCCGACCCGGACCGCTGGCTGGCCGACGGCGCCGTGCTCGACCTGCGGTCCCGCACCCTGCGCGCGATCCACACCCCGGGCCACACCCGCGGCCACGTCGTGTTCCACGACGAGGCGGGCGCCGCGCTGTTCGCGGGGGACCACGTGCTCCCGCACATCACCCCGTCGATCGGGTTCCAGCCGTCGATCACCAAGATGGCGCTGCGCGACTACCTCGGCTCGCTGCGGCTGATGCTCACGCTGCCCGACTCGCGGCTGCTGCCCGCGCACGGCCCGGTCTGCGGCAGCACGCACGACCGGGTGAACGAGCTGCTCGCCCACCATGAGACGAGGCTGGAGCAGACCCGTGAGACCGCGAGCGCCGGGCCGGTCACGGCCTACCAGGCGGCCACCGCGATCCCGTGGACCCGCAGGCAGCGCAAGTTCGCCGACCTCGATCCGATGAGCCAGGTCCTCGCGGTCGGCGAGACCGCCGCCCACCTGGAGGTGCTCGTCGTCCGCGGCCTGCTGGCCCGCGGCACCTCCCCGGACGGCGTGGATTCCTACCGCCTCCCGGCCGGCTGAGGCGCCAGCGTCGCCCGGCGGCTGATGCGCCAGCGTCGCCCGGCGGCTGATGCGCCAGCGCGCCAGCGTCGCCGGCCGCGGAATGTCGGCGGTGTCTGGTGGAATGGCCCCGTGACCGAGACGGACGAGCGCGGCGGCCCCGGGGCGCGAGTCAGGTACACCCCGGCGCAGCTGGCCCGGTTGCTGCGGCTTCCGGAGCCCACCCCGGAGCAGGCGGCGGTGATCGGCGCGCCGCTCGGGCCGCTCGCGGTGATCGCGGGCGCCGGGTCCGGCAAGAGCGAGACGATGGCGGCGCGCCTGGTATGGCTGGTCGCCAACGGGCTGGTGCGCCCGGACCGGGTGCTCGGCCTGACGTTCACCAGGAAGGCCGCCGCTGAGCTCGCCGACCGGGTCCGCTCCCGGCTGGAACGGCTGCGCGGCGCCGAACTTGACAGCATGGCGGACGGCGACGCGTGGGCGGGCGAGCCGGTGATCAGCACCTACCACGCGTACGCCGGGCGGCTGGTCAGCGACCACGCGCTCCGCGAGGGGCTCGAGCCGTCGATGCGGCTGATCACCCCCGCGCTGTCGTGGCAGCTCGCCGCGTCCATCGTGGCCGCCTACGACGGCCCCATGGACCAGATCGGGTGGACCCCGCAAACCGTCACCGCGGCGGTGCTGCAACTCGCCGGCGATCTCGCAGAGCACTTGCGGGAGCCGTCCGACGTGATCGAGGTCGGCGACTGGCTCGCCATGCGGCAGGCCGCGCTGCGCGGCCGCCTCCCCGCCGGCGTGCGGAAGATCATCGAATCGCAGCGTGCGCGCGAGCAGCTGCTGCCGCTGGTCAGCCGGTACGCGGCGGCGAAGGCGGCGCGCGAGGTGCTCGACCACGGCGACCAGGTCGCGCTCGCGGCGCGGATCGCGGCGCGCCACCCGGAAGTAGGCGCCGCGGAACGCGGCCGGTACCAGGTGGTGCTGCTCGACGAATACCAGGACACCAGCCACGCGCAGCTGGTGCTGCTCCGCGCCCTGTTCGGCGGCGGCCACCCGGTCACCGCGGTGGGCGACCCGTGCCAGTCGATCTACGGGTGGCGCGGTGCCAGCGCGGGCAACCTGCGCCGCTTCACCAGGGACTTTCCCACCAGGTCCGGGACTGACGCGCCGGTGCGCCTGCTGTCCACCAGCTTCCGCAACGCCGGCCGCGTGCTCGACGCCGCCGCCGTGCTCCAGGCACAGTTGCGGGCCGAGGCGCCGGACGTGCCGCTCCTGGTTCCGGCGCCGGACCGCGGCGGGCGGGGGGCGGTGCACTGCGCGCTGCTGCCCGCGGTGACGGACGAGGCGGAGTGGGTGGCCGGCCAGGCGGCGGCGCTGCTCGCGCTGCCCCCCGGGACGGCACCGGACGGACAGCCGTGGCCGGACGGCCGGGCAGCCGGAGTGCGCCCGTCGGACATCGCGGTGCTGTGCCGGAAACGGTCGCAGTTCGTGGCGGTGCGCCGGGCCCTGGAGGAGCGCGGCATCCCCTGCGAGGTGGTCGGCCTCGGCGGCCTGCTGAGCGTCCCCGAGGTGCAGGACGTGGTGGCGATGCTGCGCGTCCTGCACGACGCGTCGGCGTCGGACGCGCTGGCGCGGCTGCTGACCGGGCCGCGCTGGCGCATCGGCCCGCGTGACCTGGTGGCCCTCGGCCGCCGCGCCCGGGACCTGGCCGGCGTCACCAGCGAGGACGGCGACGAGGACGGCGAAGGCGGCGGCAGGCCAGGCGGCGCGGACGCGGCGGACCCGATCGCGGAGGCGATCACGGACCTGACGGCGGACACCGGTTCACTGGCCGAGGCGCTTGACGACCTCGGCGACCCGGGCGCGTACTCACCCGCCGGGTACGCCAGGCTGCGGCTGCTCGCCGAACAGGCACGCCGGCTCCGGGAGCACGTCACCCGGCCGCTGGCAGACCTCATCGCCGAGGTCGAGCGCGCGCTCAGCCTGGACATCGAGGTCGCCGCCCGGCCGGGCGGCGACCTGGCCGCCGCGCGGGCCGACCTGGACGCGTTCATCGACGTGGCCGCGACGTTCGCCGGCGACCAGCCCGAGCCCACCCTCGGCGCCTTCCTCGCCTACCTGGCCGCCGCGCAGCAGGAGGAGTTCGGCCTGGAGACGGGGCGGATCGGCGAGTCGGACACGGTCAAGCTGCTCACCGTGCACGCCGCCAAGGGCCTGCAATGGCCGGCGGTATTCGTCCCCGGGCTGTCCGCGGGGGAGCGGGCCCAGGTGTTCCCGGCGCGGCCGCGCATGTCGACACGCTGGACCGACAACCCGCGGCTGATCCCGTTCAGCCTGCGCGGTGACGCCGCCGACCTGCCGGCGCTGCGCGGGCTCGACGCGGAGTCGCTGGCCGCGTTCAACGACGCCTGCGGCGCGCGCGACCTGGCGGAGGAACGACGGCTCGCCTACGTGGCGGCCACCCGCGCTGCGTTCTGGCTGGGCTGCTCGGGCTACTGGTGGGGCGAGGGAACCGCGCCGCTCGGACCGTCGGTGTTCCTCACCGAGGTGCGCGCCGCGTGCGAGGCCGGCGCCGGAACCGTGCACCGCTGGGCGGACCAGCCGGCCGAGGACGCGGAGAACCCGCTGCTCGCCGAGGTGGACGAGGCGGAGTGGCCTGCGACGCGAGCCGGACAGTACCACGTGGCCGTGCGCGAAGCGGGCCGCATGGTCGACGCCGCCCGCCGCGCGCGCGCCTGGGAGAAGGCGCCCGACGCGGCGCCCGGCAGCCTCACGGAGGCAGAACGGGAACTGGTGGCGGCCTGGGAGCTGGACGCGGGACTGCTGCTCGCCGAGCGGGAGCGCCACCGGCGGCGGGGCGACGGCCCGGTTCCCGTCCCGCTGCCGTCCCGGCTGTCGGTGTCCGCGCTGGTCGCGCTGGCCCGGGACCCAGACGAGCTGGCCCGCCAGGTGCGCCGCCCGATGCCCAGGCCGCCGGCCAGGCAGGCGCGCCGCGGCACGGAGTTCCACCGCTGGCTTGAGGAGCGGTTCGGCCAGCAGCGGCTGATCGGCGACGAGGACTTGTTCGGCGAGCCGGAGGAGACCGACGAGGACCTGATCGAGCTCCGGGCGCGCTTCGAGGCGGGCGAGTGGGGCGGCCGGTGGCCGTGCGAGGTCGAGGTGCCGTTCGACACGCTCATCGGGGACCGGCAGGTGCGCGGGCGGATCGACGCGGTGTTCGAGGAGCCGGACGGCGGGTTCGACGTGGTGGACTGGAAGACCGGCCAGCCGCCGCGCACGAAGGCGGAGACGGACGCCGTCGCCGTGCAGCTCGCCGCGTACCGGCTGGCCTGGGCCGAGCTGGCCGGCGTTCCGCTGGACCGGGTGCGCGCCGCCTTCTACTACGTGCGCTACGACCTGACCGTCCGGCCCGCCGACCTGCTCGACGAGGCGGGCCTGATCGCCCTCATTGACCGGGTGCCGCTGGCGGATTAGCCGCCAGGTAACGCTCGACCGACTCGACCTTGGCGGTCAGCGCGCCGGTCACGCCGGGCCGCAGGTCAGCCTTGAGCACCAGGCTGACCCGCGGCGCCCGCGCCGCGACCGCGTCCACGGCGCCCTTGACCACGGCCATGACCTCATCCCAGTCACCCTCGACCGTGGTGAACATCGCGTCGGTCTGGTTCGGCAGGCCGCTCGCGCGGACAACCCGGACCGCTTCCGCGACGATCTCGCCGACGTTCTCGCCGGTGCCGAGCGGTGTGACCGAAAAGGCGACAAGCATGAGCCAACGGTACCCGGATGGCCGGCGCTCACGCGCCGGCATCGGACGCTGGCCCGCTGGGGCAACGCCGGTTGGCTAAGGGGCCCCGGCTGTGCGTCTGGGCGCCGTACTCGGCGGCGGTGTAGCAGCCGGTGTCGCCGCCGGTTGGCTAAGGGGCCCGGCTGTGCGACTGGGGTTCCGTGCCCGAATCCGGAGTTCCGCCATCCCGGATCCGGGATCCGGGGC
>Ga0070737_10002019_pt1 | contig 25857 bp, 25 predicted proteins | sample Coa_R1_10_FD_66438 | JGI IMG/M metagenome (GOLD analysis project Ga0070737, IMG submission 66438) | Surface soil microbial communities from Centralia Pennsylvania, which are recovering from an underground coalmine fire - Coalmine... | ecosystem: Environmental > Terrestrial > Soil > Unclassified... | reverse complement strand
CGGGTGTAATTATCAGCGCTTCGGCGTCCAGTCGAACAACAATGGCGTTAGCTGGGGATCCAATTTTCAGATCAGCAACCAGATCATCCCCGAGCCGGCACAGGACGACCCATTCGTTCAGAGCTGCTATGCGGGTGACTACGATTATTCGACGGCCCTTTACAACAATGCCTACGTAACCTGGACCGATGGTCGCATTTCCGTCGGCGGCGTTAACGTGCAGAGCGTGGAAGGCGCCGTGGTTCCAGAGCCGTAAGAGTCAACTTGCAACATATTTCCGGAGGGCAACCAACCAGTTGCCCTCGTTTTTATTTGGCTTGATTTCGCAGTTGCAACCACTCGGGTGAGGGCGTCTGCGGAAGGTCCTCGATCTTACCCAGATCGCGCCAGGAGTATTCATCGGCGCGAAACGCCACAATCCTCTGTCCTTCAGCCGCCAGCCGCAAATACGCCGGGATGATGGGAAAAGCACCGTCTTCGCTTAGCAGGGGGAAAATCCTCGGCGAGATGACGTGGATCCCACAAAAGCCGAGCGCCTGCGTCGGCGATGCCGGCCGCAACCGTTCTGCCGGCTGATCGCCGGTTTGCCAGCCGCAAAGCTGCAGCTCGTCGTCGAAGAGCAGATAGCGGGAACTCTCTCGCTTCTGCACGGCCAAGGTTGCCAGCGCATGGCTTTCGCGGTGGAATCGCGCCATTCGCTCAAGGTCGATCGAGCTGATGACATCGACGTTGTGCACCAGGAATGGCCCTTCCGCCGCGTTCTCGAGAAAAAAGTGCGCCGCCCGCTTCAGTCCGCCGCCGGTGTCGAGCAGCTCCTCTTCGCGGGAGATCTCAATCCGCATTCCGAAATTGCCATTGGCTTTGAGGTAATCGACGATCTTGTCCGCAAAGTGATGCACGTTGATGATCACCTCGCAGATTCCGAAGCTGCGCAATCGCGCCAGGGTGATCTCGAGCAAGGTCCGGCCATCGACTTCGACCAGCGCCTTGGGACGATGGTTGGTAAGCGGACGCAACCGCGTTCCCAGGCCCGCTGCAAGGATCATTGCCCGCATAGCTCTTGCTTCTCCAGTTCGCGGTGCTGCACGATGACCTGCACACCGTCTTTGGCCCGCAGGTGACTGGCCAGTTGCTCGGCCAGGTAGACCGAACGATGCTGGCCGCCGGTGCATCCGAAGGAGACCATCAGGCTCTTGAAGCCGCGCTGCTGATAGTTCTCCACAGCGGCGTCCACCAGGGCCATTGTATGGGCAAGAAACTGGCGAACGTTTTCTTGTTGACTGAGGTAATCGATCACCGGCGCATCCTTGCCGGTGAGCCGTTGAAAGCGCTCCTCACGCCCGGGATTGGGCAGGCTGCGGGCGTCAAACACAAATCCTCCGCCGTGTCCGCTCTCGTCTTTCGGGAGCCCGCGGTGAAAGGAGAAGCTCAGGATTCGCACGGTCAGCTTGTCGGGTTCCCTGCCTATGGCTTGCAATCGCTCCGCACCCACGATCTGCTGGAAAACATCCGTCAGCGCCGGCAAAGCAATGGGCAACTCGGTGTTTTGCAGCAACCAGCGCAGGTTCTTCAGCGCGTAGGGCACGCTTTCGAGAAACAGCGGCTTGCCCTCGTAGAAGCCGCGGAAGCCATACGCTCCCAGCGCCTGCATGATGCGGACGTAGACGTACGCATAGTAGCGCCGCAGGAAAGCCTCGCGGTCCACAGCGATGAAACCGGCCAACTGGTCGAGGTAGTACTCCAGCAGTTCGCGGCGCAGCGCCGGCGGCAGGTCGGCCTTGGCATCGAAGAGCAGGGAGGCGATGTCGTATTGCAGCGCGCCCTTGCGGCCGCCCTGGTAGTCCAAAAAGAACGGCCGGCCTTCACGCAGCATTATGTTGCGCGATTGGAAGTCGCGATAGAGAAAGTATTCGCGGTCGGCGCTCAGCAGAAACTCCGTCAGGCGGGCGAAATCATCTTCCAGCGCCTGCTCGTCAAACGGGACGCCGGCCAGAAGAAGGAAATGGTACTTGAAGTAATTCAAGTCCCAGGCGATGGATTGGCGGTCGAAGCTGGCGCGTGGATAGCAGACGGAATAGTCCAGGTCGCGGCCCGCCTCGATTTGAAAGCGCGGCAAGAATGCGATGACTTGCCGATACGCTTCCACGACGGGCGGAGCAAGGTTTTCACCCGTGCGGTTCTGCGAAAGAAACTCGAACAGCGTGGTGTGGCCGAGGTCTTCTTCCAGATAAGCGTCGTGGTCCAGGTCCGCGGCGTAGATTTCCGGCACCGGCAGTCCGTGCCGCCGGAAATGCCGCGAAAACTGTACAAATGCGACGTTCTCTTGCCGGACCCTGTACAGAATGCCGATGGCGCTGTGTTGCCGGTTGCTGAGGCGGATGATCCTGCGCCCCGATGCCCCGAGTTTGCCCGGCAGCGGCTCCGCCCGCTCGGCGGCAGAGCGGAAGTGCTGTTCGAAAAGTCGGTAGAGGACATCCATGGCAAGATGGATTCGTCGCCGATCGGCCCAGTCCGGAAGCCAAGCGCCTCTCTAGCATCGCTGATTCCACCACTCTAGACAATCCCTAAAGGAAGGCCGGGTGATTGAGGATTGCAAGTTATCGTCACGCCGGAAAGCTTCGCCGGCTGTCGTTGCGGTTTCGCCCGCTGCATCCCGATTGATGACCTTCTTGCCGTCGAAGGTGCAGACCGGCGCCTGCTCGTCTTCCAGCACGCGGAGCTTGAGGTAGTACGATGCTTATTGCAAAGGGAGAAGTCGAGCCCGAAACCGCACCGGATCAATCGTGACCAGCGCTCCCTGCTCCAGATCGTCTGCCAGTTGCTGTCTCGGCGAAAGGTTCATGTCGATGAGAATTTTCACGCTCTTTTCAATTCGACCTCGCGCTCTTCGGAGCGGAGAGCAGCATAGGAGAGAGCCTGCGAGATGTCCTCGGCTTCGAGGTAGGGGTAAAGTTGTAGAATCTCTGCGCTTGTGTGACCTTCAGCAAGCATGCCAACAATCATGCCCACGGTAACGCGCATGCCGCGAATGCAAGGCTTTCCACCCATCACTTGAGGATCGATTGTGATTCGGTCGGTGGCCATTCCCTACTACCTCTCCGGAGCTCAGCCTCTTCCGTCAAAACAACTTCTTTATTGTTTGAAATCCACTTACCAAATGCGAACATCGCCTTGTCCAGCTTTCGCCGACCTTCCGCATCAGAGACCCCACAAGCCTCCGCAATATTTTCGAGTAGCGGGCAGCAACTCAGATACGCCTCCACTGTGTTGGTTGTCTCTGTGCCCCGTAGCCAACCGATTGCCTCGATTACGCGCGAATCGAAGATTGGATACTGACCCGCGCTAAGAAAGTGAAGCAGGGTTGTGGCACGCGCGAGCCCGAAGCTTTTGGGTCCGCCTTTGCCCGCGCGGAACTTCTTCTCTGACCACTTACTCAAGAAAGAGGCTACGTCATTCCTCTCAGGGCAAACCCGGAGCTTGTCAGCAGCCTCCATCCAGACGTCATAGGCTACCATCGCAACGTTCGGTTTCCACTTGTCACTGCCCTTTGGCGCGTTGTCCTTCCAACGGCCCATCAGTTCGAAATCTTCATAACTGAGAGGTCCTTGTTTATGAATCAGTCGCCAATAATCGTCGTCGTCGTAGCCATCGTAATGGGCAGCCCACCTGCTCACCCATTTTTTCGGATCGATCTCCTGGAGCTGGGGGTACAGAAATGTAAATTGATTCTTGTCGGCGGCCATTTCCTTCCTACCGCGCCCCGTTCGGATACACCAGAATCTTGCTGGCCTCGCCGGTCTTCAGGCGCTCCATGCCGGAGGCGAAGTCTTTCATAGCGATGCGGTCGGTGATGACGGGATGCAGGTCGAGCTTGCCGGCCTTGAGCAGCGCGGTCATCTGATACCAGGTCTGGTACATGCGGCGGCCGTTTATGCCCTGCACCGTCGCACCCTTGAAGATGATTTCTTCGGCGAGATTGAGCTCGACCGGCCGGGAGGGAATTCCAAGCAGGGACATGCGGCCCCCGCGACGCAGGATTTTAAAACCTGTTCGTATGGCATCGCTGCGACCGGCCATCTCCAGCACCACATCGACGCCGGTGCCGCCGGTGTTGTCCATCACGATCTGATAGACATCGTCCTTGTCCGGGTCGAGGACGAAGTCGGGCTTCATCTTCTCGGCGATCTTGCGGCGATGCTCGTTGACCTCGACCGCGAAGATCTGCGTGGCGCCGCAGGCACGCGCCACGGCGATGGAGAACAGGCCGATTGGGCCGCAGCCGGTGATGGCGACCGTCTTGGCGGCGATGTCGCCGGCCAGCACGGTGTGCACCGCGTTGCCCAGCGGATCGAGGATGGAGGCGTAATCCTGCGGGATGGAGGGATCGAGCTTCCAGATGTTGGATTCGGGAATCACGACGTATTCGGCAAAAGCGCCGTTGTCGTCCACGCCGATGATCTTCACGTTCTGGCAGATGTGGGCCTCGCCGGTGCGGCACTGCAGGCACTTGCCGCAGGCCACGTGCATCTCGGCAGAAACGAAGTCGCCTTGCTTGACGCTGGTGACTTCCGCGCCCACGGCTTCCACCGTGCCGCAGAATTCGTGGCCGGGAATGAGCGGGGGATGGATGCGGCGCTGCGCCCACTGGTCCCACTGGTAGATGTGCACATCGGTGCCGCAGATGGAGGCGACTTTGACTTTGACCAGAACGTCGGTCAGGCCAAATTTGGGTTTGGGAACTTCGCGGATTTCGGTGCCCGGCGCGGATTCGGGCTTCACGACAGCAAGCATGGTATTCGGCATGAAGATGGCTTTCCGGCGTCGAGGAATGAATTCAATCGTACTGGGAGCTCGACGCGTGTCGCCCAGGATGAACCGCAAACGGTGGGCAAACGGACAAGTTTACCACGCGCCATCCGCCACCGAGGGCGCCTTATGCCACCGCGATCACATCGATTTCCACCAGCACATCTTTCGGCAGCCGGGCGACTTCGACGGTGGAGCGGGCCGGTGGGGACTGGGTGAAGTAGCGGCCATAGACCTCGTTCATCGCTGCAAAGTCCGACATGTTTTTCAGGAAGACGCCGGCCTTGACCACGCGATCCAGGGAGCTGCCGGCGGCCTTCAGGATGGCCGACAAGTTCTGCAACACACGCTCCGTCTGCGCGGCCACGTCACCGTCAATCAATTGCTGGGTTGCCGGATCGATGGGAACTTGCCCGGAAACAAACACAAATCCATTGGCCTTGATGGCTTGCGAGTACGGCCCAATGGCTTTCGGGGCCTGGCTGGTAGAGATTACTTCGCGCATGAATCCTCCTCCTAAGAATTTCCTAAGAATTGAAGGATGATTTTCGCATACGCGGCGGGCAAGGCTGCTTGCTTTGCGCCTATCTTGGGGCGAAGGTGTTAGCATCGCCGGTGGGTTGTGGCGCGGGGAGCGGGACCTTCTCCACCGCCTGCGCATCTCCACAACGCTGGGCGGCGGTTTTTCGGAAGCAAATGGCGGAGACGCTCCAATTCGTGGTCGGCTACGGCTATGCCCTGCTCTTTGTCTGGGTGCTGATCGAGCAAGGCGGCCTTCCTATCCCGGCCACGCCTCTGCTGTTGGCAGCAGGGGCGCTCGCCGGACAAGGGCGCATGAGCCTGCCTCTGGTGGTGGTGGCCGCTACCGCCGGCTGCGTTGGGGCGGACATTTTCTGGTACCTCATCGGCAAGCGCCGGGGCGGGACCGTGCTCAACGTGCTCTGCCGAATTGCACTGGAGCCGGACTCCTGTGTCCGCCGCACGGAGGGCGCCTTCGCGAAATACGGTCCGCGCACGCTGCTCGTCTGCAAGTTCATTCCTGGGCTGAACACGGCTGCGCCGGCGCTGGCGGGAATGGTAGGCGTGCCCTATCCCCGTTTCATCGTTTTCGACGTGCTGGGCGGCTTGCTATGGACCGTCGCCTACAGCCTTCTGGGCTTTGTTTTCAGCAAGCAACTGGACCGCATTGCCCGGGACGCGCACCTGCTCGGCGGCTGGCTGGTGGTCTTGTTCGCCGCCGTCCTCGTGGCCTATGTTTTTTACCGCTGGCGCGAGCGGCGGAGCTTTCTCGAACAAGTCCAGGGCGACCGGATCACGCCTCAGGAGCTGAAACAACAGCTAGACTCCGGTAAGCAGCCGGTCATTATCGACCTGCGCCATCCGTTGGACGTGCTCACCGATCCGCGCACCCTGCCGGGAGCGCTGCCAATCTCCCCCGAAGAGCTGCCTTCCCGCAGCCGCGAAATCACACGCGATGGCGAGATCGTTCTGTTCTGCACCTGACCGAACGAGGCGACCAGCGCCCGGGTGGCGCTGCAGCTTCGCAAGCTGGGAATTCGCCGGGTACGGCCGCTGCTGGGCGGCTTCCATGAATGGAAGCGGTTGGGACTTCCTCTGGTGGACATTCCTGAGCCGGGACCGCCGGCAACCACCTCGGACTCGCACATGGCAGCAGAAGGTAAGGCCTGACACAGGATGTAAGATCGCCGGCGCACTCATGCCGGCGCGACGCCCTTTCCTGCTTTACGCGACGAAGTATTTTGCGCTGGGGTGGTGGACGATGATGGCAGAGGTGCTCTGCTCGGGCTCCAGCAGGAATCCGGTGGTCAGATGCACGCCGATGGTTTCGTCGGGATGCAGCAGCGCGAACAGCTTGGTCTGGTCTTCCAGGTTAGGGCACGCGGGATAGCCGAACGAATAGCGCGAGCCGCGATATTTCTGGTGGAAGAGATCGCGGACATGCGGTGAGTCGTCGCCGGCGATGCCCATCTCTTCGCGAATGCACTTGTGCGCCAGCTCGGCCAGCGCCTCGGCTGATTCCACGCTGAGCCCGTGCAGGTAGAGATACTTGGTGTACTCGCCGCCCTCGAAGAGCTTTTGCGTCTGGTGCGAAGCTTGGTCGCCGATGGTCACGCACATCATGGCAAGCACGTCCATGCGGCCACTCGATTGGGGCAGGAAGAAATCGGAGATACACAACCGGCGGCCTTCGCGCTGGCGCGGGAAGGTAAAGCGCAGAGCCTCGGGCGGGATGGGATCGCCTTGCTTCCAGCCCTCAGGCAGGCTATAGACGATGGTATCGTTGCCTTCGCCCTGTGCGCCGAAATAGCCGTAAACCACCTTCGGCTCAAACCATCCAGCCGTGATTACCTCTTCTTGCAGGTCTTTCAGGACAGCGCGATATTTGGTTTCCACCAGCCGCGCGTAATCTTCCTGCGAGGCGGTCTTGAGCTGCCACTGGTTCTTGAACAGCGCGGTTTCGTTGATGTAGCGGAAGATTTCGCGCAAATCAAAGTCTTCCGGGTGCAAGACCTTCGCGCCCCAGAAGGGGGGGTGCGGAATCTCCGGCGCCGGTGGAATTTCGATGCTGGGCGCGGTCGCGCCGTCGCCGTCGGCACCGGCAACTGCCGCGCGCGTGAACTCTTTTACCACCTGGCCCTCGGCAATGCGCTTCTCTCGTGCACCGTCAGGCGAGGAAAGATCTTCCATCAGGTGCAGGCCGGCGAAGGCGTCGTCGGCATAGAAGACCCCGCCGTTGTACTCGCGGCGCAGGTCATCCTCGACGTACTTTCGCGTCAGCGCCGCGCCGCCGCAGATGACGGGAAACTCCAGCTTCTGATGGTGCAGGTCCTGGACGACATACTTCATCTCCAGCGTCGACTTCACCAGCAACCCGCTGAGGCCGATGGCGTCGGCTTTTTGCTCAAGTGCTGCCGTGATGATCGCGTCGGACGGCTGCTTGATGCCGAGATTGACAACGCGGAATCCGTTGTTGCTGAGGATGATGTCGACCAGGTTTTTGCCGATATCGTGGACATCGCCCTTGACCGTCGCCAGCACGATCGTTCCCTTTTGCGAGCCTTCTTTCTTTTCCATCTTGGGCTCCAGGTAGGCGACCGCGGCCTTCATCACACTTGCTGAGTCGAGCACCGACGGCAACTGCATCTTGCGCGCGCCGAACAAATCGCCGACCGTGCGCATGCCGTCGAGCAGGATATTGTTGATCAGATCGAGCGGCGAGTAGCTCGCCAGCGCTTGCTCAAGCAACTCTTCCAGCGACTTCTTGTTGGCGCCCTCGCCGACCGATTTTTCTCCATGAATGATCGCCCACTTCAGCTTGTCTTCGATCGAGAGCGTATCGACGTGCGCGGTCGTCGTCTCCTGCTTGCCCTTGGCGCCGGCAAAGTGCTGCATGAAGACCTGCAGCGGATCGCCGTTGGACTGGTCAAAGTAGATCAGCTTGCGCGCCAGGTCAACTTCCGCCTCAGGAATCTTGTACAGCGGGTAAATCTTGCTGTAGTTGACGATGGCAATGTCGAGACCGTGATCGACCGCCTCGTGCGTGAAGACGCTGTTCAGAATGCGCCGCGAATAGACATTCAGCCCGAAAGAAATGTTGCTGACGCCGAGGATGGTCTTGACCTCGGGCAGCTCGCGCTTGATCGCCGCGACCGCCTTCAGCGTCTCCACGCCGGCGGTGCGGTATTCTTGCTGACCGGTCGAGATGGGCAGGGTGAGCGCATCGAAGATAAGATCGACCGGGCGAATGCCGTACTTGTTCACCGCCAGATCGAAGATGCGCTGGGCGATGGCCAGCTTTTTCTGCCAAGTCAGCGCCATGCCGTCTTCGTCGATGGTGAGCGCGATGACCGCGGCACCGTAACGCTTGGCCATGGGCAGAACGCGGGCGGTGCGCTTCTCGCCGTCCTCCAGGTTGATGGAGTTGATGATGGGCTTGCCGGGAATGCGCTTCAGCGCTTCCTCGATCACGTCGGCCTCGGTCGAATCGATGCAAATCGGCGCGGGCACGCGGGTGGCGATCTTTTCGAGGATGCTCGAGATGTAGCCCTTCTCGTCCTCGCCGACGATGGCGCAGCACAGATCAAGCATGTGCGAGCCTTCGTTCACCAGCTTCTTGGCGAGGGTGAGGATGGCGTCGTAGTCATGGGCTCGCACCAGGTTGCGGAAGTGCTCGACGCGGGTGGTGGTGTTCATCTCCTCGGCCACAATCAGCGGCTTGGGATCGAGGTCGAGCGGCACCATGGAGTACGCGCTGGCCGCGGCGGCGATGGGCTTCACGTCGCGCTTGGCCGGCTCCAGATTGGCGCAGGTCTCAGCAACGGCCTTGATGTGCTCATAGGTCGTACCGCAGCAGCCGCCGACGATGCGCACCCCGTACTCGGTGATGAACTGCTTGTGGTAGTCGGCCAGCTCCTGCGGTTTGAGTGCGTAAACCGCACGCCCGCCGACGTTCTGCGGAAGGCCGGCATTGGGCAGAACAGAAACCGGTCGCGTCGAGTTCGCGCCGAGGTAACGCACGCCGTCGTTCATCTCTTTCGGGCCGGTGGCGCAGTTCATGCCGATGACAGCGACGTCGAACATCTCCAGCGTGGTGAGCGCCGCGCCGATCTCGGTGCCCAGCAGCATCGTGCCGGTCGCCTCCAGCGTGACCTGCACCTGCACGGGAACGTTCTTGCCGGTTTTCTTCAGCGCGTCGAAGATGCCGACCAGCCCGGCCTTGGCCTGCAGGATGTCCTGGCAGGTTTCCAGCAGCAGCACATCGACGCCGCCGTCGATAAGGGCGATCGCCTGCTCGGTGTAGGCGGCGGCCATGTCGTCAAAGCGGATGTGGCCGAGCGAAGGCAGCTTGGTCGTCGGCCCCATGGAGCCTGCGACGAAGCGCTTGCGGCCATTCGAGGAAAAACTGGACGCGACCTCGCGCGCCAGCTTCGCCGCGGCCACGTTCACCTCGTGCACGCGGTCGGCCATGTCGTACTCGGCCATCACGATGCGCGTGGAGCTGAAGGTGTTGGTCTCAACCACGTCGGCGCCGACTTCGAAATACTTGGCATGGATCTCCTTCACGACATCGGGCCGGCTAAGAACCAGGATGTCGTTGTAGCCGTCCTTGCCCCAGAAATCGTCGAGGGGAAGGTTGCGCGCCTGGACACTGGTGCCCATAGCGCCGTCATAGATGACGACGCGCTCCTGCACGGCTTTGAGGTAGTCGCTCATGGCATTTATGAAACGGCTTTGCCTCGGAGCACGGCTTTAGAGACTCCGTTGCGAGTGGTGTCGCCGCTCCGCGGCTCGGTCCATTTCCCGCTTCAACCCAGGGCTTACGCCCTGGGCTAACTTCAGTTCCGCCGCTGCGCGGCTGGTTACGCCGCAATTCGCATAGTTTGTCGCACGACGAAATCTGCTCTTGGGTCGCAACACAGTCTCTTCAGCCGTCCCGAATGCGCTCCCCAGATGTGTCATCCCGACCGAGGACTTCAGTCCGAGCGGAGGGATCTGTGGTTGCTGCCTGGCCCCGGTATCGATGTTCCTACAGCGTGTTTCAAAAATGTGTCATCCCTAGCGAGACGCCACGAAGGTTTTCAGCGCGCCTGTATTTAGCGCGCTCGCGGCGCGAGTCGAGGGACTCGCCTTTGGCTCTACTGCCATTTTTGAAACACGCTCTAGTGATGCTTTCTCCCGACGACGGGCTTCAGCCTGCGTCGCGTAACCTGCGTTTCGTCAACGCGAAGGAGAAGTTGGCAGCTTAGTTATCAAGTATCGCAGTTTGCGCGGGTTTGGAAAAGCTGTTCCCAGCCCTGGGTGAATTGCGTTGCCGGTGTTACAGACATTCTCAGATCAGGTGGGTGTCGGCTCGCCCAAGGTGGTTCCCGCCGGGTGACCAGCCAAGCATGCGTGCTCCGGACTCGCTTGCGCCAGCGCGACCGATGGATCGAAAAACTCCCGCAGCGCGCCGGTTTTGTCGTTCCCGAACACGTGCCGTGCCGCCTGGATGGCCACTCTTTCGATAGATCGGCGGTCTGCCTGAATTCCCAATTCGCGCAGCGTTATGAGAAAGTCGCGATGGCTGCGGCCACGGCGGTACTGCGGCTCGCGCGGCGGATGATGCAGCACCGCTTCTGCCAGCTCAAAATCGAAATCCACCAGCAGCGTGCCGTGCACCAGCATTGCTTTCCATCGCCGCGCCTGCGCATTGCCGGAGATTTTCCGGTCGCCAATCGCCACATCCGAGGTTCCCTGTGGTACGCCCGTTATGCCAAAAGCCGCAAGGACCGCACAGATGACGTCTGTGCCCAGGCGAAAACCGGCTTTCAGATTGAGGTGATCGGGCGCCGGCGTCACCAGCGAATAGTTCAGCACCCCACTGGTCTGAAGGACCGCGCCTCCTCCGCTGCAGCGTTTCAGCACGTCTACCCCAAGCCGGGCGCAGGCGGCAGCATCGACTACCTGTTCCGCGTGCTCGTTGGAGCCCATTACCACGGCGGGAGGGCCTCCCCACCAGAAGCGCAGCACGTGACGTCCGCAGGCCGACGCCGACTTGGCCAGAGCCTCGTCGAACGCGAGGTTCTCCGCCACTGTCGGAGCCGACCAACCGATGACATCCATCACTGCGCCGCCTTTGTGCCGCCACGAAACTCGCGATACGCCGTCAGCAGCGCGCTGCGGTATTCCGCCTCGTCTTCGGGCGCAATGGAGTGATAAATCTTCACTGCTTCGAGCAAGGCTGCACCGTCGCCATCGCTGATCGAGATGCCTCGCTCGGCGCATTGCTGGAAGATCAACGGCAACCCAGGTATGCTGACCGTTCTTCCGTTGATGTTGAGCTTGCCGCCGGGCACCGGACTGGAGCAGGCGCATTGCGCCGCGCTCGCCGGCGCCACCGCCATATTGCCGGGCGTCAGTTTCGCCAAGACGCTGTCCACCTCGGCGGCGATGCGCTCGGCAACCTCCCACACAGCTTCTTTGTCCACCTGCGACGCATCGCGGGCTGAACGGTGACAGCCTGTACTCTCGGTTCCCAGAATGTCCGACACGACCAGCGCAGCGCTCACCGGGCCACTGTGTTGTTCCGTTCCCCACCTGGCGCACTGTTTGGAGCAGCCGTCAATGGTGATCGTCGGATGGGTACGGGCAAACTTCCGCTCCGCATCATTACCCGCCAAAAACAATGGCAGGCAAAGCGTCACGGTGACCTCCGGGCGCAACAATTCCAGAACTCTGCGTGTGGCCAGGCGCGAAATCGTCCCTTCCGGAAGCGCTTCGCCGCTGCACGAAATGACGCCAACTTTGGTGATTTCTGCGCTCATCGGGCCACCTCCCCATCTGCATGGACGCGGGCCGCCTCGCACACAACGTTGTCGGCAATCTCTCGGGCGATGGTCCAGCCGTCCTCCGTCAAGACGGTGGCGTTGCCCGGCTTCGCGCCCCGGTGATTCTTAAAGCTCTCCGCCACCTGAATGGCTTTCGTCACCCGTCCGCCGGCCATTTCCACGTTCTTTTGCGCACAAACTTTGGCGCAGCCGTCAATCGTGATGCAGGGGTGGCTTCGCACCGCGCTGACCGCCTCATCGTCGCCTTTCACCAGCAGCGCCAGGCACAGCGTGTCAGTTTGTTTCGGGGCCAATTCATCGGTCACGAGATAAGCGGCCTCACGGCTGATCAGGCCGTGTACTTTGCCGATCCCGCTGCAGGGGATGACCAGCACGGGACTTTCTGTAAGTTCGTTGCCCATTCCTCTCACTCCTCCGCCGCTTTGCGTTGCACGGCGTCCGCATAGGCCGCGCCATCGATCAGCAGTTCCTGGTCCTGCGGCCAATTGGTCAACTTCACCTCGACAAGCCAGCCGTTGCCGTAAGGATCTTCATTGATAAGTGCAGGATTGGCGATGACGGCGGGATTGACGGCGGTAATCTTGCCGGTGACAGGCGAAATCACTTCAAAGACTGCCTTGGCCGATTCCAAACTCCCCAACTCGCCGAACTGGTCTACGCTTGCATCCACTTTCGGCGGATCAAAGAAGCTGATATCGGTCAGCCTCTGCTGCATATAGTCGGAAATGCCCACGCGTGCGACGCCGTCCGCCGCTCGTACCCAGACGTCGTTTTCGTTGAACAGGTAATCCACCACGGGGATGCGGAATTCGAACTTGTCGTGCGTGACGGTAAGAAATTCCGTCGGCGCTTCGAAAACACTTGTCGGCCCGGCAACCTCCGCAGGCGCGTCCAGGTTGTGCAGGAGTTGATTGATGATTGCCTGGGCCAGCGCAAGACCGTCTGCTCGGAGGTTGAGCGCCGGTTCCAAGGAATGCCCGGAAGCCTTCACCGCATCGGAGACGAGCACCCTCCGGTCCACCTTCGCCTCGAAGCGGCCCGCCAGTTTGGTGGCGCAGCGCGTCGAGCAGCCGTCCACGACGATCAGCGCACTCTCGCTGAGCGTCTTTTTGTAGCGCGCGGGGGCGCGATTCAGCAGCACCGGACAGATGATTTCGCTTCCCGTGATGCCGGCGGCGCGAATCGCTACTTCGCGCGCCACTGAACCCTCGGGTTTGTCCAAGCCATTGCAGGAGAGAATCGCGCGCTTCATTTGACACTCTCCTGCTCGCGAAGCTGCTTGATGAGAGCGATGATCTCCGGCTTATTGGGAAACGAGAGCGCATCCGGGCCGCAGGCTTTGGCACAAGCGCGGCAGAATACGACGCAGTTGTTCGGATTGGCGACCACCAGCTTGCGCTCGCCCTCCCGCCGCTCGAAAACTTTGTGCGGGCAGAACGTGTCACACTCCATGCAGAAGTTGCACTTCTCGTAATCGATGGTCGGGAACCAGGGGATCTTGTCCCGCGCGACCCCCATGAAAGTTGTGTCAGACATCTTCCTTCACTCCCATCTCGCGGAGCGCCGCCGCAACCTTCTCGACGGCCGCGTCGGTCGACATGTCGCGAATGTCCAGCGGAACCATGTCGCGCTTTACATCCATCCCTTTTTCGGCGAAGGCGTCGCGGAACATCTTGTATTGCATGTTGGGGGCGCAGGCCGCGATCACCAGCGGCCGCTTCGCCTGCAGGAAGTCGGCCAGAAAGCGGTCGCCGTCCTGCTCGCAGAGTTGGGGATGGATCACGCCGAATTCCACCGGCAGTTCTACGCGCGCCCGGTTAATGAAGTCCCAAATGTCCATTTTGGAAAACCCCGGACACTTGCCGGTGCAGACGCACATCACCAGGCCAGGACGTTGCTCAGCCATTTAGTCACCTCCAATTTCCAGCAGCATCTGCTTGATCTCTTCCGGAGACGGTATGCGGCCGGCGGCCTTGACCTTGCCGTCAATGACCAGGCCGGGCGTCATCAAGATCTGGAACTTCATGATGTCCTTGATCCCGGTCACCTTTTCGATTTCCGTCCGCAGGCCGAGTTCCTGAACCGCTCTCTCGGCATTCGCGGTCAGCTCCCGACAGCGGGCGCAGCCCGTTCCCAAAATCTGGATTTTCATGGTCACCTCGATCTCTCTTTCAGTACCTGCGCCGCACAGGTGAAGAAGTTGCATACGCAGGGCGTCAGCAGCCGGTAGTACACAAGATTGCCCTCTCGCCGGTCCTCCACAATGCCGTGCGCGCGCAGCAATGCCAAATGCTTGGATACGGTGGACACATCGCTGCCGATCATCTCGGTAAGCTCTCCGACCGAGCACTCGCCCCGATTGAGGCGGTCGACGATCATCAACCGTGACTCATTGGCGAGCGCCCGCAGCACCCGCGCCTGTTGACGAAAAACGTCTCGCGTTTTCATGGAGCAGCTCATATTTGGCTATTTGGTCAACTAACCAATATCTAAACACACCACACCCTACGTTCTCGCTCTGTGATATGGTCACATGACGACGTTCAAACCGCCGCCCGACAAGAGGCCTACTGCCCTCCATCGCGCTTCAACGTTTGTCCACTCGGCTAAGGAAACTCTGATCAAGTCCGGTCTTGGAAGGGGACGGCCTTTAGGCCGTCCGTAAGGCCCGCAGGATCATCACGGCTTTAGCCGCTGAGGGACTTCGTTCCGACTGAATCAGGGTCTCCCTAAATGCCGTTTCCGCCTTGGCAATCATCGCGAACAAACCGCCCCAGTCCGGCTTTGGCCTGGGAGTCGTGCTTACCGGCATACCCGCGCAACCTGCGCCTCCTCTACAACCTCGCCGTAATACCGCCGCTGGAAATAGAACGCGACATTCACCAGCCCGATCATGACCGGCACTTCCACCAGCGGTCCGATGACTGCCGCGAACGCAGCTCCCGAGTTAATGCCGAACACCGCGACGGCCACGGCAATGGCCAGCTCAAAGTTGTTCGAAGCCGCCGTGAACGACAGCGTCGCCGTCTTCGAATAATCGGCCCCCAGCTTGTGTCCCATGTAGAACGACACCAGGAACATCACCACGAAATAGATCAGCAGTGGCACGGCAATGCGCACTACGTCCAGCGGCAGGTGAACGATGTATCCGCCCTTGAGCGAGAACATCACCACAATGGTGAACAGAAGCGCGATCAAGGTCAGCGGACTGACGCGCGGAATGAAGTTGCGCTCGTACCACTCGCGGCCCTTGGCGCGCACCAGCGCCGTCCGCGTCAGGAAGCCTGCCAGAAAAGGAATGCCGAGATAGATGAACACGCTCTCGGCGATTTCCCCGATCGAGATGTTGACCACCGTTCCATGCAAGCCAAATATCGGCGGTAGCACGGTGATGAACACCCAGGCATAAACGGAATAGAACAAGACCTGAAAGACGGAATTGAAGGCCACCAAGCCGGCGGCGTACTGGGTGTCACCCTTGGCCAGTTCATTCCACACGATCACCATGGCGATGCACCGCGCCAGCCCGATCATGATGAGGCCGGCCATGTACTCCGGATAGCCGCGCAGAAAAACGATGGCCAGAATGAACATCAGGATCGGACCGATGATCCAGTTCTGCACCAGCGAAAGCGTCAGAATGCGCTTGTCGCGAAAGACCTCGTGCAACTCCTCGTACCTGACCTTGGTGAAGGGCGGATACATCATGATGATCAGGCCGGCCGCAATGGGGACCGACGTGGTGCCCACGCTGAAGCGGTTGAGGAACGGCACAATGCCCGGCGCCAGCCAGCCGGCAATGACGCCAACCGCCATGGCGGCAAAGATCCATGCCGTCAGATAACGGTCTAGGAAGCTGAGACGGGAAGACACCTTGTTCGGCATAAGAACCTAGATCCTCGCCACACTGGCCGTTTTCGGCAGTGCGGAATACGGACGCCACTCGCTGACCGTGCACGTCCCGCCTTCGATGGCCTTTTTCAGTTGGCGCGAATCTTCCGCCAATTCACGGGAGTAACGGAACGCATCGCGGAGAAAGCTAAAGAGCCGCTTATGCAGCGCTTCGTTCGGCTGCGCCAGCCGGTAGTAGATCCGCACCCCTTCCCGGCGGTCGAGCACCAGGCCGGAATTCTTCAGATAGGTGAGGTGACGGGAGACGTTTGCCTGCGACGATCCCAGTACATACTGGAGATCGCAGACGCACAGCTCGCCGTGAAGCAGCAAGTTGAGGATCCTGAGCCGGGTGGGATCGGCCAGCCCCTTGAAGATTTGTTCCAATTGCTTCATAAAAAGCTCCGCAGCTCCAATGCCTATGAGCCTTCTCTTATATTCACATATACTTATATATGGTAATAAGAATCTAGGCTGTGACGTCGGTCACGGCTCACCGTGACGCAGAGGCAGGGAGCGCTATGCGCCGGTGCTGCTAACGACATCCGGGCATTGCCGCGGCACGCGCGACCGGCGACGACGGCCGACGCTTACCCGCAGGAGATTTCGAAACTCGTGAAGGCAACGGTGGCCGAAATTAGCATAGGACGGCCGGGTGACCCAGGTCTCGCGTCCATCTTTTGGGACGCTGACCTGGGATGACTGCGATGGGATCTTCCCCTGCTTCGTGTACGCGCCCGACGGCTGGAAGTTCGCCTACATGAACGGGCAGACGGTCAAGAAATACATGGCGCCGCTGACCGCCGGCTTGCAGGCGGTGTACACGGCGGCGACGCCGGCCGCGCCCGCCTACTGGCGTCATGCCGACTGGCTCACAAACCTAAAGAATAACTTCCGTGGTGGATGGCCAACACGCCTCCGGCGTACTGGCGTCATGCCGATTGGCTGGGGTCCGAACGGCTGGCCAGCACCGTGAACCAGACCGTGTATTATGACGGCATGTACGCTCCCTTCGGCGAGAACTACGGCGAGAGCGGCAGCGCTGATCGCAGCTTCACCGGGCCGAGGCAGGACATGACTTCAGGGTTGTACGATTTCACCTCCCGCCAGGACTGCGGTGAAATGGGGGCTATAGGCGAGGCAATCTTCCACGGACCGGGTATGGCCAGTTTGTGAAGGAACACTGCCGGAGCCGGGAATATATTGGCCGCCGCAACCGGAGCTGTAGTATTGGAACCACTTGCCTTACCAGCCGCGCTTTCGGCGACGCCGTATGTGCTAACAGCTGGGAGTACCGCGCTCACACTTAGTGGAACACTTTACTATAACCCGACTACCTGGGAGAACATCAGTGGCTTTCTTTCAGGCGATACTCCCGCAACACGATTCCCCGCCAATTGGGGCGGAGCCGCCGGCGAAATCCTGAGCCACTACTGGGATGACATCTGGCCGTAGTAGTCGTGTAGCACATGTACCTTCGCTATCCTGTACGGAACTTTAGATGCCCCTTTTGCGGCGCGAAAATGCCCACCGAAGAGTACAAGGGCTGGCAACCATGGAAGTGTCCCGGCTGCTCTGCGGAACTCCAGTTTTCGGAAGCTCATGGGTGTATCTTGCAATTGTGCTTCTTTGCAATCGCACTATTGGCTTTGTACCTGTTTGGACTACGGGGCTGGCAACTCGCTGTTGGCACAATTCTGGTGGGATTTGGGCTAGCGGTAATGCTAGGTGCGCCGTTGGATCGAATTTTGCCTCGGCGGCTCGAGCTCTATCACCCGCCGCCGTGGAAGCAAGATGGGTTTGCGACGCGGCCCCCAGATGGGCATGTCGATTCTGATAATCCTAAGCAGCAAAGCCCGAGTAGAGAGGGGATGCCGCCGACAGACCCTTAAGGTTGGCAGATCCACGCTTGGTGCCCCAGGTTCGCGTCTTTCTTTTGGACGCTAACCTGGGATCTGACAGCGGCCGAGCTGCAGGCGGTGTACACGGCGGCGGCGCCGGCCGCGCCTGCCTATTGGCGTCATGCCGACTGGCTGACAAACCAAAGAATAACTTCCGTGGTGGATGGCCAACGTGCCTGCAAGGGTGACCTGCGACTGGCTCTTCGCTCATCGCTTTGCGCCGGAGCCGCTCATCGCTTTGCGCCGGAGCCGCTCATCGCTTTGCGCCGGAGCTTTTCCTTCGAGCGCGGTATATCGGGACGAGAACGTAACGCACCGGAAACTGTCGGACCAACTCGCGCGTCAAATTTCTTCTCAGCGCGCATCTTTGGGTTACCCACACACTATTCGGCCCGGTGTACTGTCATGTTCATGCTGAGTGCTTAGCGTGTACTATGCCCGGAAAGTGTGGAGATATAAACTCTAATGCTTGGCATGGACAAAAACAGAGAAAAACATACCGAGCGCAACATCAATTAGGTGTATAGTGCGTTTATCTTAATCCGCTCCCCTTTATTAGCGCTTCAAACTGCAGATCGAACTTGGGCGACCGTGTAATTGTATGCTCGGGACGACAATTTCCCACTACCGGGTTATAGACAAGCTCGGCTCGGGTGGTATGGGCGTGGTATATCGCGCCCAAGACACCCGTCTGGGGCGCGAGGTGGCGCTCAAGACGCTGCCCCTGGAAGTTGCCAATGATCCGCAGATGGTGGAACGTTTGGTGCGCGAAGCACGATCTGCGTCCTCTCTCAATCACCCCAATATCTGCACCATCCATGAAGTTGATGAAGCTGACGGGCATCACTTCATAACCATGGAGTTGCTCCAGGGCCAGACCCTGCGGGAGCGGATTGCCGAGGGGCCAATCTCGAACAACGAGGTTTTCCGCATTGCCGTCCAGGTCGCCGATGCCCTCGACGCGGCGCATAAGAAAGGGATCGTTCATCGGGACATTAAACCCGCCAACGTGTTTCTGACCAGCCGCGGCGAAGCCAAAGTACTGGATTTTGGTTTGGCGAAGTTGGAAGGGCAGAAGTCCGCGGTGGCCACCGCGGCCGGAGTTCCCGCTGGAGCCGACGTTACTGCGGCCACCGGGGTCACACCGGCGTCCGGCGGCAAACATGGTGGTCTGTTGACTAGTCCGGGGCAGACCGTCGGGACCATCGCCTATATGTCACCGGAGCAGGCCCGGGGTGAAGAACTGGACGCGAGAAGCGACTTATTCTCCTTGGGGGTGGTGTTGTACGAGATGGCGACCGCGGTGCTGCCCTTCCCTGGCAACACCACGGCGCTGATGTTCGATGCGATCCTGAATCGTGATCCTCGTCCCATCTCGCAATTCAACCCGGCCCTCCCGCCTGCTTTCGCAACCATTGTCAACAAACTGCTGGAGAAGGAACGCCCGCTGCGATATGCGAGCGCCGCGGAGCTTCTGACGGACCTGCGCCGCCTGCAGTCCGACACAAGCACCTCCAAGATTGCCCGGGCCACTTCCCCCGGCCCACGCAAGGCGGGAAAGACAATCGATTCGATTGCCGTGTTGCCGTTCTCCAATGCCACCGGCAATCCGGAACTGGACTACTTAGGCGAGGTGCTGGCTGAGGGGGCCATCGATGCACTTTCTCATCTGAGCAGGCTTCGCATTGTGCCGCGCACGAAAGCTTTCCGTTACCGGGAGCACGCCGATGAGCTGCAAACTGTGGGCCGAAAACTCGAAGTCCGCGCCGTCCTGAGCGGCCGTCTCACCAGGCGCGACGACAGGTTATCGATTCGGGCCGAACTCGTCGATGTGGCCAAGGACACTCAGGTGTGGGGCGCGCAATTCACTTGCAGCGTGGATGAGATAGCGGAGGTCCAGGAAGAGATCGCCCGGCAGGTGATGGGCAAACTCAAAGCGCCATCGTCGGGGGCAGCCACTAAGCCTGCACGCAAACCGGCCCCTGCCCGTGTCAACACCGACGCCGAGGAGCTATTTGTTCGTGCCAACGATCGCGTGATCGAGTGGACACCGGAAGGGTTGCACAGCGGCATCGAGCTTTATCAGCGGGCGGTTGACGCTGATCCGCGGCACGCTTCGGCCTATGCCTGCATGGCGATTGCTTACGCGATGCTTACGGTGGTTGACAGAGTTGATGCTACGGAGGCATTCCGGCTCGCCCAAGCTTGCGGCCGGCGGGCCTTGGAATTGGATGAGGCGCTCTCGGAAGCGCACGCTGCCTTGAGCCTCAGCGCCACGTTCGCTGATTTCAATCTTCCTGAGGCGCTGGGGGAAGCCGAAAGAGCGCTGGACCTGAACCCAAACTCCGGCATCGCGCGCTATGCCTGTGCGCAGACGCTGTCCGCCTGTGGCCGGCTCGACGAAGCCGTCGAACAGGCCAGGATAGGCTGTGAAATCGATCCGCTGATGGCGCCCATCCATTACTGCTACGCACTGCTTTTGTATTACCAGCGAAACTGGGACGAGGCGGAAGCACAGCTGCAACGCACCCTGGAAATCAGTCCGAATTTCCTGCCGGCACAGGCGTTATCAGGGATTGTTCTGGCCCGCTCAGGACGCTTTGCCGAAGCTGCGGCCCAGGTGGATGAGCTCCTGCGCAAGCAGCCTGATTTTCTATGGGAGCTGTCGCTGGCCTATGTGAGCGCTCTTGCAGGGGAGCGAGAGAAAGCCGAGAGTGTTCTCGCCCAACTGGATTCCGCAGCCGGTGCGGAAGGTGCGTATTTTGCGGCTACGATCTACGGGGCATTGGGGGAGCTCGATCGCGGCTTTGCGGAGCTGGAGAAGGCGCGGGATTTTGGTTTTGCGCTCCTCGCCACCGGCGGGGTGAATCCCGCGCTCGATCCCTTTCGTTCGGACCCGCGCTGGGCGCCATTTTTGCGCAGCACGGAAGCGCTCGCCGAGGCGATCCGGGAACTACCCGGGAACGAGTAACCGGGCCAAGCTCCCGTGTTGCGCGTGGGGCACACTGTTGCTAGGACCGCTGGCGGCGGCTCCAGGCAGTAGGAACGGTCCTTTGCGGAAGAACGCGTTGTTAGAAAGCTCGTGGCAATTGTCAATTGGAATGGATTGGTTTCCGCAACAAGCGGGACCCGAGGAGCAGAGATGGATACGTCGAAAATGAAAACTGACATCCGGCGCAGTCCTTGGTACATTTCCGGCACGGTTGCTTCCCAGCCGGCGCGCACCCAGGATTCGGTTGCGTCCACCAGCGACATCCGGCGCAGCCCGCTGCACAGTTCCGGATCGATTGCCGCGCCGCCGGCAGGTACACACAATTCGACTGTTTCCACGAGCGATATCCAGCGGAGCCCGCTGCACACGTCCGGTTCAGTTGCGTCTCAGCCGGCGCGCACGCAGGATTCCACTGCACTCACAAGCGACATCCGGCGCAGTCCTCTGCACACTTCGGGATCCATTGCCGCGTTGCCGGCACGGGCACCGGATTCAGCCTCGTACCGCAGTGGCATCCGGCGCAGCCCCTTGCTCAGTTCCGGCTCCATTGCTGCGCGGACGGCCCGCTCACCAGATTCGTCCGCGGCCAAAACCGATCTTCCGCGCGGCCCCCTGCACAGCCCCGAATCGGTTGCGGAACTTGGAGTGAAGCACTCGATTGTAGAGGACCTGTTGCTGAGGGTCCTCTATATTTCCAGCCCTTTGTCGCTGCGCGAATTGGCCGAGCAAACCCGGCTTAGCTTCGCGGTAGTGAACGAACTGCTTCGGCGCATGCGTGCCGAACAACTCTGTGAAGTCAAGGGAATGACCGGGAACATCCCGCAGATCGCGATCACAACGCAAGGCCGGTCGCGCGCCGCAGAGTTGATGTCGATAAGTCAATACTCAGGCCCGGCGCCGGTCTCTTTGGAAAGCTACATTCAACAGGTCCGCGCGCAAAGCGTCCGCCAGTTGGAAGTGCATCCTCCTGAGGTCGAGCGCGCTTTCGCCCATCTTGTCCTCGACGCCACCATCCTGGAACAGCTCGGCACCGCACTGAATTCGGGCACCTCGATTTTCTTGTACGGACCCAGCGGCACGGGAAAAACAACGGTAGCGACGGCGCTGGCGCAAGTGCTGGCTGTCGATCGCGTGTGGATACCGCACGCCGTGGAAGTCGATGGCCAAATCATTTCTGTCTACGACCCGCACACTCACAAGGAAGTGGCTGAAGCCGCCGCGCAGAGCGGTGACGCGCGCTGGGTACTCTGCCATCGCCCCACCGTGGTAGTCGGTGGTGAACTTACCATTGAAATGCTGGAGTTGCAGTTTAATCCGTATACAAAGTTCTATACGGCTCCCGTGCAGATGAAGGCCAATAATGGCATTTTGGTCATCGATGACTTCGGGCGCCAGCGGCTGCGTCCGGAGGAGCTACTCAACCGGTGGGTCGTTCCTCTGGACCGGGGAATCGACTTCCTCACTTTGGCAGGCGGGAAAAAGGTCGAGATTCCCTTCGACCCGTGCGTTGTATTTGCCACCAATCTGGATCCGGCTACGCTGGCCGATGAGGCATTTTTGCGAAGGATCCAGACCAAAATCAAAATGGGCGCCGTTTCCGAGCAACAGTTCCATGCCATCTTCCACGCGGTCTGCAGCACGTGCGGACTGCAATGCGAGCCCGACACGATCAACGAATTGATCAATGTGATCCGCCGGGAGCTAAAGGAACCGTTGCGGGCCTGCCATCCGCGGGACCTTGTCAACCAAATCTGCTGGAAGGCGCGTTACAAAGACACTGTGCCTTGCCTGGACCGCGATGCCTTGCTCACCGCGGTCAACTCCTATTTCCTTCGGACGGCGGAGGCCACCGGCGAACAGGTTGGCTAGTCTAGCAGCCTGTGGTGAAAGTCGAGTCTTGACCGGCCAATGAGCGACGAACTGGAACGGGACCCAGTTGTCCTATGACGCCGATGGCAACACCACGAGTGACGGCAGCAATTGCTACACCGGGGATTTGCGGAATCCGTCGGTCAACATCAACAACTGGAGTTTGGGATCTGATTTCGCCGGGCGGCGGATTAAAGGCGATAAAGATCAATTTGGTGGACCTGGTCGGGCTCGAACCGACGACCTCTTCCATGCCATGGAAGCGCGCTCCCAGCTGCGCCACAGGCCCACTTTGCGGATGAACGACGCCGCGATCCGGCGTCCAAGGTATTTTCTCCCAGTGACACAGCGGAGTCAAACCGCGTGGTGCGGAGAAGCAGCTCGCTTCGCCGAGGCCGCCGGCTGCATCTGCCTGGATTGAACATGCTTCTTAGGCAGCCGATTTTTGCATCCAATAAAGATGTGTGACTGGCCGAGTATGCATCTGCCGCCTAGGGAGACTCTGATTAAGTCCGGTTTTTGAAGGGGACGGCCTTCAGGCCGTCCGTAAGGCACTGGAAAACATTGCGGCTTTAGTCGCTGAGGGACTCCAACCCGACTTAATCAGAGTTTCCCCGGGTTAGAAGCGCCGGTGCTCCCGGTGCTTTCACCTTTGAAGCACCGTCTGTGATCGGGGCGAAGCTGGCTGCGCCCTGGCTGACAGGCGGCTGTTCCACCTCGTCCTTCGCTTCCACGGCATAGAATTTCGTTCAGAGATAGACTTTCCTTCGTAGGAGAACGATGAGAACGCTGCAGAGTCCGGCAGTTATTCTGTGTCTAAGCCTGGCAATGTTTGGGCAGCAGGGGCCGGCTCCCGCCGTCGCGCCGGGCAACTCGTCCGCGCCGCTGATTTTCTCCGACCTGGACCGACTGCAGGGCGCGGCAGCGCAGGCGAATCGCACCCTCGGGGAGATGCGCATCGAGAAATGGAAGACCGGCAGCGGCGGCAAGCAGCAGGCGCAAGCCAACGCCGATGCGGTCCAGCGCAACCTGGCGGAGGCGCTGCCGGGACTGATTGCCGATGTCCGCAAGGCCCCGCAGGACGTAAATGCGCAATTCAAGCTGTATCGCAACTTGAATGTCCTCTATGACGTATTCGCCTCCCTAACCGAGTCGGCCGGGGCCTTCGGGCCGCGAAGTGATTACGAAGCGCTGGCACAGCAGCTCAGCGTGATTGATTCGGTACGCCGCGACTTGGGCGACAATCTGGAAACACTCACGTTGGCCGCCCAGTCGGAGCTGACCCGGCTGCGGGCACAGGTCCAGACCTTACAAGAGCAAGCCCGGAGCGCGGTCCCGCCTAAGAAGGTGATTGTGGATGACACCGCGCCGGCCAAGAAGAGCAGCCACAAGAAGAAGGCGACGCATACCTCCACCCCACCCGGCAACAACAGCTCGAACTCCGGGGCAAGCGCCAAACCGGAATGACAGCGTGACGGTGACGACCCTTACAGCCGCAGCGCCACAGCAACACCGTCGCGCAGCGGGAGGATGGTGGTGTACCAATCGGGCGAGGAGTAGAGCAGCCGGTTGAACTCGACGATGCCCTCGGTGAATTTGTCCGGGGCCGGTTGCGGCAGGTCGGGATTTCCCGCCGCGTAGGGCACGCGCCCATGCCACAGTGCGTTGTCGGCAAGGAAAAGCCCGCCTGGGCGCACGCGGGCCGCCGCCATGGTGAAGACGCGCGGGTAGTCGTGCTTATCGACATCGCAGAAGAGGACATCGAAGCGCTCCTTGCGCTCGGAGAGCAGCTCGAGGGCGTCGCCGATGTGAATTTCGATGCGGCCTGCAACCCCGGCCTGCTCGAAGTAACGCCGGGCCTCGTCGGCGTTCTTGCGGCTGCCGTCGGTGTAGTGGACCTTGCCGCCGTCGCCGACCGCTTTGGCCCACCAGATGGTCGAGTAGCCAATGGCCGAGCCCATCTCGAAAACGGTTTTTGCGTCAATGAGCCGGGCATATTGATAGAAGAGCCGGCCGACGGCCGGCCCCACGATGGGAATCTTGCGCGCCTCCGCCTGCCGCTCCATCTCTTCCAGCACCGGCTCGCGCGGAGGGAGCAGGGCAAAGAGGTAGTTTTCTATGCGTGGGTCAGTGATTTCGGGCATAAGAGCGATTAGCAATTGGCGATTAGCAATTGGCCTGTGCAACCTAGCGCCAGCTAATCGCTAACTGCTAGTTGCTGGTCGCTAGATTGTCTGTCCCGGCTTCATCTCCACCACTTCGGGCCCGCCGGGGCCGAGCAATCGCTTCAGCTCTGCCGGCGTACCGGTCAACATGGGGAAGGTTCCAAAGTGCATGGGGATGACCGTCTTCGGCCGAAGCAACTTGCAGGCGTAGGCTGCTTCCTGCGGTCCCATGGTGAAATGACCGCCGATGGGCAGCAGGGCGATTTCCGGCGCGTACACCTCGTGAATGATCTGCATATCGCCGAAGACCATGGTGTCGCCGGCATGATAGAGCCTGACGCCGCCGGGCAGCTCCAGCACGTAGCCGCAGGCCTCACCGGCATAGACTGCGCTGCCGTCATCCTCCTGCGCGCCGCTGGAGTGCAAGGCGTGCACCATGGTGACGCCGACGCCGGCGACCGTCTGTGTGCCGCCTTTGTTCATAGGCGCGATCTGCTGGACGCCTTTTTTCTGCAGCCAGGTGCAGAGCTCGAAGATGCCCACCACGACGGGGTTATGCTGCCGGGCGATGCGCGCCACATCGCCGATATGGTCGCCGTGGCCGTGGGTGCAAATGATCGCATCGCACTTCTTCACATCCTTTTCGTTCTCCGGACACAGGGGATTACTCACCCAGGGATCGACATACACCGTCGCGCCATCTTTGGTTTCAATTCGGAAGGCCGCATGACCAAGAAATGTGAGCCGATTACCTTGCAGATTCATGACTTGCCTCGTATGACAGAAATGAAGAAAGGGTTGCTGGATTCGCGGTTCGCGGCTGCCGTCAGCTATTCCGCTTCACCATATCATAATTTGTGGCCGGGCTGAGGTGCAGCGGCCAA
>Ga0070737_10002017_pt1 | contig 25886 bp, 25 predicted proteins | sample Coa_R1_10_FD_66438 | JGI IMG/M metagenome (GOLD analysis project Ga0070737, IMG submission 66438) | Surface soil microbial communities from Centralia Pennsylvania, which are recovering from an underground coalmine fire - Coalmine... | ecosystem: Environmental > Terrestrial > Soil > Unclassified... | reverse complement strand
TGCACCAGCCCGGAGATACTGCCGCACGTCTTCGTCGTGGACTGCGACGCGGTCGGCTGCGGATGCGCCGAGGCTGCGGCACTCGCAGTCTGAGGCTCAACCCATCGGATCGGTGCCGGACTCGACCGCGTCGGCGACGGGCGTCGCGCCCGGCTCGGGGTAGAACGGCGGCGTCAGCGCGCCCCACTGCACACAGCTCCAGCGCCCGTCGGTGATCGGCGTCAACACCACGGCCTCGGCGTTGCCCAGGTGGTGGTCGAGTACGAAGCTGCCGTCGACGCCGGCCAGCACAGCCGCGGTCAGCCGAATTGCGGCGCCGTGGCTGACCACGACGATGTCACTGGTCCAGTCGTCGTCGTCCAGATAGCGCATCCGCAGATCGGTCAGCACCGGCACGTAGCGGTCCAGCACCTGCTCGGCGCTCTCCCCGCCGGGCAGCGGCACGTCGCGCTCGCCCTTATGCCAGCGCTCGTAGATAGCGTTGAATTCGGCGACGGCGTCGTCGTCGCTGCGGTTTTCCAGCTCGCCGACCTGAACTTCGTGGATGCCGCCGACTTCGCGGGCCGGCACGTTGACCTCGGTGCTGATCTCGGCGGCCGTCTGCGCTGCCCGCACGGCCACCGAATGCAGCAGCAGCCCCGGCCGGCGCAGACCGTTGCGGGCGAACGCCCGGGCCTGATCGTGGCCCAGCGGCGTCAACTCGGTGCCGGGTGGGCGGGTGTCCAGGCGGCGGTCGACGTTGCCGTAGGACTGACCGTGCCGCACCAACACCAGCCGACCGCTCATTGCCCCGGCTCCCGCAACCGCGCCAGCCAGCGCGAGGCGTCGTCCAACTGCGGCGGCGGCACGCCGGCGGCCACCCCTGTCGGCCAGGAACCCAAGTAGCGCACATCCGCACAACGACGGTAAAGCGCCTTGAGTGCCTCGGCGATCGCGTCGTCGTCGATGTGCCCGACCCAGTCCAGGAAAAACACGTAGGTGCCCAACTCCGTTCGGGTGGGCCGTGATTCGATGCGGGTGAGGTCGATGTCGCGGATCCCGACTTCGGACAGCGCGGTCACCAGCGCCCCCGGCGCATTGTCGATCCGCAAGATCACCGACGTGCGATCGGCGCCGGTGCGGGCCGGCGGCGGACCCGGCGGGCCCGCCAGCACGAAGCGGGTGCGGGCGTTGGGTTCGTCGACGACACCGTCGGCCAGTGTGGCCAACCCGCGGTAGGCCGCCGCCAGCGGTGAGCTCACCGCGGCGTCCACCACGCCGTCCACGACTTGTTGCGCGGCATCGGCGTTGGAGTTCGCCGGTCGCAGCTCGACGCCCGGCAGATGCGCGGCGACCCACCGCCGCACCTGCGCGGCCGCGACGGGGAAGGCGGCCAGGGTGCGCACCTCGTCGGCGCCGCGGCCCGGTTTGACCACGATGGAAAACGCCACGTCCAACGTAATCTCGGCGAACACCTGCAGTGGCGATCCCATCGCCAGACTGTCCAGTGTCGGCATTACCGACCCGTCGATCGAGTTCTCGATCGGCACGCAGGCGTAGTCGGCCTCGCCGCCCCGCACGGCATCCAGAGCCGCCGGCGTGCTCTCGGTCGGGATCGGCCGCACGGCGTCCTTGCCGCACTGGGGAACCATGCCGGCATCGGTCATCCGCAACAGCGCCGCCTCGGTGAACGTCCCTTCGGGACCGAGATACGCGATGCGAGCCACGACCAAAACCCTATCGGGTGCAGAGCCTTGCGCCGTCCGCCGCGATCTAGTTAAGTTAGGCTTACCTCACTAACGAAAGGTGCTCGATGACCCTCGCCCCCTGCGCCGCGCCGACGACCGCTGAGCGGATCCGCAGCACCTGCATCCGGGCCAACGGCGCGCTGCTGGCGATCGAGGGCGCCGAGCCGGTCACCACCCCGCTGCACCACCTGCTGAGCGACGGGTCGTTCGCCGTCGCGGCCCCGCTCGACGCGGCAGCGCCCTCCAGCGCGCAGGCCGTCCTGGAGCTGGCCGACTACGCGCCGCTGCCGCTGCGCGAGCCGGTGCGCTCGCTGGTGTGGATCCGCGGGCGACTCCAGCAGGTGCCGGCGGCGGCGGTGCCCGCCATGCTCGACCTGATCGCCACCGAGGACCCGAATCCCGCGCTGCTGCAAGTCCACACGGCCGCGTCGAGCCCTCCCGCCGACGACGACCCCCGCTACGCGCTGCTGCGGCTGGAGATCGAGTCGGTGGTGGTGACCGACTCCACCGGCGCCGAGTCCGTCGGCGTCACGGCCCTGCTGGCCGCCCAGCCGGACCCGTTCTGCGCGCTCGAGTCCTGCTGGATTCGCCACCTCGACAGCGCGCATCGCGATGTCGTCGCCCGGCTGGCCTCCCGGCTGCCGGCCCCGCTGCGGCGCGGGGACGTCCGCCCGCTGGGCATCGACCGCTACGGCGTGCGGCTGCGCATCGAAAGCGCCGACGGCGACCGCGACGTGCGGCTGCCCTTCCGTAAGCCGGTCGACGACGTGGTAGGCCTCAGCCAGGCCATCCGGGTGCTGATGGGTTGCCCGTTCGTAAACGGCCTGCGAGCGCGCCGGGACTAGACGTCGCCGCGGTCCGGTTACCGTGTCGAGGTGACCGCGCCCGGGGACCAGTTGGTGCATCGACGCGCGCTACGCATCGAGGTCGTCGTCGTCCTGGGCGTCACCTTCGGCGTCAGCGCCGTCACCGCGATCCTGCAACTCACCGACGCGGTGCTGCGCAATCTGAGCGCCCAGCGGATTCCGCTCAACCCGCGGCGGTCCTACTTCGACCTGGTCGACCTCGGATTGAACGCGGCGGTTGTCGCGCAGCTGATCGCGTGGGGCGGGCTCGGGCTGTACCTGTTGTGGCGCAGCGGTCTACGCCCGGCAGCGATCGGGTTGGGGCGCTTTTCCTGGCGCGCCGACCTGGGCGGCGGCGTCGGCCTGGCCGCGTTGATAGGGCTGCCCGGGCTGGGGCTCTACGTGGCGGCGCGGATGCTGGGCCTCAACGCCTCGGTGATCCCGTCGAGTCTGAGCGACACCTGGTGGCGGATCCCGATGCTGGTGGCCGCCGCGTTCGCAAACGGCTGGGCCGAAGAGGTCATTGTCGTCGGCTACCTGATCACCCGGCTGCGCCAGCTGGACGTATCCGCCGGTGCGGCCGTGCTGTACTCCAGCCTGCTGCGGGGCGCCTACCACCTCTACCAGGGCTTCGGCGCAGGGCTGGGCAACCTGGCCATGGGGCTGGTGTTCGGCTATGTCTGGCAGCGCAGCGGCCGGTTGTGGCCGCTGGTGATCGCACACGGTCTGATCGACAGCGTGGCGTTCGTCGGCTATGCCCTTCTGCGCGGTCACCTCGGGTGGTTGCACTGATGACGCCCGACCGCCCGCCACGCGAGCCGCCGCCGATTCTGCGCCGCGACGCCCGCTATCACCCGCCACCTCCCCCGCCGCCTCCGCCGACCCGCCGACCGCCGGCGCACCCCGCCCGGCCACGGCCGCGTCGCAAACGCGCATGGGGCCAAGTGATTTCGTTGCGCTTGTTGATCGCGGTGCTGCTGTTCGGCGCCGGCATCCTGGGCGGCGCGTTGTGGATGGACACCACCCTGCACCGCCAGCCGGTGCTGACCGACTATCCGGGCCGTCCGGCCCCCGGGCGCGGCACCACCTGGCTGCTGGTCGGGTCGGACAGCCGCCAGGGTCTCACCGTCGAGCAGCAGCAGGCCCTGGCTACCGGCGGCGACATCGGCAACGGCCGCACCGACACCATCCTGCTGGTCCACGTGCCGGCGATCGGGTCGGCCACCCCGACGACGATGGTGTCGATTCCGCGCGACTCCTTCGTGCCGATCCCCGGCTACGGGCGCGACAAGATCAACGCGGCGTTCGCGATGGGCGGTGCGCCACTGCTGGCGCAGACGGTCGAGCAGGCCACCGGATTGCGGCTCGACCACTACGTCGAAGTCGGCTTCAGCGGGTTCGCCGGCCTAGTCGACGCGCTCGGCGGAGTCACCGCCTGCCCCACCACACCGATCGACGATCCGCTGGCCGGCATCAGCCTGCCAGCCGGTTGTCAGAAGCTCGACGGCCCCCACGCACTCGGCTATGTCCGCACCCGCGCGACGCCACGGGCCGACCTCGACCGGATGGTCAACCAGCGGCAGTTCATGTCCGCGCTGCTGCACCGCGCCGCCAGCCCGGGCGTGTGGCTCAACCCGTGGCGCTGGTATTCGGTGCCGCATGCGGCCGCCGACGCCCTGACCGTCGATGCGGGCGACCATGTCTGGGACCTTGCCCGGTTGGGCTGGTCGCTGCGCGGCTCGACGACCACGCTGACCGTGCCGATCGGCGAGTTCACCGGCAACGACTCCGGCTCGGTCGTGGTGTGGGACCACGACGCGGCGGCCCACCTGTTCGACGCGCTGGCCGCCGATGCACCCGTGCCGGCGGCGGACCTCGACGGCCCGTAGGGCGGGGCTTTAGTCCAGGTCTGCGCCGGTCAGACCGTCCTGCAGCCAGGCCTTGACGCGGCCGGGGTGGCGGGTCGCCAGCCATGCCACTCCCACTTCCCGGCAGAACCTGACGTCGTCGTAGTGGTCGACGTTCCAGCAGTACAGGGCGCGGCCCTGCGCTGCGGCGCGGTCGACGAGCTCGGGATGCTCGCGAAGCGTCGCGATCGACGGGCCGACGGCGGTGGCCCCGACGGCGGTGGCCGCGCTGCTGCCCAGATAGCGGGCGGCCTTGCCGAGCAGCACCGTGGGCAGCAGCGGCGCGGCTCGCCGGATGCGCCACATTGCGGCCGCCGAAAACGACATCACCACCGCGCGAGAGCGGTCTGCGGAAGCCGGCGTGGCGATCCGGAAGCGTTGCAGCAGCGCCAAAACCTTGCTTTCCACCAGGGCGCCGTAGCGCACCGGGTGCTTGGTTTCGATGAAGATCTTCACCGGCCGGTTCCAGTCCAGCACCAGCGCGACGAGCGAGTCGAGTGTGAGCAGGCCGCTGTCGCCGTGTGCGCCGTCGGGGCTCCAGCTGTCGTGCCACGCCCCGTACTCCAGTGCACGCAGCTCCGCCAGGGTCATCGTGCTGACCAGGCCGGCACCGGTGGACGTGCGGTCCAGCCGGCGGTCGTGCACACAGACCAGGTGGCCGTCCCGAGTGAGCCGGACGTCGCATTCGACGCCGTCGGCGCCCTCTTTGAGCGCGAGATCGTACGCGGCCAGCGTATGTTCCGGCCGAGCTGCCGACGCGCCGCGATGGGCAACCACGTGTGGGTGCCGGGCGAGCACCTCGTCGGCCCGCGTCATATCCCTATGCTGCCGGTTCCTCGCCCTCCGACTCAACAGCCGGAGCCGATCCCGGCGCGTCGCCGCGATCGTCGGCGACCACCACCCAGCGATGCGCGGGCCGTTCGACGGGTTTGCGCTCGAAACCCTCGAACACCCGGCCGACGGCGGCCACCGCGGCCGCGGCAACAAGGTACGCAAATATCGTCGTCACGGTGTTGTCTGCGATGCCCTGGGCATCGTGCGCCCGGCTGGTGGCGATAGCGAAGAGCGATACCGCCGTGCTGACGACCCAGACGAGCCACCACAGCAGGATGGGTTTGCGCAGCCGCGGCAGCACGTCTTCGGTGACGGCCAGCTCGATGACGTACACCGGCGCCCACAGCAGGTTCACCAGCGGGATGAAGCACCCGGCCCACAGCGCACGCGCCGAACGCGGCTCGGGTAGGCCGTAATGCGCGAACGCGGCCGCGCGCCGCGCGATCAGCCATCGGATCAGCACCACCGCGCAGGTGATCATCATCGCGATCGCGGCGGCGCTGGCCAACACGCCAAGCCACACCGCGGCGCCCGCCACCCACGGATTGAGCAGGGTGCCGCGGTTGATGATCAGCAGCAGGTAGCGCACGACGTGCACCAGCGCCGCGATACCGAACACCACGACGCTGGCAAACAGCGCGGTGCGCACTCGCGCCGCCGACGGCCCGGGTCGCACAGCCGACGCCGGCGCCGCCGCACCCGGTTCGACCCGGTCGACCAATCCCCATCGTGGGATGACCGTGTAGCGGGGGGTGGGCCCCAGGGGCCGCCTCCGGCGCCGTGGCGGTGGTGGTGCGCCGGGCCGCACTGCGATCCAGCGGTAACCCGGCGGCAGCCGCGGCGGCATCCGTCGGCTGGTGGTGGGTGCAGCGCTGCGAGCACTCCACCGCGGATCGACCGCCGGCCCCTCGGCGGACGGCGGCAACAGCGTCCCGCGGCAACGCGGACACCACACCCGCTGACGATCACGCACATTCCAGCGTGTGCCGCACTGGGAGCACACTTGGATCATCAGCGCCGCTCTCCCCCGCAAGCGGGAGGTGCCCCCACCCCATCGCTCAGTGTCAAATCGTCGCCAGCGCGGATCACCGCACCAGCTTAAAGCGTGTCGAAGCCGGCGGCTCAACCCTCAAACGCTGCCCGGGCCGCCGTCGTCGGTGATCACCGGGCGCCCGGCGCCGGCCCATGCCAGCATCCCGCCGCTGACGTTGACCGGCCGGTAACCGTTTTGCTGCAGATATTGCGCTACCCGCAGGGACCGGCCACCGGCATGGCAAATGACATAAAGCTCGGCCTGGCGGTCGATCTCGGCAAGCCGCGCCGGCACCTCAGCCATCGGGATGTGTTGGGCGCCGGCGGCGTGGCCGCGCGTCCACTCGTCGTCCTCGCGCACATCGAGCAACACCGACGCCGAGCCAAATTCGGCCGGCAGGCCGGCGATGTCCGTCTGCGCAACCGCCGGTTCACCGAGCATGGGTCGATCTTGGCACGCCCCGGCCGGCCGTGCAGAAGACGCCGCCAGCTACCAACGGCTATCCACAGTTTCCACAGGTTTATCCACAGCGGGGCTCTGCGACGAACCGCGATTGACGTCGATTCAATAGGCCCATCGCCGCAGTTGCTGTGGATAACAGCGCGATAACGGGCCCGTCAATTGACAACCCCACCAAGGCGTGAGCGAAATTTATCGCCGCGCTAAGCATCTCGCGGGCGGGGACGCGGACGGCAACCTTCGGCCGGCGCGCGACGACGCGCGGACCGCCCGGGGTGATTGCCGTCCAGCTACGGCGGCAACCGCTGGTCAGCGACCTGACGCGGGTTCAATTTTCCCGACGGTTCATAAGGCGTTATGATCGCGACCACCAAAGTTGTTTGTGACTCATCTCACTGGGGGCGAGTTGGACGTGCAGGTCAGGCTCATTCGATGACGACGCAACCGGTCGGACCGCAGTCGGCGCCGTCAACGCATTGGTACGGCAGTTCTCCTACCTGTAACCGCTCCTACCTGCTCGCCGGAGTGCGCGCCGGCCTGATCGCCCTTGTTTTGCTGGCGGTCCTCGCCGTCATCGTGCTGGTCTGAAGTCGCGCCCGTCGGGTATGCACTCAGTGCACCCGTTGTTGCGGTGCGCGCAGTCATGGAGCAGGGTTGATCATGTTGGGCTCGATTGCCCGGCGGAAACCTTGTGAGTGAGCGTCAGAAGCAGATCAGCAACGATCATCGAAGGAAGGAATCTTAAGTGGCTGTCTACACGTTGCCCGATTTGGACTGGGACTACGGCGCACTCGAGCCGCACATCTCCGGTCAGATCAACGAGCTTCACCACAGCAAACACCATGCGACCTACGTGAAGGGCGCCAACGACGCGCTCGAAAAACTCGAGGAAGCACGCGCCAAGGACGACCAGTCGACCATCCTGCTGAACGAGAAGAACCTGGCGTTCAACCTGGCCGGCCACGTGAACCACACCATCTGGTGGAAGAACCTGTCGCCTAACGGCGGTGACAAGCCGACCGGTGAGCTGGCCGCGGCCATCGACGACGCGTTCGGCTCGTTCGACAAATTCCGCGCTCAGTTCCACGCCGCCGCCACCACGGTGCAGGGGTCGGGATGGGCAGCACTCGGCTGGGACAACCTCGGCGAGAAGCTGCTGATCTTCCAGGTGTACGACCACCAGACCAACTTCCCGCTCGGCGTCGTCCCGCTGCTGCTCCTCGACATGTGGGAGCACGCCTTCTACCTGCAGTACAAGAACGTCAAGGTCGACTTCGCCAAGGCGTTCTGGAACGTCGTCAACTGGGCCGACGTGCAGGCGCGTTACGACGCCGCGACCTCGAAGACCAAGGGGCTCATTGCCGGCTAATCCAGCGCACTCGAGTCGGGGCGTCGCGCGCTTTGCGCGGCGCCCCGTTGCTTTTCTGCCGGTCAGCCGCGGTTGGCCGTGTCCGCTTGCGGGTACTCCTCACCTGGCGCATGCTGTGCTCATCGACCCGCCGGGGTGTTGTGAGTGAGGTATCGCGGAGGGCCATATGGAAACTGGGTCAGGCAGGGCCGTCGAAGTCGCCCCGTTCCATTCACACGGCGTCCTGAAGGGCTTTGTGATCTTGGGCCGCTGGCCTGATTCGACAAAGGAGTGGGCGCAGCTGTTGATGGTTGCGGTCCGAGTCGCATCGCTGCCTGGATTACTTTCCACTACAACGGTATTCGGCGCTCGTGAGGAATTGCCAGAATCTCCGGCGCCGCCGGGCAGCGTCGGCCTGGTGCTGGCGGAAGGACCCGTCGTCGGCGAATCAGCAATCCAGCCAGGGTATTTCGCCGATCGCCAACCGCCGGCGCTGCTGATGTTGCATCCGCCGTCCGAGACCATGCCGTCGCTGCCGGAATGCACGGGCGCGGCATCTGGGTGCGTGCTGCTCCCCGGCTTGCCCTATCTGGGGCTCGAACACCGGGCGGCGTGGGTCGAAGCCGAAGCCGACGGCACCGTCACCTCGATGGTGAGCCGCGTCGGTGTCGACCCCATCAGCCATCCCGACACCGCGATCCTGGCGATGCTGCTTGCCGCATAACGGATTTCCATTCCTGCGGTTGCGGGGGGTGCGAATTCGACGCCGCCGCTTGGCGAATCGAGAAATGCGGCCGCCCGAACTCGTCCCACGCGGTGGTGCCGATCGATTCCGCCCGCTAGCCTGGGTATCGATTATCGAAGGGGAGTAGCCCGCAATCGTCGAGTCGACATACTGGCGACAAGCCCGGCTGGCGAACCGACCGATCGGTCGGTGGGCGAGACCTTCGGCCCGATGTTCGGCGGACCACCCGTCCGTCGACAACGCGTCGAAAGGTCGCCACACATGCTCGCAGCCGCTCTTTTGAGCTTCGGAGTGGTCTTTCTCGCCGAGCTCGGCGACCGGTCACAGCTGATCACCATGACCTACGCGCTGCGCTATCGCTGGTGGGTGGTGCTGACCGGGGTGGGCATCGCGGCCTGCGTGGCACACGGCGTTTCGGTGGCGATCGGGCATTTTCTCGGGTTGACGCTGCCCGCCCAGCCGATGGCCTTCGCGGCGGCGATCGCGTTCTTCGTGTTCGCGGTGTGGACCTGGCGGGAGGGCACCGGCGGCGACGACGGCGGCGTTCGCCCGGTCCGCGAGCCCCGCTTCGCGCTGCTCGCCGTGGTGTCGTCGTTCCTGCTGGCCGAGCTGGGCGACAAGACGACACTGGCCACCGTCGCGCTGGCGAGCGATCACGACTGGGCCGGCGTGTGGATCGGCACCACGGTCGCGATGATCGTCGCCGACGGGTTGGCGATCGCGGCGGGGATCCTGCTGCACCGGCGGCTGCCCGAAGGGCTCTTGCACGTCTTGGCCAGCCTGCTGTTCCTGGTGTTCGGATTGTGGCTGCTCTTCGACGGCGCACTGGGCTGGCGCTGGGTGGCCGTCGGGGCGACCGCGGCGACGGTACTCGTTGCGACGATCGTCGCGGCGGTGCGATTTGTGCGCGCCCGGTCGGTGGCCGCGCCCGTCCCCGAGGCATCCCCGGGCATCGCCTGAGCGCCACCGGCGCCCCGACAGCAAAGCTGCTTTTCCACGCGTCGTCGTAGCCGGCTGGTTGCCCGGCGCGAGCTCTGTTCGCCCGGCGCCGCCGTCGCGAGCGGCCAGCCGCTGCGAGCGCAACGCGACACGTCACAATTCGCTTGGTGCATCATGAGAATCCGCTGTACAACGCGCGCGCTGCGCTCCGATGACGCCGTCGTCGGCGGCTGCGGTCGCCGGCGCCAATTCGCCTCAGGTTTGCACTTGGTTGATCCCATAACTGTCGCTACGATGATCAGCAAATACGTGCCTGGAATCATTCGTCCTACCAACCCTGGTGGAGGTCATATCGATGAGCACGACGTTCGCTGCGCGCCTGAACCGCCTGTTCGACACGGTTTACCCACCCGGACGAGGACCCCACACGTCCGCTGAGGTGATCGCGGCGCTCAAGGCGGAGGGCATCACGATGTCTGCTCCCTACCTGTCGCAACTGCGCTCGGGCAATCGCACCAACCCGTCGGCGGCGACGATGGCGGCCCTGGCGAACTTCTTCCGCATCAAGCCGGCCTACTTCACCGACGACGAGTATTACGAAAAGCTCGACAAGGAGTTGACCTGGCTGGCCACGATGCGCGACGAGAATATTCGTCGAATTGCGTTGCGCGCCAGTGGATTGTCGCCCGAGGCGCAACAGGACATCGTGCAGCGTGTTGAAGAGCTTCGGCGCAAGGAGCACCTCGACGCCTAGCGGTTTCGACCTGGCGACGTAGCGACGCCCCGTTCCGGTTAGGGTTGGCCCAGCGATCACGCATCGCGACAGCCGACGAGAAACCGGGGAGGCGGCCGGGAATGGGCCTGTTCCGCAAGCGAAAAAGCCGCGCAGTGCGTCGTGCCGAGGCTCGTGCGATCAAGGCCCGCGCCAAGCTGGAGGCCAAGCTGGCCGCCAAGAACGAGGAGCGCCGGTTCAAGGCCGCACAGCGAGCCGAGACCAAGGCGCTCAAGGCGCAGCTGAGGGCGCAACGCGACAGTGACCGTGCGGCGCTCAAGGTCGCCGAGGCCGAACTCAAGGCGGCGCAGGAGGGCAAACTGTTGTCGCCCAGCCGGATTCGCCGAGTGCTGACCGTCTCGCGGTTGCTGGCCCCGATCGTGGTGCCGCTGGTGTACCGGGCCGCGATCGCGGCCCGCGGGATGATGGACCAACGCCGCGCCGATCAACTCGGCGTTCCGCTGGCCCAGATCGGGCAGTTCTCCGGACACGGCGCGCGCCTGTCGGCCCGCATCGCGGGAGCCGAGCAGTCGCTGCGAACGGTGCAGGAGAAAAAGCCCAACGATGCCGAAACCAAGCAGTTCGCGGCGGCCATCTCCGATCGGCTCGCCGACTTGTCGGCGGCCATCACCGCCGCCGAAAACATGCCCGCCCCGCGGCGGCGGTCCGCCCACGCCGCAATCTCCAGACAGCTCGACGAAATCGAGGCCGACCTGATGGCGCGGCTCGGGCTGGCCTGAGCATGCTGCCCCGACCGCTCGTCGCGGCCGCAGCCACGGCCGGCCTCTACTGTGCCTCGGCACTCGGCATCGCGCCGGCGTCGGCCCATGTCCACGCCAGCAGCGACAACCCGGTCCGCGGCGGTCATGCCATCGTCACGTTTTCGGTGCCCAACGAGTCCTCGACGGGCGCGGCGACCACCGCGCTGACGGTTGCGCTGCCCGACGTCGCGTCGGCCAGCACCGAAACCATGCCCGGCTGGACTGCCGTCTTCGATCGCGACGCCGCTTCGGGAACCGTGCACTCGGTCACGTGGACGGCCGCGCCCGGCGGCGGCATCCCGGCGGATCAGTTCGCACTCTTCCGAATATCGGTGCAGCTGCCCGACGCGGACACCGTCAGGTTCCCGGCCACCCAAACTTACGCGGACGGGACGGTGGTCAAGTGGGACCAGCCGCCGCTGCCCGGGGGCGGCGAGCCGGAGCATCCGGCGCCCAGCCTGGCATTGACGGCCGGGCCGGCCTCGCCGCCGCACCACCACCCCACGGCTCATCCCGGCCCGCTGACCGAGGCAGCGCCGCAGACCGGTCAGCACAAGGCCGCGCCCGACAACACTGCCCGGTTGCTTGGCGGCGCGGCGCTGCTGGTCGCTGCCCTCGGCGTCGCGCTGACGCTGATCCGGCGAAGGACATGAGGGGCGCGGCGCTGGGCCTGCTGCTGGCGCTGCTGGGCGCCGTCGTCACCCTGACAGCCGGACCCGCCGCCGCCCACGCCACCCGGGTGGCGGCCGACCCCGCCGAGAACGCCGTCCTGAACGCCGGCCCGGCCCGGGTCAGCGCGACGTTCAACGAGCGGCTGCAAACCACCTTCGCAGCCGTGGCAGTCGTCGGGCCGGACGGCAACCTGTGGTCGTCCGGGGACGCGCAGGTGCAGGGCGCCGTCGTCAGCGTCGCATTGCGGCCGCTGGGTCCGGCCGGCACCTACACGGTGAACTACCGGGTGACCTCGGCGGACGGGCATGTCGTGACAGGTTCGTGGTCGTTTCGGCTCACCGTTGCGGGCACCGGAACACCCGGCCCGCCCGCACACCCCGAGGACCACGCGGACGACGGCGTCCCGGCCTGGCCGTTCGCGCTCGGCGCGATCGCACTGGTCGCCGGCGCCGCGCTCTGGGCGCTGCGGCACCGGCAGTAGCCCCTGGCCGAGGCGGGCGCCGCGACCGTCCTGGCATGATGGGGTTCGACCGTTGGTGTCGACCGGTGTACGCGACGAGAAACTGCAAAGGAGCGGCCGCATGGCAGACCCGCAGGATCAACCGGACAACGCACCGGAAGACGCACCCGGCGCAGGCCCAACCCCGCCGTCGCCGCCCGCACCCCCCGCCGACAAGGCACCACCGCCGCCGGTCGACGAGGCCCGCGCGGACGAAGCACCGGACACGCCACCCGAGAAGGCGGCCAAGAAGGCCGCCAAGAAGGCGCCGGCGAAGAAGGCCCAGCCGCCGGCGGCCAAGAAATCACCGGCCAAGAAGGCGCCCGCCAAGAAGGCCCCCGCCAAGAAAGCAGAGCCGGCTCCCGTCAAACCGATCGAACAGCCGCGGATCGAGACCAACGGCCAACTCGCCACTGGCGCCAAAGAAGCCGCGGCACAAGCTAAGTCAACTGTGGCAGCAGCCAACAACCCGGTGGCACCGGCGCTGTCCTCTGGGGGTCGCTCGCCGCTGCCGCTCGCGGTAGCCGTGGCGGTCAGTCTGCTGGCGTTGCTGCTGGTGCGCCAACTACGGCGGCGCGGCAGCTGACCGTGCCGGTGACTTTCCGGCCCACCGCCGACCTCGTCGACGACATCGGGCCCGACGTCCGCAGCTGCGACATCCAATTCCGCCAGTTCGGCGCCCGCGCGCAATTCGCCGGTCCGATCAGCACGGTGCGCTGCTTCGAGGACAACGCGTTGCTGAAGTCGGTGCTCTCCGAGCCCGGCGACGGTGGGGTGCTCGTGATCGACGGAGCGGGTTCGCTGCACGCCGCGCTGGTGGGTGACGTCATCGCCGAACTCGCCCGTTCCAACGGCTGGGCGGGGCTGGTGGTGTACGGCGCGGTCCGGGACGCGGCGGCGCTGCGGGGCATCGACATCGGCATCAAGGCGCTGGGCACCAATCCCCGCAAGAGCAGCAAGACCGGCGCCGGCGAGCGGGATGTACCCGTCGAGCTGGGCGGCGTCACGTTTGTGCCCGGTGACGTCGCCTACAGCGACGACGACGGCATCGTCGTCGTCGCTGCGGCCTAAGCCTAAGCCGCGACCGCGGCCCGCTGCCTACTGAAGCTCAGCGCCTCGTCGTCGACTCGGCCGCGCCGAATCAGTCGCAGGTCCAGCAGGTAGTTCTGCTTGAGCCGCCAGGGCATCCGCGAGCCGGCCTTGGGCAGATAGTCCAGTGCCCGCAGCACGTACCCCGGGGTGAAGTCCATTAGCGGCCGCTCGTCGACCGAGTCGCCGGGGTGCTGCGGCACCACGGTGTCGTACCCGCGGGAATCCATGTAGTTGAGCACCCGGCAGACGAACTCCGAAACCAGGTCGGCCTTCAACGTCCAGGACGCATTGGTGTAGCCGATGGTGAACGCCATGTTCGGCATGCCGGTCAGCATCATGCCCTTGTAGGCCATGGTCTCGTTGAGCTCGACCGGCACGCCGTTGCGCCGGATCTGTGCGCCGCCGAACAGCTGCAGGTTCAAACCCGTTGCGGTGACGATGATGTCGGCTTGCAGCTCGTCGCCGGAGCTGAGCTTGATGCCGGTTTTGGTGAACCGGTCGATGGTGTCGGTGACGACGTCGGCCTGGCCGCGGCGGATGGTGCGGAACAGATCACCGTTGGGCGCCAGGCACAGCCGCTGGTCCCACGGCTTGTACCGCGGGCCGAAGTGCTTCTCGACGTCGTAGCCCTCGGGCAGCCGCCGCTTGGCCATCGTGAGCAGCGTCTTGCGCATCGCTTTGGGGAACCGCCGCGAAAACTGGTACTGGCCGGTGGCGAAAGCGATCGCCTTCCAGCGGTTGGCGAAGTGCGCGGCCTTGGCCGGCAGCATCCGGTTGGCCCGCTCGGCGAACGGGTCGACCGCCGGCAGTGAGCCGATGTACGTCGGTGAGCGCTGCAGCATGGTCACATGCCCGGCGCCCGAATTCACCAGGGCCGGAATGAGAGTCACCGCAGTGGCACCGGATCCGATCACGACGATCTTCTTGCCGGCGTAGTCCAGATCTTCCGGCCAGTGCTGCGGGTGCACGATCGTGCCCTCGAAGTCGCCGGCGCCCTCGAATTTCGGCGAGTAGCCCTCGTCGTAGTTGTAGTAGCCGCTGCACGCGAACAGGAAGGAGCAGCTGATCGTGCTCTGCTGGCCGTCGTGCTCCACGGTCAGTGTCCAGCGGTTGTCGGCATCCGACCAATCGGCGGCCACCACTTTCTGGCTGTAGCGGATGTGCCGGTCGATACCGTTCTCCGCCGCGGCCTCCTTGATGTAGGCCTTGATCGAAGGGCCGTCGGCGATCGACTGGGCCGAACGCCACGGCTTGAACCGGAAGCCGAGCGTGAACATGTCGGAGTCGGAGCGGATACCCGGGTACTTGAACAAGTCCCAGGTGCCGCCGAGGTCGTCGCGGCGCTCGAGGATCACGTAGCTCTTGGTCGGGCAGCGGTCCTGCAAGTGCCAGGCCGCGCTGATGCCGGAGATGCCGGCGCCCACGATGACAACGTCGAGGTGTTCGGTCATGTAACCGACGGTATCAACGCGGTGTTGATTTAGTCAACATACTGTTGAATTACTCAACGGCGTGTAAAGTAGCGGTTGTGACCACCACCAGCCCGGCACGCGCGCCGCGCGGACGGCGTTCGGCCCGCCCCTCGGGCGACGACCGCGAGCTCGCGATCCTGGCCACCGCCGAGCGGCTGCTGGCGGAGCGTCCGCTCGCCGAGATCTCGGTGGACGACCTGGCTAAGGGCGCCGGCCTGTCCCGCCCGACCTTCTACTTCTATTTCGCGTCCAAGGACGCCGTTCTGCTCACCCTGTTCGAGCGGGTGATTGTGGAGGCCGACTCCGCGCTGGAGGGGATGGTCGCCAACCCGCCGGCCGACATCAAGACGTTGTGGCGCACAGGCATCAATCTGTTCGTCGAGACGTTCGGGTCACACCGCGCGGTGTCGCTGGCCGCCGACGCGGCGCGCACCAACAAGGACATCGGCGACCTATGGTCGAGGTTCATGCAGAAGTGGGTCGACCACATCGCCGTGGTGATCGAAGCCGAACGCTCCCGCGGCGCCGCGCCGGTGACGCTGCCGGCCCGCGATCTGTCCACGGCGCTCAACCTGCTCAACGAGAAGGTCATGCTCACGTCGTTCGCCCACGAGCGTCCGTCGGTTCCCGACGAGCAGTTGCTCGAGACGCTGGTCCACGTCTGGGTGACCAGCATCTACAACGAACCCAGCTGACACGTCGTCGCCGCATGCGAACATATGTTCGTGCGATCGGTTGCCTCGATCCTGCATGCGGACCTGGACTCGTTCTACGCGTCCGTCGAGCAGCGCGACGACCCGACGCTGCGTGGCCGGCCGGTCATCGTCGGCGGCGGGGTGGTGCTGGCCGCAAGCTACGAGGCTAAAGCCTACGGCGTGCGCACGGCGATGGACGGCGGACAGGCGCGGCGGCTGTGCCCGCACGCGGTGGTGGTACCGCCGCGGATGAGCGCCTACATGCGGGCCAGCGACGCGGTGTTCGACGTCTTCCGTGACACCACTCCGCTGGTGGAGCGGATCTCGGTGGACGAGGCGTTTCTGGACGTGTCGGGGCTGCGCCGGGTTTCGGGCTCACCCGTGCAGATCGCGGCGCGGCTACGGGAGGACGTGCGCGAGCGCGTCGGGCTGCCGATCACGGTCGGCATCGCCCGGACGAAGTTTCTGGCGAAAGTCGCCAGCCGCGAAGCCAAGCCCGACGGGTTGCTGCTCGTGCCGCCCGACCGCGAGCTTGCCTTCCTGCATCCGCTGCCGGTGCGCCGGTTGTGGGGCGTGGGCGCGGTAACCGCGGACAAGCTGCGCACGCACGGCATCGAAACCGTCGCCGACGTCGCAGAGCTCAGCGAGTCGATGCTCGGCTCGCTGGTCGGCAGGGCGATGGGCCACCAGCTCTATGCACTCTCCCGCAATCTCGACCGCCGCCGGGTGAGCACGGCCGTGCGCAGGCGGTCGATCGGCGCCCAGCGCGCGTTGGGGCGGGCTGGCAACACCATCTCGGCGGCCGAGATCGACGCGGTCGTCATCACCCTGATCGACCGGATCACCGGCCGGATGCGCAAGGCGGGCCGCACCGGCCGCACGGTGATGCTGCGGTTGCGGTTCGACGACTTCACCCGGGCCAGCCGGTCGCACACATTGCCGTGGGCGACCGCCTCGACACCGATCATCCTGGCGGCGGCGCGACGGCTGGTCGCGTCGGCGGCGCCGCTGATCGCCGAGCGCGGACTGACCCTGGTCGGGTTCGCGGTGGCGGAGATCGACCGTAGTGGCGCCGAGCAACTGCTGCTGCCCTTCACCACGGCCGACGCGCGGCCACCGGCCATCGACGCGGCGGTCGACCGGGTGCGCGACCGCTACGGCAAGGCGGCGCTGACGCGCGGCGTCCTGGTCGGCCGCGATCCCGGCCTGGAGATGCCGCACCTACCCGACTGACTCTTCACGACGCCGCCCATGCCAGCAGCTTGTCGACCGGCCAGGTGTTGACGATCCGGTCGACGGGCACGCCGGCGTCCAAGGCCCGCTGCGCGCCGTAGCCGAGAAAGTCGAGCTGGCCCGGGGCGTGCGCGTCGGTGTCGATGCTGAAGTCGCAGCCGATTTCCAGCGCGAGGTTCAGCAAGCGGCTCGGTGGATCACGTCGCTCGGGACGCGAGTTGATCTCGACCGCGGTGCCGTGCTCGCGGCAGGCGGTGAACACCTTTTCCGCGTCGAACTTGGACTCCGGCCGGATCCCGCGATTACCGGCGACCAGCCGGCCGGTGCAGTGGCCGAGGACGTCGGCGTGTTCGTTGCTGACGGCGCGCACCATCCGGCGGGTCATCGACTCCGAATCCATCGACAGCTTCGAGTGCACGCTGGCCACGACGATGTCGAGGCGCTCCAGCAGTTCGGGCTCCTGGTCCAGGCTGCCGTCCTCGAGGATGTCGACTTCGATCCCCGTGAGGACACGCATCGGCGCAAACTGCTCACGCAGCCCGTCGATCACCTCGAGCTGCTTGCGAAGCCGTTCCGGCGACAGCCCGTTGGCGATGGTCAGCCGCGGCGAGTGATCGGTGAGCGCGCAGTACTCGTGGCCCAGCGCCGACGCAGTGGCCATCATCTCCTCGATCGGCGCGGAGCCGTCCGACCAGTTCGAATGCAGATGCAAGTCGCCGCGCAGTGCGGCCCGGATGTCGCCTCCACCGAGATCCTCTGCGGCAGCGCGTAATTCGACCAGTACGTCGGGTTCGCGTCCGGACCAGGCCTGGTCGATCACCTTCGCGGTCTTCGGGCCGATGCCCGGCAGCGACTGCCAGCTGTTGGCCTGACCGTGGCGCTCCCGGTCGGCCTCGCTCAGGCCCTCGACGATGTCGGCGGCGTTGCGGTAGGCCATGACGCGACGCGGGTCCTCGCGCGCCCGGTCTTTGTAGTAGGCGATCTCTCGCAGCGCGGCTACCGGATCCATACCACCAGTGTGCCTGGCGCGGTCTGACGCCGAGATCGACGCTTTGCAGGTCGCTACTCGTACTTCCTCTGCAAAACGCGAACCTCGGTGCGGCAAAAGCCAAGCTAGACCAGCTGTCCGGCGACGAAACCCGCGAGCAGCACCGCGAAACCGCCGATCTCACCGATTATCAACAACGCCATCGACACCACCAGCCCGCGATCGGGATGCTCGAACTGGTTGGTGGTGTCCCGCCGCGCCCCGTGCACGATGTAGCTCAGGATCGCGCCGGCGAAGAAGAACACCAGCACCATCGCCGCAACCAGATTCACCCGCGTCGGCCAGGCGCTCAGCTCGACGAAAACCGCCGCCAGCAGCGTGGCAAACGAATACAGCAGCGCCGCGCGATGCGCGATGTCGACGTACGGGTGGGCGCGATGATCCTCGGCGGCCATGATTTGCCGGTACTTCCACACTCCCAAAGCCAGCGCAAGCAGAAAGATCAGGCCGGCCGCCAGCAGCGTGATCTTGGTGTCGATACCGAGTTCCATCGTGCGGTCGAGTGTAGTTACGGTCGGATAATGCGATTCGCGTTCAAAACCTCACCGCAAAACACCACGTGGGCACAAATGTTGGCCGTCTGGAAAGCGGCCGACGACATCGACGTCTACGAGTCCGGCTGGACGTTCGACCACTTCTACCCGATCTTCAGCGATTCCACCGGCCCCTGCCTGGAAGGTTGGACCACGCTCACCGCGCTCGCCCAGGCCACCACGCGGCTGCGGCTGGGCACGCTGGTCACCGGCATCCATTACCGCCACCCCGCAGTCCTGGCCAACATGGCCGCGGCGCTCGACATCATCTCCGACGGGCGGCTTGAGTTGGGTATCGGCGCCGGCTGGAACGAGGAGGAGTCCGGCGCCTACGGCATCGAATTGGGCAGCATCAGGGAACGCTTCGACCGGTTCGAAGAGGCGTGTGAGGTGCTGATCAGCCTGCTGAGCCAGGAGACCACCGACTTCGACGGCAAGTACTACCACCTCAAAGCCGCCCGCAACGAGCCCAAGGGTCCGCAACGGCCGCACCCGCCGATCTGCATCGGCGGCAGCGGCGAGAAGCGCACGCTGCGGATCACCGCCCGCTATGCCCAGCACTGGAACTTCGTCGGCGGCCCGCCCGAGGAGTTCGCCCGCAAGCGCGACGTGCTGGCCGCACATTGCGCCGACATCGGGCGCGACCCCAAAGAAATCAAGCTGTCCGCGCACCTGGGCCTGGGCGAGGACCGTAATTACCAGAAGGTTGTGGACGACGCCGCCGCGCTGGCCGCCGAGGGCCTGGATCTGGGGATCGTGTACATCACTCCGCCGCACGACCCGGCCGTGCTCGAACCGCTGGCCGAAGCCATCCGCGACTCGGGGCTGACCACGTGAACCCGGTCACAGAGCCGACTACCCCAGATAACAGCTTGATTAAGTAGAGCAAACGCGCGGGGTCGCTGGCCCGGCAGGAACAAGCGCCGTCAGACGCCGAAGCGCAGGAGTTCTTCTGCGGTCACCAGACGTTCGTGGCGGGCCGGAAACTCGCGGCTCTTAACCGGGTGCCGAAACCATGACCAGGCGATTCGCCCCATCCGCGACCGGGGCACTGGGTTGATGTGCACAGTGATCACTCCTGCGGTCGGTCAACCAAACCGGGGCACCACACGCGGTGGCGCCCATATCGGGTTATTAGACACCTAACATCTGGCAAACAGAGTAAGACTCGCCGAGCAATTTATCAAATGTTTCAGCTGAGTCAAATGTGACTAGCGTTGTGGTGCCGCGGTGGGTTTGATGGGCGCCGGCAGCGCGCTACGGCCCATCAGGAAGCGGTCGACGGCCGCCGCCGCGGCGCGCCCCTCGGCAATCGCCCAGACGATCAGCGACTGGCCCCGCCCCATGTCGCCGGCAACGTAGACGCCCGGCACCGACGTTTCGTAGTCGTCGCCGCGGGCGACGTTTCCGCGTTCGGTGAACTCCACCCCGAGATCCGTCAGCAGCGCCGACTTCTCGGGGCCGACAAAGCCCATCGCCAGCAACACGAGGTCGGCTTCGATTTCGAAATCGCTGCCCTCGACCTTGACGAACTTGCCGTCCTGCATCGTCACCTCGTGCACCTTGAGGGCAGTGACGTGACCGTCGCGGCCGACGAATTCCTCGGTGTTGACCGAGAACACCCGCTCGCCGCCTTCCTCGTGTGCCGACGACACCCGGAACATCAGCTCATACAGCGGCCATGGCGTCGACGGGGCCCGGGTGTCCGGCGGGCGCGGCATGATCTCGAATTGGTGCACGCTGACCGCACCCTGGCGATGCACGGTGCCCAGGCAGTCGGCGCCGGTGTCACCGCCGCCGATGATGACGACCTTCTTGCCCTTGGCGGTGATCGGCGGCTGCCCGTCCGGGCCGAGCACGTCGTCGCCTTCCTGCACCCGGTTGGCCCACGGCAGGAATTCCATCGCCTGGTGGATGCCGTCCAGTTCGCGGCCGGGAATGGGCAGATCACGCCAGGCGGTCGCGCCGCCGGCCAGCACCACCGCGTCGAAGTCGGCGCGCAGTTGGTCGGCGGTGATGTCGACGCCGACGTTGACACCGGCGCGGAACTCGGTGCCCTCGGCCTTCATCTGGTCCAGCCGGCGATTCAGATGGCGTTTCTCCATCTTGAACTCGGGAATCCCATAGCGCAGCAGCCCGCCGATCCGGTCCGCGCGCTCGAAGACGGTCACGCTGTGCCCGGCCCGGGTGAGTTGCTGCGCGGCGGCCAGACCGGCCGGGCCGGATCCCACCACCGCGACCGTCTTGCCGGTCAGCCGGTCCGGCGGCAACGGCACCACCCAACCTTCGTCGAAGGCGTTGTCGATGATGTCCAGCTCGATCTGCTTGATGGTCACCGGATCCTGGTTGATGCCCAGCACGCACGACGACTCACACGGCGCCGGACAGAGCCGGCCGGTGAAGTCGGGAAAGTTGTTGGTGGCGTGCAGCCGTTCGATCGCATCACGCCACCGGCCGGTGCGAACCAGGTCGTTCCATTCCGGGATTAGGTTGCCCAGCGGGCAGCCGTTGTGGCAGAACGGAATCCCGCAATCCATGCAGCGGGTCGCCTGCTGCTGCAGCGTCTCGTGCGGAAAGTCTTCGTAGACTTCCTTCCAGTCGCGCAGCCGCAGCTCCACCGGTCGACGTTTCGGTGTCTCGCGGTGGGTGTATTTCAGAAAGCCCTTCGGATCAGCCATGCGCTGCCGCCATGATCGCCTCGTCGACATCCGTGCCGGTGCGCTCGGCCTCGGCAATCGCCTCCAGCACCCGCTTGTAGTCGCGGGGCATCACCTTGACAAAGCACCGTTGCTGCACCGCCCAGTCGGCCAGAATGCGCTGCCCGACCGTGGAATCGGTGTTGTCGACATGAGCCTGGATCATGCCGTGCAGCCACTCCACGTCATCCCCGTCGAGGCTCTCCAATTCCACCATCTCGGTATTGAGGTGGTCGGGAAAGACGCTGTCCGGGTCGTAGACGTAGGCCACACCGCCGGACATCCCGGCCGCGAAGTTGCGTCCGGTGCGGCCGAGGATGACGACCTTGCCGCCGGTCATGTACTCGCAGCCGTGATCGCCGACTCCCTCGACCACCGCGTGGGCGCCCGAGTTGCGCACGGCGAAGCGTTCGCCGACCACTCCCCGCAGGAACGCCTCACCGCTGGTGGCGCCGAACAGGATCACGTTGCCGCCGATGATGTTATCCTCGGCCACATAGCTTTCCGGCGCGTCGTCGGAAGGGCGCACCACGATCCGGCCGCCGGACAGACCCTTGCCGACATAGTCGTTGGCGTCGCCGTAGACCCGCAACGTGATGCCCTTCGGCACGAATGCGCCGAAGCTGTTGCCGGCCGAACCGTCGAACGTGATGTCGATGGTGCCGTCCGGCAGGCCTTGGCCGCCATAGGCTTTGGTCACCTCGTGGCCGAGCATGGTGCCGACGGTGCGGTTGACGTTCGCGATCGTCGTCGAAAAGCGAACGGGTGTCCCCGAATCCAGCGCCTCGCGGCTCATCACGATCAGCTGCTGGTCCAGCGCCTTGTCCAGGCCGTGGTCCTGGCTGGAGCTGCAGTACAGGTCCTGGTTCATGAACGCCGACTCCGGCTCGTGCAGCACCGGAGTGAGGTCCAGCTTGTGCGCCTTCCAATGTGCGCGCGCCAACGTGGTGTCCAGCGACCCGACCTGGCCGACGGCCTCGTTGAGCGTGCGGAAACCGAGCTGCGCCAAGTATTCCCGCACTTCTTCGGCGATGAACATGAAGAAGTTCTCGACAAACTCCGGCTTGCCGGTGAACCGCTGCCGCAGCACCGGGTTCTGGGTGGCCACCCCGACCGGGCAGGTATCCAGGTGGCACACCCGCATCATCACGCAGCCCGACACCACCAGCGGCGCGGTGGCAAAGCCGAACTCCTCGGCACCCAGCAGCGCGGCGATCATCACGTCGCGGCCGGTCTTGAGCTGACCGTCGACCTGCACCACGATCCGGTCGCGTAACCCGTTGAGCAGCAACGTCTGCTGAGTTTCGGCGAGGCCAAGCTCCCAGGGCGCGCCGGCGTGTTTCATCGACGTCAGCGGGGTGGCGCCGGTCCCGCCGTCGTGCCCGGAGATCAGCACCACGTCGGCGTGCGCCTTCGACACGCCGGCCGCAACCGTGCCTACCCCGTTCTCGGAGACCAGCTTGACGTGAATCCGCGCAGCCGGGTTGGCGTTCTTCAAATCGTGGATCAGCTGCGCCAGGTCCTCGATCGAGTAGATGTCGTGGTGCGGCGGCGGCGAGATCAGTCCCACCCCGGGGGTGGAGTGGCGCACCTCGGCGATCCACGGGTACACCTTGCCGCCCGGAAGCTGGCCGCCCTCACCGGGTTTTGCGCCCTGGGCCATCTTGATCTGGATGTCGGTGCAGTTGGTCAGGTAGTGCGACGTGACACCGAACCGGGCCGAGGCGACCTGCTTGATCGCGCTGCGGCGCCAGTCGCCGTTGGGGTCACGTTCGTAGCGGCTGACGTGTTCGCCGCCCTCACCGCAGTTGGACCGGCCGCCCAGCCGGTTCATCGCGATGGCCAGTGTCTCGTGCGCCTCGGCCGAGATCGAGCCGTAGCTCATCGCGCCGGTGGCAAAGCGTTTGACGATCTCGCTGGCCGGCTCCACCTCGTCGAGCGGGACCGGCGGCCGCAGCCCCTGACGGAACTTCAGTAGCCCGCGCAGCGACGCCATCCGCTCGCTTTGGTCGTCGACCAGCTTCGTGTATTCCTTGAAGATCTTGTACTGACCGGTGCGGGTGGAGTGCTGCAGCTTGAACACCGTGTCCGGGTTGAACAGGTGGTACTCGCCTTCGCGGCGCCACTGGTATTCCCCGCCCACTTCGAGTTCGCGGTGCGCCCGCTCGTTGGGCCGGTCCAGGAACGCCAGCGCGTGGCGGGCGGCGACGTCCGCGGCGATGTCGTCGAGCGTGATGCCGCCGGTGGGGCAGGTCAATCCGGTGAAGTACTCGTCGAGCAAGTCCTCGGAGACCCCGACGGCCTGGAAAAGTTGCGCACCGGTGTAGGACGCCAGCGTCGAGATGCCCATCTTGGACATTACTTTCAGCACACCCTTGCCGGCGGCCTTGATGTAGTTCTGCAGTGCCTTCTCGCGGTCGATGCCGGTGATGACGCCACGGTCGAGCATGTCGGCGATGGATTCGAACGCCATGTAAGGGTTGATCGCCGCGGCCCCGAATCCACACAGCATGGCCATGTGGTGCACCTCGCGGGCATCGCCGGACTCGACGACGAGGCCGACCTTGGTGCGGCTGCGTTCCCGCACCAGGTGGTGATGCACGGCCGACACCGCCAGCAGCGACGGGATCGGCGCCATGGTCTCGTCGGACTCGCGGTCGCTCAAGATGATGATCCGCGCGCCGTCGGCGATGGCCGCCGACGTCTCTGCGCGCACCTCGTCGAGCGCCTCCTTCAGGCCGGCGCCGCCGTCGGCAACCGGGTACAGGCAGCGAATCACCTTGGACCGCAAGCCGTGCCGGCGGCCGTTGACCTGCACGTCGGGGTCGAGGTTGATCAGCTTGGCCAGCTCGTGGTTGCGCAGGATCGGTTGCGGCAACACGATCTGGTGGCAAGAGTTCTCGTCGGGGTTGAGCAGGTCGCCCTCCGGCCCGAGGGTGCCGTGCAGGCTGGTCACCACCTCTTCACGGATGGCGTCCAGCGGCGGGTTGGTCACCTGCGCGAAGAGTTGGTGGAAGTAGTCGAACAGCATCCGCGGCCGCGACGACAGCACCGCGACCGGGGTGTCGGTGCCCATCGATCCGATCGGCTCGGCGCCGGTGCGGACCATCGGCGCCACCAGCAGGTTCAGCTCCTCGTAGGTGTATCCGAAAACCAACTGGCGCAAGACAACTCGGTGGTGTGGCATCCGCACGTAGTTGCCCTGCGGTAACTCGTCGAGCGGGATCAGTCCGCGCTGCAGCCACTCCTGGTACGGGTGTTCGGCAGCCAGCTCGGCCTTGATCTCCTCGTCGGACACAATGCGGCCTTGCGCGGTGTCCACCAGGAACATCCGGCCCGGCTGCAGGCGCATCCGGCGAACCACCTTCGACGGGTCGAGGTCGAGCACCCCGGCCTCCGAGGCCATCACCACCAGACCGTCGTCGGTCACCCAAATGCGGGACGGCCGAAGGCCGTTGCGGTCCAGCACCGCGCCCACAATGGTGCCGTCGGTGAAGGTCATCGACGCCGGGCCGTCCCACGGCTCCATCAGCGATGCGTGGTAGGCGTAGAACGCGCGGCGCGCCGGATCCATCGACTCGTGGCGTTCCCACGCCTCGGGGATCATCATCAGCACCGCATGCGCGAGGCTGCGCCCGCCGAGGTGCAGCAGTTCCAGCACCTCGTCGAACCGCGCGGTGTCCGAGCCTCCCGGGGTGCAGATCGGGAACAGCTTGTCGACGTCCTCGTAAGAGCCAAAGACATCGGTGCGGATCAGCGCCTCCCGGGCGCGCATCCAGTTCTCGTTGCCGGTGACGGTGTTGATCTCGCCGTTGTGGGCGATCCGCCGGTAGGGGTGGGCCAGCGGCCAGGACGGGAAGGTGTTGGTCGAGAACCGCGAGTGCACGATGCCCAGCGCACTGGTCAGCCGATCGTCCTGCAGATCCAGGTAGAAGGCCTTGAGCTGCGGCGTGGTCAGCATGCCCTTGTAGACCAGAGTCTGACCGGAAAGGCTTGGGAAATAAACGGTTTCACGCCCGGGGCCATCCTGCCCGGGGCCTTTTGTGCCCAGCTCGTGTTCGGCGCGCTTGCGGATCACGTAGGCGCGTCGCTCCAGGGTCATGCCCGAGGCGCCGGCGATGAACAGCTGGCGGAAGGTGGGCATCGCGTCGCGGGCCAACGCGCCCAACGACGAGTCGTCGGTGGGCACGTCGCGCCAGCCGAGCACCTGCAAACCCTCGGAGGACACGATCTTCTCCACCGCCGCACATGCCGCGGCGGCGTCTTTGGACGATTGCGGCAAAAACGCGATGCCGGTGGCGTAGCTGCCGGCGGGCGGCAGCTCGAAGTCGACGACCGAACGCAGGAACTCGTCGGGAACCTGGATCAGGATGCCCGCGCCGTCACCGCTGTGCGGCTCGGCGCCGGCGGCGCCGCGGTGCTCGAGGTTGAGCAGCGCGGTGATCGCCTTGTCCACGATGTCGCGGCTGCGGCGGCCATGCATGTCGACGACCATGGCCACCCCGCACGAGTCATGCTCGAACGCGGGGTTGTACAGCCCGACGCGGTTGGGCGCCATTCCCACCTGACCTTCCAG
>Ga0070737_10002012_pt1 | contig 25928 bp, 24 predicted proteins | sample Coa_R1_10_FD_66438 | JGI IMG/M metagenome (GOLD analysis project Ga0070737, IMG submission 66438) | Surface soil microbial communities from Centralia Pennsylvania, which are recovering from an underground coalmine fire - Coalmine... | ecosystem: Environmental > Terrestrial > Soil > Unclassified... | reverse complement strand
CACCGCCGCTCCTCCCCGCCTCCTGGAGCGCGTCCCCGCAACGGGGCGCGCCCCCGCCGCGATTATAGGGCGCGTGCGGCCGCGCGCGGCGCAACGCTAGGAACGTGCTAGAAATCGGTTAGCACTCGCGCGGCCTGCTTGCTAACACCCAGGGCATCGGCTAGTATGAGTTAGCAGTCGGCGCGGCCGAGTGCTAACGCGTGCTGGGCGGCGCCGAGCGAGATTCTTGCGGATGGGAGCTGGAACGATGGCACAGATCAAGCTCCGCCCGTTGGCTGACCGCGTGGTCGTCAAGCCGCTACCGCGCGAGGAGGTGACCCGTAGCGGCATCGTGTTGCCGGACACGGCGAAGGAGAAGCCGCAAGAGGGGGAGATCATCGCCGTGGGGCCGGGCCGGCTGGACGACGGCGAGCGGCAGCCGATGGACGTCAAGGTAGGCGACAAGGTGCTGTACGCCAAGTACGCGGGCACCGAGTTCAAGATCGATGACGAGGAGCTGCTCATCCTGAGCGAGAAGGACATCCTGGCGGTGATCGAGAACGGCAAGTGAGCGCCGTTGCGCGCAGCTTCCGGCCCACGCATGCTGAGGAGGACGTGAATGCCTGCGAAGCAGTTGGTCTACCATGAGGAAGCGCGCCGCGCGCTCAAGAAGGGCGTCGACGCGCTGGCGGATGCGGTGAAGGTCACCCTGGGGCCTCGCGGCCGCAACGTCGTGTTGGACAAGAAATTCGGGCCGCCCACTATTACCAACGATGGCGTGACCATCGCCAAGGAGATCGAGCTGGAGGACCCCTTCGAGAACATGGGGGCCCAGCTACTGAAGGAGGCGGCCACGAAGACCAACGACGTGGCGGGCGACGGTACCACCACGGCCACGGTCCTCGCGCAGGCCATCGTGGCCGAGGGCTTCCGCAACGTAGCCGCGGGCGCCAACCCGCTGCAGCTCAAGCGCGGCATCGAGCGCGGGGTTGAGGCGGTAGTAGCCGAGCTGAAGGCGATGGCCAAGCCGGTCCAGGGCAAGAACGAGATCGCTCAAGTGGCGAGCATCTCGGCCAACGACCCGGAGATCGGCCAGCTCATCGCCGAGGTCATGGAGAAGGTCGGCAAGGACGGCGTCATCACCGTCGAGGAGTCCAAGACCCTCCGCTTCGAGACCGAGTACGTCGAGGGGATGCAGTTCGACCGCGGCTACATCTCCCCGTACTTCATCACCAACCCCGAGCGGATGGAGGCGGTCCTCGAGGACTGCTACATCCTGATCACGGACAAGAAGATCTCGGCCATCGCCGACATCCTGCCAGTGCTCGAGCGGGTGCTCCAGGTCAGCAAGAACCTGCTGATCATCGCCGAGGACGTGGAGGGCGAGGCGCTGGCCACGCTCGTGGTGAACAAGCTGCGCGGCACGCTCAACGTGCTGGCGGTGAAGGCGCCGGGCTTCGGGGACCGCCGCAAGGCCATGCTGGAGGACATCGCCATCCTCACCGGCGGCCAGGTGATCACCGAGGAGGCCGGCCGCAAGCTCGACTCGGCGCAGGTGCAGGATCTCGGCCGGGCTCGCCGCGTGGTGGCCAACAAGGACGAGACCACCATCATCGAGGGCTACGGCGACGAGAACAAGATCAAGGCACGCATCCAGCAGATCCGGGCCCAGATCGAGGAGACCACCAGCGACTTCGACCGCGAGAAGCTGCAGGAGCGCCTGGCCAAGCTGGCCGGCGGGGTGGCGGTGATCAAGGTCGGGGCCGCTACCGAGGTCGAGCTGAAGGAGAAGAAGCACCGCGTCGAGGACGCTCTCTCCGCCACCCGCGCCGCGGTGGAGGAGGGCATCGTGCCGGGCGGCGGGGTGGCGTTCATCAAGGCGCTCGGCAAGCTGGACAAGCTGGCCGACGAACTGCAGCGCGACAACCCCGACCAGGCCACGGGCGTGCGCATCCTCCGCCGTGCGCTCGAGGAGCCGATGCGCTGGATCGCCACCAACGCCGGCCAGGAGGGCTCGGTGATCATCGAGGAGGTGCGCCGGCGCGCCGACAAGGACGAGGGCTACGATGCGCTGCGGGGCGAGTTCTGCAACATGTTCGAGCGCGGCATCATCGACCCGATGAAAGTCACGCGCTCCGGGCTGGAGAACGCTGCCTCCGCGGCGACGATGATCCTGACCACCGAGGCGTTGGTCACCGAGATCCCCGAGAAGGAGAAGGCCCCGGCGACCCCGCCGATGCCAGAGTACTAACCCCCGCGGCGGCGGCCGCGCGGCGGGCGGAACGGGCGGTGTCTCCATACACCGCCCGTTTTTCGTTGCGCCAGGCCTCGGCTTGCCGCGCCCAGCGGCGGCTGCTAGACTGCCGACCGAAGTAGCGGCCTGTCCTGTAGGGCACTACCACTCGTGGGGGAGAAGGCAACCATGGCCAAGCTGCGGCACCTCGCCTTCTGCTGCAAGGACCCGAAAGCGATCGCCGAGTTCCTGCACAAGGCGTTCGACCTGGAGATCCTCTATTACACCGACCCCCCGGGCGTCGCGGTGCTGTCCGACGGCGATATCAACTTCACGCTGCTACCGGAAAGCTTCGCCGAGCATGACCCCGTGGCCTGGCACTTCGGCCTGGAAATGCCCCCCGAGGAGATCGAGGCGCGGCGGCCCGTCTTCGCCGAGCTGGGCGTGGCGCTGCATGAAGGGGTACGCGACGGGCGGCCCGTCGAGCTGTTCCTCCACACCCCCGAGGGGCACCGGATCGATCTCGCGCCGTTCTGGCCGACCAAGAAGGGCCAGTCACGGCGCCAGCAGCCGTACCGACGTTGGGAGGACACGGCGCCCTGGGAGCGCGGCGAGGGGCCACGGGCCGAGGACAGCGCCGTGCAGCCCGTCTAGCCGCGCCCCATGGGCGCCGTTCGCGGAGCGCCCAGCTGGCTGCTGGCGGCCACCTGGCTCCTGGCGGCCTGCAGTGCCGCCACGCCGCTCGCCCCCACGCCAACGGCTCTCCTCGCTACCCCTTCGCCTGCCGTGCCGGCGGGCGCTGTCGCCGCTCCCGCGAGCGCCGGACTCCCCACGCCCTTGTCACGGCGGCAGGTGCGGGTCGCCTACCCCAGCGCGTCGTTGGCCCAAATGGAATTCTTGTACGCGGCCGACCAGGGCTTCTACGACCGCCACGGTGTCGCCGTCGAGGCCGTCATCATGGGTACGGCGGTCGCGGTGGCCGCGTTGGTCAACGGCGACCTCCAGTACATCTACTCGGGCTCGACGCCGCTGCTGAGCGCGGCGCGGGGGCTGCCGGTGCGCGCGTTCTTCCAGGGCTCCCGTGGCCCGAACTTGCAGCTGTTCGCGCATCCGAGCATCGGCGGCTTCGCCGAGCTCCGCGGCCAGACCGTGAGCGTGCTGACAGCAGGCGGCTTGAACCGCGAGGTCACCGAGCTGGTGATCCGGAAGCACGGGGTCGACCCGCGCGAGGTGCAGTATATCGCCAGCGGGACGGCGCCGGCCCAGATGGAGCATCTGCGCCAGGGCCTCGCGGTGGCGGCCACTATCTCCCCGCCCTGGCCGCTGGTGGCGCGGCGCGAGGGCTACCGCCAGCTGGCGATTATCGGCCAGGAGATCGAGTACCCGTTCGGGCTGTTCGTCACCACCACGCAGCGCCTGACCGAGCAGCCAGCCGAGGTGAAGGCGCTGATCCGCGGCACGCTGGAAGCCCAGCGCGCAATGCGCGAGGCCCCCGCTGCGGCTATCGCCTGGATCCAGCGGCGTTTCGACGTCGATCTCGACGTGGCCACCGAGTCGTACGCGTTGATCATGGCCCTGCAGAACCCGACGGGCGAGGTGCTGCGCGAGGGCGTGGCCAACTACTTCCAGGTGCAGACCGACCAGCCGGAGCTGCGCAGCGTGCGGTTCGAGGCGGTGGCCGACGCGCAGCCGCTGCGGGAAGTGTGGCAGGAGATGGGCGGGCGCTAGGAGCGCGCGGCGCAGCAGGATGCGCGGGAGCCGGCCCCCGGTGCCAGCGGCCCTGGGCCTACCGCGCCGGCAACAGCCCTGCGTGCTCCAACCTCCCCAGCGCGCGGTCGAACGCCTCCACGGTGCGGGCGATGTCCGCGGGCGTGTGGGCCGCGGAGACCAGCGCGCCCGTGTGCATGAGATCGACCCCTTCGAGCAGCATCGCCTGGCGCAGCGCGGCGGCCAGCGGGCCGCGCGTCTGGCGGAAGCGGTCGGCGATCGGCCCGTGGGGGTGTACGCCCGGGGCGCCCAAGATGATATGGAACACCGACGCCGTGCCCTCGATCCAGCCGGGCACCCCGCGCCGCCGCAGCACGTCGGTTAGGCCTGCCCGCAGCGCCACCGCGCGCTCCTCCGCGAGGGCCGTAGGCTGCCCAGTGCGGACCTCGCGCAGGCAGGCGACCCCGGCCGCGGCGGACAGCGGGTTGGCGTTGAAGGTGCCCTGGTGGCCGATGCGGCCGTGCCGGTTCCAGTGCGGGTCCCCGTCGCGGTAGCCGAGGTACTCCATGATGTCGGCGCGGCCCCCGACCGCGCCCCCGGGTAGGCCCCCGGCCAGGATCTTCGCCCAGGTAGTGAGGTCCGGCCGCAATCCCCAGCGCTCCTGCGCACCACCGGGCGCATAGCGGAACCCGGAGATCACCTCGTCGAGGATGAACACCACGCCGCGCTCGTGCAGCAGCGCCTCCAACGCGCGCAGGAACGCCGGGTCATTGGGCACCAAGTTGTTGCTGCCGCCGCCGCCCTCCACGATCACCGCCGCGACGTCGACGTGCTGGTCCAGCAGCGCGCGCACCGCTTCGAGATCGTTCGGGGGTGCCACCAGCACGGTGCTCAGCGTCTCGCGCGGGATGCCCGCGGAGTTCGGTGCGTCGAACGGCGGGGTGACGCCATAGGCGAGGTAGTCGTGCCAGCCGTGGAAATGGCCTTGGAACTTGATCACCTTGGTGCGGCCGGTGAACGCACGTGCCAGCCGCAGGGCCATGAGGGTAGCCTCGGTGCCCGAGCTAGTAAAGCGCACCCGCTCGACGCTGGGGTGCAGCCGGCAGACCGCCTCGGCCCACTCCAGCTCCAAGTCGTGCGAGGCACCGTAATGTGTGCCGCGGGCAAGCTGCGCCTGGACCGCCTCGACCACCGCCGGCGCGTTGTGGCCCAACAGCAGCGCGCCGTGGCCCATCCAGTAGTCGATCAGCTCGTGGCCCTCGATCGTCCACTTGCGCGCGCCCTGGGCCCGCTCGACGTAGATCGGGAACGGCGCCGTATGCCGGCTATCGTGGGTCACGCCCGCGGGAAACACCCGGGCGGCGCGGGCGAAGCGCTCGGCGGACCGCGCGAAGTGTCGAGCGAACTCGGCCGTCAGCGGCGTCGCCGGCGGTGTGACCGCGGCCATCGGTTGCCTCCTACCACGTGCCCGCCCGGCCGCCTAGGCTCGAGCGGTTCACCCGCTGGAAGATACGTAACCGCGCGGCCTCACGGCAACCGCACAGCGCGATGCGGCCGGCGGCCGGGGAGCGACCGGTGCGTGCTAGAATCCGGCGCGAGAGGCGCTGCTGCGAGGTCTGCGAGCCGATGGCCCGACCGAACCCGCCGTCCCATGACGCGCCGCCCGAGTGGTTCGCCGCCCCGGCGGTGGCCGAGGAGGTCGACATGCTGCGCCACTGGGTGGCGGGGTTGTCGGCCGAGGTCGCCCGGCTGCGCGACGAGCGCGATGCCGCGCGGCGCGAGTTGGCGCGGCTGCAAGCGGAACTCGACGCGCTGCGCGCCCAAGCCGCTCGCGGGGCGCCCGCGGCGGCGCCGGCGAGCGAGATGGCTGCCGGGGCAAGCGCCGCGCCGCGGAGCAGCAGCCTGCTATACCGCGCCACCATGTGGCTGCGCCGGCTGGGGCGGAGCGCGACAGTGCTCGTCGTCCTCGGCGGTGTGGTAGCGGTGGTCGGCGCGCGCCTGCTCCCCTATCAGCTCTACGTGATGACTTCGAACAGCATGGCGCCTAGCCTGCCCGCCGGGAGCCTGCTGCTCGTGCAGCCCACCGCCCCTACGGCCATCTGGCCCGGCGAGGTGATCGTGTTCCAGTCCCCGCTCGATGCGCGCGGCACCGTCACTCATCGCGTGGTGAGCATCACCGTCGAGGCGGAGGGCGTCGTGCTCCAAACACGGGGCGATGCGAACCCGGCGGTCGATCCCTGGCGGGTAAGCGCGGGCGCCGTGCGCGGCAAGGTGGTGGCCGCGGTGCCCTTGGTAGGATACGCACTGCTGGCGCTGCAGCATCCGGGCGGGGGCTTGGGCGTCGGGCTCGGGCTCCCACCAGCCGGCACATCCGGCAGCGGGTGGTGATGCGCAGGGCGGCACCACCATATTGGTTGGCGGCCGTCGACCGGCCGATAGTGGAACATAGGAAGGCGGGCACAGGATACCGGCCCAAGGGCCGCGCGGGCGAGCGCGGTAGCGAGCACGACAGAGGGGAGCCACATGGCCACAGAAGGGAGCGCGCAGCCGGACCCCGCGGTGGTGGGCGGCGAGACCCTCGCGCGGACGTGGGAGCGCCTGCAGCAAGAGCTGGCGGACACCCGCGCGGCTCTGCAGACCGAGGCGCTGCAGCTGGGCCAGCTGCAGGAGGCACTGGAGACCGCGCTGCAGGTGGCGCGCAGCGTGCGGCTCGACCCACACACCCAGCTCGACCGCTTGGCGCAGGAGCTGTTGGAGTCGGCGCGTGCGGAGGCCGAGCGGATCCGGCAGCGGGCGCAGGAGGAGGCGCAAGCCCGGCGTGCCGCCCTAGAGGCGGAGCTGGCCGACCTCCGTGCCCGCGTCGAGCGCGAACTGGCGACGCAACGGGCGGCCGCCGAGCGCGAGCTCGCCGAGCAGCGCGCCGCGTTCGAACGTCAAGTGCAGGCGGCCCAGGCGGAGTTCGATCGCTTGACGGCGCTGCTGAGCAGTGCGACCCAGGCCCTGGCCGCCACCCGGCTAGCGTCGTTCACCGCCAGCCGCGTCCAGCCAGCGGCGGTGCCCGAGCCATCGGCACCGCCGGCCGCGCCCACGGCGTCTCTCGCGACGGAAGCGCCCTCCCCGCCGCCCACGCCCGAGCCGGTGCCGCCAGCGCCCGAGATCACGGAGCGTGTGGAACCCCCGGCGGGCACGACGGGCGCGCCCCCCATGCCAGAGGCAGGCGCGCCGCCTTCTCCCGCCGTTCCCACGCCCCCCGCGGCCAGTGAGGTGGCACCGGCGCCCACACCGCCGTCTGGCGAACCCGGCGCCCAGCTCGCAGCGCCGGCCAGTTACCACGCGGCGTGTCGCCTGCTCGACCAGGGGGACGTACCCGGCGCGCTCGACGCCTTTCGCGGGATCGTCGACCGCGAGCCCGAGCATGTCGGGCCAGTGATCGACCGGCTGGTGGGGATGATGCAGGACGCCAACCTGCGCGCCCACCACGAGGAGATCCGGCTGCTGCTGGTCGACGCCTACATGGTGCAGGGCGACTACGACCGAGCGATGAGCCTGCTCCACGAGCCCGGCGGCTGATCCGCTGCGGCGGGCTCCACGGTCGAGCGATACACGACCGTGAGCCGCGCCCCTGCCGCGCGGGGGGAACACAGCTCCTAAGATGGCGGCAGCACGTCGCGGCGCCAGCTCACCCGCCATTTGACCGAGGTGCCGCGGCCCCGAGGAGGAAGAGCGTGCAGCCGTCGCTACCGCATCCCACGGCCATGCCAGCCCACGGTTCCCGCGAGCCCTACCCCTGGGAAGCCGAGCTCGTCGCCTCGTTGGAGCGGCTGATCGCGCTCCAGCGCCATCTCGAGGCGCAAGTCGCGCGCCTGCACGGACTGGAACACGAGCTGGCGCGTCTCCGCCCGGTGCGGGATATCGCCTAGCGTGCTATCCGCGCCTCGCACGGCTGCCCCTGATGGCGCGCCAGCCAGGAGCTGGGCCGCCGCGCGCGCCGAGCGCCGCGGGACCGTCGCGGGTCCAGCGCGCCCGGCGCGGCGGGCACCGCGGCGCTGGTGGCTGCTAGTGCCCATCGCCGCCTTGGTGGTGGCCGCGGCACTCCAGTTCGCACGCTCGACGCGCCCAGCGGGAGAGGGGCGTGTGCTCGTGGCCGAACAACCGATGTTGCTGCGGCTAGAGGGCGAGGTATGGGTAGCGCGCCGGGGGCGGGGCCAGCCGATCGCCATCACCGACACCGCCACGGTCGCGGCCGATGATCGCTTCCTCACCGGCGACGCCGGGCGCGCGGTGCTCGTCTGGCCGCAGGGGGCGGTGCTGGCGATCGAGCCGCGCTCGCGCGTGCAGCTCGTCGGCAGTGGCAGCACCCGCCAGCAAGTGTGGCTGGACGCTGGGGAAGTGTGGCTCGCGGGCGGCGAGGGCGCGGACGAGCGCGCGGTGGGTATCAGCGGCGACGAGGGATTGCGCGCCGAGGGTGTGCGCCTGCGCGCGCGGCGCGTGGCCGGCGATGGGCTCCAGGTACTCACCTATGATGCGCCGGCCTGGCTCACCGGCGGGGGACGCACCCAGCTCGTCCCGCGTGGAGCAGAGAGCCAGGCCAGCAGCAATCGCGGGCCGACCTTGCCGCGGCCGCTGTCGGCCGGGCGCGCGCTCGGCGTGCGCGTGGCCGGCGCCGGGGGCTGGGCCGTGGTGGATGGGGCCGGCCGCGCCACGGGCCAGCTGCCCGGCGCCGGCAGCTGGGTCGGGGCGATCCCAGGTAGCAGCCAGCCGTACCGCGACGGCGCCGCGACGACCGTGGTGCTGCCCGCCGAAGCCGACGGGCTGCGCCTGATCTTGTGGGGAGCCGGGGCGCCGCGCCAGGTGGAAATCACCGCCTGGGCTACCGACCTCGCGGCGACAGTCGCGGGGCGCACCGCGCCGCCAGCTACCGCCTCGCGTATCCACGAGCAGCTCGACGCGGACGCGGTCGTCGTCCTAGCACTGGCGAGCGGCGAGGGCGCGACGGCCCTGAGCCGGCCCCTCACGCGGGGGACGACCCTGCCCGCGGATTTGCGCCTGCTCGCCCCCGCCGGCCCACGGTCCATTGCCCCAGAGGCCTCCCCGACGGTGCGCGCCACGCCATCGCCCGTCCCGCCCGAGAGCCCTGAAGAGGAGCCCAGCAGCGAGAGCCAGCGGCCGCCAGCCGCTCCCGCCGGCAGCGCGATGTCAACGCCCGGCCCCGAGGCGCCGCAGCCCACGGCCGCCGCGCCCACCGCAGCGCCCGGCGGCGAGCCCAGCACCGAGCCGCTCCCCACCGAGACCGCAGCACCCGCGCGCTTCGAGCGCCACGCCGTCGAGTTCGCGCTGCCCGCGCCCTCACCGACGCCGACGGCTGTACCCAGGACGGTGGTCGTGGCCCCGCCGCCCTCGCCCGTTCCCATTAGCTCGCCGACGCGGCCCGTGCCGACCGTGGCGCTCCACAGCACACCAGTGGCGGCGATCACGGCGGTGCTACCAACACGGCCGCCCACCCCGCTGCCGACCTTGCTGCCGCCCACCGTACCGCCCGCGCGCCCGACGGCCGTAACGGCACCCGCCAACCGCGGTCCTAGCCCCGTGGTGCCCGGAGCGCCGCCCAGCGGCGCGCCCCCCGGGGGGCTGGGGCTCAACGCCTGGGGCGGCGCCACGGGCGGGGGAGGCGCATCGAGCGGAGGCGCCGCCGCGAACGCCCCGGCTCCACCGGGACCTAGCGGCCCGTCGGCGTCCACGGGCGGCGCCAGCGCACCGGCTAGCAGCGGGGGCCGGGCTGGCACCAGTGGCGCGCACCCGTGACCCCCGGCTGCCGGGGCGATCGCGCCTTGTCGCTCAGCGCATCCGTTTGTCATATTTCCCGGCAAGGAACCCCTGTGGTAAGAGTGCATGGCTATGGCTGGCAACCCAGTATCCGGAGGGCTCTCGATCCGCGAACGGGTGCGCGCCTATGTCGCCAGCGCGCGCCACATTCGCCATACCGCGACCAGCATGGCTAGTCGAATCCACGCGCATAACGTGGCATCCGTCGCGGAGGCGCTCGACGAGCTGGTGCGCGAGGGGGCGCTGCAGAAAGAGGCCCGCGGCGATCGCGAGCCGGTGTACCTCAAGGGCCTCAGCGCCTGGATGACCGGCACGCGGGCGAGCCCGTTGCCCCGCCCCCCGCGCTCGTGAGACTCACCGCTCGAAGGGAAGCGCTTCGAGGGCGAGGGCCAGGCCCTCGCGGTCGCTGGGCGGCACTACCCAGCGGGCACGCGCCTGCACGGCCGCGGGGGCCGAGCCCATCGCGATGCCTAACCCGGCCGCCTCAATCATCTCCAGGTCGTTCCAATGGTCGCCCGCGGCGACCGTCTGCTCCATAGGGATCCCGTACCGCGCCGCCAGCTGCCGCAGCGCCGTGGCCTTGGAGCAGGTGGCGGCTAGCACGTCGAGCACGTGGAACCGCCGGCCCCACAGGGGAAAGCTGTTGCGGGTCAGGCGGCAGTCGGCCCGCGTGCCCAGGCGCTCAGCGAGGGCATCCAGCCGCGCTGGCGTGTCCATCACCACTAGCGTCAGCGGCGGCACATCGGTGAGCAGCGCGTCCGGCGGGCGGCGCTGGACCACCGCCTCGCAGTCGGCCAGATAGCGCGCGGCCAGCTCGCCGTCCAGCTCGGGGGGGCCAGCCAGCACGGCCTCGCGCTGGCCGGCGAGAAACGCCAGCACCTGCGAGCCCGCGGCCACGATCTCGCGCGCCACTGGCCGCGCCGTGGCCAGCGGGAGCGGCGTCTCGGCAAGCACCACGCCCGTGCTGGCCTGCCGCACGATGGCGCCGTTGTGGAGGATGAGCGGAGTGTCCAGGCCGAGCTGCTGGGCGACCTCGACAGCCGACGAGAACCGCCGCCCCGTGGCCAGGGCGACTAGACAGCCGGCCGCAGCAGCACGGCGCACCGCCGCGCGCACGCGCGGACGCAGCACGCCCCGCGAGTCGAGCAGCGTGCCATCGACGTCGAGCGCCAGCAGGCGGTAACCCACGCGAGTCCCTCCCCGGGGGATGTAGCACGCGCGCGCGGCGCGGCGCCAGTTAGCAGCGCGGTTGCTGGTGGGAGTGGGCGTGGGCTAGGGGTGCCAGTGTGCCCACAGGTGCTGCACGAGCAGCCAGCCTCCCCCGTATACCAGGCCAGTCCAAACGATGCAGTAGGCGGCGGCTGCCTGCACGGCCAGCAGGTACCCGCGCGGCAGCGGGACGCGGAACAGGCGGATGCCGATGAGCGCGCTGAGCGGGCCGAAAGTGGCGGCCAGCAGCAGGACGGCCGTCGGCTTGCCCCACCGCAGCAGCCGCTGGAGGCGCGGGCCGAGTCGCGCCTCCCGGGCGCCGAGCCAGTCGACTACCGCCGGCGGCAGGACCCGGTAGTACAGGGCCCAGAGCACCAGGCAGGCCCAGGGGGCAAGGACCAGCCAGTGGAACAGCAACGACCAGGGTGGCCCTACGCGCACCGAGAGCGAGATCGCCGCGCCGTCGGTGAACAGGCTATTCAGCCCCACCAGCGGCAACGCGTACAGCGAGCGCCGCGAGAACCCAGCGAGCCGCGTGCGCGAGAGCACGACCCCCCCACTCGCCTCATGTGTAGCCACCAGGCGGCGGCAACAACCAGAGCATTGTACCGGGGGCGCCCGGTGAGCGGGGAAATCCGGGGGGCACCGAGTGGGCTCCTCCCACACGCCCGCTGCACCAGCGCGCCGACGGTAGTGGTATATTTGCGCAAGCTATCCGCCTGCGTTAGTGGGGAGCGTTGATGTTGGCCCTGAGTTGCCGGCTGGCCATCGGCCTCGTGCTCGCGGCGATGGTCGTGGCCGCCTGTCGGGGCGGCCCAAGCGCACGCGACGCCACGCAGGCCCCTAGCGAGCAAGTGCTGCGCGTGCCCACCACCGAGCCGCCCACGCTCGACCCCGGCCTGGCCACGGACCACACCTCGCTGGACATCATCTGGCAGCTGTTCGAAGGCCTGGTCGCCTTCGACGACCAGGGCAACGTCTACGGCGTAGAGGCCGAGCGCTGGACGGTGTCGGACGACGGCCGGACCTACACCTTCCAGCTCCGCGACGGCCTGCGCTGGTCGGACGGCCACCCGGTCACCGCCGCCGACTACGAGTATGCCTGGAAGCGCAACATCGCCCCGGCGACGGCCTCGGACTATGCCAATGTTCTGTACCCCGTGCTCAACGCCCAGCGGATCCATAAGGAGGGCGCCGACCCGAGCACGCTGGGCGTGCGGGCGGTAGACGACCGCACGCTAGTGGTGCAGCTCGAACAGCCCGCCGCCTACTTCCTGCGGCTGGCCGCCACCTGGACCTACTACCCGCTGCCGCGCTGGGCGATCGAGCGGCACGGCGACCGCTGGACCGAGGCGGAGAACATCGTCACCAACGGCCCCTTCAAGCTCCAGGCCTGGCGCCACAACCAGGAGCTGGTGCTGGTCCGCAACGACACCTACTGGGGCCCGCGGCCGACGCTGGAGCGCGCCATCTTCAAGGTCTTTCCGGAGGGCGCCGAGGAGCAGTGGGTCGCCGCGTACGAGGCCGGCGAGCTGGACGCCACCACGACCAATACCCCCCTACCGCCCGCTCAAGCCGACCGACTGCGCAGCGACCCACGCTACCAGAACGAGATCCGGCGGTTCCCCGCCTCTGCCACGCGCTTCATCGTCGTGAACCACCGCCGTCCCTACCTGCGCGACCCCCGGGTGCGCCAGGCCCTGGGCCTGGCGATTGACCGCGAGCGGCTGCTCAACGACGTGCTGCGGCGCGCGGGCAAGCCGGCCACCAGCCTACAGCCCGAGGGCATCGCGGGCCGCAAGCCCGACCTGTGGCCAACCGAGAACGTGCAGCGGGCGCGCGAGCTGCTGGCCGAGGCCGGGTACCCCAACGGCCAAGGCTTCCCCGAGCTGACCTTCACGTACAACACCGCGGATGTCTGGAAGACGCTGGGCCAGTACCTCCAGCAGCGCTGGAAGGAGACGCTGAACATCAACGTCCGGCTCGACAATATGGAGTGGAAAGTGTTCCTGAAATGGCGCTATGAGCCGGGCTGGACGGCGCAGGGCGACCTCTACCGCGGCGGCTGGGTGTCCGATTTCGAGGACCCATACAACTGGTACAACACGCTCTGGGATTCCGCCGAGGACCCGACGCAGTTCAACGGCGGCTGGGGCAACCGCGAGTACGACGCGCTAGTGCGTCGCGCCCGCGCCGAACTCGACCCCGCGGCGCGCGTGGCCCTGTACGAGCAGGCTGAGGCGCTCCTCGCCCGCGACTACATCCACATCCCCCTCTTCTATGACCAGTACGAGGTGCTCGTGAAGCCCTATGTGCAGAACTTCGTGCCCAGCCGCGTGCTGGGCGAGACGCCGCTGACCAAGATCGCCATCGCGACCCGCTAACGCCATCGCGAGAAGGAGCGTCGCCACCGTGGGCCGCTACCTGCTGCGCCGTGTCTTGCTGCTGATCCCCATCTGGCTCGCTGTGTACACGCTGACCTTCGCCCTCATGCAGGCCACCCCGGGCGGGCCCTGGGACCGCGAGAAACCGGTGCCGCGCGAGGTACGCGAGGCGCTCGATCGCAAGTACGGGCTCGATCGCCCCGTGTGGCAGCAGTACCTCGACTACCTGGCGAGCGTGGTCACCCGGTTCGATTTCGGTCCATCGTACACCTCGCGTGGGCGCACCGTGAACGACATCCTCGCCGACTTCTTCCCCGTCTCGCTCACCCTCGGCCTGCTGGCCATGGCCGTGGGCACCACACTGGGCGTGACACTCGGCGTCGTGTCGGCGCTACGCCACAACACCTGGATCGACTACCTGGCCATGGCGTTCGCCATCGGCGGCGTGTCGGTGCCGGCGTTCGTGGTCGGGCCGCTGCTGGTGATCGTGTTCGCGCTGGGGCTGGGCTGGCTGCCCACGCAGGGCTGGGGACGCCCCGAGCAAGCCGTCCTGCCCGTGCTTACCCTGGCCCTGCTGCCCGCCGCCCTGCTGGCGCGCTACACCCGCGCGGCGATGCTAGAGGTGCTGCGTGCAGACTATATCCGCACCGCGCGCGCCAAGGGGCTGCCGGGGCGATTGGTGCTCCTCCGCCACGCCCTGCGCAACGCGCTGATCCCCGTGGTCACCGTCGCCGGCGTGCTGCTGGGCACCATCATCACGGGCTCGTTTTACGTCGAGTTCGTGTTCAACGTGCCGGGCCTCGGCCGCTACTTCGTCACCGCGGTCACCAACCGCGACTACCCCGTGCTCATGGGGGTCACGCTGCTGTTCGCCACGGCCGTGGCGGTGATGAACCTGCTGGTCGACGTCCTGTACGCCTACCTCGATCCGCGGATCCGCTATGACTGAGCCCCAGCCGGCCTCCAGCCCGTCGCTCCCGCGGGCCCGCCAGCCGGCGGCGCCCGCGCTTTCTGCCGCGGGGGAGGGCTGGCCGGCGCTGGCGCGCGGGGGGCTCTGGCGCGAGGCCTGGCGGCGGCTACGCCGCAACCGCGCGGCGCTGGCCGGTCTCGTGTTCCTGGCGCTGGTGGCGCTCGGGGCGCTGGGCGCCGACCTGCTGGCTCCCTACCCATATTGGCAGCAGGACCTCGCGGCCGTCCGTCAGGGGCCGAGCCCGCAGCACTGGCTGGGCACCGACGAGCTGGGCCGCGACGTGCTGAGCCGGCTGCTGTACGGCGCCCGCATCTCGCTGGCCGTGGGCTTGATCGTGCAGCTGCTGATCGTGCTGATCGGGGTGCCGGTCGGCGCGCTGGCGGGGTACTACGGCGGTTGGCTAGACACCCTGCTGATGCGGGCAGTAGATGTGTTGTACTCGCTGCCCGACTTGCTGCTGGTGATCGTGGTGATGAGCACCGTGCGGGCGGCGCTACACGGGGGAGGGACGCCGAGCGGGTTGGCAGCGGTCGATGCCGCGTTCGGCGGTTTGCTAGGAGTGTTCGTCGCCTTGGCGCTGACCTCGTGGCTGACCGTGGCGCGGCTGGTGCGCGGCCAGGTGCTGTACTACAAGACGCGCGAGTTCGTCGAGGCCGCCCGCGCGCTCGGGGCCAGCACGCCGCGGCTGCTGTGGGGGCATCTGCTCCCGAACACGCTCGCGCCAGTGATCGTGGCCGCCACCTTCGGTGTCCCGCATGCCATTCTGCTGGAGGCGAGCCTGAGCTTCCTCGGGCTGGGTGTGCAGGCCCCGCTGCCCTCATGGGGCGCGATGATCCTGGAGGGCTACAAGGCGATGCGCGCGCAGCCGCATCTCCTGATCGCCCCCGCGACGGCCCTGTCGCTCACGGTGCTAAGCTGCAACTTCGTGGGCGATGGGCTCCGCGACGCGCTCGACCCCTGGCTCCGCCACTGAGGGGCGTAGGCATCGCCTACACGGGTGGCGGCGGGGTGGCGTGCAGCAGGTACCAGACGGTGGCCGCCAGCATGCCGCCCATCAAGAGGACCGCGAGCAGGCCTGTCAGAACGGCGCCGATGAGCAGGGGCTGCTCGTTGGGTGGGGGCGCCTCGCCGGGCCGGCGGGCGGTGGCAGCCGCTCCCGTAGCACGACCCAGCGCGGCCGGACGGGTGGCGCTCGCCTCGGCCTCGGCGGTGCTCGCCGGGGCGGGCGCCCGCGCAGGACGCGCGGCAGCGGCACGCGCGGCAGCAGCGGCCGGTTTCGCCTGCGCGTCGGGCGCCGTGGCGGACTCCGCGGGCGCGTCCGCCGCCGGGCGGGCGGCAGCGGTCGGACGAGCGGGCGTCTCCTGTTCCATACGAGCTTCCTCCGAACGCGGGCGTGCAGCGCGACCTATAGGCCATGCGCGGCCAGTCGGCGGCTGGTCTCTTGCAATGCTCTCATACTCGGGCACCTGCCGACAACCGCCCATCCCGGCCACCAGCGACCAATGATACCTGTAACGCGGACCTGGACGGCGGGATTGCCCCCGTTACAGCGTGCGGGCCTGGAAGTAGGGAGGCTTGCGCGCGCAGCCACCGCCTCGTCGGCCCGCGGGGGCGCCTGGTGGGTGCCCGCAAGGGTGTGGATGGGCAGTCACGGAAGGATCACGCTGGCATCATCACGTGGGCCGCCGCGCGCGGGGCACCCTCGTGACTTTGGCCGCGTATTGACCTCCATCGGTGACTGTGGGATGATCGGCCTGAGCGCGCACGAGGGAGCAGGGAGGACACCGTGAATTCCCTACCAGCCGAACGCTGTGGGGTGTGTGGACGCCTCCGCGGCGATGGAATCGCCTGCCAGTTCTGTGGGCACGTGGAGGGCTTACCAGGCCCCGTTCGGCTCGCCTCGGTGGGCGCGCGCCTCGGCGCATTTGTGCTCGACGCATTCCTCCCGGTCGTAGTCGGGGTAGTGGGATTGATGATCCATTGGGTCTTTTTGGGGCTAGGAATCCTCGCCTATCTACTCTGGGCCTTGATCGCCTACGGTCGCGCCCAGACACCGGGCAAGCAACTGCTGGGGATGCGCGTAGTCATCCTGGAAACAGGGCACCCGGCGGGCTGGGGACGAATGTTCGTACGCGAGGTGATCGCCAAGTGGCTGATCGGGGCCTTTCTAGGGTGGCTCGCGTTCCCCTATTTCTGGCTGCTGTGGGACCGGAATCGCCAGCAGCTGTGGGACAAGATCACCGGCACTGTGGTTGTCGATAACGCCCGGCATCGATACGAACAGCCATATACGCCCCCTGCTTCCCACCGTGCCATACTTCCGCCCAGCAACTATCCTCCCCAGGAAACCACCAGGGCGTCAGACCACGAGACGCATGGCCTCCCGTGATCGCGGCCCGAGGCCACGGCCGCCTACCGTCCGCAGCGTCCCGTTGCTGGCCAATAGTAGAGTGGTCCAAGCCGCGCGCTACCCGGGCGGCGCCGCCCGCAGTACAATGCTTGCGTCGTGTTGCCGAGCTGCTCCACGGTAGCCAAACAGCGATGAGGCGACCCGCTCGACGTCGAGCCGCGCCGCGCCGGCGCACCTGCCCGCTGTGTCAGGAGGCCGCGCTCGCGCCCGCGATCCTGGCCGAGACAGCGCACTTCACGGTGCTGTGCCATCCGGCCCCGTTGGCGCCGGGCCACCTGCTCATCGTGCCGCGCGTCCACCGCTCCTGCCTGGCGTTGTTGCCCGGCTGCTGGCGCGATGAGCTGCGCGCACTGCAGCGCCGCCTCGGCAGCTTCCTGGCCGAGGCCTACGGCCCGGCGGTGTTCGTGGAGCAGCGGCGGCGCGATCCCCGCCGGGCGCACGCGCACCTGCACGCGCTCCCTTGGCCCGCGGCGCGCCCTGTGCTCGCCCCCATGCTCACGGCCGCCATGCCGATCGCGGGGCTGGCCGGGCTGCGGCGGTGGTATCTGCGCCACGGCGCGTACCTGTTCGTGGAGCTGGAGGGGCGCCGCTACGTCGCGCCGGCCCACGCCGCCGACGGCTGGTGGCCCCCGACCGGGATGAGCCCGCCGGCCGGCGCCACGCTGGAGCTGGTAACGGCCACCCGCGCGCGCTGGCAAGCGTTCCAGCAGCGCCATGGGCCGCCCACCATCCGCGTCGTCAACTGCGTGCTGGTCAATGATGGCGCGGTGTGCCTGCTCAAGCGCAGCGCCGCCGTCGGCAGTGGGCGCGGCAAGTGGCACATCGTGTCCGGCTACCTGCCGGAGGGCAAGGATCCCCTGCTGCACGCCTACGACGAGGTAGCCGAGGAGACGGGACTGCGCCCCGACCAGCTCACCCTGCGCCGGCACTGCGGGCCGGAGGTGTTCGCCGACCGCGCGGGCGGCCGCCCGTGGGAGGTGGACACGTACCTATTCGCGACCGCCACGCGCGAGCTGCGGCTCAATTGGGAGCACGACGCCTACGTGTGGGTGGCTCCCGAGCGGCTGGGCGAGTTCGACTGCCTGCCGTGGCTACCCGCGCTGTACCGCGCCGTGGCCGACGGCGCCTAGCCCACGGCCGCGGCGGGCGGCGCCTCCAGCGCCAGCAGCCGACCGTAGCCGGGCGCGCGCCCGCTGTGGCCCACCAGCCGCACAGCGGCCCAGAACGCGGCCGGCGTGCTGGAGACGACCGGCACGCCGCACGCCGCCTCCAGCGGCACCGTCACATCGAGCGTGCGTAGCCCGCCGCAGGAGAGCAGCAGCGCCTCGGCCTCGGGCGCCCGCGCGCACACCCGCCGGCCGAGGTCCAGCAGCACCGCGGGCGGCACCGCCGCCGGCCCACCGACGATGTCGATCCCTAGCCCCTCGATCGCCAGCACCACGAAGCCGTGGTCGGCGAGGAAGGCGGCCAGCCGGCGGTTCACCTCGTCGATGTACGCGGTGCCCACCGCCACCCGCTGCGCACCGACCGCCCGCAGGGCCGCCACGACGCCGCTACTCATGGTGGTGGCAGGCAGGCCCGTCACCGCGCGCATGGTGGCGATCAGCTGCTCGTTGAACGCCGCGCCGCGGTAGAAGCTCAGCGAGGTGCCCATCAGCGCCACGGCCTGCGCGCCCTCGGCCGCCAGCGCCCGCGCCAGCTCGCCCACGCGGTCGATCACCCTGTCGTAGCCCGCGGGGGTGAGCCGCTCGAGGCCCAACCCGCGGGCGCGAAACGCAACATCGGGATACAGGCGCGGGCCCTCCTCGGGCACGGCTCCCGCGGCCGGGGGAACGATCAGGCCCACTAGCGGTCGCGTGGCCATCCGTCCAACCTCCCAGCGGCTCGACGCCGCCTCTGGGCGCTGACTGTAGCGACTGCCGCGGCTGGCGTCAATCGCTTTCATCGGCTGCACCGTCGGGCCAGGCGGGCGGGTAGCAGGGCCCCGGCGCCGCCGCTGGCAGGACCGATCGGCTATGATGAAACCGGCGCGGCGCGTTGCCGCGCGGGGAGGAGTTCCAATGCCGGCCGCCTCGCTCCGCCAGCGCCTCCTCGCGGCGCTGGAGCCGCGGCATTGCAAGCACCACCCGCTGATCCAGGCCTGGGCCCGCGGGGAGCTCAGCCGCGCGGCCATGGCGCTGTGGGCCAAGGAGCACTACCACTACACTCACGCCTTCGCGCGCTGGTACGCCCTGATGATCGCCGCCTGCCCCATCGAGTGGGCCGACGCGCGGGCCATGTACCTCGACACTATCGCCGAGGAGTACCGCCCCGGCGCCGAGCACAAGAACCTGGTGCTGCGCTTCGCCGCGGCCTGCGGCGCCGACCCGGACTACATCGTGCGCTCGCGGCCGTTGCCCTCCACCCAGGCACTGCGCGATTACCTGGAGCTGCTGACTACTCGCGCCAGCTTCCTGGAGATGGTGGTCGGCCAGACGATCGCCCAGGAGTCGCAGTCGGTAGCGCTGTACCCGCCCATCCTCCCGGTGCTGCGGCAGCAGTTCCGCCCCGAGGAGATCGCTTTCTTCACCGAGCACATCGCCGCCGACGAGGACCACGGCGGCCGCGCGCTGGCGATCGTCGAGCGGTACGCGCGCCCCGAGGAGTACGATCGCCTAGTGGAGTGGGTGCGGCGAGGCGCCGACCAACGCTGGTTCTACTTCGACGGCATCTACCTCCAGGGCGTGCTGGGCTACCCGCTGGGCGACCCCCCGTTTTCCCAGGCATCATGAGCACGCGGGCACCCTCCTCCGTTCCCCAGCGGGCCGACAGCGCGGTGGCTTCCCCCGTGGCCTGGACGCCGCCCGACCGGCAGCAGGCGATCGAGCTGCTAGCGGCCGAGGGCGACGAGCTGGCCTGGCTGCTGGCCACCGCGGCCGCGCTGCGCGACGCGGGCAAGGGCCAGGTGGTCACTTACTCGCGCAAGGTGTTCATCCCGCTCACCAACCTCTGCCGCGACCAGTGCGGCTACTGCACCTTCGTGCGGCGCCCGGGCGACCCACTGGCGCGCACCCTGGAGCCCGAAGAGGTGCTGGCCATCGCGCGGGCGGGCGCGGCGGCAGGCTGCAAGGAGGCGCTGTTCAGCCTCGGCGACAAGCCGGAGCGCCGCTACCCCACGCACCGCGCCTGGCTGGCCGCCCGCGGCTACCGCTCGACGATCGAGTACCTGGCCGCCATGTGCCGGCTAGTGCTCGAGGAGACCGGCCTGCTGCCGCACGCCAACCCCGGCGTGCTGACGCCCGAGGACATCGCCCTGCTGCGGCCCGTGAACGTCAGCATGGGCATCATGCTGGAGACCACCAGCGAGCGGCTGCTGGCGCGCGGCCAGGCGCACTGGGGCTGCCCCGACAAGGTGCCCGCCGTGCGCCTGGCCACCCTCCGCGCCGCCGGCGAGCAGCGCGTGGCGTTCACCACCGGCATCCTCATCGGTATCGGCGAGACGCCCGCAGAGCGGGTGGACGCCCTGCTGGCCATCCGCGAGCTGCACGCCACCTACGGGCACATCCAAGAGGTGATCGTGCAGAACTTCCGCGCCAAGCCCGACATCCGCATGCGCGACTGGCCGGAGCCGAGCGAGCTGGACATGCTGCGCACGATCGCCGTGGCTCGCTTGCTGCTCGGCCCCCATATGAACCTGCAGGCGCCGCCCAACCTGGCGCCGGAAAGCTACGCGCGCTACCTGCGGGCGGGTATCAACGACTGGGGCGGCGTCTCGCCCGTCACGCCCGACCACATCAACCCCGAGCGCCCCTGGCCGGCGATCGCACAACTGGCGCGCGCCTCGGCCGCCGAGGGGTTCGTGCTGCGCGAGCGACTGGCGATCTATCCCGAGTACGTGCGCGCGCGCCCCGAGTTCGTCCCCGCGCCGCTGCGCCCGCGCGTGCAGGCTTGGACCGGCCCCGATGGGCTCGTGCCGAGCGACGCGGAGGCCGCGCGGGGCAAGGACACCGAGTGAGAGGAGAGCCTGCCGTGGCCACATCCGACCTGACGAGCCTGCGCGGGATGGTCGAGCGGGCGCTGGGCCTGTGCACGCCCACCGTGGCGCGCAGCCTGGACCGTGCCCTCAGCGGCCACGACCTCACGGTCGACGAGGCGGCCGCGCTGTTCGACGCGCGCGGGCGCGACCTGCACGTGCTCACGTTGGTCGCCGACGAGCTGCGCCGCCAGCAGGTCGGCGAGCTCGTCACCTACGTGGTCAACCGCAACATCAACTTCACCAACGTGTGCGTCAAGCGCTGCGGCTTCTGCGCCTTCTCGCGCGACCAGCTGGCCGAGGAAGGCTACCTGCTGCCCCTCGAGGAGATCGTCCGCCGCGCGCGCGAGGCGTGGGAGCTGGGCGCCACGGAGATCTGCGTGCAGGCCGGCCTGCCGCCGGGGATGGACGGCTGGCTGTACGTGCGCATCTGCGAGGCGGTCAAGCGGGAGCTGCCCGATATCCACATCCACGGCTTCTCGCCCGAGGAGGTGCTGTACGGCGCGCGGCGCGCGCGGGTCAGCATCCGCGAGTACCTCACGGCGCTCAAGGAGGCCGGCGTGGGCAGCCTGCCCGGCACCTCGGCCGAGATTCTGGACGACGCGCTGCGGCAGCGCATCTCGCCGGGCCGCATCAGCGTGGCCAAGTGGCGCGAGGTGATCCAAACGGCGCACGAGCTGGGCATCCCCACTACCAGCACGATCATGTTCGGCCACATCGAGACCAGCCGCCATCGCGCGGCGCACCTGGCGCTGCTGCGCGAGATCCAGCGCGAGACGCACGGGTTCACCGAGTTCGTCCCCCTGGCGTTCGTGCACCAGGAGGCGCCGATGTTCGCACGGCAGATCGGGCAGGAGGTGCCCGCTGGCCCCACTGGCGACGCGGTGGTGGCCATGTACGCCGTCTCGCGCCTGATGCTCGGCCGCGACATCCCGAACCTGCAGGTCTCCTGGGTCAAGCAGGGGGTGCAGCTCAGCCAGCACTGCCTCGGCGCGGGCGCCAACGACTACGGCGGTACGCTGATCAACGAGAGCATCTCCACCGCCGCGGGCGCCACCCACGGCCAGCTCGTGCGCCCCGGCGAGCTGCGCCGAATGATCCGCGACGCCGGCCGCATCCCGGCCGAGCGCACGACGACCTACCAGCTGCGCCGCGTGTTCACCGTGGAGCCCGCCGAGCCCGATCCCCTGGACCGCGTCGACGCCGAGCAGGCGCGCCGCTTCGGCTCGTACCAGGAGCTGATCCGCCAGCGCGAGTTCCGCTTCGCGCCGCTGCGCCCGCGGACGCCCGCGCCCGCGCGCTAGCAGCACTGGCCGCGCGCCCGCCGCGTGGTACCCTGGAGACAGGGGGCAAGGCGCGACGATGGGGACGGCGGGAACGGTCTACCTGGTGGGCGCCGGGCCGGGCGACCCGGGCCTGATCACCGCGCGCGGCCGCGAGGTGCTCGCCCGCGCCGAGGTCTTGGTCTACGACCGCCTCGTGGCGCCCGAGTTGGTCGCGCTGGCGCCGGACGCCTGCGAGCGCGTATACGTCGGCAAGCAGCCGGGGCGCCACACGCTGACGCAGGCGGAGATCAATGCCCTCTTGATCGAGCGCGCCCGCGCGGGCCGTAGGGTCGTGCGCCTGAAGGGCGGCGACCCATTCGTGTTCGGCCGCGGCGGCGAGGAGGCCGAGGCGCTGCACGCGGCCGGCGTGCCGTTCGAGGTCGTGCCCGGGGTCACCTCGGCGGTGGCCGTGCCCGCCTATGCCGGCATCCCCGTCACCCACCGCGGCCACGCCTCGTCGTTCGCCGTCATCACCGGCCAAGAGGGCGAGGCCCGCGGCGAGCAGCCGCTGGAGTTCGCGCGGCTCGCCGCGGCGGCCGACACGCTGGTGTTCCTCATGGGCGTGGAGCGGCTGCCGGAAATCGTCGCCGCCCTGCAAGCTGGCGGCCGCCCGCCCGACATGCCCACGGCGGTCATCGCTCAGGGCACGCTGCCCGAGCAGCGCACGGTCGTCGGCACGCTGGCAGACATCGTCGAGCGGGTGCGCGCGGCCGGCATCGCCCCCCCGGCGGTCACGGTGGTCGGCGAGGTGGTCGCGCTGCGCGAGCGGCTGCGTTGGTTCGACCGCCGGCCGCTGTTCGGCCGCCGCGTGCTGGTGACGCGCACGCGCGAGCAGGCGAGCCAGCTCGTCGCCCTGCTGCGCGCCGCTGGCGCTCGCCCCGTCGAGCTGCCGACGATCGCTATCCGCCCGCCTGAGCGGTACGACGAGCTAGACACCGCGCTGGGCGAGCTGGCCGCGCGGGCCGGCCGCCAGCCGTGCTGGGTGCTGTTCACCAGCGCCAACGCCGTGGCCGCGGTGCGCCAGCGGCTCGCCGCGCTGGGCCGCGACGCGCGCCTGTTCGCCGGGGCGACCCTCGGCGCTATCGGGCCGGCGACCGCGGCGGCGCTGGAGGCGATGGGCCTGCGGCCCGACTACGTGCCCCCGACGTACACCAGCGCGGCGATCCTGGCCGACCTGCGTGACCGGTTGCCCCGCGGCGCCTGGGTGCTGCTGCCGCGCGCCGACATCGCGCCGCCGGGCCTGGCCGAGGGGCTGGCGGCGCTGGGCGCCGAGGTGCGCAGCGTCGTCGCCTACCGCACGGTGGCGCCGCCCGAGCTGGCCGAGCACGCGCGCGCGCTGCTGGCCGCCGGCGCGGTAGACACCGCGTGCTTCACCAGCTCCTCCACGGTGCGCAACCTGGTGGCGGCGTTGGGCGGCGACCCGACACCGCTGGCGCGGCTCACCATCGCCTGCATCGGTCCCGAGACGGCCGCCGCCGCGGCGGCGCTGGGAGTGCGCGTGGACGTGGTGGCGCGCGAGCACACGGTGCCCGGGCTGGTTGCCGCGCTGGTCGAGCACGTCGCACGCCCGGACGCCGCAGCCTCGGCCGCGGCGCGCGAGAAAGGAGGCGCCCCATGAGCGTGTACCCGCCGTTTCCCACCTCGCGGCCACGCCGGCTGCGCCGCACGGAGGCGCTGCGCCGGCTCGTGCGCGAGACGACGCTGAGCGTGGGCGATCTGATCTTGCCGCTGTTCGTCGCGCCGGGCCGCGGCGTGCGTGAGCCGATCGCCAGCATGCCCGGCCACTACCAGCTCTCGCTCGACGAGCTGGCGCGCGAGGTGCGCGAGGTGCGCGCGCTGGGCGTCCCGGCGGTGTTGCTGTTCGGGCTACCGCCGCACAAGGACCCGGTGGGCAGCGGCGCCTACGCGCGCGACGGGATCATCCAGGAGGCGATCCGCACGGTGCGCGAGCACGCCCCCGAGCTGGTGGTGATGACCGACGTCTGCCTGTGCGAGTACACCAGCCACGGCCACTGCGGCGTGGTCGAGGCCGGCCGCGTGCTCAACGACCCGACCCTGGAGCTGCTGGCCCAGACCGCCGTGTCGCACGCCGAGGCGGGCGCCGACCTGGTGGCGCCGTCGGACATGATGGACGGCCGCGTGGGCGCCATTCGGCGCGCGCTCGACGCCGCGGGCTACGCCGAGGTGCCCATCATGGCCTACAGCGCCAAGTTCGCCTCCGCCTTCTACGGGCCGTTCCGCGAGGCGGCCGAGTCGGCGCCCCAGTTCGGCGACCGCCGCGGCTACCAGATGGACCCCGCCAACGGACGCGAGGCGCTGCGCGAGGTGGAGCTGGACATCGCCGAGGGCGCCGACATCGTGATGGTCAAGCCGGCCCTCGCCTATCTGGACCTCATCTGGCAGGTGCGCGAGCGGTACCACCTGCCGGTGGCAGCGTACAACGTGAGCGGCGAGTACGCCATGATCAAGGCGGCCGGCCAGCTCGGCTGGATCGACGAGCGGGCCATCGCGCTGGAGGTGCTCACGGGCATCCGGCGCGCGGGCGCCGACCTGATCATCACCTACTTTGCCAAGGACGTGGCGCGCTGGCTGGAGGGAGCGTGAGCACGGAGCTGCACCTGACCGACACGCCGCGCTCGCAGGCGCTGTTCGCGCGCGCGCGACAGGTCCTACCCGGCGGCGTCGATAGCCCCGTGCGCGCGTTCCGCGCCGTGGGCGGCACCCCGCGCTTCATGGTCAAGGGCGAGGGCTGCCGCGTGCAGGACGCCGACGGCAACGTGTACATCGACTACCTCGGCTCCTGGGGCGCGCTGCTGCACGGCCACGCCCACCCGGCGATCGTGGAGGCGGTAGCCGCGGCAGCCCGCGACGGCACCAGCTTCGGCACGCCCACGCCGCGCGAGGTCGAGCTGGCCGAGCTGGTCGTCGAGCTGGTGCCCAGCATCGAGGTGGTGCGGTTCGTCAACTCGGGCACCGAGGCGACGATGAGCGCCGTGCGGCTGGCGCGCGCGTTCACCGGCCGCGAGACGATCATCAAGTTCGACGGCTGCTACCATGGCCACGCCGACGGCCTGCTGGTCAAGGCCGGCTCGGGCCCGCTGTCGTTCGGCGCGCCCGACAGCCCCGGGGTGCCGGCGGCCATGGCGCGCTACACGCTGTCGCTGCCGTACAACGACCTCAACGCGGTGGAGGCGGCGTTCCGCGCGCAGCCCGACGGCATCGCGGCGGTGATCGTGGAGCCGATCGCCGCCAACATGGGCTTGGTGCCGCCCGCGCCAGGGTTCCTGGAGGGGCTGCGGCGGCTGACCGCGCAGCACGGCGCGCTGCTGATCTTCGACGAGGTGATCACCGGCTTCCGCGTGGCCCCCGGCGGCGCCCAGGCGCTGTACGGTGTCGAGCCCGATCTCACCACGCTGGGCAAGGTGGTGGGCGGCGGGCTGCCCGTGGGCGCCTACGGCGGTCGGCGCGACATCATGGCCCAGGTCGCGCCCGAGGGGCCCGTGTACCAGGCCGGCACGCTGTCGGGCAACCCGCTGGCGATGGCCGCAGGGCTGGCCGCCCTGCGCCTGCTGCGCGCGGGCGACCTGTACGCGCGGCTCGACCACCTCGCCGCCACCCTGGCCGATGGGCTCGTGCGCGCTGCGGCGAGCGCAGGGGTGCCGGTGCAGGTGCCGCGAGCCGGCTCGCTGCTGACGGTGTTCTTCACCGAGGCGCCCGTGCGCGACTACGATGACGCGCGCCGCGCCGATACCGCGCGCTTCGCCCGCTTCTTCCACGGGATGCTGGAGCGCGGCGTGTATATCCCGCCGAGCCAGTTCGAGGTGTGGTTCGTCAGCGCCGCCCACACCGAGTACGACATCGCGGCAACAATCGAGG
>Ga0070737_10002011_pt1 | contig 25937 bp, 20 predicted proteins | sample Coa_R1_10_FD_66438 | JGI IMG/M metagenome (GOLD analysis project Ga0070737, IMG submission 66438) | Surface soil microbial communities from Centralia Pennsylvania, which are recovering from an underground coalmine fire - Coalmine... | ecosystem: Environmental > Terrestrial > Soil > Unclassified... | reverse complement strand
CTCGGGGTCCACGCCGACATCATCAAGATCGACACCGACGTGGTGCGCGGCATCGACACCGACGTCACGAAGCAGGCCATCGCCTTCGCCCTCAAGTCGCTCGCCGAGCGCTCCGGGGCGGTCAGCCTCGCCGAAGGCGTCGAGACCGAGGAGGAGGCCGAGATGCTCGAGAGCCTCGGCATCGAGGCCGCCCAGGGCTACCTGTTCGGGCGGCCGGCGCCCCTCGCCTAGCGCCACCCAAGTAGGGCCGGCACACCGGCCCGCCCCTCCCGGCCCGCCAAAGGGGAGCCCGGGGCGGGAACAACCGCCGGGCTGCCAGCCGGACCGGACCCTCGCAGCGCCATCGCGAACCCCTGTCCCCGATGGCCGCTCGCCCAGGCCGCTCGCCCTGCTCGCGGCCCCGGCCAAGCTCGGCGAGGCCGCTTCCACGACAGCTCGGCCCACCGCCCCAGGCGGCATCGCGCTGCTCTGCAGTCTCCACCCAGAAGCCGGTCGCCGCCGTGCCCGGAACGGGCCGGGGCGGGTCGGACGGATCCCCACCCGGCGACACCTCGGACGCCTCGCAGTGATCCGGCTCGTGGGAGCGCCCACGTAACGTTGGGCGGCCAGCCGAGAGGAGCGCCACATGCCGAGCGGGACGATCTTCGAGCTGTGGCGGTACCCGATCAAGTCGATGCGGGGCGAGCCCGTCGAACAGGCGGCCGTCACCGAGCGGGGCTTGGCCGGCGACCGCACCTACGCCGTGGTCGACGCCGAGTCCGGAAAGGTGGCAAGTGCCAAGCACCCCCGTCTGTGGGGCGGGCTGCTGCACTGCGCGGCTCGATACCTGTCGCCGCCCGGCGCCGACGCGCCTGCGCCCGTCGCGATCGAGCTGCCCGACGGCACCGAAGTGCGAAGCGACGACCCGGAGGTCGATCGGCGCCTGTCCGTACTCCTCGGTCGCCCGGTCCGGCTCACGGCAACAGCCCCTGAAGGCAACTCCTTCGTCGCGGTGTGGCCCGACGGTGTCATGCCCGACGAGCAGCTGGCCGCAGTGGCGATCGCGGGCGACGAGGCCGAGGGCACCCTCGCCGAGCACCCCAACGCGATCGCGGCGCCCGCCGGGACCTTCTTCGACGTCGCGGCGCTCCACCTCCTCGCCGTGCCCACCCTCACGCACCTACGAGCCTTGCAGCCGGCCAGCCGCGTCGAGGTGGCGCGCTACCGCCCGAACGTGCTGCTCGAGGGCGACCTCGAGCCCTTCGCCGAGAACGGCTGGGCCGGAGCGACGGTGCGCCTCGGCCCCGAGCTCGCAGCCCTCGTGATCGTCCCGACCATGCGCTGCATCATGACGACGCTCGCCCAGGCCGACCTGCCCCGGGACAACGAGATACTGAGGACGCTCGGCGGACACAACCGCATCGAGATCCCGGGTCTCGGCAGGTGGTCCTGCGCCGGCGCCTACGCCAGCGTCGCCAGCACGGGACGGGTCGCCGCCGGGGACGAGTGGGCGATCGAGTAGTGCTCCTTCCGGTCCCGGCTCGCCGCGGCCGCTGATCGGGTCGTGACGGCGGGCGCCGGTGCCACACGGACGAGGTGCGAGCGACCGCAGCGGCCGATCGGAGGGGAGACGGGCCCCTTCCTCCTCGACCGGGCCGCGCCAGCCGAGGCGGGCGACGGGCACCGGGGGAGTGAGGCGGGAGCAGGAAGGCGTCCGCCCCTCGTGCCCGCCTGCCGAGACCGGAGCCCCATCGCCACGACGGCGGAAGGTGGGCCGCGGCGGCCGACTCCCTCACGCCACGGCGAGCCGCATCTCCATCTCGGAGCGGCCCGAGCCGTCGGGGACCGGCTGGGTCTCGCCGGTCGCCTCGAAGCCGAGGCGCCCGTAGAACGCGGTCGCCTCCTCGTTCCCCACCACCACCCAGAGGCGAAGCTCTCTCGCCCCCTCTCCCCGGACGTGCTCTGCCACGCGTGCGACGAGGGCGGCTCCGACGCCGTGGCGCCGGTGCCGAGGGGCGACCCACATCGAGACGAGCTCGCGCGCCGGGCCCGCCGGGTTGCGGGCCGCCGCCAGCCCGGCCGGCTCGGAGCCGGCCACGGCGAGGAACTGCGCGCTCGTGACGGTCCGCGACCGCCACGTCGCCTCGTCGAAGGCGAGCTCGCGCTCGAGGCTCGAGCCGAACGCCTCCGGCGCGTCCGCGAGCGCTCGCAGCCGCACGGCTCGCAGCGTCTCCCACTCCTCGGGGCCGAGCTGACGGATCTCGACGGCGGCCATGGAGGTTGGCCCGCCGTCAGCGGCGCACGAGCCGGCCCGGGCGGGCGCCCGTGGGTTGGCCGGACTCGAAGGTGACCTCGCCCCCGACGACCGTGTAGTCGTAGCCGTCGGCGCGCTGGACGAGGCGCCGCCCGCCGGCCGGCAGGTCCCAGGCCATCTCCGGCGCATGAAGGGTGAGGCCGTCGAGGTCGATCACGTTGAGGTCGGCCCGCTTGCCGGGCTCGATCCTCCCGCGGTCGGTGAACCCGAACGCCTCGGCGGTGCGGCTCGTCTGCAGGGCGACCGCCTCCTCGAGGCCGAGACGCTCCCCGCGCGTGCGGCCCTTCACCCAATGCGTGAGGAGGTAGGTCGGCATGCTGGCGTCGCAGATGAGGCCGCAGTGGGCGCCTCCGTCACTCAAGCCGAGCACGGAGCGGGGGTGGCGCATCATCTCCAAGATCGCGTCCAGGTTGCCGTCGACGTAGCTCGCGAGGGGGGCGAACAGCAGCGCCTCGCCCTCGGAGTCGAGCATCCAGTCGAGCGCCACCTCGGCTGGGAGGCGGCCGGTGCGGGCGGCGACCGCCGCCACGCTCGTCGCCGGGTCCGGCTCGTACTCCGGCGGGTCGTCAAGCCGGAACATCTGGTCGAAGCGGGACATGAGCATCACCGCGATCGGGCTCGCGACGTCCGGCTCCTCGGCGAGGAGGCGGGCCCGTACCTCGGCGTCGCGAAGGCGGGCCACCCGCTCGGCCAGTGGGAGGCGAGCGAGCGCCCGGTAGGTCGGGTGGGCGATGAACGGGTGGAGCGAGGACTGGAGGCCGAAGAGCATGCCGGTCGGGCGGCAGGAGACCTGGGGGCGGACGTCGACGCCGGCGCGGGCGAGCTGTTCGGCGTCCGCGAGGGCGTCGCGGTAGCCGGTCCGGTTCCAGGGGACCTGGGCGAGGCCGTAGGTGACGCGGGTGGCGCCACGTCGGGCGAGCTCGACCATCCAGGCCCGCTCCTCGGGGAGCTCGGGCTGATCGGTCACGACCTCGAAGACCCGGGCCGGCCCTTCGGCGAGGAGGCCGCCGAGGCGGAGCAGCTCCTCTGCGGGCGCTCTCGTGCCGGGCACGAGCCCGTGCACCGACCGGTGGAGCACCGTGCGGGAGGTCGAGAGACCGATCGCGCCGGCGCGAAGGCCCTCCCGCACGACCTCGGCCATCTCCGCGATCTCCTCGTCGGTGGCGTCCTCGTGCGCCCGCTCGCCGAGGACATAGGCCCGGACTGCGGCGTGCGGCACCTGGGCGGCAACGTCCACCACCCGCGGCATGTCGTCGAGGGCGTCGAGGTACTCCCCGAAGGTCTCCCAGCGCCACTCGATCCCCTCGTGGAGCGCCGTGCCGGGGATGTCCTCGACGCCCTCCATGAGCTCGATGAGGAAGTCCGTGGCCTCGGGCCGCACGGGAGCGAAGCCGACCCCGCAGTTGCCCATCACCACCGTGGTCACGCCGTGCCAGCTCGAGGGGGAGAGCTCAGGGTCCCAGGTGGCCTGGCCGTCGTAGTGGGTGTGGATGTCGACCCAGCCCGGGGCGACGAGCCGCCCGTCGGCGTCGATCTCCCGCCGGGCAGCGCCGACCCCGTCGCCACCCGGCGCAGCGATGGCGCTCACCACCGGCCCGTCGACGGCGATGTCCGCCGGGCGGGCGGGAGCACCACTCCCGTCGACCAAGTTGGCATTGCGGATGACGAGATCATGCATCCTCGGTGCTCCTTCGCTCGGTGCTGCGAGTCTTCCACGCTCGGCCTCTCGACGCGGGCCACACGCCCTACGATGCGGCGATGGCCGACTGGTTCGATGCGGCGCGCCTTGGCATCTTCGTCCACTGGGGGCCCTACAGCGCCGCTCGCCTCGAGCCGTCGTGGCCGATGGTGGGCGGCGTCGGGGCGCTCCCGGGCGCCGCCGACCTCACGGTCGCCGACTACGACCGGCTGACGGCAGGATGGGTGCCACCACCCGGTGCGCCCCGCCGCTGGGCCGAGCTCGCCGAGGCCTGCGGGGCGAGCTACGCCGTCCTCACGACCAAGCACCACGACGGCTTCACCCTCTTCCCGTCCGCCCACAGCGCCCACGGGATCCACGCAACGGCGCCGGGGCGCGACCTCGTCGGCGAGTACGTCGAGGCGATGCGGGAGCGATCGATCCGCGTCGGCTTCTACTTCTCCCTCCCGGACTGGCACCACCCGAGCTACCCGGCCTTCACCGACGCCATGAGGCCCTACTCCGCCCTTTCCTATCCGCGGCCGGCGCCGGAGGCGTGGGCGCGCTTTCTCGAGGACCAGCGGGGCCAGCTCGACGAGCTCCTCACCCGCTACGGCAGGATCGACCTCCTCTGGTGGGACGGGGGCTGGGAGCGGACGGCCGGCGAGTGGGACTCCGCGGGGCTCGAGTCGTTCGTTCGAGAGCGCCAGCCCGGCATCGTCATGAACGACCGCTGCCCCGGCATCGGCGGCTACGGCTCGATGCTGCATGAGGGCGTCATCCCCCTCGACCCCCCGGCCGGGCCGTGGGAGGCCTGCATGACGATGGACGAGTCCTGGGGCCCACTCGAGGACGGAGGGCGCCGCAAGAGCGCGGCGGAGCTCGTGTGGCTCGTCGCAGAGGCGGCAGCCGCGGAGGGCCGGCTGCTGCTCAACGTGGCGCCCCTCGGCGACGGCGCGCTGCCCGCCTGGCAAGAAGAGCGCCTCATTGAGCTCGCGGCATGGATGGCCGGCCACGGGGAGGCCGTGCACGGCACCACGGGAGCCGGCCTTCGAGCGGGACAGCACTACGGACCTGCCACGCGACGGGGCGACCGGTACTACCTCGTCTGCACGCTGGCGCCCCGGCACACTCTCGTGCTGCGGGAGGTGCGGGGACGGAGGATCACCTCTGCCCGCGTGCTCGGCGCGAAGGGCCGCCCGGTCGCCCTCGACCTCCGCATCTCTGCCGTCGAGCGGCTGCTCTACGGCGCAGACCCCCTCTGCGACGTGCTCGTCGAGGTCCCTCCCGACGCTCTCGACCCGCTCGCGACCGTCATCGAGCTCACCGTGAGCGGCGATCTCCTCTGAGGGTCGTTACGGTGGCGGGATGGACCCGCGACGACTCCTCGAGAGCCGCTCTGCCCGCGCACTCGACGAGGACGACGCCGGCCGCCTCCTCGTCGCGAGCGACCTCACCGGGACGTACCAGCTCTACGAGCTCGACGGCGAGCTCCGCCAGCTCACCGACTTCGCCGAGCCGGTGTCCGGCCGCTACGTGCCGGGACGGCGCCAGGCCGTCGTGCAGATCGACCATGGCGGCGACGAGCGCCACCAGCTCTACCTGCTCGAGCTCGACGACCCGCCGCTTGGCGATCGGAGCCGCCTGCGCGCGCTCGTGGACTCTCCCGACCACGTCCACCGGATCCTCGGGGTGAGCCCCGACGGGCGCGAGCTGGCGTATGCCTCCAACGAGCGCAATAAGGTGGATTTCGACGTCTGCCTGCTCGACCTCGAGACCGCCACCTCGCGCACGCTCTACGACGGGGGCGGCTGGGCCGAGGAGTCGAGCGGCTACTCCCCGAACGGGCGGTATCTCGCCTTCGGCCTCCCCGGCCTCCGGCCACTCGACCGTGACCTCGTCCTCGCCGACCTCGAGACGGGCCAGCTGCTGCGCCCCCTGGCGCACCCCGACGAGGCCGCCAGGGTCGGCGACCCCTGCTTCGTCGGCGAGCACGAGCTCGTCGTGAGCTCGGACATCGGGCGGGACACCGCGGCGCTCGTCTGGCTCGACCTCGCCTCGGGCCGGAGCGAGACGCTCGTCGAGGACGACTGGGACCTCGACGTGGTTGCGAGCCCCGACGGGAGCGTGCTCCTCGTCATCGCGAACGCCGGCGGTGGCTCGCGGGCCGAGCTGTTCGAGATCGTGCGCGAGGCGCCGGGCGAGCCTCCCGAGCTGAAGGAGGTTGCCGCCCTGCCCCTTCCCGGCCGTGGCGTGATCGCGGGCTCCCTCCTCACGCCGCCGCCGATCCTCGCCGACGGCGGCTCGCACGTCACCTACACCTACACCTCTCCCGTCGTCCCCGGCGACATCTGGCGCGTCGACCGGGCACTCAACACCTCGCGGCGCCTCACCTCGAGCCCCGGCCCGGACCCTGAGCTCGACGGTCTCGTGGAGCCGGCCGCCGAGGCGGTGACCAGCTTCGACGGTGAGCAGATCCCGCTGTTCACCTACCGGCCCCCGGGAGAGACCGGTGGCGAGGCGGCACCGCTCCCCGTCGTCCTCGTGGTCCACGGCGGGCCGGAGAGCCAGTCCATGCTCACCTTCAACCCCGTGGTGCAGGCGCTCGTCCACCGGGGCTTCGGCGTCGTCGTGCCGAACGTCCGAGGGTCGACCGGCTACGGCAAGCGCTATGCCTCCCTCGACGACACGACCAAGCGGCTCGACTCGGTGCGCGACCTTGCCGCCATCCACGGCTGGCTCGCCTCGGCCGGTTTCGACCCCGACCGGGCCGCGCTGTACGGCGGCTCCTACGGCGGCTACATGGTGCTCGCCGGCGTCGCCTTCCAGCCGGAGCTGTGGGCGGCGGGCGTCGACATCGTCGGGATCTCGGACCTCGTGACCTTCCTCGAGAACACCTCGGCCTACCGGCGCGCCTTCCGGGAGCGGGAGTACGGCTCGCTCGAGCACGACCGCGAGTTCCTCGCGGCGGCATCGCCGCTCCGGCGCGCCGACGACATCCGGGCGCCCCTGTTCGTCATCCACGGCGAGAACGACCCCCGGGTCCCGGTCTCAGAGGCGCGCCAGCTCGTCGCCTCCCTCGAGCGCCGCGGTGTCCCGCACGAGCTCATGGTCTTCGCGGACGAGGGCCACGGACTCGCCAGGCTCGCGAACCGGCTCATCGCCTATCCGGCCGCGATCGAGTTCCTCGCCGCCCACCTCGGCCTCGGCGCCGCCCGCTCGCCCGCCTGAGCCGGCCGGCTCAGCTCCGGCCGGGCCGGGGCGGCAGCGGAGGGGCGGCCCGGCTCGGCCTCGTCGCCGGGTCAGGAGGCGTGGCCGCCGGCTGCTCGGCGAGGAGGGCGAGCGCCGTCTCGATGCCCCGCTCGAGCTGCGGGTCCCGGCCCGCGCCCCAGGCCTCGGGTGGGAAGGTGACCTCGACGTCCGGATCCACCCCGTGGTTCTCGACGTCCCAGCCAAGGCCGTAGAACCAGAAGGCGTAGCGGGGCTGGGTCACCGTCGTTCCGTCGACGAGCTGGTAGCGGCCGTCGATGCCGATGACCCCTCCCCAGGTCCGGGTCCCGAGCACGGGCCCGAGGCGCCGCTGGCGGAAGCCCGCCGTCACGATGTCGCCGTCCGATCCCGCCTGCTCGTTCGTGACAAGGACCCTCGGCCCGCGGGGTGCATGCTGGGGGTAGGTGTCGGTGCCGACGTGCCGGGCAACGGTCCAGGCGTGCACCGTCCGCTCGAGCTTCTCGAGCACGAGCTCGGAGACGTGGCCGCCGCCGTTGTCCCGGACGTCGACCAGGAGCGCCTCCCGGGCGACCTCGACCCGGAGGTCGCGGTGAAGCTCGGCCCAGCCGTTCCCCATCATGTCGGGGATGTGGACGTAACCCACGCGGCCATTGGTGGCCTCGTGCACGGCGGCCCGCCGGCCCCGCACCCAGTCCTGGTAGCGGAGCACCCGGTCGTCACCGAGCGGCTCGACGACGACGTCGCGCACCTCACCGGAGCTGGCGTCGCGGACCGTGAGCTGGACCGCCTTGCCGGCCGCGCCGACGAGGGCGGCCGCCGGGCCGGCGTTGGGATCCACGGGGCGCCCGTCGACGGCGAGGATGGCGTCACCGGGCGCCACGGCGACCCCGGGAGCCTGCAGCGGCGAGCGGGCACCGAAGACCGACGACTCGCCGGGCAGGATCCGGTCCACGCTCCAGATCCCGTCGGCGTCTCGCACGAGCTCGGCTCCGAGGAGGCCGAGGCGGCGCTCGGCTTCGACCGGCCGCTCGGGCGGCATCTCGTAGGCGTGGGAGGAGCCGAGCTCGCCCTGCACCTCCCAGAGGAGCTCGGAGAGGTCGTCCCGGGTGGCGATGCGGTCCAGCCAGGGCCGGTACCGGGCGGCCACCTCCTCCCATGCCACGCCGGCCATGTCGGCGATCCAGTAGTGGTCCCGCATGAGCCGCACGGCCTCGTCGAACATCTGGGCCCACTCGACCGGCGGGTCGACCTCGATCCTCACCCGGCCGAGGTCGACCTCGACGAGCTCGGCCGGGTCGGCCTCGCCGCCGGCCGCCACCTTGTGGTCCGCGGGCAGGACTCGAAGAGCCCCCCGGTCGCGCACGACGATGGTCTTCCCGTCGCCGCTGATCTCGTAGGAGTCGAGGGCGTCGACGAGCACCAGGTCCTTCGCCTTCGTGAGGTCGTAGCGGACGAGACGGGGGCGGGACGGCTCTGCGGCGGGGGCAGCCCGCTCCTCCCCGAGGACGCCGGCGAGCGGCTCGGAGAGCCAGCAGAAACCACCCTCGGCCGCCCGAAGCCGGGAGCAGCGCCCGGCGGCGACGGGGAAGGGCACGACCCGCTCGGAGAGCCCCTCGAGGTCGATCTCGACCGGGACCGGAGCACCCTGCTCGCTCTCGGCCTTCCCGGCCGCCGCCTCGCCGCTGCCGAGCTCCGCCTTCCCGCGGGGCCGCCCGGCCAGCTCGGCGTCGAAGGGCGACGGCGTCGTCCTTGCAAGGGGGAGGAGGTAGGGCCGGGCGCCGGCCGCGAACGACATGTCGAAGACATGGACGTCGTAGACGGGGTCGAAGGTGCGCATGGAGAGAAACGCGAGGTACTTGCCGTCGGTGCTGAACACCGGATCCTCGTCGTGGAAGCGCAGCGGCGTGACGTCGGTCACGGTGCCCTCGGCGAGCTCCGCCAGCTTGATCTGGCGCAGCGGCTCAGGGCCGGGATGGGACCAGGCGAGGTAGCGCGAGTCCGGGGAGAAGCGAAGGCCTCTCGCGTCCCCCCGCTCGGAGGTGGCGAGCTCCCGCACGGAGCCGTCGGCGATCTCGACGACAAGGACGCGGCCGTCGTGGGTCGCGGCCGCGACGAGCCGGCCGTCGGGCGAGACGGCGAGGTCGAGCACCCGGCCGAGCTGCCCACTCGCGAGGCGGCGGGGTGCCGATGCGCCGGCTCCGGGAGCGCCGAGCGCGAGGACCTCGATGGCGTCGTCACCCTCGGCGTCGGTCACGGCGACGGCGACGGCCGACTCGTCTCGCCCGCCGACGCGAGGAAGCCGGGCGCGGGCGCCGGCGCCGCCGGTGAGGAGGCGCGCCGGACCCTTCAGGTGCGTGAGCCAGTGGATCTCGCCGCGCGCCTCGACGGCGCTCGCCCGGCCGGTCCAGTCAGGTGAGTGCTCCCCGAGCACGTCGGCCGCCTTCAGCACCCGGCGCACGCGGCCGGTGCGGGGCGAGCCGAGGGTGATCTCGATCCGCTGCGGCTCGGAGTCGGCAGTGAGCTCGGCGAGACGGTAGAGCTCGCCCGCGCACTGGTAGACCACCGTGGTGCCGTCCGAGGAGAGGCTGCGGGCGTAGAACTCGCCGTGGTCCGAGTGGCGCCGGAGGTCCGAGCCGTCGGGGAGGACGGAGTAGACGTTGCCGACCCCCTCGTGGTCAGCGACGAACACGAGACGGTCGCCGACGAAGACCGGGTCCTCGAGCTGCCCGTTCAGCTCACGGAGGAACGGCTCGAAGCTGCCAGAGCCGGCGGCGTCGATCCAGAGCGCGGCCGCCGTCCCCCCGCGGTAGCGCTTCCACGCCGCGCCGCGCGACCTGCTCTGGTTGACCCCCAGCACGAGGGAGCCGTGAGGCCCCGGCGCGACCGAGGTGACCGGGCCGTAGGGGAGGCGCTCGCCCGGGGAGCCGTCGACGGGCAGGGCGTACGCCCAGGTCCGGCTCCGGAAGGGCTCGCCGGCCGCCGAGATGGCGAGCACGCGCCCGTCGTCGGTCCAGCCGATGGTGCGCGTGAAGCGGTCCCCGAGGAAGGTGAGCCGGCGCAGGTCCGTGCCGTCGGTCGCGACGACGAGCACCTCGGGCAGGCCGTCGCGCTGGCTCGTGTAGGCCACGAGCGACCCGTCGGGGGAGAGCCGCGTGAACGACGCCGGGGCGTGGTCGGCAGTGAGCCGCCGCGCCGTCCCACCGGCGGCGGGGGCGAGGAAGACGTCGTCATCGGCGACGAAGGCGAGGAGGTCGCCACGGACCGACGGGAACCGGAGATAGGAGAGCTCGTTGGGCACGTGACGACGGTAACCGAGGCGCGGCGCCGCCGGGGCGGCCGGCGCTCAGATGCGGTGGCCGCGAAGGGCCGCGACGAACGCCCTCGCCACGAGGTCCTCGCCATAGGAGGTGAGCCCGTAGGAGCCTTGCTCGCCGGCGACCTTCCCTTCGAAGACCGCCGCCTGGCCACGGGCTCGAGCGGCCGCGGCAAGGAGCGAGACCACGTCGACGACGAGCGCACCGTCGGCCGAAGCCGCCGAGGCCACCGCGCGGTCGTAGGCGGCAGTGCGGGCTCGAAACTGCTCGAGCCCCGGTGGTGGCGGCGGCAGGTCGGCAACCAGCACCGTGCGGGCGCCGGCCGCCCGCACGGCCCCGAGGAGGCTGCGCAGAGCCCGGCCGAAGCCACGCGCCGGCACCCCGTCCTCGAGGGCCTGCAAGCCCGCCTCGATCGTGACGACGCCGGGCTTCACGGCGCGCACCAACTCTCGAAGGGCAGCAAGCGAGGTGCCGACGCCCATGGTGCAGCTGCCGTTCGGCCCCCCGAACGGTCCGCCCGAGCAGGATGGGATGAGCCCGGAGGTCTCGTAGGCCGTCGCGTAGCGGGGGAGCAGCCCCGCGGCGAGATGGCGCCAGAGGAAAAAGGGCGGCACGGTGGCGTCGTCGGTCACGTCGAGGTACACGACCGGCGAGGGGTGCTGCACGGGCGGCCCGGCGAAGGCGCCCGGCGACGGGCTGCAGGCGGCAAGGATCGCTGCGGTGGCGAGGCAGGCAGCTGCCACCAAGCGGCGGCCCATCAGACGTCCACCGCCGATCGGGCCGGGAGCCGGGCCGCTCGCAGCGCGGGCAGGGCACCGGCCAGGAGCGCCACGAGGGCGGAGCCGGCCACGCACGAGACGGGCAGCGCCCACGGCACGGAGAGGGCCACTCCGGCAAGGCCCTCGGAGTGCAGGTACGCGTTGGCGTTGGCGGAGATGCCGGCCGCCATCGCGATGCCGAGCGCCGTGCCGGCGAGGCCCCCGAGGATGCCGAGCGCTGCGGCCTCGAGGAGGAACAGCCGGAGGACGTCCCGGTCGCGAGCGCCGATCGCCTTCAGGACCCCGATCTCCCGCCGCCGCTCGCGGATCGCGGCGAGCAGGGCGTTCGCGATGCCGAGCGCTGCGATGGCGAGCGCCACGAGCCCGATGCCCGAGAGCACGAGCTCGACCACGTGGAGGTACCGGCCGACCGAGACGATGAGCCCGACGGGCGCCGCGGTGGAGTACCCGATGGCGGCGATCTGCGACCGGACAGCGGCCACCTCGCTCAGCTGGCGCGCGATGACGACCGCCGCCACGTACGGCGAGGGGGCGCCCGGTCCCGGGAAGAGGTCCTCCAGGGCGACCATCTGCCTGGTCAAAGCGGGCCAGGCGACGACGTCGCCGCTCCCGAGCTGCTCGTCGACGACACCGACCACCTCGACGGTGGAGATGCGGGCCACGAGCACGGGCCGGGTCGTGACCGTCTCGAGCTGGAGGCGGGTACCGACGACCTTCGCGGCACTCGAGGTCGAGAGCCCGACCTGCCTGAGGTAGGTGCCGCCGACGTCGACCTCGACCGTGGAGCCGGGGGAGGGGAGCCGTCCCGCGAGCAAGGTGACCGGGAGGGCGCTCACGCGAGCGAGGTTGGCGCTGAGGACGGTCGTCGAAAAGCCCACCGGACGGCTGCCGCTGCGGAGCTCGAGGAACGTCGGCACCGCGGTCACGGGGTAGACGCCGAGCACGTCGCGAAGGCGCCGGATGCGGTCGATCGCGGCGGCCGTGATCTCGTGCGGCGGGCCGGGCACCGGGCTGTCGAGGGTCTCCTGAGCGGGGTTGGGCAGGTTCGGCTCGACCGAGATGCCGGCGAGCGAGCCGCCGTGGGAGAGCTGGGAGAGCACGCGCACGCGAGCCGTGCCGGCGATGGTGAGCAGGGCGGAGAGCAGGGCGGCCGCAAGGGCGATCGCGAGCATCGTGAGCACGGCGCGTCCCGGGCGCCGCCGCAGCTCACGGGCGGCCATCCTCGCGGCGTCACCCCAGGTCATCCCGGCCGCCCCTCCACCGCTTCTGCCCTCGGGGCTCCGGTGAGGCGGCCGCTGCGCAGGTGCAGGACCCGGTCGGCGCGCTCGGCGAGGGCGCGGTGGTGCGTCACGACCACGAGCGTGCAGCGCTCCTCGTGGCACACCGTCTCGAGAAGATCCCCGACGAGCTGCGAGGAGTCGTCGTCGAGGTTCCCGGTCGGCTCGTCGGCGAGCAGGAGCCGGGGCTCGTTCGCGATCGCCCGCGCGATCGCGACCCGCTGGCGCTCGCCGCCGGAGAGCTCGGGCGGCCGGTGGCCGAGCCGGTGGGAGAGCCCGACCCGCCCGAGCAGCTCACGGGCTCTCGCCTCTCGCTCGCGGGCCGGGAGCACGCCCGCCAGCACGAGGGCGAGCTCCACGTTCTCGAGAGCGCTCAGCGCCTCGAGGAGCCCGAAGTGCTGGAAGACGAAGCCGACGGTCCGCGCCCGGAAGGCGGCGAGCCCGTCGCCCGAGAGCCGCGCCACGTCCTCGCCGCCGACAAGGACGGTCCCGCTCTCGGGACGCTCGAGACCCCCAATGATCGAGAGGAGCGTCGTCTTGCCCGAGCCGGACGGCCCGAGGAGCGCCAGGTGCTCGCCGTCGGCGACGTCGAGATCGATCCCCTCGAGGACGCCGATCCTCGTTTTCCCTTTCCGGTAGGAGTGATGGAGCTGCTCGATGTGGACCGCGACGATCCGGGGACCTTATCTCGGGCACCGAGCCGGCTCACGGCGAGAGCACGGTCGCGTCGGCCGCCGCCGCGCCGTCAGGAGGCCGGGCAGGCCCTCGGGTCGTAGGGCGGGAGGGCCGTCGTCGCGCTGCTCGTGGGCGTGAGCACCGGGTAGGGGTTGGAGCTCGAGGTGCTCGAGGGGGGCGACCCGGACCCGGGGTTGGCCGACCGGACGACGACGTGGGCGTTCGAGCCCGCCACAACCGTCACCTCGGCGCCGTCGACGGTCGGCCCCTCGGCCATGGAGACGATCCCCGAGAGCGACTGCATCACCCGCTCCGCCTGGAGCTGGTGGCCGGGGGAGTAGTACACGATCGTCTCGGAGATCGACCCGACGGGCGTCGTCGTCGAGGTCCCGGTCACCTTGTACCCGAGCGAGGCCAGCTCGCTCGCGAAGGTCTGCTGCTTGTTCGGGGTGTACGAGCCGTTCACCACCGACACGGTGATCGAGGAGGGGGCGAGGTTGGAGCCAGGCGGTTGCGCGAGACCTTCGAAGCGGTCGATCGCCTCCTGGTCGGCAGGGTACGAGGGGAGCACGACCGAGCCGAAGTCGATGCCGTTCCAGATGTAGTCCTGGGTGTCCTCAATGTTGGGCAGGGTGAGCTGGGGGACCGTGCTCGGGTTGATCCCGTGGAAGTCGAGCACGAGGTGGACCATGTCGCTGATCCCGAGGCTCGAGTCGACGGTGAGCTGCGGGGCGATGGCGCCGATGAGGGCGTTGTCACGCAGCGGGTTCGACAGCCCGCGCTGCTCCATCGTGGCGGCGAGGACGCGCAGGAACTCGTGCACCCGGACGATCCGGCCGAGGTCGCCGGAGCCGTCGTACTCCCAGGTGTTCCCCACCTTGTAGAACAGGTGCCGGGCTCGCACGACGGCGAGGGCCTCGAAGCCGTTCAGGTGGTGGCAGCCGGCGGTGTGGATGTGCAGTGAGGAGTAGTTGTCGTACTCGGGGTAGGGGAAGTACATGTTGATGCCGCCGAGGGCGTTCACCACGTTCTGGAAGCTGTCGAAGTTGAGCTCGACGAAGTGGTTGATCGGGATGCCGAAGTCCTGCTCGATCACGTTCACGAGCTGGCTTGGGCCCTGGGCGAGGGCGGCGTCGATCTTGTAGAACCTCTGCTGGTCCTGCCGCACGTTCTCGAGCACGAGGTCCCGGGGGATCGACAGGATCGAGACCGTGTGCGTGGCCGCGTCCTCCCTGAGCAGCAGCGTGACGTCGGCGTTCACCCCATTGATCCCCTCGGAGCACAGCCCGAACGCCTGGCTCTGCTGGGCAAGGGCGCAGCGGGAGGTCGAGCCGATGAGCAGGAAGGTCTGCACCCCGGCGCTCGGCCCCTTGGTCTGCACCGGAGCGAGGTGGTGAACCGTGAGCCGCCGGATCTGGTCGTTGCGGTAGGCGAGGTAGATCGCCTCCGCCCCGACGAGGCCGACGAGGAGCGCAACGACGGCGGAAATGCTCACGAGCACCCGACGCCGCCAGCTCCACTTGCGGCGCACCCCGCCGCGGCGCCGGAAACGGCGCCGTCTGGCCGTTCCAGCTTGCTCTGAGTCCGGTCCAAGATCGGGCGTGCCGTCAGGCATTCATGCTCTCCCAGCGGTGGAGTCAGGTCGCGGGGCGCCGTCGCGCCGCCCGCATTGTCCTACCCGAACCTGAAGACCTCATGAACGCGGCCTGAAGGCCCGCCACCCGGCCCGCCGTTGCGGTCAAGGGAGCCGCTACGACGTCGTCGCGGCCGCCGCCCGGGCGGGGGAGTGCCGGACGTCGCCGGGGCCGAGCGCCCGAGTCCAGGCGGCGAACTCGAGGAGGATCCCGTCGGGGTCGAAGAAGTAGACCGAGCGCACGAACGTGCCGGCGTGTGGCCGCTCGGAGACCCCGAGCTCGCTGTCGTCGTGGTTGAGGACGTCGCCGAGCGGCACCCCCTTTGCACGGAGACGCTCGACGTACTCGTCGAAGCGCTCCGGCGGGATGTCGAAGGCGAGGTGGTTCATCGATCCCACCGCGCTCTGCCAGCGGTCCCGGCCCGGGTAGGCGCCGGCGGAGGCAACGCCCGGCGCGGGCGGCGGCGCGTCGGGGAACCAGAAGAAGGCGATCGTGTCGCCGTTGCCGATGTCGAAGAAGAAGTGCTGGCCACCGCCGAAGGGGAGCTCGATCGTCTTCACGAGCGGCATGCCGAGCACCTTCGTGTAGAAGTCCACGGTGACCGCCATGTCCCGGCAGACGAGCGCCACGTGGTTGACGCCCCTGATCTCGAACTCGCCGTCCGACCTCGTTGGCTCCCGGCTCGTGCTCACCTCGTCCAGTATCCCACGAGGGACGGGCCGTCAGCGGGTGACGGCCTCGCCCGGCATCTCGCGCACCCGCTCGTCGACGCCGTCCCACTCGAGTCGAAGGGCGCGGGTCATCATCGCGTGCATGGCGTAGAGCGCCGTGATGTAGGTGAGCTCGAGGATCTGCTCGTCGGACAGGTGAGCGGCGAGCTCGGCGAAGACGCCGTCGCTCACCCTGCCCCGGGCGCCCACGAGCTCGTCGACGTAGGCGAGGACGGCCCGCTCTTGCGCGTCGAAGACCGTCGAGACCGCCCAGCTCGGGATCGCCTGGATCTTCTCCTCCGGCATCCCGATCAGCCGGCAGGACTTCACGTGCTGGCTGAACACGAACGCGCTCTCCATGAGCCAGCCGGCCCGCGTCTGGCCCAGCTCCCGCAGCTCGGGCGGGAGGAAACGGCTCGGGCTGCGGTAGAGCGCGAAGCCGCCCACGCAGTGCTGGAAGATCGTCGGCACGAGGGCGAAGGTCCGCCACCAGTCGCCCGGCGTGCCGTCGAGGGTCGGGGAGCCGTCGGTCGCGTCGGGGCCGAAGACGTACTGGAAGACCGAGCGCATGGTCTCGTCGGTCACCTCGTCGAAGCGAACGGTCCGCAGCCGTCCCATCGGCCCTCTCCTTCCTCTCGTGCCAGACCGGGGCGCCCGGCGCGGCGAAGTGCGAAGTCTCCCGCCTCAGACGATCGAGGTCGAGTGGCCCGCCCAGTAGCGCTCCCGCAGCAGCCGCTTGTAGAGCTTCCCGGTCGGCAGCCTCGGGAGCTCGTCCACGAAGTCGACCGTCCGGGGGCACTTGAAGTGGGCGAGATGCTCCCGGCAGAACGCGATGAGCTCCCGCTCGAGCTCCGGCCCGGGCTCGGCGCCCGGAGCCGGCTGGATCACGGCCTTCACCACCTCGCCGAGGTCCTCGTCGGGCACGCCGATGACGGCGGCGTCGAGGACCTTCGGGTGCGTGACGAGGAGGTTCTCCGCTTCTTGGGGGTAGATGTTCACCCCGCCCGAGATGATCATGTAGCTCTTGCGATCCGTGAGGTAGAGGTACCCCTCCTCGTCGACGTAGCCGACATCGCCGACGGTGGAGGCGTCGCCGTCCGCGTTCCTCGACTCGGCCGTCTTCGCGGGGTCGTTGAAGTACTCGAAGTTCGTGGCGCCCCTGAAGTAGACCGTGCCCGGCTGGCCCGTCGGGCACGGCTCGCCGTTCTCGTCGAGGATGAGCAGCTCCCCGACGACGGCCCGCCCCACCGTCCCCTCGTGGCGAAGCCAGTCCTGCGAATCGACGATGGTGAACCCGTTCGCCTCCGTCGCGGCGTAGTACTCGAGCAGGATCGGCCCCCACCACTCGATCATCTGGCGTTTCACCGGGATCGGGCAGGGTGCGGCGGCGTGGACGACGACCTCGAGCGACGAGGTGTCGGCCGCTGATCTCTCGTCCTCGGGCAGCTTGAGCAGCCGCGAGAACATGGTGGGGACCATCTGCGTGTGGGTCACGCGGTGGCGCTCGACGAGGGCGAGGAACTCTCTCGGGTCGAAGTGCTCCATGACGACCACGGCCGCGCCGAGGCGGAGCGCGAGCGCCACGCTCGCCTGCGGCGCCGAGTGGTAGAGCGGTGCCGGGTTGAGGTAGGTCATGCCGTCCCGGAGCCGCCAGAGCAGCTTCAGCCCCTCGAGCACCGGGAGGTTGTCGCTCGGGGTGCCCTCGGGCAAGGGCCGGAAGATCCCCTTCGGCCGGCCCGTCGTGCCGGAGGAGTAGAGCATGGCGACGCCGAGCTGCTCGTCGGGGATCGGCTCAGAGGGATAGGCGCCGACGGCGGTGTCCCAGTCCTCGTAGGGTGCCGCGGCCCCAGCCGCGTCGCCGTCCAGTATCAGCCAGCGCTCCACGTTCGGGCAGAGCGACGGCAGCTGTGCCGCCACCTCTGCCTTGGCGGCCGTCGTCATCACGACGCGCGCCTGCGAGTCGTTCACGATGTAGGCCGCCTCCTCAGCCGAGAGGTAGGAGTTCACGCAGGTGAAGTAGAGGCCGCTTCGCTCCGCGCCGCCTTCGGAGAGGAGCATGCGGTGGTCGTTGTTCATGAAGATGGCCATGTGGTCGCCGCGGCGCAGACCGGTGTCCCGCAACAGCTGGGCGACCTGGTTGGCTCGCGCCTCGTACTCGGCATAGGTCAGCCTGAGGCCAGTGCGGGCCATCACGATGGCCGGCTTGTCGGGCCTGTCCTTTGCGTGCCTCGCGGCGTACATGCAGGCGAACGGTACTCGCCCGGCCACCACCGGGCTCGGCGATCGCCGGGGCGCGTGCGAGGTCCGGGATCAGGGCGCCTCGCCCGAGAGCGCCGGCCAGGTCGGGCTCGACATCGCCGGCCGTCGACGATCCCGCTCGCGAGGACGAGCGCGGGGGAGGGCCAGGAGCTTCCCCCGGCTGGTCTGAGACCTCGGATGGAAGCGGTCGGACCGTCGTGCCCAAGGCGTACCGCATGCCGGCGCCGACGAGCTGGTCGGGGATCGGCTCGGAGGGATCGGCGTCCCGTCCTCGGTCGGGTGCCTCCGCTCCAGCAGCGTCGCCGTCCGGCATCAGCCAGCGCTCGACGTCCGGGCAGAGCGACGGCGGCCATGCCGGCACCGGCCCTTGCGGCAGTCGCACCTCGCCGGCTTCACGGGCCCTCAGCGTTAGATGGTGACCGCTCCGTCGTCCGTCAATGTCCAGTCAGGATTGTGGGCGACCTCCCACACGTAGCCATCGGGATCGGCGAAGGCGCCTGAGGTGCCACCCCAGTCGGCACGAGCCGCAGAACGCACGATCGTGCCACCTGCCCGCTCAGCCTCGGCCAGGACGACGGCCACGGCACCGGGGGACCGGACGTTATGCGCAAGCTCGATGCCCGGGGCGCCGTGGCCGCCGAGCCCGGTCCAGAGAGCGAAGACCATCCCCCCGACCTGGAAGAAGCACACCTCCTCATCCGGCTGGTGGGCGCCGCCCCAGCCGAGCGCCTCATAAAAGGAGCGAGCTCGGGCGAGGTCGGTGACCCCGAGAGTCACCAGGCTGATCCGCTGCTCCACGTGGAGAGCCTTGCACACCGCTCCCGCTCGCCGATCCCCGTTGTGAGACCGTCGTGCTCCAGTGGACGACGAGGGCGCGGCGCTCACGCTGGCGACAGTCGCCGGATCCTCGAGCTTGGGCGGGCGGCCATGCCGGCGAGCAAGGCGGTCAAGGCACAGCTCGGGTTCCAGTGAGTCGCTACCAGGCCCTCATCGCTCGACGAGCCACCAAGTCGCAGGCCGGGCTCCGACGCCGGAGTCCGATCAGCCATCGACCTGCTGGCCGATGAGCCCCGACCTCCTGGCTGTGCCGCAATGGCCGGCGACCCCCCAGGCCTAGCGCACCCGCGTCGGGGCGCACCGCATCGTCCACGAAGTCATCGACGACCGGCTTGTCGTTCAGGTTGTGCGTACCGGATGCCGAAGGGACGTCGGCCGGCGCTGAGCGTTGGTCCGGGCCACCGGCAGCCCTCTCCGGGCGGAGGGGCGGGCAGTCCGGGGCGACTCTTGGTGCGGAGGCAACCTCCAGCCAGGCACCGGCGCGTCTTGGCAGCGCCTCGAGGGCACAGTGCGCCGGAGCCCTCTCTCATGACATAAGTCGTTATACATTTGAGGCATGCAACGCACCACGATCATGGCGGACGAGCCGACGCTCGCAGCACTGAGGGAGCTGGCTCGGGAGCGACAGGTTTCGTTCGCTGCCGTCGTCCGCGAGGCGCTCGAGGAGAAGGCTCGAAGCTTTCGGCCGCGACCGACGAGTCTTGGAGCCGGCGCCTCGAGCCGCGCGAGCACGGGGCGGACGGCGGCGGCGCGGCGCCAGCCGCCACGCTCGTGGCGCTGATCTTCGACACCGGGCCGATCTATGCGTCCTTGGACCGGAACGACACTGACTACCGGCGATGCAGGACGCTCATCGAGGAGTGCGAGGAGCTCCGCGTCATCCCCCTTCCGGTGCTTCCGGAGCTCGACTATCTCATCTCGGAGCGCCTTGGTCCGGGCCCGATGCTGGCCCTCCTCCGGGACATCGAGCAGGGTGCCTACAAGGTCGAGGGTCTCGAGCACGCGGACTACGTCCGGGTGCGCGAGGTCATGGATCGCTACAGCGATGCCGACGTCGGTTTTGTCGACGCGAGCGTCCTCGCGATCGCCGAGCGGCTGCGAGAACCGAAGCTCGCCACCATGGACCGCCGGCACTTCGCGCTGATGCGGCCGGGCCACGTCGACGCACTGGAGCTGTTGCCGAGCTAGGGCGCAGGGGACGGCAGAAGAAGGTGCGGAACGCGCCGCCGCTCATAATATTACATAACGGACATTATCGGCATTCCCCGGGCTCCTTCCGGCGCAGCCTCACGGCTTGGCAGCGGCCTTGGAGGATGCGCGCCACCGCCCCTCCGACACGTTGCAGAATGATGACGTGGTGAGCACGTCCTCGGCTGGCTCCGCCGTCGCGCCCCGTGGCGAGGCGCTCCTCGGCGCTGAACCTGCGCCCGCCTCGACGACGTTCGCGGATCGCGTGGTCACGACGCGGCAGATCGTCTGGTGGTCGCTCGGCCTTTTCGCCCTGGGACGGGTCCTCCTGCTGCTCACGGCGAGCGCGATCTCGGCCTCTGACCACCTTGGAGTCACGCTCATCCTGCGCTCGTGGGACGGCCGGTACTACATGTACCTCACCCACTGGGGCTACCCGACGACGACCCGGCTCCTCCCGGCGAAGCCCGATGCCTTCTTCCCGCTCTACCCGATCCTCTCCCACCTCACCCACGAGGTCACCCGGCTCCCGTGGCTCGACTCCGCCATCGCGGTGAGCTGGGTGGGCGGCGGCGCGCTCGTCGTCGTGGGAGCGCTGCTCGCCCGCTCGGTGTGGGGACCGGAGCGAGCCCTCCAGGCAGCGATGCTCCTCGCCGTCTTCCCCGGTTCGGTCGTCTCCGGGCTGCCGTACGCGGACCCGCTCGGTCTCGCCCTCGCTGCGGGCTGCCTGCTCCTGTGCGGCCGCCACCGGTACGGCTGGGCGGCCCTCGCGGCCTTTGGCGCGACGCTCACCTTCTCCCTCGCCCTCGCGCCCCTTTGCGCCGTGAGCGCATGGCTGTTCTTCTTCGAGCGCCGGCGCAAGGCGCTCGTGGTCGGGGCGGCGGCGGGGCTCGGGGCGCTCAGCTTCTGGGGCTATCTCTGGTGGCACGTCGGCACCCCGCTCATCTGGTTCCGCCTCGAGAGGGTGAAGTGGCACTCCGGCTTCGGCGTCTCGCTCACGCACGGCACCATCTGGGCGCTGCGCTCGAACGTCTACGCCGGCACCATCACGGCCGCCTGTCTCCTCGTCGCAGTGGCTGGGCTCGTGTGGCTCTGGCAGTCCCCCGCTCCGCGGACCTGGGTGGTCTTCGCGGGCACGGTCTTCGCGATCAGCATGCTCGACAAGGGCACCTGGCTCACGCCCCGCCTCCTGTACGCGATGTTCCCCGCCATGCTCGCGGTCGGCGCCCGCATCCGGGCCGAGTGGCGCTACCCGATGGTCGTCATCTCCCTGCTCTGCCTGTGCCTGTGCCTCGCCATCTACGCCCCGCAGAACTGGATCTTCTTCAACCCGTGAGCTTCGCAGGCTGCCGGCGCCTCGTCACTCCTCTGCCGGCCAGGGCTCCCCTGCCACCACAGCACCGAGCCAGGCACTGAGCTCCTCGAGCGGCTCCCGGCGCAGGAAGAACAGCCGCACCCGGGCGTCGGCCACCGAGCGCTCGTCGTCGACGAGGCCCGCCGCGAGGAGGATCCGCAGGTGGCGGCTCATCGCTGCCGGGCTCACGCCGGTGGCGGCGGCCAGCTCCCCTGCCCGGCGAGCCCCCGTTGCGAGGGCAGCGACGGCGCGGCGGCGCACCGGATCGGCGAGCGCCGGCAACAATTCGTCAAGCCGGTGATGTTCACTCATACACATTATCATTGCATATTCGTGCAATCATTCTGCTCATCGTCGATCATTGGGCTGCGCAGTGACGATCGGGCGGAAGCGCCGGACTGCTCCTTCTCGGCTACCCTCGCCGTTGCAAGAACGCGCCGCCCGGCTGCGTCGTGGCGTGTCGTGAGATCTCCTTTGCTGCCCCGACGAAGCTCCGTGCCCCCCCTCCGCCGCCCCCGCCGCCCTCGAGAGCTCGCGCCCTCGACCCTGCTCCTCGTCGCGCTGACGCTCGCCGCCTGCGCCGCCCACCCGAGCGCTGCGGCGAGCACGAGCCACCATCACGGGCTGCGCCACTCCTCCACGACGAGCACGACGACGAGCACGAGCACGAGCACGACGACGACGTCGACCACCGTTGCGGTCACTCCCGTGAACGGCAAGGTGACCGTGCTCGAGGTCGGCGACTCGCTCGGGATCGACCTCGGCTGGGGCATGCAGTGGGCCCTCGGGGCCGACCCCCACGTCAATCTCGTCCAGGACGCGAGGGGTGACACCGGCCTTGCCAACACCGGTTACTACAACTGGCCCGCCGAGCTCAGCACGGAGCTGCAGGCGAACCACCCCCAGATCGTCGTCGTCTTCCTCGGGGCGAACGACGTCCAGGGCTTCTACGTGGGCTCGCAGGTGGTCACCTTCGGCACCCCGGCCTGGCGTCAGGCCTACGCGGCACGGGTGGCCACGATGATGAGCGAGGCCACGGCGGCGGGGGCGAAGGTGCTGTGGGTCGGGATGCCCATCATGCAGGACCCGACCTTCTCGAGCGCGATGCGGGAGGTGGACGCCATCTACCGGGCCGAGGCCGCCGTGCACCCCGGCGTGACCTACATGTCCTCCTGGAGGCTCTTCTCCACCCCGACCGGGCAGTACAACGGCGGCACGACCGACGTCGCCGGCAGCGTCATGCCGCTTCGCGACCCCGACGGGATCCACCTCGCCGACGGCGGCGAGGACCTGCTCGGCCTCGCCGTCGTGAAGGAGATGAGAACCCTCTACCACCTGCCCTGAGGTCGCCGACCCGGATTGCTCTCCCGTCAGTACGGGTCGACGAGCGGCCGGCGGCGCTCGGTCCGGCCCTTCGTGCTCGGCGGAGCCGCCCCGAGCACGTTCATGATCCGCCGGCGGGTCTCCGCCGGGTCGATCACGTCGTCGATCTCGAAGTTCATCGCCATGGAGAGCGCCTTGCCCCGCTCGTACATTGACGCGACGAGTCGCTCGTAGAGCGCCTCGCGCTCGTCGCCGTCGGCGGCCTCGAGCTCGCGCCGGAAGGCGAGGCGGACGGCACCTTCGAGCCCCATGCCCCCGAACTCCCCCGTCGGCCAGGAGACCGTGAGGTCGCAGGCGTGGAAGCTCCCGCCCGCCATCGCCTGGGCCCCGAGCCCGTACCCCTTGCGGAGCACCACGGTCACGTAGGGCACGGTGATGCTCGCAGCGGTGACGAACATGCGCGCGAACCGGCGGACCTGGCCCGTCCGCTCGGCCTCGGGACCGACCATGAAGCCCGGCGTGTCGCAGAGCGAGACGATGGGAAGGCCGTAGGCGTCGCACAGCTGGACGTGCCGGGCGGCCTTGTCGGCGGCGTCGGCGTCGATCGCACCACCGAGGTGGGCAGGGTTGTTGGCGATCACCCCGATCGGTCGGCCCTCGATCCGGGCGAGGGCGGTCACGATCCCGACGCCGTGCTCGGGGCGGAGCTCGAGCACGCTCCCGGAGTCGAACAGGCCGGCCACGACGGCCCTCACGTCGTAGACGAGGGTGCGGCGCTCGGGCACGAGCGACCGCAGCCGATCCTGGTCCTCGCAGGTCCAGTCCGGCAACTCGGAGTCGAAGTAGGAGAGGTACCGCTTCGCGAGCGCTACGGCCTCGGCGTCGTCGCGGGCGACGAGGTCGACGACACCGTTCGCCGTCTGCACCTCGATCGGTCCGACCTGTTCCGGGGCGACGGTGCCAAGGCCGCCCCCCTCGATCATGGCGGGCCCTCCCATGCCGATCGAGGAGTCCGAGGTCGCGATGACGACGTCGCAGCAGCCGAGCAGGGCGGCATTCCCGGCGAAGCAGAACCCGGTGACGATGCCCACGGTCGGCACGAGCCCGGAGAGGCGGGCGAACAGCGCGAAGGCCATCGTGTCGAGACCCGCGATCACGGGGTAGTCGGTGTCGCCCGGCCTCCCGCCCCCTCCCTCGGCGAACAGCACGAGGGGCAGGCCGAGGCGGCGCACGATCTCGAAGAGCCGGTCCTTCTTCCGGTGGTTGCGCGCACCCTGGGTCCCTGCGAGGACAAGGTAGTCGTAGCCGGCGACGGCAACAGGGCGACCGTCCACCGTTGCGATGCCGGCGACGAGACCGTCGCCGGGGGTCCGCTCGATCAGCTCGGCGAGGTCCCGCCGGGTCCGCTGGGCCGCCACTACGAGGCCTCCCCACTCCTCGAAGCTGCCCGGGTCGCACAGGTCGGCGATGTTCTCCCGGATCGTCCGGTGCCCGGCCGCGTGCCGGGCCTCGACCCGCTCGGACCGAGCCGGGGCGTCGTCCGCGAGGAACCGCCGCCGCTCGAGCAGCTCGGCGAGATCAGCCCGTGGCCCTCCCTCGCGACCGCCCGGGTCCGACGACGGCGCCCCCCCGGGAGGCGGTGTGGCGGCACCGGGGCCGGTCCGCAACACGAGCACGGGCTCTCCGGCGGCCACCGAGGCTCCCTCGGCGACGAGGATCTCCTCGACCCTGCCCGCGGCCGGCGCCACGACCGGGTGCTCCATCTTCATGACCTCGAGGAGGAGGAGCTGGTCGCCTGCGGCTACGACCTGGCCCGGCGCGGCGAGCAGCTTCGTGACCGCCCCGGGGACCGGCGCGGCAACCTCTCGGATCTCCTCCCCGCTCACGAGCCGTCGGCGGCCCCGCCGGGGATGAGGAGGAGCTTCCCGGTCGCCCGGCGGTCGGCGATCTCTCTCAGGGCTGCGGCGGCCTGCTCGAGCGGGTAGGTGCCGCCGATCGGGGGATCGAGCCTCCCCTGTTCAACGAGGGGCATGAGGTCGCGCCACTGCGACTGCAGGTAGGCGGGGTCGCCGACCCAGAAGGCGCCCCAGCCGACCCCGACGACCTCGATGTTGTTGAGCAGGAGCCGGTTCACCTTCACCGTCGGTATCTCGCCGCCGGTGAACCCGATGACGAGGAGGCGCCCCTCGACGGCGAGCGAGCGGAGCGAGTCGGTGAAGCGCTCGCCTCCGACCGGGTCGAGCACGACGTCGACGCCCCTGCCCCCGGTGAGCTGTTTCGCCGCGTCCTTGAAGCCGTCGACGCCGATGACCTCGTCGGCTCCCGCTGCCCGCGCCACCTCGCCCTTTGCCTCGCTCGAGACGACGGCGATCACCCTCGCCCCGAGCGCCTTGGCCATCTGGATGCCTGCGGTGCCGATGCCGCCGGCGGCGCCGTGCACGAGCACGGTCTCGCCGGGCGCGAGCCGGCCCCGCCTGGTGAAAGCGAAGTGGACGGTGAGGTAGTTCATCGGGAAGGCGGCCGCCACCTCGAACGAGACCTTGTCGGGCAGCGGGAAGACGGCGATCGGATCGGCTGCCACCACCTCCGCGAAGCCTCCCATACCTGGAAACGCCGCCACCCGTTGGCCGGCCTCGAAGCCCGACCCCGCAGGCGCGCTCCGGACGACGCCCGCCACCTCGGAGCCCGGCACGAATGGCGGAGTCGGGCGCATCTGGTACTCGCCCCTGGTCAGCAGCACGTCGGGGAAGTTCACCCCCGCCGCCCGCGTCTCCACCACGACCTGGCCCGGGCGGCCGGCCGGCTCCTCGACCTCGACGACCTCGACGGCATCCGGCCCATCGAGCCGGGTCACCTGCACTGCGCGCACGAGCGACCTCCCTCCCATCGCCGCCCGGCTTTCGAGGCGGCGGCAGCCACCTTGGCTCCGCTGTCTGTCTAGCCTCGATCCACACCCCGTCACCTCTTCCGGCCGGGTGAGCGAGGCACGCAGGATGCCCGCGCTCGCCCGGAGGGGCTGCTCGGCGGGATCGCCTCCGCCGCCGTCGGCCGGGGAGCGGTCCGGGCTGCCGCCACGACCTCCCTCTCCCGGGTCTGCACCGGCTCCGCGCCCGTCGTGCGCCGCCTGGGCAGCCACTCCCCTGCTTCCATCGCGCCCGCAAAGGACGGGCGCGCCCGGCGTCTCCGAGCGCCGCCGGGTGGGAGGGTCAAAGCTGGCGGCGACGAGTGCCCGCCCACGCCCGCTTTCCGGCACGGCGTCGCGCCCGCTAGGAGCGTGAGTCAGAACCGGCCAGTCGGCCAGATCCGACGATCGGACTCGTTGTCATCATGAAACACTCCAGCCTCAGGGTTGAAGGATGCGCCCGACGTCAGCAAGCTGGCAAGG
>Ga0070737_10002009_pt1 | contig 25952 bp, 26 predicted proteins | sample Coa_R1_10_FD_66438 | JGI IMG/M metagenome (GOLD analysis project Ga0070737, IMG submission 66438) | Surface soil microbial communities from Centralia Pennsylvania, which are recovering from an underground coalmine fire - Coalmine... | ecosystem: Environmental > Terrestrial > Soil > Unclassified... | reverse complement strand
TTCCCCTTTTCTTTGAGCTTTTTTACGAAATCCCAATCAGGCGTGAAATGATCCTCAATTGCTCGCTTACCTCTGCCTACTACAAAGCAGAAATCCCTTATTCCGAAATCGAAAAGTTGCTCATATATGATCTGCAAAAGTGGTTTTAATATTATATTGCCATTATGATTTTTCGCAAATATCGCTAACATTTCCTTTGGGAGCTCCTTACTCGTTGGCAATAATCTCGTACCCAAGCCCGCTGCAGTTATGATCGCTCTACTAACCACTTAAATTTAGTTCAGTATAGGCTTATAACCTTTTGAACATTTTTTATAATTTAAGAGCCTAATCTTCTGCAAGCTCCTTGTAGAGTTCTAAATGTGCTTTAACCATCTTTTCTATAGAAAATCTTTCTGATTGCTTTCTAACATAAGATTCCATTTTCGAATACATTGATTTATCTTCCAATAATGTAATTATCCTAGATGCCCATTCTTGCTCATTGAGTGGTTCTTGCACAATTAGGAATGGTTCTTCAATGAGCTCTGCCATCGCTGTATTGCCGCTTATCAAGACAGGTTTTCCATGCTGAATGGCCTCGATGACTGGGAATCCAACTCCTTCATACAATGATGGATATACAATTATTTTTGATAGATAGTAAAGAAAGTTTAGTTCGTCATGGGGTATCCATTCATATAATTTAATGTCCTCTTCTAAATTTAAAGCATTTATAATCTCTTTATAGTATTTAGAGCGAGTTATAATTAATTTGAAATTCAACTTACTCATATTTTTAATTAACCTGATTGATTTAATTAAAGTAGTTATGTTCTTCCTTTTTTCTGCACCGTCTACACATAGGATAATATCATGATCGTCTATTCCATATTTCTCTTTGATGATAGGAAGCTTTGAAGTATCAATATTTGGCTTTGGTATTCCATAATATATAGTAGCTATTTTATTTTCTTTAAGATTGTAAACTTTAATTAATTCTTCTTTTAACTTGTTTGAAACAGATATTATTTTATCACTAACTTTAGCTGATATTTTATAATTCATTTTCCATATTAAAGGTCTTTCTCTTTTCTTGAAAAAGATTGCATCAAGACCATGGAATGTTACCACTATTTTAGGCTTCTCTGGCTTTATTATCGCAGGAGCTACGTTATATGCAGGGAAATGGAATACGTGTAGTCTATCCTTTAGGATAGTGTTATAAATCATAGGCGTTCTCCAGATGAACTTATTACCCGCTGAATGGATTTTCACGTTATCCTTGCCCTCAGCAATCTTGCTCAAATTGGGATGATGCTTGTATGCATAAAGGTAATAGAAATTTTCTCTATCAATCTTCAATAGGTTCGATACGAGCAATTCAGTGTAAACCTTTGTCCCTCCTCCTTTTCCATCAATCAATCTTGCATCTATTCCTATGGTCAGCATCTCAAAGATTTTTTACAAGCAAACTTAGAGATTGAGAACTTCATGATATAATTGTATCCATTCCCTTTGAATTTTATCCACTGCAAATTTCTCCTCTGCTAATTTTCTGTTTTCAACCCCCATTTTCTCTCTCAAATTTTCGTCATTGATCATGTCCAAAATAACTTTCACGAGTTCCTTTTCATTTGCCTTATTTACAAGAAAACCATTTATTCCATCTTTAATATATTCGTCAATAAAACTTACCTTTGTTGCTATTATAGGCCTACCACAGCTCATTGCTTCTCTAATTGCATAAGGGAAAGTTTCGAATAAAGAAGGATGGACGTATACATCTCATTCTATATAGCTATAGACCAATGAATAACTGCCTATTATTCCTTACCCATAAAGCGAGCTTCTTTATTCCTTCTTCTGCACTTGTTCTTGGATACCAATTCAGTAATTCATGTGCTTTCCTTATATTAGAGATGTAAACCTTCTGATCTGCAGGCCTCCAATCTGAGTAGTTTAAATCTGGCTTCTTATTGAGGATTTTTCTTATCATGTCTATCACCTCCAACAAAGAATAGGCATTATTTCTGCCTCCTCCTGCATTGAATACTCCATGCCTTATGTTAGAGCTCAGGAACTTATCATATAGTTCAACTAAGTCTTTCACATAAAGTAAATCTCTTACTTGCTTACCATTACCATAGATCGTAATTTTCCTTTCCATCTCAGTTGCGATAACGAACCATGCTACCCAGCCTTGATCTTCGACGCCGAACTGCCTTTCTCCATATATGCAGCTCATCCTGAAAACTCCTGTTTTTAGGCCATATGTATAGGCATAATCCTGCACATAAATATCGGCAGCAAGCTTTGAGCAACCATATGGGCTATGGCCAGTGAGATCGATGGAGAAATCTTCAGGTATGCCTTCAATGAATCTTTCATCTGCATATTCATACCTACTATTCTTTTCTAACAATGGAATTTTATTCACATTTTCTCCATAAACTTTGTTCGTGCTGCAAAATATTAAAGAAGCGTCATTGAGCCTAGCAAGCTCTAGCATATTAAATGTTCCTAGCGCGTTTATTTCGAAATCAAGCCTAGGATTCTTCAGTGAAGTGGTCACCGCTACCTGTGCAGCTGTATGAATTATAGCATCAATTCCTTTTCCTATTTCCTTAACTTTCTCGAAATCTCTAATATCGCAGTTGTAGAAACTAATGTTCTTGAAGCCTTTCAAGTAGTTCAAGTTATAGCTTTTGCTTCCGATTCCTTTGCCTAAGATTTCTTCTCTGCTTAGATTATCGATTATCAGCACCTCGTTATCTTTTTGGAAATATTCAGCTACATGAGAGCCTATGAATCCTGCACCACCAGTAACTAAGATCCTCATAGCCTAGTTTCTATACCTCCAATAAAAGTCTTTTTCTAGAAGATCTGTACAGGAAGGGAACAGTATAGTTTCTAATTCGGTTAAGAGAATCCTAAATTTTCATTCTCAATTTCGAAAAGAGCTAATAGTCCTCAAGATTAGGTTGTTGAGGTGCATGGCTGAGATCTTTCTTATTAACCGATAATACAAAGGGCATGAAAGATTTATTTGAAAAACAGGCATTGCCGATAGCCCTAAAGAAATATAGAATTTATTTAGATAATAGGGAAAAATTACAAAACAGTGATATGAGAAATAATAAAAATACAATTGAACAAAGAGTACAAGAATTAATTAAAATAATTGAAATATTATTATAAGATTTAACATGATTTTGGATTAACTAATATCTATAAACAATATCTCTCCCTAACGTATTTCTTATTTTCTTTATTACTTCAATGAAACCACCACTTCTTATTATCCTCATATAAATATAGGAATTTAAAGAATGGAGTTTATATTTAGGGCCTGAATCGAATACATTTTTAGTTCTGTAACGAAATATTTTTTCGACGCACTTCAAATCTATGGAGCTATAATTCAATTTTCAAATTTAACTCCTTGACTATTGTATCTGAAGTTTTACAGGAACTTATCTAATATCGATGATAAGTAGTTTCTAAGATTTTATTAAAAAATCTAAAAAATTTTTTTATTTTCAAACAACTTACTTACTTCATTAAATATCTTTCTTGATAGCTCTTTCATTTCCAAACCATATTTTTCTAAATCCATTTCTAGCGCTAAATCGATCTTATTACTAAGATCATACTCTGCCTGAGAATAAATAAGTCGCTCCCCTTGCGTATGAGCTACCTACTTCAGTTATTTCCATTAGCTAAAGCTAATTTCGCTACTATATAGCCTTGTCTTTAAGATACAAATCGATTTGCGGTAAACCTTGGAACGAAAATTTCCAAAGCGGAATCAAGGCTATGTTATTAACATTATACTCTAAGTCCTTTGTAATGATAAACGCATGTTTGATACCCAAGCTCTTAGCATATTTTTTTTCAAAATATCTAATCCATCTCAAATCTTCCTTACCTATCTTCGAAGTATACTTCACTTCTACGGGTGCATTGTTTACCAAGAAATCTATCTCCTTTCCTCTTTCCCTCCAGTAATAACTTGCATTCAATTCTGAACATACAAGATTTTCAGCATATCTATCTTCAGAGATGTTGAAAGGGATGCAGAGGCCTGGATGATAGGCATAGATCTTCGAAAGTTTTCTTGATGCTGAACGTATCGAAGGCCTGAAGTTGAGCAGCTTACGAACTATGTATGAGAATTCAAGATAAAACAAAGCTTTATATATCGTTATTTTCGCTCTCGAGAGCTCCTTTGCTAGTTCATCCACTTTGAGATAACGACCCGGTTCGGTAAGGAATATATGCACCAACCTTTCAAGCAAAAGAACATCCACTTCCTTGAACTCTTTCGGTATGTCCTTTAGGATTATTGGTTCTATGACGGCGCTGTATATATACTTTTTAATGAATGTCATGTCTTCTTCTCTAGCTATTTCTGGAAAAGGCCTTAGCTTGAATAGCTCGAATTCCCTTTGAAGTATTTCTCTATACAAATCGACATCCTCATTTCTAACCCTGATTCCTTTGAAGCGAAGAAATTCAGCGAAGCTCATAGGTTTGAGCTCGTAATATAGCGCTCTTCCTGCAAGATCTTTCTTTGCCTCGGCTATGAGATTTAATGAAGCTGAACCGCTTATGACTATTTTCCTAACGTTCTTTAAATTGTCATAGATCAGTTTAACGCTACTCGTCCATTCCTTCGCTTTCTGTATCTCGTCGAAGAAAAGATAGATTTCATCGCTTTTATAATCCATGCGTGTGATTTTTGAATATTCCCTAAGTATTTCTTCGATCCTCTTCTGCTGGAAATTTGGTTCGTCAAAGCTAATGTAGAGAATTTTTCTCGGATTTATGCCTCTTCTTATAAGCTGATCTATAAGCTGAAACATCAAAGTAGATTTCCCCGTTCTCCTGAGCCCTGTGATTATGCATATTTGTCTCCTAGCGATATCCTGTAAGATGATATTGAATAAGTCACGCTTGAATTCAGGTACAAGGCTTTCTTTAACGCTTCCTTCGATCCACCAGTGATTGAGCTCTTGTAACTCCATATTTGTTCTTTTAGAAAACGAATATTTAACTTATTTGTTTTATAAGAAAACAAATATGTGAGATCCGGATGATCATGGGTAACTTTTTATCCTGTATTACTTCGCTGAGCTTCTTCACCACAGTTGATGCTGCTCTAGTTATTCTTTTGTAAAAGGTTTCGCCATGTTATCTTGCTACCAACAAGCTAGTAGCTAGCTCCACTGCAGCTTTTATTTTTCTAATATAATCTAAATAATTTTTGAATACTTTTTCTCTTATTTTCCTTTCCTCTAATGCTATTTCTATGTAACCTATTTATAATATTCTTTTAGATTTTTTAACTTCTCAAACATTTCTATATATACAGTTTTATTTTTATATTTTAGATTTTTTAAACCTTCCTGTATATCAATATAATCTAATATTGTAATTTCATTAATTTTTACATTGCTCTTTTCTATTTTTTCTTTTAATCTATTTTTAGTCTGTTCTTCCTTGAGCTCCATTGTAGTAATTAAACATACTTCTTCTATTTCTTTTACGTTCTCTAATTGTTCAATCCCAGGCAATTTAATTTCGCGCTGCTTTAGATATCCTATCAAGCTTTTCTTAAAGCTGTTTTCATTGAATTTTTGTATTCTTGTTCTCAATTGATTTATTCCTTCTTCTAACTTATCGCTATTGCGAGTTATTTTAATTTCAGCAAATCCGATGCGGAGATTATTACCAATTGCAAATGCGTCGAATTCTATATTACCTAGAAAAATTGGTCCAAAAGTTGTTCTCCAAATAGGCCGCTCTAAGCTTCTTACATTGATAAGCCACCAAATGCATAATGATTCTCCCAAAGCAGATATAGTTCTATCATCGAAGAATTTGATTAATGCTTGATATGCTTCAGGAGTGAAATGTCCTAATGTGCTGATGATGAATTGAGTTAAATTACTAAAATCGTCCACTATGCTATTAAATGTAAGCGTCATCTCATTAATCATTTCTTTTAAAGAAAACGTAGGAATTGGTTCTTTAAAAATTAATTTGCCTAGAAGATTAGTATTTTGAAATATCCTAAAATCAGATATAGGTAGATTATTTATCCTTTGTCTAAATTTTTCTAAACTTATCTTTTCTTCATCAGAAATAAATATTGATAGGTTCTTTATTGACCATTCAATTAAATCAAGAATAGGAAATTTCGAATTTTCAGAAGATTTTTTAATTAAATTTTTTATATTTTTTATAAGTTCTAAAATTTCATATTTATTTAATCCTTCATTGCTAAAAGTTTTTATATCCTTTATAACAGGATCCAGCATCTTAGCTCTTTCTAGTCCTCTCTTAAATAATTCATCGCTAATTTCTTCCATCATATTTTAATAAAAAAATTTTTATATAAATTTCTTATTTGCTTATTTTTTTCTAGTTTTAACTGCTAAGACCATATTTCTTAGCTTCCTTTTTGCACTTTCTATCGAGTGTATTGAGTTAGGATCTGGGGCGAATCCACACTAGGCTTGCGATCACATTTTCCCTATCAAAAATCTCGCATACTGCAATGTATCTTTTCCTAAGTACTTCTACGGGCTCTACATTCCTTGTCTTCACATTAACAATTCCTATGGCCATTCTTTTTTGGCAAGCTGTACTCTTTGAAATACTTTAACTCATCGAAATCCCTAATACCATCGAATACTTCAAGAGAACCTATGCACACGCTATTAAGCCGTTAACAGTATAGGATTTAAATTTTAAATGTCTCTCTAAATATTAAATTATATCAGAATTTCTTCAATGGAGAATTCTAGGAATTCCTTTCAACTTAGCTTTTTCTTAAATATGCTTTAAATAGTTTACTTAAATTTATCCAGTTCTTCATATATTTTTAACGTCTGCTTTGCTATTATATCCCAATCTAAGTTCTCTTCTGCGAACTTTCTAGCATTTTTAGCAAGCTCTCTTCTTAAATCCTCGTTTTTATATAAATCCAAGATCGCATTGGAAAGATTATCGACGTTAACATCAATTAACATGCCGTTGTAGCGATGCTTTATAACTTCTCTGAAAACTGGTGTATTGCTTGCGATTATAGCCCTTCCTGAAGCTAAAGCTCTATGCAATGGCCCGCTGGGATGCAATCCTCCCTTATAAGGCAAGACAAATATATCTGCAGAAGCAAGGCAAGCTGGCAAGATTTCATATGGTACGTAATCAGTGAATATCACACGATCTTTTATTTTCGAAGCCAAGCTCTTGAGATAATACAAGTATGACTTATCCTTAGCAAATCCTGCAATGACGAGCTTTGCATTGGGCATTTCTTTTGCTACTTTGATGAATGATTGGATGAGCGTATCATGTCCTTTTCCTTTTCCAATGAATCCTAGCGTCATGATTATGAAATCATCCTTTAGCCCAAAGGCCTCCTTAAATCTTGAAGGATCGACATCGGGTCTAAATAAGTTGATATCTGCTCCATGATGCATTACCTTGATCCTATGAGGCTTTATCCTATAAAGTTTCATCATCATTTTGGCTATTTCCTTCGATAATGTTATTATTATTCTAGAGCGTGAATAAACATTGTATACGAAAGGCAGATAATGGAACTGTCGGAGTGTAAGAACTTCATGGACTGTGGAAACGAGCTTGGCATCTAGAAATAGAGGGAATAGATAAAAATTTCTTGGAAACGTAAAGGAAGCAGTTTGGAAATGGATTACTTCATATCCATGCTTTTCCATGAGAAGCTTCGCATATCTCTGCACATCCAAGAATGATAGCTTCCTATTTTGCTCCAATAGCCTGTAAACACTTTCCTCATATTCTGCATTTCTTTCCTTGAAAGTAAGGATTCCTACCTTGCAGTATTTCCTAAGATATTTCGAAAGCTCATATGTATAATCTCCAACACCATCTCTTTGCGGAGGATATTTGGTGATGAAGAGCACGCTGGTCACTATAGCCTCTTATAGAAATCTAGGATTACACTTATGAAATTGCCAACCAATGGAACAGGCCTTAGAGATCTTTTTATGAAATCTATCTCGCTATCCTTGAGAACGCCAAATCTCTTTGTAGCGATGACATAAAGAACTAGCGATAGGAGTATGCAAAAGCCAAATAGACCATAGAATGAGAGCTGTGCTAAGATTATGAATCTTGCCAAGATATTCCAAAGAATAAATGATGGCAAAATCGCAATCAGAGAAATGAGCACGACTTTTCCGATTTCTCTAAAGTTGATGCTTATGTTCATTTTTTGCTTGAGGTATTTTAAGCTTAGGAAATATGAAGGCCAGCCTGCAAGCAACGTAGCTATTTGAGCTCCTATTATTGAGAACAAAGGTATCAAAGAAACGTTCAGTGCTAGATTTAAAGCAACATATACTGCAGTGAACTTGAATACTTCTTTTGAATATCCTTGTGTAGCAATGAGATTTGAAATCGCCCATCCGCCTAGGCAAGATGTCAACCAATAAATCGCGTTGAGTAGCAAATAAATCCATGCATCCTTGTAATAAGGTCCGAATATCGCTATTATAGCTTGCTCAGGAAAAAACATCAAAAAAATTGAAACAGGTGCTACGAAGTATGAAAGTATCTTGATCGTGAAGTTCAGTGCAAGCTTGAGATCTCCACCGTTTCTAAGCTTTGAATAATTCGGAAATATAAGAGAATAGATTGGATATGTGAATATATCTATGAAAGGGCTGAATCTCGCAGCTATAGAGAAATTTCCAAGCGCAGTTGCAGAAGCGAATCTAGACATGAATACTTCATAGACTCTTGCGCTAGGTATTCCTAAGTAGTTCGCAGCAGCTAAGGGGAAGCCGAACTTAAGCATCGACTTAGTTTTCGCCAGATCGACTTTCCTTACTTTAAAGTATTGGAAGAAAATAACGAGCCCTGGAATTGATGATAAGAGCGGAGCGAGCACGTAATAAGCGAAGACAACGCCATAGAGATCATAACCGATTATGAAAAGGAACGGAGCTACAAGACCTTGAATAGCTGAATTCAATAGAAGCATTGAGCTAAATACCCAAGTCTTATCTGTAATTATCGGTGCGCCTGAAGCTATGCTATTAACATAACCGATGATGATGTATATTGCGATGATATGAATGTATGGGATTATCTCAGGTCTTGAATAAAGGTTTACGGCAAGCCAGTCACCAATGAAATAAGTAAATGTTGCATAGAATATCCATAAAGGCAAGGTGAAAACTATGCTAGAATAGATATATTCTGATGCTTCTTCAATTTTACCTTCCTTTATAAGCCTAGGAGCCTTGTTCGTCACGCCATATCCTATACCGAAGTCATAAAGGAGGAGTGTTAGCTGTGGTACGAAGCTAAGAACGAAAAGGATCCCAAGCGGCTCTGCACTTCCATACTTCAAAGCTATAAGTCTAGCTAGTAAGAATGATCCTATGAAATTGAAAACGTAAGATAATACTCTGCCGGCGAATACATAGGTCGCTCCCCTTGCGTATGAGCTACCTACTTCAGTTATTTCCATTAGCTAAAGCTAATTTCGCTACTATATAGCCTTGTTGTTAATGTGATTTAAGCATGAGGTAAACCTTGAAAAATTTCAAAGTGGAATTAAGGCTATGTTGTTAACATTAAATTTTTTTTTAAATTAGCCTTTTATTCTATGGCTTAACTTTTATGAATTTAGCAGCCAAAGTTTACTTTTAGATTCCTATTGATTCTGCGAATCCATTTGGACTTAATTCTCAAGTAATTTAGCTATTTTTGTGTCTCTTTATTTATTAAATATGTTTATTCTCTATGTTTTAAACTTCTATAAATTTATCTATAAATCTAAGGTACCAATTTTCCCAAATTCTCTTACTTATTATATGAATCTGAAATAATCCAATTATACCTATTTGCTTTTCTATTTTAATTTTTAATTCTATATCATTAATTTTTTCATCTGTAACAATTGCAATGTCAATATCTGAAAGCATTACGTTGTAATCACCTCTAACGACGCTACCAAAAATATATATGTTAAAATCTCTCAATTCTTTTTTTACTATTTCTTTAATTTTTTTAATATAATCTAAATAATTCTTGAATACATTTTCTCTTAATTTCTTTTCCTCTAGCGCTATATCTATATAATCCATTCCTTAAGTTTATTAATGAAGTCAGAGAGTAATTTGAACATTATTTCAACTTCATTTTTACTATATTCCCTTGGGTAGTATATAGAGAGGATATAGGCATCCTCAATTAGCTTTATAACTAGCTCATTTTCTTCATAGAATTTTTTGAATTCGCCACCGATTTTGAACAGATCACTGAACAATCTAGACAAAGAATGGGTTTTAGGAAAGCTTCCAAGATGGTTAGCTAATATATACTTGAGATAAAATTGAAGAGCTTGCTCAATGCAAAAAGCCGCCAAATTATAGCTCCTGTTATCTAATAACATTCTAGCTGCGTTCTGAAATTCTTTTGCTCTATTCAGTAGTGATCTAATTTCTTCCTTTGACATTCTATAATTATATAAAATCTAGCGAATTTAATCAGAATTAATTTTAGATTTAAAAAATTCAATATATTTCCTAGCGATATTATTCCAATCATGTTCCCTAGCGATCTCTATTGCTCTTTCCCTGTATTTCTCATATTCTTCTCTGTTTTTCAACAAATTGATTATTTTATCTCCAATTTCTTTCATCTCGAACTTATCAATTAAAATGCCCCCATCTTGAACCACTTCTGGAATGCTAGCAATATTAAGCGCAACTACAGGCTTCCCACTTGCCATCGCTTCTAGAAATATGAGCCCAAAGCCCTCGATGATAGAGAGCGATGCAAAAAGATCGCATGAAGCATAGTAGTATGGCAAGTCTTCATCCTTGACAAACCCTTCGAAGAAAACCTTTTTTTCCAAGCCCAGTTCCTTGGTTAAACTTTCCAAGTACTGCAAATCTGGGCCACTACCAACGATTACAAGCGATGCATCTATTCTTTTTTGAATGTAATAAAACAACCTAATTAGCTTATCAACATTTTTGGTTTTGAATAAATTACCAACATATAAAATTACATATTCACTTTTGAATTTATCCCTAAAAATTGGTTTATTATTAGGATTAAATTTATTTGTATCGACTCCTTCATGAATAACTACTATTTTATCTTCTTTTACTTTGAAATATTCTATGATTTGTTTCTTAGTAAAGTTACTTGGAGAGATAATATAATCAAAATTTGTAAGTTTTCCATAAATATTAGAAAATGGTATTGTAAATATGTCTCTAAAGCTTTTAATAAAATCTATATGATGAGCTAGTAAAATCTTTAGCTTTACTTTATTTATCAAGTTAGCAAAAGGAGATTGGTTATTCAAAAGAAGCACATCGCTATCGAATTCTTGCAATTTAAGCGTAGAAGTTAATGAAAATGATAAATAATTTAGTTCTGCAAATCCTGCAAGCTTTTTAATATATAGAGTGGCATCCTTAACCCTAAAAATTTCCACTCCTTCATTTACATCGCAGTCTCTTCCCCCATTCCAGAAAGTTGTTATAACTCTAACTTTGCAACCATTAGAGGCTAAATATTTGGCTACATTTTCAATATGCCTCTCAATTCCTGTATAAACACCTCTTTTAGGATAGGGATATACTGGTGTTGTAATAGTAACTTTAAGCATTAATTATCTTATATAAAACTTTAGCAATATTTGGAGTAATTATATCTTGAGCTTTGTTTCTTAAATTAATCTTTAATAATTTTCTTAATTCTTTATTAAAATATAATTCTAATAAACTTTTTATATATTCGTCAAAACCATCTGCATATAAACAGTGATTATTATCCAAGAAATCTAATATTCCGAGGAATCTATTTGAAACAAAAGGTATATTACAATATATATATCTTAGAACCTTTTGTGGTTGATCCATAAAATAAGTATCATAGTTTATTACTGAAATAAAATCATTCCTTAATAAAAATAAAATTAAGTCTTGGCTATCCATTGTTTTTGTAATTTTTAATAAACTATATTGATTTGTGAGATAGTTTAATTCGGTACCTATTAGATGAACCGGAATTTCTTTTTCTAGTAATTTGTTAATCAATTTTTGTAAAAATATGTTTCCTCTACCAAAGTAGATGAACTCAGGTTTATCATTTATAGGTGATTCTAGTTCAGTATTCTGAGTTATGGGCGTAATATTGTAAGATAGAAAATAAACAGGTAAATCTTTATTAATTGATTGAAGATAAATCTTCATGGCTTTAGAATGGACAAGAATTATGTCAAAAAGTTTTAAAGATAATAGCTTTATTAATTTTTTAATTAAATTATTTTCATATTGTAGATCTTCGGAGGGTAAATCTAAAATTACTAACCCTCTTTTTTTAATAAAATCTAAAGAGCTTTTAACTAAAAATTCTTTAGTAATTCCCTGAAAAAAGTAAATATCATAATTGTTTGTAAAGATTAGTTTTAAACCATCTTTTCTAGATAATACTTTTCTATTCTCACCATACTTTAAATAATTTTTCAAATCAATTGAAAAATTTTCTACGTTGATCATATCACTTTTAAAACCCATGTAGTTTAATAAATTTGTTCTTTCATAAGCTATTTCAAAGGCTCCTGGTCTAGAAGGATCGAACATGCCAACAATCAGCGCTTTACCTTGATACAATTTGCTTTAGAATTAGATCAATTATATATAACTCAAGTTCTGGTTTGTCAGAATTTCTTCAATATTTCAAATAGTTCTCTTGCTCTTACTTTTGCTGTATGGAATCTAACTACTTTTTCGTAACCTCTTTGAGCAATCCTTTCTCTTTCTTCTTTGTTGTTCAAATAATACTCTCCAAGCTCTAGCATTTCCTTACCGTTTCTAGCTATAACCACTTCCTTTTTATCCTCAAATAACTTTGCAATGCCTGGGGTGTAGTCTGTCAATAAGAAAGTTTTGCATGCTAAAGTTTCATAGGTCCTTAAATTAACAGACCCTTCAGTTTGTTTGAAGAATTCTCTGTGAATGTTAACTGAAATCTTAGAAATATTTAAAATATGAGGTATCTCATGCCAAAATAAAGGTCTATGGACAATACACGTAATATCATCGAATCCAAAACCAAAGATATGAAAATTCTTATACTTATTAATTAACGGAAATATCATATCCTTAAATACATTTTCTCTATCGTATATTCTTCTACCTATAAATACAAAATCAATTATTTTATTTTTATTTTGCGGATAGAAATACTCATCATCTACGAAGAATCTAAATATTTTTGCATTTATACCTTTATCTTCATATATTTTCTTACCATACTCAGAAACTGTTAAAATGGTTTCACAATTTTTTGCAAATTCAAACCATTCATCATAGAAAATTTCATCTCCACTAAATAATACAATTTTTATTCCTAGTTTTTTTAATTTCAATAAAGTTTTATAATTCAAAGGAGTAATAACAACATCCATCTTATTTTTTATAATATAATTTTTAAGATTTACATATTCTATATTAATAAAATATTTGTAGAGATATTTATTCCAAAAAATTGGTGTTAATAAAGATTCAAGGCTCAGATTTATTCCCCAATGCTTTAATAAATACGTTTTATTTTTTTTAATTTTTTCATTTCTAAACCAAGTTAATTCTCTGTAGCCTGCAACTTTTGCTTCAATGCCCAGTTTATTAAGCTCTCGAGCCAAGGAAAAGAAGAGAGGAGGATAAAAATAATGCCAATTTGCTGTGGTATTTAGAAAGAGTACTTTCATTTCCTATTTTTCAATACCAAAATATTAGTATAGTATTCTTTATTATTAGGAATTTTTCGAATAAACTCTTCTATATCAATTCTTTCAATATTTTTATTTTGAATATCTATATTGAAGAGCTTAAAGTTATTATTCTCCAAAAATCTTAACATTTCTTTAGGCTCTGAATTAGCTAGCTTCAAGCCATATGGCCAAAATTCAAATATTATTGCTCTTAACTGCTTTAATAAATTTGTAGCACCTTTCATAACATCAAATTCCGCACCTTGAACATCCATCTTAATTAAAGAAATTTCTTCGTTAACATTCTTAAAATAATCATCTAAACGCATACATGGAACTTTTATGCATTTCTTTGCACCTTCTTTATCGTAAAGGAAATTCTTAGGGGAAAATTCAAATATATACAGTTCAATATTTCCTTTAATACTGCTATACCTCCTTTTTTTAAACTATTCTTGCCATTATCAGTGGAGTAGGATATTCATAGAAGAAATGATCGGACTTGAAAATATGAATAAATCTTATTGTTATTGTATCTTGAGATGAAAATGTTGTATTGACAAGTAATTTGAACGAATTAAATGAAATAAATCTTCTAAAATTTTTATTTAGGATTAGCTTATCAATAATAAATTGATATATAAAAGCTATTTGTCTAAGCATTAATTTAATCTATGATTTTAATAAAAATGATATGAAATTTTCATCTTCAAATAGTTTTCTTACTTCATTAAATATCTTTCTTGATAACTCTTCCATTTCCAAACTATATTTTTCTAAATCCATTTCTAAAGCTAAATCAATTTTTTTGCTAAGATCATATTTATCCTCTGGGATGTAGCAAATTGCCTTATATTCAAGTGTATCTAGCTGACCTTTCAAGCAAGGAACAATAACAGGTAAGCCAACACTAATGTAATCCGCGACTTTCGCTCCATTAAGGAAGTGAGAAAACAAAGCATTTGGTCTCATAAATATTCCTATATCTGCTGATCTAAGGCAAAGCCAGTATTCAGCTTTGTTAGAATCGAAATACCCTAGATGCATTGCATTTACTCCTTTTCTCTTAGCGTGATTTAAAATATAATACCTGTCATACTCTATACCTCCTCCTATCATTACTAGCATAATTTCATTTTTGTGTTTGCATAAAGATATTGCATCGATTAAAAACAAGACATCTTTAGTCGTGAAGCCTTCTATAAAGCCACTCCAAATAATTACTTTATAATTCAAAGGTATGTTGAATAATCTTCTGCATTCTTCTTTTGAATAATTATCTAGATTTTTACTTTCTGCTATCGCTGGAATTACATAAATATCCTTTACGTTAGATCTTTGCATTAAATAATCTTTTCCAAATTTTGAAATAACTATTAACTTTTTAGCTAATCTAGGATTTATAACCTCATCTATAGTTTGAGAAATTAGCTTCTTAAAAATATTTTTAGATTTACATGTATGCATTTGAGCCGTTAAATCTTGATAATCTATTATTATATTTATTTTCTTTTGTAATATTTTCTTAATCAAAAGGAAATAGAAATTTGTACCGATAGTATCGTCAGTCAATATAATTGTATTAGGTTTGATTCTGTTGCTTATTAACGCTAATAAAATTGACCATCCAAATCCTCCAATTAAGAATAAGTTATTTAGAAATACATCTATTGTAGATAACCAGTGTGGTATTATTAAATTGATAACTTTACTGTTTTTATCTATTTCAATCCCTCCAAATAACTTCTGTTTTAAACTTGACCATTTCATTTTGTAACCTAAAATCCATGCTTCGTATCCTTTTCTCCTAAACATTTCAGTCAATATGTCAAATCTAGCCCAGCCTGGTCGGTATCCACTAGCGCTATGAGAAAAATAGACGTGTAGTATTTTAGGTTTCAATTTCGACATTTTTTCTCTTTAATAATTTTGATTTTGAATATACTTTAGAAAGATATAGGTAAATTTGTGATTTCGGTGATTTGGCCATTTAACAAATTTATGAGTATACTCATTCTAAGCTGATGTCATTCCTTTTCAATAAGCTATCGATATTCTCAACAACTCTTGCAGGTACGCCATAAGCTATGCTATTAGGCGGAACATCTTTGGTCACAACAGCACCGGCGCCTATGATGCAATTCTCTCCTATAGTAATCCCGGGCATAATTATTGAACCAATTCCAATTCTTGATCCTTTCTTTATTCTAGGTCCTTTAATTCTTTTAGGATCGAATCTTCCTGTTGGATATTTTTCATTTGCTACCATTACACCAGGCGCAATGAATACATCATCCTCTATGATTGTTAGTTGAGCAATGTAACAATTGCAATGAATCTTAACACTGTTGCCTATTTTGCAACCGTAATCTATAACACTGTTGCTCCAAATTTTTACCTCATTACCTATCTCGTTCTCTTCCCTAACTATAACATTATGGCCTGTTTCAAAATCATTTCCTATCCTCGATCCTAAATAAATCACAGAGCCTGAGCGAATTCTAGCATTATCGCCAATATTCAAATAGAGTTCACCAATATTCCTTGAGGGCATATAACCTATGAGTGCATTTTTGTCGATAATACAGTTCTTTCCTAATCTTACAAATCTATTGTTCAACATTATCTTTACTAATCTTTATTCTCTCTCCTTTTAAAATTGCTTCATCGATGAGCTCTAGCAATTTAACTATTCTTGCTCCTTGTCGAGCGTCGCTTAATGGCTTTTTGTTTTCTTTTATACATTCTAGGAAATGCATTACTTGGAGCAAAAGAGGCTCTTCATAATTTATGTAAGGAATTACTGCTTCGCTTTCGAGCATCTTTATCTCGCTATATTCGCCTAGCTTCTCTTCTTTAACTCTTTTATTATAGATAACTATTGGATTGTTTTTGTTTGTGTCATCGAACTTTAGCATTCTTTCAGAACCTATAAGATACCAGCTACGTATCTTTTCTGCTGCATACCAGCTAACGGTTAGATTAAAAATAAAGCCATTCTCATAACTAAGGTTTATATTAGCATAGTCATAAACTCCCTTTCTCAGAAAATATGTCGCGCTCGCCTGTATTTCTATTGGGAAGTCTTCAAGCAAATAATCAAGCATTGCAAGATCATGCGTAGCCAAATCCCAAGTACAGCTTGCATCATACCTAATAGGTCCGAATCCGCATCTCAAGCCAAAACCATAGTAAAGCTTTCCTAACCTTTCTTCCTTAATGATTTCTTTCATGTAATTAATTGCGCTATTATAGCAATAAATATGACCAACCATGAGCACTCTATTCTTAATTTTAGCCAGCTTAGCAAGTTCCAACGCTTCCTCATATTTCATCGTTAAAGGTTTTTCGATTAAAACATGCTTATTGCTCTCGATGAGCTTCTTTCCTATTTCATAATGCGTTGAAGCCGGGGTAGCTATTATCACTGCGTTTATCTCCTTATCTTCGATGATTTCCTCTAAACTCCTTGCAATAACATCTTTGCTTCTCAATAATTTATTCTGATCGGTATCGTAGACATATGCTAAATTTACATCAGGAATTTGCTTAAGCACTCTGAGATAATTCCTACCCCAGTATCCCAAACCGATTAGAGCTAATTTTAGCATTATTTATTAAGCGCTTCAAGAATTGTTTTAGCTCTTGCTTCAGGGCTATGATATTTAATTGCATGCTCTCTCGCTTCTCTGCCCATTTTTATTAGCTCATCTTCTCTACCCTTTAAATCCTTTAAAATTGACTTTAATTCTTTGATATTATCGTAGAAAAAGGCATGTTTTCCTTCAATAAAATCATTTGGTGTTATATCTAGGGGCCTTTCTGAAATGAGAACAGAACCTAAATAAGTTATCTCGTATCTTCGATAATTATCGTAAGCTGTAGTGTTCAATGAAGAGTATGACTCACTAATAATTTTACAATATTGTTCAAAAGGGAGTCCACTTCCAGGCAAGCCGTAGCCTAATCTCACGAAAGAATTTGGCACGCTTCTTGCAATAGCCGCCAATTTTATTCTTTCCTTATGTATTTCATACCTGTATAACCTACCAAACAAATTCCCAGTTGCAGGATGCAAATTGGTAATGTAACTTACTAGGTATTTCTTTGTTGAAAATGTTTTCTCAATTAGTTCCTTATTAAGCAGATGATATGTTAAAGGACATGGAATTAGCAGATCCTTATTGTAAAACTTTATATACTCACTTAAAAAAACTACATTAAATTTTCGGTTTAAAAAGCTCATTAGATATCTTTTTAAAATTTTTTTATTAATAAAAAAATTAGGGATTTCTCTTTTGATATAGCATTTAATATTATTATTGTATATGATTTTATCTACTAATAAATCTTCTTCGGTATCAAGTATTGATAAAACTTTCCTGCAACTATACTTATTTATAATACTATTTGTAATATTTCTTGTAGTAAGATTATCTAATAAATCCCTTCCTATTAATATAGCATCATAATTTTCAATATCTTTGATATTTATTTTATTTGTTAACTTAACATTATTCTCGCCAAGCAATCTCCTCAGACCATAAACATATAGATATTGTACAGGCCCTACTAATGTAAAGTCTTTTGCTGAAACAGAATTAGTTATGTATAAAATTGATTTTATACCCATTTATTTAATAATTAATTGTAGTAATTCCTTTGAAACTACTCTTATATCGAAATTTAAAAGCGCGTAATTCCTCGCTTCTTGCGATATTTTTGTTAGCATTTCTTGTTTTAAGTAAAATATTTCAATATATTTTAATATGTCCTCAAATTTGTCAACTACAATTCCATTTGAACCATGCTTAATATGTTCTGAAGGCCATGATTCTGCTGGAACGATAGGAGTAACTCCCATAGCCATATATTCAGCTAGTTTGATTAGCCCACCTTTTATTTTTGTCAAGGATACGATTCCCAAATTCGAAATCCTTAAATAATATGGAATTTGTTCTCTATATAAAAATCCAGTAAAGTGAAAAGATTCTTGAAGCCCTAGTTTCTTAACTGAGCTCTTCATTTCATTTAGATATGGTCCATCTCCTATTATAAGAAAAATTATATTTTTCAATATGTCTCTAGATAAATTCCTTGCTAACTCAACAATTAAATCTACATTTTTTGATTTCGAAACTGTCCCTGAGTAAGTTATAATAAGCTTATCTCTATACTTTTTATATAACTCATTTTCTTTAGGATATAGATCTGGATTAAATTCATTTATACAATCAACACTATTATTTAATATGAATATATTTTTATGAGTACTATTTTTTATATAATTTTTTAAATCATTAGATGCAACAGTTATAAATGAAGAATTATTTAATATAATTTTTAGAAAACTATCGTGGATAATAGAAGAATAGCTTTTTTGATTTTTAAATCCCCATAAGTCTCCAAAATCTATTATAGTGGGTATTTTTCTGAATTTGAATAAAATATCGCATAGACCTTTAGTTATCGGCATAGGTAGTTGTATATATATAAAGCTGTAATTTTCTTTTGAGAACCCATATTTTAATGGAAATATCCCATTTATTAAATGATATAAGTAATTATTCTTAATTAATTTAGGTTTTAATTTACTCGCATCAATTTTTCTAAGTTCATCGAAACTAAATTTAATAAAAGGAGTACCAAGAAATACATTTAAACCTAAGTTATATAAACCTTTTGCAAGATTTAATGTTCTCCAATGACCTCCTGAGCTATAAATGTCGAATTGATCATTTATTAACAAGACTTTCATCTTAATTTACTTAAAAACATTATTCCATATATTAATATAAAACTACTATAAACCGTTTGGGGACGTGACAACTTTAAGACAGTCTTTTAAAACATTTTTTAAAATATAGAAGCATTTTGTTGCATTTTATCTACGAAAAGTTTAAAGAAACACAGGATTTAAAATGTCTTTTCTATTTTTTAATGGCAATTTTATAACAAAATAAATCCTATAAAAAAATAACATAATAAATGAAAGTTTTATTATAATAAGATTAAATTTTTGAAAGTTTACTTATAGATGTTATATTATTATTTGCATAATCTATTTTAAGATTATGCCTATTCCGGCCCATTCTTGATTATTATTCTCTATGATTTCTATTATGTTATTTTTATTAAAGCTAGATTTTATTTCGTTCCAGAACTTTGGAACTCCACTTATGATAAGTTTAATATCATGGAATGCTATAATTCCTCCTTCTTTAACCAATGGTCCATACATTTCAAAATCCTTCTTCACTCCTTCATATGAGTGATCTCCATCTATGAAAAGGAAATCCAGTTTCCTATTCCCAAGTATTGACTTTACTTTTCCCAGAGTTAAAGGATCATGAGAGTTTCCTTTTAACATTACTAGTTTTTGCTTCTTCTTTTTAAAAGCTTTATACACGGGTATTCTCCATAGCTTTTGTTCTTGATCAATGCTTATTATTAACGCATCATCATGAGCGAGGTGACAAAGTATGTATAGTGTGCCTCCAAACCCTGTTCCTATTTCCATTAACGTTTTTAAATCTATTAAAGTCAAAAAATTCTTGAGCATATTTATCTCGTATTTGGATTGTTGTATACTGAGATTCCTAGCTAAAGGTGAAAAAACGAAGTCTATTTTCCTGTTTGAAGATTTGATAAGCTGAGTAAAAAGCTTTAAAATAATTATATCAATAATTACGTACATAATTTGATATATTCTAAGTCTGGATAATAACATTTGAATATATTTAATTGTCAACATTTTTAGCATAAATTATTTAATTTTTTAAAATTTTTTATTTAATGAACAATGCATTTTGATCAAGTTTTCTAATGAATCTAAAACCATTCTGCTTCAAGACTTGTTTCCTTTAATGTCTTTTCTGCATCAGCCAATACCAAATTTTCGGCGTCCTGAACATACATCTTTATTAAGTTTATATTGTTTATGTGTTATTAAAACGATAATAGTGAAAACTATATTAATTCAAGTTTACTTTTAAAATATTTTTGTTGTATCATATTCAAATATGGCGATATCTTTATACAAGTTTTCAAATCATACATTCTTTAAGCTATTATTTATCTATAATAAATTTTTTGTTTGATTTTTCTATATCTTTTTCAGTTATAATTATATTATCATAACATAATTGTATTACGGGTGGGAAGGATTTAATTTTTATATCGAATATAATTCTTATTTTGTTTGTATTATTTAGCTTAGCTAATAGTGGATAATACCGGCCAAATTCTTGTAATGTAGAAAGGGGTTTAGATAGATAACATATTCTTATTAAACTTCGACCAGGAAAATACCCTCCAGTAAAGTCGTATAACTGTTTTTTGAAAAAATATCTTGGTAATTGTAACATTTCCGTTGTTGTTGAATATGTTAACATATTTAGAACTTGTATCAAATATGAATCTATTAAATATTTTTTAAAAATTGATAACAATAATGTACCATTCTTAGTATAAGAGAGTTTTAAGGTTACATTTGTTTTTACGTTATGTTTAGTAGCAGCTCTTGCGCTTGTTCCGAATTCATGAGCGCATACTATTTGAGGAATTAAAAGAACCTTATAACCTCTACTCCATAACCGCATACAAAGCTCGACATCTTCCCAATACGTAAAAAATTCTTTTGGAAACAATGTATTAATCGTGCTTCTTTTTATTAATAAGAAAGATGCAGGTATGTAAGTATAATATGAGGCTTTTACTTCATTAATGCTTATCTCTTCTTTAGGAACAATGGTTCTCATGTAAATATCGAAGAGGCGACCAAGCGCTGTTATTCTTTTTTTGTTATAATCCATTTGGATCCCACCAACGGCTCCGATATCTGGCTTCATTCCTTCTTTAACAACTTCTTGTAATGAATCCTGCTCTGGGATAGCATCACTATTGAGTAAAAGAACAAAATCTGATTTTGTCATATTATATGCGATGTTATTTCCTTGCGCATAACCCACGTTATGTTTTAAATTTATTATCTTAATATCATTTTCATAATCCATTAGTATATCTTTTGTTTCATCTGTCGAACCATTATTAACTACGACTACTTCGTAATTATCATACTTTAGATTTAGGCTACTATCTAGACACTTTTTAAAAATATTTTTAATTTTACTGACATTATATGCAACAATAATGATAGTTACTTTTGGTTTCATTTTACTTAATTTTATAGTATAATTTTTATATATTATTTTATACTTACATAAAATATTCTTAGTTAATCCTAATTTTTACCATCAATGTTTATTTTATTTGTAAGCTTAACATTATTTTCGCCAAGCAATCTCCTCGGACCATAAACATATAGATATTGTACAGGCCTTACTAATGTAAATTTAATGGTATGTTTTAATAATAACGGTAATATTCTATAGGTAATCAATCTACTTCATATATTGAAGGTAGATTACAACTATAAATTCTAATTATGTGCTCAAGATCTGCTTTCGTAAGTATTCTATAATAAGCTCCTTTTCCTGATAGATAAGACAATGAAATCCCTGACGCTAATCTTTCGAGAATGCTTCTAGACGGTCTTGAGTATAGAAGAGATAAATTATAACCTATCTTTCTTACATCGATCAAATATGAAACATTTTTAGGTCTGTATTCTAACCGCAATCTTCTGACCGTAGCTAGTCCATGTTTCCAATCTAAAGGATAACCATCGAGATATACAGTTATCATTGTACATCGAAAAATTTCAAGAATAGTTCGGTCGAACAACAAACCTAATATAATTTGCTGATTATACCCAAGAGTTGTTTTGCTCTATGCTCAATTGTATGGGCGCGCATTACTTCTTCATATCCTTGCTGAGCGATCTTTTCCAGTTCTTCCTCGTTATCTAAATAATATTCAGCAAGTTCAATCATTTCCTTTGGGCTATCTGCAATGACCAAGTGCTTCTTATTTTCAAATAAGCCATCAAAACCTTTATTGTAATCTGAAAGCAAAAAAGATTTGCACCCAAGGACTTCAAAATTTCTTGAATTCAAGCCTCCTAGCTCTTTTACTCCTTTAGGATGAACGTTCAAGCAAATCTTTGCAGAATTGTAAAAATATGATGTGAGCCTCCAATTCACAGGAGGTAATATAGTAGCTTTTTTAAAATTAGGATTTATTTCCCAACCAGAGCCGACCAATGATACCTTATTGTTGTATTTATTAATTAGCGGTATTAAAAATGAATCCAAATCTTTTGCTCTAGCCTTATAATATGAACCGAGGAATAATATGTCATATCTTTTATCCAAATTAAGAGGCTTGAAATATCGAGTATCGCAGAAAAGTGGAAAGAAAATTATATTCTTGGCTCCTCTTTTTTTCCAATATAGATCACCATATTTTGCAGCTGTAAGAACTAGATTAGAATTCCTAGCTATGTTTGCCCAATCTTCTCCACCTGTCCAATAAGGGCTTTCTATATCTAGTAAAATTAATTTAGAATTTGTATATTTAGCAGCATCTATTATTGAAAATGAGTTTTGGGAATCAAGGAAACTAACGATTATAAAATTAATTTTCAAGTTAGTTAATACATTTCTTAATAGAGTTTTTTCATAAAATATTCTAGGCTTATTTAATATCCTAATAAAATAGATTTTAGCAAATAAATCTCTAATAATGCTTGTAGTTGTATTTGCTGTCATCCTTCGTGCTAAAAAGATATTTCTTAATCCAATTGCGTAATTTTCAACACCTTTTTCAGCTAAATATTCTGATAAACCTTTAACAGTATGCTGACCTAGAAGATTATCATAATCAGTTGCGAGAAATGCAATTCTTAATATTTGATTCATTTCGATATATTAACTTTATAAAGTTTTTATTCTAGTATTTTTAAAGTAATAAAAAATTGACTTAATATAGTTCTTAATTGCTTTGCTAAATTAATATTGATATATAAAATTAATAAGCTTATCAATCTCATTTTTAGCAGCTTCAAGCGATAAAAATTTTTTAACAATTTCTTTGGATTTCTTACTCATCTCAATAAGCTGTGAACTAAGAGCAGTTTCAATTGCTTTTCTTAAGCTTTCGTCATCGTTGAAATTGAAAATGAACCCATTATCTTAATTAATTTTAAAGACCCCTTTAAAGGGGGTAAGATTACAGGTAGTCCTGCAGCTAGATATTCAGATAATTTCATACCGCTTATATAAGTGTATGATTCTTACTTTTGGTCTCATGATCTTAATGTTAACAATAAGTTATTGTTTCTAGCCACTTCTTAGCTACTTATTCAATAGAGAAACAGTTCACGGCTGTGCATCTCACATTCGCCTGCATCTTTGTATATAACTCTTCATCCTCAAAAATTAGTCTCATTTTCTCAAAATAGTCTTTCGCGTTTGGTTTGCACAAGAAACCATTATAATAGTCCTTCATTACTTCTCTATTCACCTTGGAATCCAGCGTTATTAAAGGTCTTCCGCAGGCTAAAATCTCAAGTTCTGTCGTTTAAATCCATTCTAAAAAACATTTTAAGGACTCTCTTTAAACTTAAGATGTTAAAATTCTGTTTTTTTATTATTTCTCTTAAGCAATATATCGATGAGTTCAATCCATTTTTCCGATATTTTTTCCCATGTAAAATCTTTTAAAATCTTATCTCTTGCACTATGTGATATTTTTTCTATTAACTTTTGGTCATTCATTACTTCTGTGATAATTTTTAAAAAAGAATTTATATCATTTTTTGCATACAATATCTCTTCTTTATTCTTAAAAATATAATTTATTTCAGGACTATCGAGTTTTATTAGAGGCTTTCCGCAAGATAAAATTTCAAGATCTGCAAGCGCAAAATCATAGTATGTACTTATAAAAATATCGGCCATGTTAATGAATTGAGGAAGTTCTTTCCTTTGAACATTACCTATGAAAATTACATTGTTAAGTTTTTCAAGCTTATCTTTGTAAGGACCCAGGCCTATAATTAAAAATTTCACTTGAGGAAGCTTTAAGCTACTTTCTTTTACTATTTCGTATAATAATGGGCCACCTTTTTCTTCAGTCAATCTGCCTAAATAACCAACGATGAATGAGCTTTTATCCTTATTGTAACTGGGCTTAAAAAATATAGGATCCACGCCTACTGGAATTACGAATATTTTTTCTTTTTCTATGCCCTGATGTATCATACCTTCTTTTATACAAATACTTTGTGCTCTAATAATATCTGCATTCTTGCACATTATTTTACCAAGAAAAATATTTATGCCCCAGCTAATTTTATTGTATTTTTTATTTAAATAAGGTAAATACCAAGGAAAGGGATTTCCTTCAGAATATATTACTTTAAATCCTATGATTTTTGCTATAATTAATGGAAAAATACCTGATATTTTATCATAAATTATAACTACTTTATTTTGCTGACTTCTAAAACTAAGTATCTTTAAAGCAGATTGAGTTGAAAAAGAAAGTATACTGCTTAATAATTCCATAACAATATTAATAATGCTTATTTTTTGTCTATGTATTGCAGGATGATAGACATAATAAATTTTAAGATTCTTATTGATGATGACATCATTTTTATATTTATAATAGAATGGACTAATAATTATTACGTCATATTTTTTCGAAACATAATTACTTGTTTTATAAATTATCTCCGAAAAACCTGACGGGATATTTCTTAAGTAAGGAACCTCGAATAAACTACTTCCGATTATAATTATTCCTATCTTTTCTTTGTTTTTTCTATTAATATTCTCCACTTCTCAGCTACAAAATCTAAGGAGAACTCTTTTGCTATTTCCATGCTCCTCTCACTTAAATCCATCAAAATTACTTCATCGATAACATATTCCATTGCCTTTGCAAGTTCATCGATATTATTTTGCTGAACTATGATGCCTGAACAATTGACTATTTCAGTCAAAGAACCACAATTCGATACTATGACAGGCATGCCATAGCTCATTGCTTCTATTACTGAGTAACCGGATTGTTACTCCCAATTTTTCGTCTTATAGAATGATATAAATTCAAAACCACTAAGTTAGGCTTAATCTTTGTTAATGAAATTAGGGCGCTTGGGTAAAAGCTGATTAAGGTTTTTTCAGAAAAAAAATTGTCTGATGCCATATAACCTTGAATTTGACATCCTTTTCATTTATCAAGATTTCTTTGGGGGTTCTCTATATCT
>Ga0070737_10002006_pt1 | contig 25988 bp, 21 predicted proteins | sample Coa_R1_10_FD_66438 | JGI IMG/M metagenome (GOLD analysis project Ga0070737, IMG submission 66438) | Surface soil microbial communities from Centralia Pennsylvania, which are recovering from an underground coalmine fire - Coalmine... | ecosystem: Environmental > Terrestrial > Soil > Unclassified... | reverse complement strand
GTGGCCCAGGTGCTCGACCAGATGGACCTCGAGCGCGAGAAGGGCATCACGATCAAGGCCAAGGCGGTGCGCATGCGCTACGCCTACGCCGGCCAGGAGTACCAGCTCAACCTGATCGACACCCCCGGCCACGTGGACTTCGCCTACGAGGTGTCGCGCAGCCTGGCTGCCTGCGAGGGAGCGATCCTGGTGGTCGACGCGGCGCAGGGCGTGGAGGCGCAGACCCTGGCCAATGTCTACCTGGCGCTAGAGCACGACCTGACCATCATCCCGGTGATCAATAAGATCGACCTGCCCAGCGCCGACCCCGAGCGCGTGATGCAGGAGATCGAACGGCTAATCGGCCTGCCGCGCGACGAGGTCCTGCTCGCCTCGGCCAAGCAGGGCGTGGGCATCGACGCCATCCTGGATGCCATCGTCACGCGCGTGCCCCCGCCGCGGGGCGACCGCACGGCCCCGCTGCGGGCGCTGGTGTTCGACTCGCACTACGACCCCTACAAGGGGGTGATCGCCTACGTGCGGGTGGTCGACGGGGCCGTGGCGCCCGGGCAACACATCCGCCTGATGGCTGCTGGAAGCGTAGGTGAGGTGCTCGAGGTCGGCGTATTCCGCCCCGGGCTCAGCCCGGTCGAGGGCCTGGCCGCCGGCGAGGTCGGCTACGTGGCCACCGGGCTCAAGGACGTGCGCGAGGTGCGCGTGGGCGACACGCTGACCGACGCCGCCCACCCGGCCCACGAGCCGCTGCCGGGCTACCGGCCGGTCAAGCCGATGGTGTTCGCCGGCCTGTATCCCACCAACAGCGACGACTACCCGCTGCTGCGCGACGCGCTAGAGAAGCTGCGACTCAACGACGCCTCACTGGTGTACGAGCCCGAGTCGTCGGTCGCGCTGGGCTTCGGCTACCGCTGCGGCTTCCTCGGCATGCTGCACATGGAGATCGTCCGCGAGCGGCTGGAGCGCGAGTACGGCCTCGAGCTACTGATCACCGCGCCAAGCGTCGAGTACCACGTCACGACCACCGACGGGCGCACGCTGCCCGTGGATAATCCGGCCGCGCTGCCACCGCCCAACCACATCGCCCGCATCGAGGAGCCGTGGGTGCGACTGGAGATCATCGTGCCGGCACGCTACATCGGCGCGGTGATGGAGCTGGTACAAGACCGCCGCGGCGTGTACCAGAAGATGGATTACGTCGACGAGCAGCGCGTGCTCATCGTGGCCGAGATGCCGCTGGCCGAGCTGATCGTCGACTTCTACGATCAGCTCAAGTCGCGGACCCAGGGCTACGCCTCGCTCGACTACCAGTTCGCCGAGTACCGCGAGGCGCGGCTGCACAAGCTGGACATCCTGGTCAATGGCCAGCCCGTGGACGCGCTGTCGATGATCGTACATGCCGACAAGGCCCAGCAGCAGGGCCGGCAGCTGGTGGAGCGGCTGCGCGAGCTGATCCCGCGGCAGCTGTTCGACGTGCCGATCCAAGCGGCGATCGGCAGCAAGATCATCGCTCGCGAGACGATCCGCGCGCTGCGCAAGAACGTGCTGGCCAAGTGCTACGGCGGCGACGTGACGCGCAAGCGCAAGCTGCTGGAGAAGCAGGCCGAGGGCAAGAAACGCCTGAAGCGGCTGGGCAGCGTCGAGATCCCCCAGGAGGCGTTCACCGCCGTCCTCAGCCTCCGCGACTGACGCAGCCATGCTCCCCATGCCGTATCGTATTGATGGCGCGCTAGCTGGCCCCGTGCGCCAGCTTCGTGGCGCAGGTAGCACAGGAGAGTGTCATGCTGTTCCGCGTGGGCGTGCAGCTCCACCCGCAGCACACCACCTACCGCGAGTTCAAGGATGCCGTGATTCGTATGGAGGGGCTCGGCGTCGATACGATCTGGGACTGGGACCACTTCTTCCCCCTGTACGGCCCGCCCGAGGGCCCGCACTTCGAGGGCTGGACCCTGCTGGCGGCCATGGCCGAGATGACCACGCGCGCCACCGTCGGCTGCCTGGTCACCTGCAACAACTACCGCAACCCGGCGCTGCTGTCCAACATGGCCAAGACGGTCGACCACATCGCCGAGGGGCGCTTCATCCTGGGCATCGGCGCCGGCTGGTTCGAGCGTGACTACCGCGAGTACGGCTACGAGTTCGGCACCGCCACCAGCCGCTTGCGCGCGCTGGAAGCCGCCCTGCCGATCATCAAGGAGCGCTGGGCCAAGGACAACCCGCCGCCCGTGCGCGGCACCATTCCCATCCTCATCGGCGGTGGAGGCGAGCGCGTCACGCTGCGCCTATGCGCCCAGTACGCCGATCTCTGGAACGGCTTCGGGCCCGTGGAGACGTTCGCTCGCAAGAACCGCGTGCTCGACGACTGGTGCGACCGCGTGGGCCGCGAGCGCACGGCCGTGGAGCGCACGGTGAGCATCGGCGCCGAGGAGCTGGACCGTCTCGATGCCTACGCCGCCGCAGGCGCCACGCACATCATCCTGGGCCTAGGCGCCCCGTTCGACGGTGCCCCGGTCGAGCGCCTCGTCGCCTGGCGCGACCGGCGCAATCGCGGCTAGTGGCTGCCAACGGCGTGGGCGCGGCGCCCGTTTCCCACCACCCCCGCTCGCTTCGCCGCGGTAGGGGCGCCACTCGCGGTCGGCGAGGTGGACAGCGCTTCCCCTGGCGCCCTACCCTGCTAGGGAGTGGCCGCTGCACTCTCAGGAGCTGCCTATGGCGACATACGTGTTGGTCCACGGCGCCTGGCACGGCGGGTGGTGCTGGCAGCGCGTAGCGCCCTTGCTGCGCGCGGCCGGCCACACCGTGTACACCCCAACCCTCACCGGCCTGGGCGAGCGCGCCCATCTGGCCCACCCGGGGGTCGATCTAGCCCTGCACGTGCGCGACATCGTGGCGGTGCTGGAATACGAGCGCCTGCAGGAGGTGATCCTGGTGGGGCACAGCTACGGCGGCATGGTGATCACCGGGGTGGCTGAGCAGGCCCCCGACCGGCTGGCACACCTGGTGTACCTCGACGCCTTCGTGCCGCAGCACGGCGAGGCCATGTGGGACTTCATGCCGCCCGAGCGACGAGAGGTGGTGGAGCGCCTGCGGGCCGCACGCCCGGATACGTGGCAGGTGCCGCCGCCCGACCTGGCCCTCTGGGGCTTGACCGCGCCCGAGGAGCAAGCGTGGGTCGGGCCGCGACTAGTGCCGCAGCCGCTGGCCACCCTCCAGCAACCGCTCGACGCCCCCACCTACCGCGCCGCCGCACTACCCCGTACCTACATTCATGCCGCGCAGTACCGGGGCCCGTTCGCGCGGTTCGCGGAGCGGGCCCAGCGCGAGCCGGGCTGGCGCTGCCACGCGCTGCCGGCCGGCCACGACGTGATGGTCACGCACCCGCGCGAGCTGGCCGCGCTGCTGCAGGCGCTGGCCTGAGGAGTCGCCTCGCGGGCCGGTAGATGGACGAGCCGCTCGACACCGCCACGCTCGCTCGGCTGGCCGCCGAGGTGAAGGCGATGGCGCGCGCGCTGGGCTGCGACCTGGTAGGCATCACCGACGCCGCGCCGTTCGACGAGGCCCGCGAACGCACCCTCGCTTGGCTGGCCCGTGGGGGCGCGGCGGGGATGGCCTGGCTCACCGCTGCGCGCGTCCGCCGCGCCTGCGATCCCGCCGCCCTGCTGCCCGGCGCGCGCTCGTTCATCGCCGTGGGCATCGGCTACCGCCCGGCCGACGAGCCGCGCGGCGCGCCCGCCCCGGTGCCCGCGGGCGGTGGCCGCATCGCCCGCTACGCGCGCGGGCGCGACTACCACGACGTGCTGAAGCGCAAGCTGTGGGCCCTGGTGCGCTGGCTGGAGGAGCGCCTGGGCCGACCGGTGGCGGCGCGGGTGTTCGTGGACGATGGGCCCTGTCCCGATCGAGCAGTAGCCCAGCGAGCGGGCTTGGGCTTCTTCGGCAAGCATACTAACTTGCTGACACGCACCCATGGGTCGTACGTCCTGCTGGGATCGGTGCTCACCGACGTGCCGCTGCCCCCCGACCCGCCCGCCATAGGCGACTGCGGCAGCTGCACGCTGTGTCTTGATGCCTGCCCCACGGGCGCGCTACCCGCGCCCTATGTGGTGGACAGCGCCCGCTGCATCAGCTACCTCACCATCGAGCACCGCGGGCCGATCCCCGAGGCCCTGCGCCCGCTGGTGGGCGACCACCTGTTCGGCTGTGATATCTGCCAGGAGGTGTGTCCGTGGAACCGGCTGGCGGCGCCCAGCCGCGAGCCGGCTTTCGCGGCCGCCGCGGGGGCTGGCGCCGCACTCGACCCCGCGACGGTACTCGCCTGGGACGAGGCGACCTACCGCACACGGCTGCGCGGCAGCCCACTCAAGCGGGCCAAGTGGCAGGGATTGCGGCGCAACGCGGTGGTAGTGCTGGCCAACCGTGGCGAGCGCGCGGCACTGGCGGTGGCGGCGACCGACGCGGACCCGGTGGTGCGTGCCCAGGCCCGCGCGGCGCTCGGGGCAAGTGGGGGAGAAGCGGAGGGGGCGAGCTGCGCCCTACTCGCCCCCTCCGCCGGAGATGGGAGGAAGTCATCCGCGTGAGGGCCGCTGGCCGCCCGCACGCCTCCTACAGCCTACAGTAACTTTGGAGATTAGTCAATACTGAAATCCACGGTGCACAGGCGCGCCTGTACGGCCTATGGTATGATCCAAGCACCCCAGCGAGGAGCCAGCCCGGTGGAGTCGTTGGCCGATCTGCTACACGCGCGAGGGAGCCGCGTCACCCCGCAGCGTCAGTTGGTGATCGAGCAGGTGCTCGCCACGCGCGGCCACATCGTTCCGGAGGCGATCTACGCCAAGGTCTCTCGGCAGTTCCCCTCCATCAACCGCTCGACCGTCTACCGCACGCTGCAGCTGCTGGAGGAGATGGGGCTCATCCAGCACGCGCACGTCGAGGAGGGGGCCACGCGCTACCACCGCGCCGAGGAGCCCGCGCACTTGCACCTCGTCTGCCACGGCTGCCACGCGGTGCAAGAGGTGGCGGACCTCTCCCTCGGCGAGCCACTGCGGCAGGCGCTGCTGGAGCGGTTCGGTTTCGACTGCGACCTGACGCACCTGGCGATCGCCGGCCGCTGCCGCGCCTGCCGCGCCGCGCAGCCTCCCCACACGCCCTGAGCCGCCGCGCGGCTGTTGCAGGGGATTGCAATTACCCCCGAATGCAACTGTAACATCTCCCTCGCGCGGCCGTTTGCTACCGCGAGCTGATAGGGAGGAGCACCTGCGATGGGGAGAGCGATCGCCTTTGGTCTGGCTGTGGGCTTACTGCTGGGGCTACCGCCGGCCGCCCCGGTGCGCGCGGAGGCGCAGCTCGAAACGGCGAGCCCCGGCCCCGGCGCCGTGCTCGCCGTGCTGCCGCCGCGGCTCCAGCTGGTATTCGATAGCGAGCTGGCCACCGCGGGCAGCCAGCTCACTGTGCTCGGGCCAGCCGGCGAGCGGGCCGACCGCCGCGACCTGCAAGTGACGGGCGCCCGCCTAGTAGTGAGCCTCATTGACCAGGGGCCGGGCGTGTACCGTGTGCGCTGGCGCGCCGTCGATGCCGAGGAGCGCCGGCGCAGCAGCGGCGAGTACACGTTCAGCATCCAGCCGTGGGGGGCTGCGGGGCTGCCCTGCCTCGCCGTGGTGCCCGCCACCGCGCGCCACGGTGAGGCGGTCGTCGTGAGCGGCAGCGGCTTCACTCCCGACAGCACGGTGGCGCTAACCATCGGCGACGACGAGACGCTGCTGACCGTCGTGCGGGCCGATGCCCAGGGCCACTTCGCCGTGCAGCAGGCGCTGCCGGCCGACTTGCCGTACGGGCGCCAGGTCGTGCAGGCCGCTGATGCTCAGGAGCGCGTGGCCACCGCCGCGCTGTGGGTGCCGCCGCCCGGCGGGCTGGGCGTGGTGAGCGTGCGGCTGAGCGGCGAGGCGCAGTTGGGTGCGGTAACGTACACCCTGCGGATCGACAACCGGAGCGACTTCCGGCTGCGCGACGTGGTCGTGCGCGCCCAGGTGCCGGCCGGCACGTCGGTATTGGCGGAGGGGCTGGAGAACCCCCCGGGCGCGGCACCCGCGGAGGTGGTGGACGGCGCGGTGGTGTGGCGCCTGCGCCGCCTACCCCCCCACACCATGCGTGGGCCGTTCACGTTCACAGTCTCCACGGCGGACCTTAGCGGGCGGCCCACGCTGACCAGCCGCGCCAGCGTGGAGTACGTATTCGCCGATGCGGCGCAGCCCGTGCGCGGGCGGACCGACTCCGAAGCGGTCGACGTGGTAGCCGCGGTCCGCTAGCCGGCGGCGCGGAGCAGGCCCTCGCCGAGGAACTCGTCGGGGCTGGCTGGGGCCGGCGGGACGAAGTAATAGCCGCCCCCATTCGGCACCAGGTACTCCGACAGGGTCTGGGGGCCGCTGCCCAGCGCGGGGTCGTCGGGTGCCTCCAGCCGCCGTTTGGTGGCCGCGAACTGGCGCTCGATATTGCGCTGGAAAGCCATGAACAGCAGCCCGGCGTCGAGCGTGCCGCCGGCGTCGCCCACGAAGTAGGCGAAGCTGCGTCGCAGGAAGCGCGATGCCTCGTCGCCCGGCCGGCGCGGGTTCGCCCGCCGCACATGGGCCGTAAGCGGTACGACACGTCCGTCGGGATCGGCGGCGTAGTCGAACGGCGCGGTCGGGGGGGCATCGGGAGCGAGGAGCGAGGTGCCGTCGAACTTGCGCCGGCCCATATGGAAGTCCTGGCGCTCGGCGCTCTCGCGGTCCCAGCGTTCCAGCAGCTCACGGATCCGGCGCACTACCAGGTAGGTGCCGCCCAAGCACCAAGCGGGCTCCTCGTCCGCGGGCTGGATCCAGACGTGTTCGGCCATCGCCGCCGGGTCGGTGGCGGGCAGGTTGTTGGTACCGTCGTGGTAGCCGAGCAGGCCGCGCGGCGCGGGCGTGCCGGAGCCGGGGAAGAACGTGAAGCCGGTGAACGCGTATTTCAGGGCCAGGCCCCAGCCCAGGCGGCGCAGCAGGTGGCGCAGCCCGTGCAGTGCCACCATCGGATGGCTGGCTCCGAGCTGGAGGAACAGATCGGAGTCGGTCTGGGCCGGGTCGAGATCATCGCCCGGGAAGCTGGGCATGGGGGTGAGCCCCCGGGGGCGGACCGCGGCTAGCCCGAAGCGGTCCGGGCCGATGTCGGGGCCACCGAACAGGCTGGCGCCGAAGCCGAGGGTCACCTCCAGGGCGGCCTCGGGAGTGGGCTGGTAGCCTAGCTCCCCGCTGTTGGTGGCGCGCCGCCGGGGCAGCAGGGGCAACGCTGCCGCCCCGGCCTCCCCGGCGGCGAGCAGATGGATCTCGCGGTCCAGCTCTTGCAGCAGGTGCGCGAGGCGCTCGCGGGTGCTGACCAGCACGGTGAGGCCCGCCAGCACCACCGCATTCGGCACGGGGGTGACGATGCCGGGCTGCGGCGGGGGCGGCATGGCGGGAGCGGGCGCCGGCGCCTGAGCCGGCGGGGCGGCCCCCGCGCGTGGTGTCCCAAGCGTGGCGGGCAGAGCGACCGAGGCCAGACTGAGCCCCCCACTGGTGAGGAACTGGCGCCGAGTCAAGCGTTGCCACCAGCGCATGCTGCAACTCCCCGCGCCGGCTCCCCTAGGAGCCGCGCTCCATGAGCTGCGACGCGCGCTCCAGGGCCCGCGCCAGCGTCCGGAAGCTGGCGGCGATGCGGTTGCGCGCGTCCTGTGGGACCTGGTCGTAGTTGGTCACCTCGGTCTCCGAGCGGACAAAGGGGGCCAAAGCGCTCTTGGCTTGCTGGAACCCACGAGCGATCTCCCCCGCGAGGCCGCGATCGCGGGCCGCGATCTGGTCCTGGTAGGCGTTGTAGATCGCCTCGGCGCCCGCGAGGTTGGCCTGGAAATCGAGCAGGTCGAGCTTCGAGTAGCGCTCCTCCTCGCCGGTGATCTTGGTCTCGGCGACCTCGGCGAGCAGGTCCTCGGCCCCGTCGAGCAGGGTGGCGGGCGTGAACGCCCCCTGCTGCACGAGCCGCTGCAGCTGCGCGGCCATCGCGTCCCAGTCGGCCAGCAGCTGCTGCGCGACCGGCACGAGGGGCGTGGTCTGCTGGTCGTACCACAGGCCGCGCTCGATCTTGTGGAAGCCCTTCCAGTTCGAATCGTTGCTACCCAGCGGGAAGTCGTCCTCGCGGGCGTCGATCGCGGTGTCGAACTCCTCTAGGCTCGGGTCCGCGTCGACGACCACCTCGAGCTTCTCCCACGGCACGCGCGCCCGCGCGTACGCCGCCCGCGCGCCCGCCAGGTCGCCGGCCGTCAGGGCCGCCACCAGATCCTGGATCGCCGCGCGCCCCACGGGGAGCTGGGCGAGCAGGAAGTCGGTGGCCGCATCCGCTGCCGGCGCGGCGCGGCTGACAGCGCTAGGAGGCCGGACCAACGCGCACAGGCCCAGGGCCAGGATCAGGGCAACCCATCGCAGTGGGACCATGCATCTGCTCCTTCGCGAGATGGGGCAGTCGTGGGTGGCACGCTCAGGCGTGCTGGTGCGCCAGGCGCAGCCGCAGCGGCCCGCCGAGCAACAGCAGCCCGATCAGGACGAGTAGCACCACCTGGCCGAGCGTGGTCTCCCAGGTCGGGAAGAGCCCGAACAGCTCCCAGGCGGGGACCCAGCGCAGCGGGGTCGCCTGCAAGACGCCGGCGACTTGCAGCGCATGGAGGCTCATGCCGACGAACTTGAAGCAGAGATAGTAGATCAGCGCGGTGGCGAGCAGGAAGAACGGGCGCACGGGGATGCGCACGCCCAGGCCGAGCATCGCTGCCGCCAACACGAGCAGGGCTGCCGCCCCGCCGGCGAGGCCCAGCAGGAGCTCGTGTAGGCCAATGCTGGGCGCGAGCCCGATATAGAACAACACTGTTTCCGCTCCCTCGCGGAACACGGCCAGGAAGGCGATCAGCGCCAGCCCCAGCAGGCGGTTGCGCTGCAGCGCAGCGAGAGTCTGGGTGCGGATGTACGCTTGCCAAGCGCCCAGGCTGGCTTTGGAGTGGAGCCAGTAGCCCACATACAGCAGCATGACCGCCGCGACCAGCCCGGTGACGCCTTCGATGACCTCGCGGCTCACGTTGGCCACGGCTCGGCTGAGCAGGAGCTGCGCCAGAATGGCGACGACGATACTAGCGGCGACCCCAGCGCCGGCTCCGCCCCACACCCAGCGCTGCTTGTCGGCGTTGCCGGAGCGCTGCAGGAACGCGACCAGGGCGGCTACCACCAGCAGCGCCTCGAACCCCTCGCGCAGCAGGATGATGCCGGCGTCCCAGGCCGAGTAGTGGGCGGTGTCGGCCACCACCGGCGCTAGCTCGGCGCGCATCCCCGCGAGCACCGCGCGCGCCCGCGCGGGATCCGGCGGCGTGGCGTGGAGCAGCGCGGCCGCCTCCGCCGTCTGGTTCTCCGCCGCGGTGTACACGCTCGCCGAGCGCGCGCGCACGAAGCCCTCGACATCGAGCCACACCTCTTGGAACGTCCGCAGGTCCGCCTGGGCGGCGGCGAGGTCGCCCCGGTCGAGCGCGGCCAGGATGCGATCGAGCAGCTCGATCAGGAGGGCGGGGGTGGGGTTCTCCACCGCGGGCACCGGCGCGGTCGTGGAGTTCGCTGGCGGGGGCGTGCCGTTCACGAAGCTGGCGACTAGTTCTTGCAGGCGTGCGATCGCCGTCGCCGCAGCCGCGGCGGCGGGCGGCTGGCTGGCGAAGGCTACCTGCCCGTCGGCCAGGGCGCGCTCGATCTCGCGGTAGTGGTCGCGGCTGACCGGTCGGATGAGATCCTCGATATCCAGCCAGCCGTCGCTCGCGCGGGTGAACGCGGCGCGCGCCCCGGCGAGATCCCCCGCCTGGAGGCGCTGGGCGGCGGTGTCGAGATCGGCCGCCCACGTTTGCAAGGCCTGGCTAGCGGCCGCGCGCCCCGTAGTGTCCTCGGGTGCCGCCGCCGGCGCGGCGCTCGCTCCGCCGAGGCTCGCCCGGAACTGGTCGACCCGCGTGATCAGCGTGGCGAGCTGCGCGGTGGCCTCGGCACTGTCCACCGGCTCGGCGCGCAGGGCCCGGTCCACGGCACGCATGGCCGCCTCGATGTCGCGGTACGCTTGCCGCGAGCGGGCCCGCACGCCGTCCTCGATGTCGTCCCAGCCGCGGTCGAATTCCGCATAGGCCGCCCGCGCTGCGGCGACATCGCCCGCCGCGAGAGCGGCCTGACTGGCGCGCGCCAGGTCGCCGAGCGTCTGCAGCCCGGCGGCGAGCGCCGCAGCATCCACCTGCTGGGCGGCTGCCGCGGCGTCGGGCGCGCGCCCCGTGCGCGCAGCGACCTGGGAGGGCAGCGCGGCAATGAGCAGCAGCACGGCTGCCACTAGCAGCGCCTGAGCTCCACCCCACACTAGCCGCGGCATCGCACACCCCCTTCTCATGGTCGGCTGAAAGAACGGTTACGCCCAGGCTAATCACCCTGGTGCGTCCTAAGATAGCACAGCCATCGGGCGTGCGCAAGCCCGGCTCCCTCCAGTAGGCCGGGTCCGAACTGTAACGTTTGAGGCAATCGATCGTTCTAATTCGATGAAACGAATTTCGTGCCTATTACTAGGCTTAACTACCTGGGCGGGAGCGTGGTACGGGGCGGGGCCCCGAGCGCGCAGGCCCGCTTCGCGAGAGGAGGGAGCGATGCGTCACCTGTTGCTCCGGCTGGGCGTCGTCCTGCTCTGCTTAGGCAGCTGGCCGGCGGCGCCCGCGCGCGCGCACGCCCACTTCGCCGACGCCACGCCCGCGCCGAACAGCGTCCTGGCCACGCCGCCGCCGCGGGTGCAGGTGCTGTTCGACGAGGAGCTAGATGAGGAGGAGAGCCAGCTCGCCGTCTACGGCCCCAGCGGGCAGCGTGCCGACCGTCGCGATCGCCAGGTGGATGGCGCTCGGCTGTGGGTCAGCCTGGCCGACCAGGGGCCGGGCGTGTACCGCGTTCGGTGGAAGGCGGTCGCGGCCGATGACCATGGGGTTACACGCGGCGAGTTCACGTTCACCATCCAGCCGCGCTTGCCGGCGGGCAGCCCCCAACTGGCCGTGAGTCCCGGCACGGTGGCGGCGGGGCAGACAGTATCCCTGGTGGGGCAGGGGTTCAGCCCGAACGGCCCGGTTGTCCTGACCGTCGGTGATGCCGAGGACCTCCTCACTGTCGCGCAAGCCGATGCCGCCGGCCGCGTCTCCGCGCAGGTTGCCTTGCCGGCCTCCCTGCCGTTCGGTCGGCAGGTGGTGCAGGCGGCCGACGCCACCGGCCACTACGCCACCTATGCCCTGTGGGTACCTGTCGGCGGCCAGCCCGCGGCGACGGTGCGGCTGAGCGCCGAGGCCGAGGCGGGCCGCATCTCCTACACCCTGCGGGTGGAGAACCGTAGCGGCTGGCACTTGCGCAACGTGGTGGTACGCGTGCGGGTACCGGCCGAAACGCCCGTCCTGTTCGAGGGGCTCGGGCAGCCGGAGGGCGTCGAGCCGCCCGAGCTGCAGGACGATCAGCTCGTCTGGCACCTGCGGACACTGCCGCCGCACACGATCCGCGGGCCGTTCAGCTTCGCGGTCAGCACCGCGGGGCTGACCGGCCGTCCCACGCTGACCAGCGTGGCGACTATCGAATACCTGCACACCGCCTCGGACCCGCAGGGCCGTGGGCGCGCGCAGTCGCCGGAGGTGAGGATCCAGCCAGCAGTCCGGTAGCGCTGTGGTCGTCGCGCAGCGCAGCGTCGCTGCGCCAGTCTAGAGTTTGTGAGGAGGGTAGTCCATGCGCCGCTTCGTGGTGTCCCTGGTCGCGGCCGTGCTGGCGCTGAGCCCGGTGGCCAGCGCTGGCGTGCGGGCCGACGAGACGGCGATCAACGAGAACCCCGAGTGCCAGCGGCTGTGGCACCAGTTGGCCGACCCGGTGCTCGCGCGAATGCTGTGGTACGTGAACGCTGCCGATCAGTATCCGATCCTGCCCAATGGCCGGCCGCCCGTGGGCGCCTACCCGTGGGGCCCGGCGGTGTGGGCGCGGCCGGGCGGGCCGTCGTGGTTCGTGGCCAACAACTACCTCCCCTATGGGGCGCTGAACGTGGGCCTGACTACTGCCTACGGCTTCCCGTTCGCGCCGTTCAACCCGCTGGTGGGCGCCACGCCGCTGTCCACCGCCTTCGTGGCCCAGCAGGTTGCCCAGGCCGCGGGCGGACTGAGCGCGGTCGGGGCCGGCGACCTCATTGCCCTCGCCGGCCTGCGCCAGAGCGAGATCGGCAACGTGTTCGCCGCGGGCAGCCTGCGCGAGGCGGTGATCGGCAACCGCCTCGCGGCGGCGGAGTTCAACTTGAACTACGCCGGCTATCCGATGGCCCAAGCGGTCAACTACCGCGAGATCCTGGAGGGGCTGGACTTCTACGTGCGCAACGCCTGCCCGCGCGCCCCGGCGGAGGACCGCAACGGGGGGGACAACGGCGGCGCCACGACCAGTGACGGTGGCCGACGCTAGCCCGCTTCACGGCATGTGGAGCGCCGAGGGGGGGGGCCTCGGCGCTCCTAGTGTTTTCGGGGGAGGGCGGAGTGCTAGCTGGCCAGGTTGCGCGGGTCGATGGTGCTGAAGACGGAGGCGTCGCCGCCCAACGCACTGACCATCGTAGTCATATTGTTCAGCATCATGCCGATATACGTGTGCTCGGGCGCCCCGGGCGGGCCGGGCAGGTCGTCGTCGCGCAGCGTGTCGATGTACCGCACGCCCGTCTCGCGGCCGATGGCCTCCAGCACGCGGCTGGGGAACACCTCGGAGCCGAAGATCGCCGGCACCCCGCTGCGGCGCACCTGGTCGATGATCGCCGCCACGTCGCGCGCGCGGGGCTCGCTGAAGTCGGATGGCTGGATGGCGCCGATGATCTCGAAGCCGTAGCGCCGGGCGAAGTACGGCCACGAGTCGTGGTAGGTCAGCAGGCGGCGGTTGTTGGGCGGGATCGTCTGCACCGCGGCGAAGATGGCCTGGTCGAGCTGGTCGAGCCGCGCCATATACTGCTCGGCATTGGCCTGGTACGCCGCGGCGTTGGCCGGGTCCATCTCCACCAGCTTGTCGCGGATCAGCTCGACATAGTGGCGCGCGTAGGCCACGTTGAGCCACAGGTGCGGGTTCGGGTTGCCGCGGCTCTCGGGGAAGCTGCGGTCGAATACCCACTCCGCGCGCGTGATCGTGTTGTCGGCCAGCAGCAGCACCTGCGCGCCCGGCTTGGCGTTGGCGTTGATCAGCCGTTGGGTGGGCAGCTCGAGGTTGAGCCCATTGAGCACGAACAGGTCGGCCTCGGCGATGAAGCGCACGTCGGACGGCCGCGGCTCGAAGGTGTGCGAGTCCACCCCGTCGGGGATGAGCTGGATGAGGTCCACCCGCGAGTCGGCGACGTTGCGGACCAGATCCGCGATGGGCGCCACGGTGGCCAGCACCTTGAGCCGGCCTTGGGCCCGCGCCGCCGGCGGCCACAGCCCGCACGTCAGCAGCAGGGCCAGCCCAGCGGCCACCACGGCTCGCAGCGCGCGCGTGGAACGCATGACACCCTCCTTGCTCGGCGACGCTAGCGCGATGCGCGGTCGCCCCTCCCTTGTTCCTGCAATATGTCGCAACAACGCATTGTAGCCACGTGGAGGGGGTGCAGCAAGCGCGGCTTGACAGCGCCCGCTGGCCGCGGCTAGCCTCTCCCTCGACCGCTGGGGCCGCCGCGCCCTGGCGCCGACTCGTGGTTTCGGGAGCCCGACCGATGCAGGCGTCCCCCGCGCCGTTGGCCGGCGTGGCCGTGCTCGATCTCTCGCGCGCGGTCGCGGGCCCCGTGTGCACGATGCTGCTGGGCGACTACGGGGCCGACGTGGTCAAGCTGGAGCGCCCGGACGGCGGCGACGACACGCGCGGCTGGGGGCCACCGTTCGTGGCCGGCCAGAGCACCTACTTTCTGGCCCTCAACCGCAACAAGCGCAGCATCGCCGTCGATCTGGGTACTGCGGAGGGGCGCGACCTCGCCCGCGCGCTCGCCCGGCGGGCCGATGTGGTCGTCGAGAACTTCCGCCCCGGCACGATGGAGCGGCTGGGGCTGGGCTACGACACGCTGGCTGCCGACAACCCCCGGCTGATTTACTGCGGCATCTCGGGCTTTGGCCGCACGGGCCCGCGCCGCGAACAAGCGGGCTACGACGTCATGGTGGCGGGCTTCGGGGGCCTGCTGAGCATCACGGGCTATCCCGACGGGCCGCCGGCCAAGGTGGGCGTGCCGGTGCTTGACCTGGCCACGGGGCTGTCGGCCTTCGGCGCCATCACCACCGCCCTGTTCGCCCGCGAGCGCACCGGCCGGGGCACGCGCGTCGATCTCTCGCTGTTCGCCACCCAGCTCGCGCTGCTGGCCAACGCCGCCAGCGACTACCTCGTCGCCGGCCAGGTGATGGGCCGCCACGGCACCGCCCACCCGTCGATCGTGCCCTACCAGGGGTTCGCGGCGCGCGACGGCTACCTGCTGATCGGCGGCGCCAACGACCGGCTGTTCCGCCGCATCGCCGCGACGCTCGGCCACCCCGAGTGGGCCGACGACCCCCGCTTCCGCACCAACGCCGATCGGGTGCGCCACCGGGCGGCGCTAGAAGCCGCGATGGAGGCGGTGTTGCGCACGCGCTCGGTGGACGAGTGGGTCACGGCGCTGACGGCCGCGGGGGTGCCGGCCTCGCCGATCAACACGGTCGATCGTGCGCTGGAGGACCCGCAGGTGGCCGCCCTGGGCATGGTGTGCGAGCTGCCGCACCCCACGCTGGGGCACGTGCGCCTCACCGCGCCGCACATCGAGTTCGATGGGACGCGCCCGGCCGTACGGCGCCCGCCGCCGCTGCTAGGCCAGCACACCGCCGAGGTGCTCCAGGCGTGGCTGGGCCTCGACCCGGGCGCCATCGAGCGCCTGCAGGCGGCCGGGGTCGTCGCGCTGGGCTAGGCGTAGGGCCTCAGCGCTGGGGCGGCGGGTTCGGGGCGGGCTGGTTGCGCGCGGCCGGCTCCTCGTGGCATGGCACGCTGGTGACCACGTAGCCCGGCTTGAACAGCAGCGCCAGTTTCAGGAACTGGGCCGACTGGCCGTGCAGCGCGTGTTCCCACCAGGCGTCGGGCACGTACTCCGGCAGCACCACGGTGAGGATGTCGGCGTTCTGGGCCCGCTTCAGCTCCTGGAGGTATTGCAGCAGCGGGCCGGTCAGCGAGCGGTAGGGCGACTCGATGATCGTCAGCGGCACGCCCTGGCCCCACTCCGGCCACGCCTTCTCGATCGCCTCGGCCGTCGCGGGGTCCGAGGCGACGTGCACCGCCGTCACGTCGTCGGACAGCGTCTTGGCGTAGCGCAGCGCCAGCACCGTCGGCCGGTTGAGCTGCGCCACAGGCACCACCACGACGGTCTTCAGCGGCCGCTCGACCTCGGGATGAGCGGGCAGGGCGGTGGCCAGCGCTGCCTCGTCGTAGTGGCGGTGGATCTTCTTGCACAGGGCGATCAGCGCGGGCACTAGCAGCAGCACGATCCAGGTGCCCCAGCCGATGGGCAGGCCCGGCACGATCGGCAGCTCCGGGTTCATGAAATTGGTCACCGCGGCGATCACGGTGACGAGCCCGGTCGCCGTGGCGCCGATCCCGTTGACCACCGCCTTCAGGTGCCAGAGCGGGCCGCGGACCTCGCGCCAGTGCTGCACCATGCCCGCCTGCGAGAGCGTGAAGGCGGTGAACACGCTGACGGCGTACAGGGGCAGCAGCGCGCCGGTGGAGCCACCGAATAGGAAGATCAACAGACCGCTGACGATCCCCAACAGGATGATGCCGTTGGAGAAGGCCAGCCGCTCGCCGCGGAACGCCAGCTGGTGCGGCGCGTAGTTGTCGCGGGCCAGCAGCGAGGCCAGCCGCGGGAAGTCGGCGTACGCGGTGTTGGCCGCCAGCACCAGGATCAGTACCGCCGACGCTTGCACCAGGTAGTACAGGGGCCCCGTGCCGAACACCGCCCGGGCGAGCTGCGAGATCACGGTCTCGTCGCGGCTGGGAATCACGGGCCCGCTGACGAACAGCACCGCCAGGCCGAGAAACATCGTGGCCAGGATCGTGCCCATGGCCATCAGCGTGCGGGCCGCATTGCGCGACTCGGGTGGTTTGAACGCGGGGATCCCGTTGGAGATGGCCTCGGTGCCCGTCATGACCGCCGAGCCGATGGCGAACGCGCGCAGCAGCAGGAACGGCGTCAGCGGCTCGGTCCCCTCCTCGACGGCCGGGTACTCCGGCGGCGGCACCACGAGCTGGCCGCTGGCCAGCAGCGCGAGCCCCGCGGCGATCAGCCCGTACATGGCTGCCAGGAACACATAGGTAGGCGCCGCGAAGATGTTGCCTGACTCGCGGATGCCGCGCAGGTTGGCGATCGTGACCATCGCCACGGCCAGGATGCCGAGGAGCACACGGAACGGCAGCAGCAGCGGCACCGCCGAGACGAACTGGTCGACGGCGGAGGCGATGGACACCGACACGGTGAGCACGTAGCCGACCATCAGCGCGGCGGCAGCCACCAGGCCGGGCGTCTCGCCCAGGTTCGCGCGCGCCACGATGTAGCTGCCGCCCCCCGAGGGGTAGGCGTAGATCGTCTGGCGGTAGCTGGTGACCACGATCGCCAGCAGCAGGACGATGGCGAACGACAGCGGTAGCGACCAGATCAGCGCCGCGGTGCCGGCGGCCAGCAGGACCGTGAGCATCTCCTGGGGCGAGTAGGCCACCGAGGAGAGTGCGTCGGAGGAGAAGACCGCCAGCGCCTTCTTCTTGCTGAGCCGCTCCTGGTGCTCCAGCGCGCTGGGGATCGGCTGGCCCACCAGCAGCCGCCAGAGCATCCCGGCCGGGCCGCGCGGCCGCTCCAGCTCGGCGCTAGCTTCCAGGCGGCCCGGGCCGGCGCGGCGGAACCCGGCGAACTTGGGCCGATGGATGCGGACGACCAGGTCGCCGGGCCGGCCGGTGCGCACACGCTCGACCACCCGGCGCTCGACAGGACTAACCGGGCGCTCCTCCGCGCTCGGCACGCTCGTGTCTCCCCCCTGCCTGCTCGTGCCGCCGTGCGCGGGCGCACGGGATGCGGGCGGGCGCGGCAGCCCAGGCGCCCCGGCAGGCCGCGGCCTGCTAGCGGGTCGCGCCTGTCTCTCCATCGGTTTACCACGTTGCCCGCCGATTTGCTACAGGGGGCGGCCAACGCCGCCGCGGGCCCGGGCTCAGCCGTGGGCGCGGCCGGGGACCGCCGCGGTATCGAGTGCGCGTCGCACGGCGCGTGCCAGCGCATCGGGGGTGAACGGTTTCTGCAGCAGCACGAACTCGTCGTCCACCACGCCGTGGTGCACGATGGCGTCGTTAGTGTACCCGGACGTGTACAGCACGGGGACGGGGTGTCCCCGCGCCGCCAGTGCCTGCGCCAGCTCGCGGCCGCTCATCCCCGGCATCACGACATCGGTCAGCAGCAGGTGGATCGGGCCGAGGTGCTCGGCGGCCAGGCGCAGCGCTTCGTCGCCGCAGCTGGCGGCTAGCACGGTGTAGCCACAGCCCTCCAGCACGAGCCGGGCCAGCGCGCGCACCTGGGCCTCGTCCTCCACCAGGAGGATCGTCTCGCTGCCGCGCGGCGGGGCCCCGCGCTCGCCGCTGGGCGCCACAGGGGGCTCGGCCGCCACCCGCGGCAGGTAGATCTTGAACGTCGTGCCGCGGCCCACCTCGCTGTACACCCAGATGTAGCCGCCGCTCTGCTGCACGATCCCGTAGACCATCGCTAGGCCGAGGCCTGTGCCCTTGCCTGGCTCCTTGGTGGTGAAGAACGGCTCGAAGATCCGCGCCTGCGTTTCGGCGTCCATCCCGCAGCCGGTGTCGCTGACCGCGAGCATGACGTACGAGCCGGGGGTGACCGTCACGTGGCGCTGCACGTAGTGCTCGTCCAGCTCGACGTTGGCGGTCTCGATAGTGAGCTTGCCGCCGCGCGGCATAGCGTCGCGCGCGTTGATCGCCAGGTTGAGCAGCACCTGCTCGAGCTGGCGCCGGTCGGCGCGCACGTGACCGAGGCCCGCGCGGCGCACGGTGGTGAGCGTGATATCCTCGCCCAGCAGCCGGCGCAGCATCTGGTCCATCTCCAGCACGACCTCGTTGAGGTCGTGCACTTCCGGCTGGAGCATCTGGCGGCGGCTGAAGGCCAGCAGCTGGTGGGTCAGCGCGGCGGCGCGCTCGCTGGCTTGCAAGATCTCCACGACGTAGCACCCGCGCGGGTCGTGGGGGGGCAGCTCGGCCTGGAGCAGCTCGCCGAAGCCGCGGATGACAGTGAGCAGGTTGTTGAAGTCGTGCGCCACGCCGCCGGCCAGGCGCCCGATGGCCTCCATCTTGGCCGCCTGGCGCAGCTGCTCCTCGCGCTCGCGCAGCGCGGCCTCCGCTTCCTTGCGCGCCGTGATATCTTGGAACTGCCCGATCAGGTACAGCGGGCGCTCCTGGCTGTCGCGCACCAGCGAGGCGCTGGCCAGCACCCACACCGCACCCCCATCGGCGCGCCAGTAGCGCTTCTCCAACTGGTAGGCGCGGCGGCGGCCGGCCAGCAGCTCGGCGCGTAGCGCCTGCTCGGCCGCGAGATCGTCGGGCAGGGTCAGCGCGTCGCTGCTGGTGGCCAATAGCTCCGGCGCCGGCCGCGCCAGCAGTTCGCACAGGGCGGGATTCACCCGCAGCCAGCGCCCGTCAAGTCCCAGCAGCGCCATGCCGATAGCCGCGTGCTCGAACGCTGCGCGGAACTGCGCCTCGCTCTGCCGGCGCTCGGCGATCTCCGTGGCCAGCTGTTCGGCCAGATGGTTCAGCGCCACGCCTACCTGGTCCAGCTCGTGCACCGGGCTGTGCGGTACTCGCGAGTCGTAGCGGCCCTGGACGAGATCCTGGCTAACTTTGGCCATAGCCCGCACGGGCCGCGCAATGTCGCGAATGAACAGGGCTCGCGCCACCAGCAGGGCGATGCCCAGCACCAGCAGCCCAACCCCGAGCAACAGCACGCGCTCGCGCACTACCTGCGCTACCTGGGCCGTGGGCACTAACGCCAGCAGGCGCGTGTTCGGGCCGATGGCCAGCTCGACCGGGCGCAAGCCGTGCTCCGCGAAGGCCGCCCGCAGCTGCCCGAGATCGAGTGTGGCGAGGCGCGCGGGAGGCAGAAGAGCTGGCAGGTGCGTCTCGGGGGCGGGCGCGCTCACCACCTGCTCGCCGTGGAGCACCAGGACCGTCGCCCCGCTGCGTTCGCGCACGGCGGCCAGCTCTGCGCGACTGAGCCGCTGGCCTACTAGCAGGCGCGCCGGGGCCCCCGCCGCGTTCGCCAGCGGCGCCGTGGCCACCAGCACCAGGTCGTCCCCGAGCGGGGTGACTAGTTCGTCGGGCGGCAGCGCGAGCGGCACGGCGAGTTCTCGCCCCGCGGGCGCGTCGGGGCCGAACAGCCAGCTACCCTGCGGGCCCGCGATAGCGAGGTAGTCCAGCTCGAACCGCTCGCGGACCTGCGCCAGCCAAGCGGCGTGGGCCATCGGGGCCGCGCTGGCACTCTGGCGGCTGAGCTCGGTATCTGCGGCCAACCACCGCGCGAGCGTGGTCAGCGCGTGGTGCCGTTCCTGCCACTGCTGCTGGACCGCCTGCAGCACGCTCTGGCCGCGGAGCTCCAGTTCGGTCTCCTCCTCCTGCTGCGCCGAGAGCACGAGGATCGGCGCGAGCACCCCCGCGTTGGTAACCACCAGCAGCAGGACCGGGATGATCAGCGTGAGCCACAGGCTCCGCGCCTCGGGCCTGGCGAACCATCGGTGCATAGCTAGCCTACGGCGCATGATCAGCCCGTGAGGACCTACCCCGTCGTACCGTTACGGCCGCCGTGGCCAGACCACCCCGGCCTCGCGACGCTGCTCGCCGTGGGAAAGACTTGGCACAAGTGGTACGTCCCGCTCCCAGTGGTAAGCGGGCTCGTAGGACCTACCGGCTCGGGAGCATTATCGACCGAGGAACCGATAGCTTACAGGCAGGCGCCTGATCGGATGACTCTGGATCAGCCCGGCATATGACGATCAGGGGAAAAGCGCGGACAGGCAAGGACTTACGTGTGACCGCCGTTCACGGTGGCCGACGGGGCTTCCTGGCGGGTGATCCAGGTGTGTGGGGCGCGCAGCTCCGCCTCGGTCGGCAGCGCCGTGGGGCCTGTCCAGACGCGGTTCAGAAACTCGACCCCGCGCGCCTCGACCACCGCGCACACAAACTGCTCGCCCAGGACGTACTGCTCGTGCTTCATATTCAGGCCGGTGATACGCAGGAACCACTGCTCCGCGGGCGAGCGCTGGCGGCGCCGCTGCTCGACGCGTGCCTCGATCAGCGCGAAGTGCGGCAGCAGTTGGCGGCCGACCTGGTGCATGACATGGTTGCTGTAGCCCTCGAGCAAGGCCATCAGCGCTTGCAGGCGCGAGACCAGCGCGCGCTGCTCGGGGGTCATGAGCGCCTGGAGCATGTTCTGGCCGCTGCGCAGGCCCGCGACCAGGCGGCCGACCAATCCACCGAGTGGCGCGTGGCCGTTGCGCCGCTGGGCCAGTTCCTCCACCATCGCGTGCAGGTACGCCTGTAGCGTGTCGTGCAGGTAGCGGCGCACCCAGGGGTACAGCTCGAACTCGTGGGCGTGGATCGCCTCGTGCAGGGCGATCCAGGTGCGGACCTCGTCGGGCGGCAGGGCCAGGCGTTGCTCCAGCACGCGGATGTTGGGCTCGACGAAGTACAGCTTGCCCGGCTCGGGGGCCTCCGGCGCTAGCAGGCTGATGTCGTATTGGCCGAGCACGCGTCGCGCGAGGTAGCCGAGCAGCACGCCGAGTTGGCTGCTGAGCACGAAGCGCCCCATGCCCGCCGTGGCCAGCGAGCCGAATCCCTCGCGCTGGTCGCGCTCCTGGTAGAAGCGCTCGAACGGCTGGAGCAGCTCTTGGAAATTGGCCGCGTTGGCCTGGATCCACTCGCGGCGGTCGAGCACGCGCACCGCGGTGCCCTGGAGCGGCAGGTGCGTGCGCGTATAGGCCGCGATCGGGCCCTCGATGCGCTCCAGCACCGCGCGGTAGTACGTCTCGCGCGCCTGGCGCTCAGGCGCGCTGAGGGATGGCTGAGCGCCGGCGGCACGCCCGGCCACGTGGCACACGAGGGGCCAGTCTACCAGCTGGCGCGGCGCCTGCCGCCCGTAGCGCTCGGCCGCGCCCCACAGCGCCCCGGCCGCCGCCCCGATCAGCAGCCCCGTGCCAAACGCGCGCCCGCGCCTCGCCATGTGCCACTCCTGCCTGCGCTGTCGCTCTCACATTATGCCCTACGGGCCCCGCGCGCCACGGTGCTTTCGCGCGGCCGCCCGGTGCCGGCCCGCTGGGCCGCCACCCCCTATGAGGGCGGGCTCGCCGGTCGCCACCGCGACCGGCCCCACCCGGTCTGCAAAGCGGCTCTAGTCGGGCCGGAGCAGCACGGGCAGCGCGCCGGGCAGCACGTCGATGTGGGCGGGCAGGGGGCCAGCCACCTCGCCGTCGTGCTGGACCGGTAAGGGCTCGCGCGCGGTGATCACCACCTCGCGGGCGCGCAGCGCGGTGACCTTGGGATGCGCCAGGTGGCGCCCACTCAGCGCCAGCGGCACCGACAGCAGGAACTCCAGCCGCCCCACATCGCCGATCACGATGACATCCAGCCAGCCGTCGCGCATGCTGGCGCCGGGCGCCATCCGCAGCAGCCCCGCGTAGTTGCCCCCGTTGGCCACGATGATCATGTTGATGCGCCGCTGGCTGACTAGTGGCTGGCCGTCCAACCAGAGGCTGAATTGCTGGTTGGCGTAGCCGCGCAGCACGTGGAAGAAGCCGACCACATACGGCAGCGCGCCGCGCCAGCGAGGCCCCCACGTCTGCGCGCGCGCCACCACCAGCGCGTCGAACCCCGTGCCAGCGTAGGTGACGAAGTAGCGGATGGCACCGTCTCCCAGGCGCGTGCGGCCTACATCGAGCGGCGTGGGGCGCGCGTGGCGCAGGTAGGCGACCGCGGCCTCGGGGACCAGTGGCAGGCCGAGGCTGCGGGCGAAATCCTGAGCGGTGCCCAGCGGGAGCACGCCGAGGGCGGGCAGCGGGCGGTCGCGGGGGCGCGCGTGGAGCAGCCCGTTGACCACCTCGCTGATCGTGCCGTCGCCCCCGGCCGCGATGACCACTGCGCGCCTCTCGCGCACCGCCCGGGCCGCCGCGGCCCCCGCGTCGCCGGGCGCACGGGTCAGCACGGCCTCGAAGCTGAGCCCCTGGCGGTGCAGCGCGGCGGCTAGCCCTGGCCAGCGCCCGCCGCCGCGGCCCGCACCGGCCGCGGGATTGACGATCACCAGCCAGGGGGTAGGCGCCGCCTCCACGCTGGCCATTGTAGTCGAGCCGCCCGCCGCCCCACAGTGCTCGGCCCCCGGCGGGGCCTGTTGGTTTAGGCCTCGCGCGCCCCCGGGGGCGCCTCGGCCGCGGGGCGCCGGCGCACCAGCCGCGCGATGCGGAAGGTCATCACCGCCTGGCCGGCCTGGTTCTCCACCGTATGCTCGGCCACGACGACACCGCGGTCGGGCTGGCGCGAGGGCCGCGTCTCGACGATGTGCACCGTGACCCATAGCGTGTCGCCGGGGCTCACCGGCGCGTGCAGGCGTAGGGCGTCGAGGCCGAGGAACGCCAGGCCGGTGTTGCGGTACCACTCCTCGGACATCACCAGGCCCTCGGCGAGGCAGAGGGTGAGCAGCCCGGGCGCCACGCGCCGGCCGAACACGCTAGCGCGCTCGGCATACTCGCGGTTCATGAACAGCTCTTCGTAGAGGCCGGCGAGCGCGATCAGCGCGCCGATGTCGTGGTCGAACACCGTGCGGCCGCGCGTGCGCAGCACTTGCCCGACGGCGAACTCCTCGAAGTACACGCTTCCCCGCGCTGCTAGTCGATCTGGCGGCCGCGCGCCATTACTGAGCGGGACAAGGGTCGCCCAACCAGTAGCGAGGGCCAGGCCCGTGCCGCGCCGCTTGATCGAATGGGTTGAGTATACGGCAACTGTCGAGCGAGAGGCAGCCGCACCCGATGCAGTCGGTCAGCCCGCGCCGGAGCCGCTCCAACTCCGCGATGCGCTCGGCGATTCGGGCATGCCAGGTGTGCGTCAAGCGCTGCCAGTCGTCGCCGGTTGGGACCCGGTCGCGGGGCAGCTGGTCGAGCGCGGCGCGAATCTCCGCGAGGCTGAGCCCGAGCCGTTGGGCGAAGATGATGAAGGCCACGCGGCGAATAACCGCTCGCGGATAGCGGCGATGGCCGGCAGCACTGCGCTCGGCGTGGAGGAGCCCCTGCGCCTCGTAGAAGCGCAGCGCCGAGGGGGCCACGCCCGTACGACGCGCCAATTCGCTCACGGTCAACGGCTGGAGTGCATCGAACGCTGGGTCCATCGCCTCTCCCTTCCCGGAAAGAGTATTGCCTTCAAGCGCACTTCAACAATTAGGCTGGGGATGAAGCCGCCAGCGGACGCCGCCAGCGTCGTCTTGGCGCCAAGCAATTCCGGTAGGAGGTCACGGCCGTGGCCGTGCAGCAGACGAAGGGCCACAAGCGCCCCAAGATCGGTATCATCCTCAGCACCATTCGCGAGGGGCGGTTCGGCGAGGTGGTTGGGCGGTGGATACTGGCGCAGGCCGCGCGGCGCCACGAACTGGCCTGCGAACTGGTCGACCTGCGCGACTACCCCCTGCCGCTGTTCGGCGAGCCCGACGGAGTCAGCGCCACGGGAGAGACGCGCTCGGAGGTCATCGCACGCTGGCAACGCAAGCTCGCCGAACTAGATGGCTATATCTTCGTCACCGCCGAGTACAACCACAGCATTCCTGGGGTTCTCAAGAACGCCCTAGACCACGCCTATGCGGAGTACCGCCGCAAGCCGGCCGCGTTCGTGGGCTACGGTGGTGTGGGCGGGGCGCGCGCCGTCGAGCAGCTCCGGCTGATCTGCATCGAGTTCCAATTGGCCCCGTTGCGCGCCGCCGTCCACATCGGGCCAGAGCCGTATCACGCGGTGACCCGTGAAGGCCATCAGTTCTCGGACTTCCCCTCACTTCAGCAGGCTGCCGACGCCCTGCTCGACGACCTGGTCTGGTGGACGTACACCTTGCGCGCCGGGCGCCGCGAGCAGTTGGTGGCTTGAGGCCGTGGGCGGGCTCGAATCGCTCCAGGCGAGTGAGGCGGGCCCGCGCTCGGCGCGTGGCTAGGGGTAGAGCTGGCGCAGTAGGCCGCGCTGCTCGATCTCCTGCAGCAGGCTCATGTCCAGCACGTCGCCGGGGGTGATCGTCCGGGGGATATCTTCCTCGCGGTCGATCACCGCCTGGATCGCCTCGGCGCTCACCGTGGGCAGCGGCCGGTACACGTCCTTGATGCCATCGTAGAGGTAGGCCACCTCGTCCACCGGCAGGTCGCCCATTCGTTGCTGCAGGATGTGCTTGGTCTCCGCGGGATTGGTCTTGAAGAAGTGGATGGCCTCGACGTAGGCCGTCAGGAAGCGCAGCACCTGGTCACGATCGCGCTCGATGAGCCGCTGGGTAGTGGCCAGCGTGCCCTGGGGGGAGAGGATGCCCAGGTCGCGCGCGTCGACCAGGACCTTGCCGCCAGCGCGCTCGGCGCGCAGGCCCGCCGGCCCGCTCACCACCCCCGCGTCGATATTGCCGCTGGCCACGGCGGCGGCCACCTGCGGGCTGGCGCCGAGCTGGAGGATCGTCACCTCGCTGGGGTCCAAGCCGGCGCGGGCGAGCGCGAGCTGGATGAAGGTGTGTGCCTCCGAGCCGTACTGGGTGATCCCCACGGTCTTGCCGCGCAGGTCGGCCAGCGAGCGGACCGCCGCGCCCGGGGCGACCATGATCTTCTGGCCGATGGCCAGGTCGCTGGTGCCGGCGATGATCCGCGGGTCGGCGCCCTGCGCGCGGGCGCGGATCAGGGCGGCGGCGGCCGCGATGGCGTAGTCGAAGTCGCCGGCCACCAGCGACTGGGTGACGCGCGGGCTGCCGCCCACGACCATCACCTCGGCGTCGAGCCCGTGGCGCGCGAGGATCCCGCTGTCCTGGGCCACCCAGGGGATGGCGAACATCTCATTGGGCGAGGTGATCGCCACGGTGACGTGCTGGCGCGCCGGCGGCGACGCGGGGGCTGGGGCGCTGTCCGCCGGGGCCGCGCCGGGCGCCGTGGCCGCCGCCTGGCAGCCCGCCAGCCCCCCAGTCATGAGCGCTAGCGCGACTACCGCGAGGCGAAAGCGCATCGCTGGCCCCTCACGTGCCCTGGGCCGCGGTGCGGGCCTCGACCGCCGCGGCGTCGAACGGCACGAACTCGTTGTCCGCGGCCGCGGCGGGCGGCATCTCGTCCTCGGCCAGCAGCGCTACCGAGCCCTCGGCTGCGTCGCCGGCGACTAGCGGCGGGGCGTGGACCTCGACCACCAGCGCGGGCTGATCCGACCTGTTCCAGGCCCAGTGGACCTTGTTCGCTGGGATGCGCTGGAAGTCGCCCGCGCGGCAGTGGAACGCCTGGTCCTCGACGAAGAACCAGATCTCGCCGCGCAGCACGTAGTTGATCTGCTCGGCCGGGTGCTGATGCGGCTTGGTGTGGTAACCGGGGGCGCGCTCGGCGACCATGAGGCTCGCCTGTTGCCCGAACGCCTTGCGCACCTCCATGGTCCCGCTGCCCTCGGTGCCCGCCTTCAGGGTGATCCGCCGCACGGGAACGTCCGCGGCTTGGACATGCAATGGCATGGTCGGCTCCTTCTCCCTTGCACGCCCGCGGTGGGGCGTGGCCTCGTTCCATGGTAACGGCTCGGGGGCTAGGCAGGGGCTGGCGGGGGGCGCCGCTGCCCGCGCGGGCGCGCCTACCTCTCCCGGCGGCCAGGCCGGGCGAGCCGGCCGGCGGGCTAGCGCGGCGTGGGCAGCGCCGCGCGCTGCTCGACTCGCGG
>Ga0070737_10002004_pt1 | contig 26031 bp, 22 predicted proteins | sample Coa_R1_10_FD_66438 | JGI IMG/M metagenome (GOLD analysis project Ga0070737, IMG submission 66438) | Surface soil microbial communities from Centralia Pennsylvania, which are recovering from an underground coalmine fire - Coalmine... | ecosystem: Environmental > Terrestrial > Soil > Unclassified... | reverse complement strand
CTGCTGCACCTCCACTGTCGTCGCCCGCACCTGCGCCATATCCAGTCGTTTGCCCATGAAGCGCCTCCTCACTCTGAGAGGCTTCACTGTATCACAAACTTGGCGGATGCGCCACTTAGCGCAACGCCTGGAAGAATTGGCGCAATTTGGTATGCGACGCCTGTTCCTTGTCATCGCGGCCCGCCAGGCGCTAGACCTCATCATCGCTCAGCATTTCCCAGATAAGCTGGAGACGTGGAAACACCTGGCAGACAACGTGTTGCCCACAAGTATACAAACAGGCGTATTGGATAGCGAGGGGCCGAACAACAAAAGCGGTTGGACTGTCTATGGCCCGCTGCTACCTGAATAGTGGATAATCAGTGGGAGTAGCAGGCGGCTGATCATACGCGCGCCCCGCTTGCCATACGACGCCTGGGCCAACTGCGTTGGGCCGCTCTGGAGAGCGGCGGTACTCGACTGGGGCAAGCGACGTCACATAGGGCAGCCGACGGCGCTACGTTGGAAGAGACACGCCGCCAGGGATGGCGGTACTCGATCTGCGCCCGTTGCATACCATGCCGTATGAGGTGGCGCGCCCTGGCAATCTTTTTTGCCTCAGACGAGGCCACGCAGGCGGCCTTTGTGGCGGCAGCCTCTAGGCGCGGTTTCAACCGCCCGCCTATCCACGTCGCCCGCCTGCGCACGCCCATCACAGATACAGCGTGATCACCTGATCCGGCAGATTGCCCATCAACGCGGCGTAGAGATCGGGGAAGCAGCCGACGCACACGCCATCCACCACGTCGCGCGGCGTGTAGCCACCCTCGCCGTTTGGCTCTGTCGGCCCGCGCTCCGTCGCGCACTGATTGCAGAGCATCAGCAGGATGTTTTGCTCGCACGCCACCTTTGCCAGCCGCTCGCCCAGCGGATCGCCCTTACGCGATTTTTGCTATAGTTGGGATGTGTACAAGAACGGGCGATGAACCGTATAGAGAGATAGACTGTTGTCGGAAGTGCGGAGGTACGCATGCTCAATCTTGAAGGGCGCGAACTCGGCGGCTGCCGGATTATCCGTAAAATTGGCGAAGGCGGTATGGGTGAGGTCTACCTCGCCGAGCAAATTCGCGTCGGAAATCGTCAGGTGGCCGTCAAGATCGTTCGACCCGATACCACATCTTATAATCCAAGCGAGATCGCCGACATTGGGCGGCGCTTCGAGCGCGAGGTGGCGCTGTTGGGGCAGTTCGATCATCCCAACATCCTTCCCGTCTATGATAGCGGCGTGGAGGATGGCTATTTTTATCTCATCATGCAATACGCCCCGGAAGGATCGCTCACCGACGCCATTCGCGGGCGCTCCTCGCGCAAGCTCACCCTGCCGCTCGATGTTCCCCTCGCCGTAGACATCATCAGTCAGGTGGCCGCCGCGCTGCAATACACGCATGATCGCGGCGTCGTCCACCGAGACGTCAAACCGGGCAACGTGCTGATCCGCACCGAGCCGAATGGCCACATGCGCATGCTGCTGGCCGACTTTGGTGTGGCGCGTGGGCTTGAGGCAAACTCGCAGCGCACGCAGATCACCGGCACGTTCGCCTACATGGCGCCTGAGGTCTTTGACGGCAAAATCTCACCGGCCAGCGATCAGTACGCGCTCGCAGTGATGGCTTACCAGTTGCTCGCCGGGCGCGCGCCGTTTGAGGGTGACCTGGGGGCGCTGACCCGCGCGCATATGTACGAAGCCCCGCCACCGCTTCGTCAGTTCAATCCAAACGTCCCCGAAGGCGTACAGCGTGTCATAGAGAAGGCGCTTGCCAAGAAGCCTGAGGATCGCTATCCCTCGGTCGAGGCGTTCGCGACGGCGCTGCGTGGGGCGGCTGGCATGGGCGACGCCAACGGCATCACCTCGGCGCCGACACAGATAAACACGCCACCGCCACTTCCTGCGGCCAGCGCGGCCCGCAACGCAGGGCCGCCGCCCGAATGGCCAGCGCGCCAGCCACGACCTGCCACAGCAGGCGGAAGTGGGAGGCGTTTGTTGTTGACTGTGCTGGTATCGGTTCTGTTGCTGGCAGCGCTGGCCGGGCTGATCTATGGCGCGACGAAAATTGGCGGCCAGCCGACGGCGAACACTAGCCCAACAGCGACGGTATCCGTCACACACCAGGCGACCACAGGAATCACCCCCTCGCCAACCGTGACAGCGACCACCACCACGACAGTAACCCCGTCTCCAACAACGCCAGGCGGAACGCCGACCCCACCAGGCCCACTTGTCTATAGCGCGACGGCGCCCATCTGCAATCCCACCGACAGCGGGTGGACGCCCGATAACAATACCAGCGTCAACTGCAACGGTCAGCAGCAAAACACGCCGATCACAGCAAACACGAACGGCGCGCTGGCCTGCATCCAAAACCAAAACTCGGACGTCGCGCTGGGGAACGGGTACTATCAGGCGACGGTGACGCCCGGAACCAGCGGCTCGAATCCCATCTCACTGGCGTTCCGCGAAGGCTCAGGTAATCCTGCGCCGGGCGGCGGGATTTATATCACCGGCTACTATTTGCAGATCACACCAGGCAGCGGCGGCTCCCTGCCAACCTACCGCATCTACGCGGTGGACGCCAGCGGCAAAGGGCACGACATCCACAATGGTACCGGCACGCTGTCAGCGCAGTTGCCCACCCAATTCACCGTGGCAGTCAAGTTCAACGGCACGGCGATCACGCCAATCATCAACGGCGTTGAGTACGGCACAGCGTATGATAATGCCTTCAGCACAGGCTATATCGGCCTCTGCACCAACGGCACGGCAACCTACCAGGATGTGAAGCTCTACTCGATAAGCTAGAGAAGCTAGGACCGACGCTAGTTCTCGATCTCATCAGGATCGATGTCATCATCGTCGTCATTATCGTCGTCTTCGCCGCCGATGTCGAGCGCCACCTGATCGTCATCGGCGTGGAAGTCGTCGGAGAACAAGCCAACCTCTCTGCCGGTATACACCGTGACAACGAAGTTATCGCGGGGAATATCGGCAGAGAGGACAAGGTCTTCGTCAATCTGATCAATCAGACGGGCAAGCTGCGTGCGCTCAAGCTCGTGTTCGAGGATCATAGTACATTGCACGCTTGCGGGGGCGAAGTGCAGATCGATCAGGCCCAGCCGCGTTTTATCGGCGATGATATAGTAGCCCTCGGACGACGCCGTGCGCAGACGACGGTCGAACCGCAGGTTATCCAATGAAATGGGTGAGTTTGTAGCCATGGGTTTATCTTTGCGTGGTAGGATGCCACGCGCCTCCTCTTCTTGTTCTTGCTCAGCATTGCTTTACATCCAGCCAAACGGCAGCACGCAAAGATAGTACCACATTGGCTCTACAGGCAACTTTAAACTAGCCACGCGCCCCTACGCCCGCGTTCGCCAACAGCGCCTCGATGTCTTCGATCAGCATGTTCGCCCATGCTTCCCTGCGCTGCTCACGTAGCGCGCGCAGTGCGCCGAAAAGCAACTGGCGCGACTCGTCGCTCATCTCGTCCAACTGCCCCGTCAGGTCAGGACGCTCAGGATGCTCCGCCGCCACCTGCTGTTCCACCTCGGCCATCTCGGCGGTCACACGGGTGGGCCGCTCGATGAAATGCCCAAGTTCGCGCATCTGCTCATCGAAGAAGACAAACACCGGCACAGAACGATATTTGCCCTCTTTGAGATACTGATCCGCCAGATCGAGATTCTGGTCGCGCAGGAAGATACGCAGGTTGAACTTGCCCGTCTCCTGCGCCAGCTTGCCCAACACAGGCACGTTGGCCAGCGCGTCGCCACACCAATCCTCGGTGATCACCAGCACGTTCAGCGGCTCAGGCAGCGCCTTAAAGAACGCCACATCCTCTGGGCGAATCACTGCCGCCGCTTCGTTGGCCGCGAACCGCTCGTTGTTCTGCTTCATTTGCGCTTTGTACTCGTCAAGGGTCATGCCCTGCGCGAATCGCTCGGCTGATACAGTCATCGCGTTGTTATCCCTTTCTTCGCTCTTGCTGCTATTGCTTGTCAAGATGAGGGCCACTGCTGAAAATGCCCTTCCTTCATAAAATACAGCAAGAGGAATAGTAGAGCGCAAGAGGCAGAGAGAGATAGACGCTTCCAAGCACGATGAACCGAACGGGGCCAGAAGACCCCTACGTTCTAGACATGGGGGAATATCGAACCATCGAGATCATCATTCGCTCCCATCGCGCCCATTTCCAGGAGCATGGGGCGGACATCCGACAGCGCCTTCGCCACTTGCTGGCGCCGCACGACTAACCACGACTAACCACGACTAACCACGACTAACCACGACTAACCACGACTAACCACGACTAACCACGACTAACTTGGAAGCATGTATGGCCACAACGGGTCTTCGTTGCCATATTTGCCATATTTGCCATATTGTAGCGGCCCATCGCTTCTGCTATGCTAAGAGGAGCAGAGTACAGGCGCAGGGTAGAGGCTGACGCGGGCGGAGTCCGCTGGGGCGCTTCGCGCGTTTGCCCCACATATTCCCCCTGGCGCGAGAAAGAAGGCGTGGCGAACCACACATATGGCAGAGACACTCGAACAGGTCACTCGCTCGCTGGTGGGAGAGCTTGAGGCGCGCTTTCCCTACGCCGCTGCGTTGATCAGCGGCTCCTCCGGGGTGGAGATCAGCGACAACGGCAGTGAGCAAAGCGCCAGCGAAGTGACGCCCAGCCGTGGCGTCGTCTTCACCATCTACGACGGCGCCTCTTTTGTCGAATTCGCGTCAAGCGAGCTTGCGCCCGATACCCTTGCGCGCAACGTGCGTGTGTGGGCGGCTCAACAGCGGATCAGACCGGGCGGCCCTCCCATTGTCAACGCTGGCTATAGCACCATCGTGGGGCCGGAGACACGTTCATTCCATACGCCAATGGCGATTGACCCCACCTCCGTTTCATTGGGTGAGAAACTGGCTATGCTGCGCGACGTGCAACGGCGTGCGAAATCACTTGATAAGCGCATCGTCCAGGCACAGGCGCAGTATAGCGACCGCGCGCAGGAAACCACCTACATCGGGCGCGGGCGCCATCTGCATCAGCGTATCACCCGCACGATCCTGGGGCTGTTCATCGCCGTCTCAGCGGGCGGCCCGGTGCGCTACCATTTTGTCCAGCATAGCGGAACCGGTGGCTATGAACTGGCACGCCTGAGCGACAACGAGATTCGCACGACCGCCGAGACCGCGATTCGCCTGCTCGACGCCGAGCGCATTCCCCCAGGCGAGTACACGATTGTGACCGATCCGAGCATCTCAGGCGTGATCGCGCATGAATGCTTTGGGCATGGCGTCGAACTCGATCTCTTCCCCAAGGGCCGGGCGCGCGCAGCGCGTTACCTGAACCAACAGGTGGCCGCCCCGTCGGTGCAGATGTTCGATGACCCCGGTCGCCCGCACGCCATCGGCTCATATTACTTCGACGATGAGGGCGAACTGGCGCGCCCAACGCAGATCCTCAAGGATGGCGTATTTGTTCGCCCCATCAGCGACTTCGCCTCTGCGACCTATACCCCTGGCGTACATACTGCCAATGGCCGCAGGCAAGACTTCAGCCGCAAGGTCTTCGCGCGTATGAGCAACACCTTTTTCTCGTCCGATCCCACCGGCCCGGCCCCTGCCGAACTAATCGCTGGGGTAGAACGCGGTCTCTATCTGCGGCAGGCCGAGAGCGGCATGGAAGACCCGATGGGCTGGGGCATCCAGGTGACAGCGCATTATGGCGAAGAGATCGTCAATGGACAGTTGACCGGGCGTCTGTTTGCTCCGGTCGGCGTCACTGGCTACGTGCCCGATCTGTTGCAGAGCGTTGACGGCGTTGGCTCCGATTTTGATTTATTTGCTGGCGTTTGTGGCAAAGGCCATAAAGAGTATGTCGTCACTTCATGCGGCGGGCCACACATGCGAATGAAAGCGAGGCTCGGCTAAATGGTTGCAGTCAATACCACACAGGCGCCGACAACGGCTTCCGCCACTCCTCATCTGGGAACCGGGCACGTGCTCAACACCAAGACGCTCAGCCAGGCGCTCGCCGCTACCCCAGGAGCCGACGCCTGGCAGGTCGAGGTCATCGGCGACGACGAGGCGCAGCTCTATATCATTGGCGAACGGGTTGAATCGCGGCGCAACGTCACCAACCAGCGCGCGCATGCCAGCGTTCATCACTTTCATCTGCCACAGCATCCTCAGCTAGACAACGGCGCCACCGAACAGGGCAGGCAAGCAGAACAGAGCGGCATAAATGCGCAGGCGCTCGGCATGAGCGACCTGACCTTGCTGGCAAGTGATGTCGCTCATCCCGCTACGCTGGCGGCACGCCTGAACGAGGCCGTAGCGATGGCTAGCCTGACCGATAACCGACCGTTCAGGCTTCCCGGCGCGATTGATACGACCTATCCAATGCCGCTGCTGGTTGATCCTACGTTGCAGCGCGACATGGCCGATGCGCTGGAGCGTGCGCGTGTGCAGCTTGCGGTCGCCGTCGCGGAGCAACCAGGTGTGCGCCTGAGCAGCGCCGAACTCTACGCCACGCGCCGCCAACGCTCGTTTCGCAATAGCCGTGGGCTGACCGGCTCCAGCCAGGAGACCGAGGTTGCGCTCGACCTCGTGTTGATCGCCGGGGAAGGTGATCGCGCGGCGGAAATGCACGCCGAGCTTCGCCGTCGGCGAATCGAAGACCTTCAGATCGAGAAGACGGTGGCCGCCTACGCAACATTTGCCCGCCATGCCGTCTACGCCACGACACCCACCACGATGCAAGGGCCGGTGATTCTTAGCGGCGATGCGCTATCAAATTTCTTCGTTTCACCCCTCTTTATGGGAAGCGCGCTGCTCTTCCATGCCTCGGCGCAATCCGCCTATCTGCACTTGAGCCGCTTTGCCCTTGGCGAGTCCATCACTGGCGACGAGCCGCTCGGCGACCGCCTGACGCTGGCCAGCGACGCGCTACGTCCCTACGGCGTGCGCTCCTATCGCTTCGATAGTGATGGGCTACCCGCAACTGACGCCACGCTGATCGAAAACGGCGTCTTCAAACGCCACTGGGCCGACGCCCGGTACAGCGTCTACCTGGATGTGCCACCAACCGGCGGCCTGGGCAACATCACCGTTGGGCGCGGAACCGCCTCACTTGATGCGTTGCGCTCGGTGGATGGTGGCCCGGTCTATGAGATCGTCTCGTTCTCGGCGTTCACCCCTGACCAGGTGACTGGCGACTTCGCAAGCGAGATCCGCCTGGGCTACCTTCATGATGCGTCGGGCGTGCGGCCCATCAAGGGGGGTGTGCTGTCGGGCAATGTGTTTACGGCGCTACGCGACGTACGCTTCTCCGCCGAAGCCTACACCGATGGCAACTACTATGGCCCATCGGCGGCGCGCTTCGGTGACCTGAGCGTGGCAGGCAGCTAGCGTTGGAGTCTCGGCCTATAGAGGGGAAGCTGCCGACAATCGCTGAGCGCGGGGTGATCGTGCAGGGCCAGCGCATCGCTTCGGCGCTGAGCGACACGCCGCGTGAACTGTTAGCGCGCGTTCCACTGGTGATCCTGCCGGAGATTGGCTTTGGCTGGCGCGCGTATCGCTCTCTACTGGAGCGTTTCGCCAGCGAGCGGCGTGTCTTCGCGCTTGATTGGCCTGGCTTTGGCGACTCAGTAAAGCCGAAGCCGACCGATTTTGTCTATACCCTTGCCAATTACAGCGACGTATTGGCGCGCTGGCTCGATAGCCTCGGCGTCGCGCGGGCGGCGCTGCTTGGCAATGGGCTGGGAGCCGCTGTGGCGCTACGCTATACCCTGGCGCATCCCCAGCGGGTGGCTGGGCTGGCCTTGCTAGGGCCGCTGGGAATCACGCCGCCTGAGGGATGGTTGGGCAAAGCCGCTATTGGCCTCTGGCGCCATCGTCTGATCCTGCGGCTCAGCGCACCAACCACTACCTCATTTGCGCTTGGCCCCACCACCGAGGCCACGAACGACATCCAGGCGCGCCACCGCGCCGAACGCGCCAACGACAACTATACAACCTCGCTGGCCGCAGCCGCCGCGCTGATCGGCTCGCTCTCGTCGCCAACCACCTACAGAATTGAGCAAACGGGTACAACCGGTTCCTCAGGCGGCTCAGATGATCACACCGGAACATCAACCGATGGCGAGCATCCTGCGGAGCTACTGGCGCTGGCGCATAGGATAACTGCGCCAGCGCTGGTGTTGCGTGGCGCGCTCGATCCCTTCTGCACGGCGGGCGACGCGCGGCGGCTGGCCGAGGCGCTTGGCGCGCATGGCGCGCTTGAAGTGACACTGCCCGGAGGCGGCCACCTTCCCTTCCTCCAGCAGCCCGCGCGCTGTATGCAGGCCATCGAGGGCGTGATCGTGACGGCAGAGGCCAACGCCGCGCAGGGCTGAAAGAGGTATCGAGCAGCCTCTACGCTTCATCCGCTTTGGGGAAAGTGATCGAGATGGTCGAGCCGCGTCCAGGCGCACTCACCACACGCAGCCGCCCGTGGTGCTGGTGAACAATGCTACGCACAATCAACAGGCCAAGCCCCATACCCCCCGTCTTGACGCTGACCGCCGCTCCCTGCGTCCCTGGCTGGCGGCCAGGCGCAGAGGGCGGGGTCTGGCGGGCGTGAAACACACGCTCAAGCGTTGGCGTATCCATGCCAGCGCCGGTATCTTCCACCTGAAGCATCGGGCGACCGCGTGGGTCACGACGCGCCCGCAGGGTAATCGTTCCGCCGGAGGAGGTCGCTTCGAGCGCGTTCTTGACAAGGTTTACGAGCGCCTGCTGGATCTGATCGGGATCAGCCGCAATGAGCGGCAGGTCAGGCGGAGTCTGCACGTTCAGGGTAACGCCGCGTCGCGCAATATCGGGCTGGAAGATTGCGGCGACCCGATTGAGCGCGACGGAGAGATCGAGCCGTTCGAGCGGGCGCGTATTGGGGCGCGCGACATGCGCCATGGAGGCCAGCAGCCGGTTCAGCCGATCTATCTCGCCGATCAGGCGTGTGGTATAGCCACGCTGGCGAGCGCCGTCGGGTATTGTCTCGCAGGTCTCGTCAAGTCCCTGAGCGAGCGCGCGCATCGCCGTCAATGGATTACGCACCTCGTGCACAATGAGCGAGAGCATCTGGTCGAACGTCGCCTGGGTCTCCTGCACGCGAATCAGGCGCACATTGCCCGTCGGAAGCGCAAACGTTGTCATCGTCAGGGTATACTCAACCATATCGAGCGTGAAGATGGCCGCGCCACGCTGCTCCAAGGCAGCCAGCGCCTCGGCGCCAATCGTCTCGCGCGCATGGCGCCCCACCAGTTGCGACGTATCGCCATCGGTCAGCAGTGACGTCTGATCTGTGGCCGCCAGGATGCGCCACTGTTCATCCACGAGGAGATACCCTGCGTCATCGTGCAGCGTCTCATCCGGCAGGTCATGGGGCGCCTGCGGCGTTGGGGAGATATTCAAGGCAGGCGAAGATGTGTCTGGCGGGCGCGCCGAAGCAGACGGATCGCCAGGCGCAGGCTGATCGGCGCGCTCTTCCATACTGTTTTCTCTCCTATGTTCGGCGCAGGTGTACCCTGTACGCTTGCACGATCATCGCCACGAACCGGCTGAATCGCAGGTACAGAGCGCGTCAGGATATTCAGATTCAGGATGTCGCGGGTTTCTCGCGTTCCAATCCACAGCGCCGACATCGCTGCATCGCGCCACGAGGCAGCTCATCTACACTGCCATCCTGTTTGAGGACGATGGCGCCCACATCATGCCACTTATGGCCCTTTGTAGCGCATCTGCGCGCGCCCCAGCGATTCATCCCAAAGTCAAAGAGTTCGCTGAACATCCGTCCCCAGAAGGGAATATCACGCAGCCCCATGGGTATCCTCGCATCTGCTCAGTCAACTAAGCTCACTCGTGGACGGTCTCACGCTGCCAGGGCGTTTCGGCTGGCAGGACCGCCGCAAACGTGGCGCTGAAATCGTCGAAGTGGGGGATGTCGTCGCGATAGACGATAAACGCGCGATGCACTCCGCGCGCCCCTACACGTTTATAAACGGATAAACTAACCGAGGTACCGTTTTTGAAGACTTCTTCCTTGACACGCGCAATCTGTCCCCAGCCAACAGAGACTGGTTCGCCGTTGCGCTCAGTCCGCGTGATACCTTGCGCATCCAATCGCAACGTGAAGGGACGTGGAGCCACCACACGCAAATAACCAATAAATCCGGCGATAAAGACAATGCCGATCAGTGTGCTCACCAAGGCGGTTGAGCCTTCATAGAGCGACACACCCAAGAAGATCAACGCCGCCAGCGCCACCCCTATGCCCGTCAGCCAGCGTTTGCGCAGACTCACCCCAGGGCTGATCCACTCGCGCGCCTCAGTGAAACGAGCGTGTACTGGCGGCGCATCATGCGTATCGGGCGTGGTCGTGTCGTCATGGGTTGAGAGATCATGCAGATCGGCCAGGTCATCGAGCATAGGTAAGAGGTCTCCGCTAGTGTATAAATGCTTCTCTGCAAGATTATAGCACTGAGGCGGATCGGTGCGAACGATGGAGCTATGGCTCTTCGTCTCCATCAACGCCGCCTGCGGTATCGCTAGCGTTGCGGTCGGTCGTGCGTATGGCGTCTTCGAGCGCATGATAGCGCCAGTCGTGCTGTATGGCTGCCGTATCCCAGGCGAGGCGCATACGCAGAAGGACGCCATGAAGCTGCGAGGCGCCGCTCTCTTCCGCCGCTTCGAAACACAGCGTGCCCCATTGATCGGGTGGAACGCTCGTAAGCAAGTCGTTGAGGTCTGCCAGCAATGGCGCGATCATACGCGGATCGTGTCGGCGAGCCAGCCCGACAAATGCCTCGCCGCGCGCCTCGTCATCCGAATCACCCAGACGCGCGGCCAGCGCATCGCGAATGGCAGGGGTATCAGTGGAAATCTGCACACCAAGCGCGAAGGTGGCCCAATCGCGCACCTTATCCTCCTCATCGGCGGAAAGCGCGATCAGCGCGTTGATCGCTCGGTCATCTTCGTAGCCCATCAGCGCAAAGGCGACGCCATACCGCACATCGGCGTTGGGATGGTTGCGCAAAGACACCAGCGGCGCGATAGCGGATGGATCGCCTCGATGCCCCAGCGCGATGGCAATATCGCTCAGCGTCGCGGCGTCTTGCTCACGCGCCAGCATCCCCAGCAGAATGGCGACCGATTCGGCGTAGAATGGGGAGGACGCGCGCTCCTCGGGGTGAGGAATACCCAACTGCCCAAGGATCAGTGCGCCAAGCTGGCGTTCGTGTGGCTCACTTGACTGGCATAGCGCCTTTGCTCGCTCGAAGATCTCTTGTCCACCGCGCCTGTGCAGTTCTGTCAACGCCGAGAGGGGCGCCAGTATTTCCGAGTCATCGCTCTCGTCGCTCTCGTTGTTTTCCATCGCGATCACCTCGGTCAGCGCCGCAGCGATCAATTCGTCGGTGGTTCGAGTGTCGCGCTGACGTTCACTGACGGTCACATCCGCTGGCTCCATATGTTCCTGCTCCTGGCGGACAGCGCAGACTGTTGTCTGAGCGCGTATGTCCACCAAGAGCAGTATAGCATGTGATTGTTAGATTAGTGGGCTGTCTTCGGGCGATTCAGCGGCGGATGCGCGCCGCCCTTGCGCGTCCAGGTTGCCCTGCCCCTGGCTGGTCAGTCCACCGGCTTCCAGGTGTGGCGCAGCCTGTGGCTCGTGCAGGTCGCGCTCCTGCCTGCTCAACTGACTGATCGTCCAGCGCCCGTAGTGTTTGAGCCGGTGCACGCCGTGCGCCTCGAGAATCTGCTGAACGCGAAGCACATCCTCTTGATCAACAGTGTGTACGTTGATGATCGAGTGGCCCATCCTTGCCTCGTCAACATAGTCCCGCTCATAGGAGCTTGCCTCATTGGTCTGTCCCACCAGGGCATGCAAGAGACGCATCAGTGGGTTTGCCTGCTCGGTTCTCGCCTGCACTGCTTGCACGGCGTCATCCCCATGCAACAGCACGATGTCGTCATCGGGGAAGCCAGCCTCACGCAACGCTTGCACAGCCTGCTCGGCTGCGGTAGGGGTGTCCACTACCCCAACCACCCAGTCTTGCGTCTGAGAAATCACATCAGGAACCGCAGGGGGAACGATGGGAAGATCAGTGTTATCGGCCATTGAAACAAACCTTTCTCTCATACCCTCTCATGGCGTCATGCCTGTCGTAGCGGTCGTACCGGTCTGCGGACTTGCCCGAAAGGGTGTTTTCTCTGTACACAGAGAGGCGTCCTGTCAGCCGCTTCAGTGGCTTGTGTAGTCGCATGTTTCAGGCCAGGATACAGCGCATGCCAGTCGGTCAGCAGGGAGGGAGCCACTTCATGAGAGGATTCTCATACCGCGCCGTCAATTCCACGACCGTACACAACAGTTGTTGGCTCCCACTTCCATAGGAGGCAACATGCGACACAACGCGCATATTCACCCAACTTGGTTGACAGCGTAACCCTCTCGCCCTGATAATCTATGCAGGGTATGCGCGATACAACGTAGTGGTTCTTTATTCACGGTTCATGCCCGGCATACCAGGAGGACTTTTCCCTATGGCGCTGTCTGCAATGGGCGGGGGCTGGCTCTCGCTTGGCTATATTGTGCTGAATATCGATCCCATCCTGCTGCGGATAGGGAGCATAGCCATACACTGGTATGGGCTGGCCTATGTCGCGGCGATCAGCATTGGCCTCTTCGTGATTTTCCGCTGGGCGCGCGCAAAGGGCATCGCCGACAACCAGATTTGGCCCATCTTCTTGTGGGCGGCTTTGGGCGGCCTGGTAGGCGGGCGGCTCTACTTCGTTATCCAGCAACCAAACCTGGTCAATAATTATCTGCTCGATCCCATCAACATCATCGCCGTCTGGAACGGCGGCATGGCCTTTTTTGGCTCGGTCTTCCTGGGGTCGCTGACGGTCTTCCTGCTTGCGCCGCGCTATGAGCTGAGCCGCTTCATCGCGCTGGATGGCGGAGCGGTCTTCGCAATGGTGGGCCAGATTTTCGGGCGCTTCGGCAACATCATCAACGGCGACATTCTGGGCTATGCGGTGGCAAGCCATGTCAACGTTCCAGCGAACGTCTGTGCGCAGGCGCCGTGTATCAGTTATGTCGCTGACCCGCACATTCTGCCGTGGGCGATTGTCTACCTCAATCAGAACAGTTTCGCTCCGCAGGGCATTCCCTTCCAACCGGCGCCCGTCTACGAGATGCTCATGAACCTGGTCATCCTGGGGCTGCTCTTTCCATTACGCCTCATGCTGCCCAAGATACGCGCAGGGCTGCTCTTCACCGCCTACTTTGCGCTCTATGGGCTGACGCAGGTGATCGTGTTTTTCTTCCGTGGCAGCGAGCCAATCACTCCGTTCCTGGGGATCGATGTGTTCAAGCAGGCCCAATGGACAGGCATTTTCGTGATGCTGGCCGCTATCCCGCTCTACTACGCTGTGCGCCGGTTCTCGGCGCCATGGCCCTATGACGAGGATCACCCATCGGGCTGGGATGAGGAATCATCGGCAATCGAGAATGAGGCCGAGGCTGACGGGACGGAGCCAGCCAAGACGCCGGTTCTGGCGAGTGCGGGAGCCAGCCTGAGCGCAACCAAAACAGCGTCCACTACGAAAGCAGTGGGGAAGGCGCCAGGCGCAACCGGCAAACAGGTCGCCGTGCGATCCGCAGGCGCTTCGGGTGTGACAAAGCGCCCAACACCGGGCGCACACACAACGCAAGGGACAGCCACGACAAGCATCAATGGTGGTGTGAGCGGGCGGCGCAAGCGCAAGGGGACGAAGCGACGGCGCTAAGCCGAGAACACGCCATCGGAGATAAAGGCATGATTGCATGATCATCTTTGATGAAGAGCGGCTGTCCGACTCGCCACTGGTGGAACGTATCTGGCGCTGTCATAGTGAGGGCGCGGATCCGTTTCTCTCGATAGCCGAGAGCCGCTGTGAGTTGGTGGTCACGAAACTCTCTGGCCAGACGACGCTTACCGTGCGCGGGCCGGAAACCAGGGCCACATCATTCGGCGAATGCCCTGCGGATGGGGAGTGGCTGGGTATTCGCCTGAAGCCGGGCGCGTTTCTGGAGCCGTTCCCCGCGAGCATGCTGGTAAACACGACGGCGCCACTGCCCAACGCTTCGGACACATCTTTCTGGCTTGCAGGTTCGGCGTGGCAGTTTCCCAACTATGAGAATGCAGACACATTCGTCGAACGGCTCACGCGCGCCGGGCTGCTTCTCTATGAAGGCGCCGTCGGCGAAGCCTTAGATGGACGCCTCACCGATCTCTCGCTGCGTTCAGTCCAGCGACGCTTTTTACAGGCGACGGGAGTGACACAGAGCATGGCGCGACAGATCGAGCGCGCACGCTATGCCACCCTCCTTTTACGGCAAGGCGCTTCGATTGCTGATGTGACGTTCGCTGCTGGCTACTTCGATCAATCCCATCTGACCCGCTCACTCAAATATTATATCGGGCAAACTCCGGCGCAAATCAGCGAGAACAGCCATCCTGAGCAATTGTCGTTTTTGTACAAGACAATCCCTTTTTGTTGAGTGATGCTTTATCTCGTCATGAGCATTCATGCGCATTCATGCGCAGCATGGCGAATGCTCCCTTAACGAAAAGGAGAAGACGAGATGAAACTGCGTGTCTCTGAGATTTTAACCCTTGACGGAGTGATGGAAGCGCCAGAACAGTGGTCGTTCGCCTACATGGATCAGGAGCTTGGACAGGATGTCATGAGCGCCCTCAACGAGACCAACGCCATGCTCTTTGGACGCAAAACCTACCAGGAAATGGCCGCCGCCTGGCCTACCCGCAGCGGAGAGATGGCGGACATCTTTAACCGCGTTCCCAAGTACGTCGTCTCCGCAACGCTGACGGATCTGAACTGGAGCAACTCACACCTCATCACAGGCAATATCGCCGAGGAAGTCGCGAAACTGAAAGCGCAGCCGGGCGGAGTCCTGCTGGTTCAGGGCAGCGCCGATCTCGTGCAGTTCCTCGCGCAGCACAACCTCATAGACGAGTATCTCTTGAACGTCGTCCCCCTGGTTCTGGGCAAAGGGAAACGGCTCTTTCAAGACGGAAACCAACTCCGGCTTCAACTCGTTGACACGCACGCCTACCCGGCAGGCATACTGAGCCTGAGGTACGGCCCAGCCACATCATGAGAGCAACGGAGACGCTTCATCGGCAGCTATGGCTAGACACTACATCAGGAGCATCACATGAGTATGCGTTCCGTTCGTTCCAAAGATGGGACATCCATCGCATTTGATCAGTCCGGCCAGGGGCCAGCGCTTGTCATTGTGGGCGGCGTGCTGGGCGACCATCACCAACAGGCAGGGTTGGCCGCTCTGCTGGCAGACCAATTCACCGTCTATAATATTGACCGGCGTGGACATGGAGCCAGCGGGTATACGCCTCCCTATGCCATTGAGCGCGAGGTCGAAGACCTTGATGCTCTCCTCCCGAGGCTGGTGGCAAGGCGTATGTCTATGGCACGTCCGATCCAGGTGTGTTGTGCCTGGAAGCCGCAGCGCGCGGCCTGGCCCCCAAGATGAAGAAACTTGCAATCTGGGAGCCGCCCTATTTCGTGAACAACAGCCGCCCTCCTCTGCCATCCCATATGCGCATCGCGAGACGATTGCCGGTCAGCCGCATAATGTCGCCGACGAGGCAATGGCGCCCATCCTGACAGAGTATTTTCAGTAGCCTGTAGCATTCATAATGCTACACACAACACCCCCCTTCCCAGACTGGGAAGGGGGGTGCTATTCAGTGAAGGCAGCGCTTAGCTGCGGGCGGTCTTCTGCGCCTCGCGCACGCGGGTGATGATCTGACGGGCAGACGACTCATCCACGTTGAGCTTCTCGGCGACGCGCGTCGCCAGTTCACGCACAGGCACCGTGCGCCGTGTGCCATTGGGATTCAACTCGCGCATGGCCTCCTGCACCGCCTGCACCTGCAAGCGACCCGGCTCGTTCATCGCGCGCAACAGCGACCCAGGCTCAGCCGCGCGGCGCACAGCAGGGCGGGGGCCGGTGGTGCCGGTCGCACCATCAGGCTCGTTATCGGCGCCACCGAAAAACACGCCGTTGATGCCCGTTCCAAAGGTCGCCGGTCGGCGCGACTCCCATGTCTGCACGTCGCCCAGGGGAACACCCATGCCGCCATGCGCATCGGCCTCCAGGAGCGCGGGCTGCGCTGCGATGGCGCGTGAGCCATTGCCGGATTCCGCGCGGGCCACAGCCACTGGCGAACCGGCATGGTTCAGCATCGAGGAACGGCTGCCGCCATCGCGGCCAAGATTCGGCGTGAAGGTTGGATACTGGAAGATGTTGGCTGGCGTCGCGGACGCCGCCTCGGCTGCCGGATGTGTCGCGCCCCCCAAGGCGCTCTCATCATCACTTGCCGCAGCCTGCTGCGTCTCAGCGTCGGCGGCCGCCTCGGTGGCGTGTGCGTCAGCCTCTGCGGTAGTAGCATCAGCCTGATCGGCGGGCTTATTGCGCATCCGGTTGAGGAGGCCAGACGCCTCCTGGCGGGCGGCGGCGGCCGTCTGCGCCATGCCACGCAGTTGCGCCTCGCGAATCTTCGCGTTGGTCTCGGCACGCAACCGCTTCAGCTCCGCCTCCTGTTGCATGCGGAGCAATCGCTCTTCGTGCGACTCTTGCAACTGGCGCAAGCTGCGCCCGGTCTGCGTTGGCTGGACGATAGCCCAGAACAAGCCCCAGAACGGCGGCGCGATGGCCACCAGAATCATCGTCACGCTGACATGGTTGGCTTGCAACTGCGGCCAGATCGCATACGCCCACCTGTCGGTGGCAAAGGCGACAAAGCCCTGGCTCCGATAGGCCAGGCTGTTCCAGGTCGTGATGCCTGTCGCGACGATCACACCCAGCCCGCAGAAGAGCGCCTGGATGCGATGTCCCTGGCCCCAGTGCCAGGGCGCCAACACCGAAAGCAGATACGCCATGCCGACGACCCCAACGGAAAGGAAGATCCACAGCGCGACAAACGCGCCCTGAATGATGGGGTTGGTGGATTTTGTGGTGATACCGTCGGAGTAGACATAGTAGTTGAACAGGGCGTCGGGAATGTACAACACCACAGGAAAGATGAAGTACACCTTGGTGAGCCACCCTGGCAACGGTAAGACTTTCTCGCTGTCGGGCGCGCTGGTGGTGGTCGAAAGCGCGGACGCAGCTTTGGTGTCGGGGGCAGCTGAACCAGCGGTGGTTGCTGGGGCATTGGCCGAGCCGGATGTGGGTGTGGTGACTGGGGCCATACGAATGAACCTCCTACGAAAAGACTCCTCTCCACGAGAGGTGTGGCGCCTGGTAGCGTATCGCGGCGCAAGCGCCCTGTAAAGGGGCCAGTTTGTCCCCCCTCGTTTTGCGCCTATGTCAACTACCTCGCAACCATGAAATCATGGCCGCTCAGCCATGGTCGCGCCCCGTTCCACACACGAAAAACGTATTTTTGGCCGGTAGCCCAAACAGGCTACTTGCGCCGGTTGCGGCAGGTTGAGAAAGAGGCGCCCCGGTTGAGAAAACCACACCACAGCGATCAACATTGGGAGATTGCTGGCGCGCTCATATCTGGCCCGCGCCTTGCCGATCTCCGCCCTGCGTGGGGTATTCTTGAAAGAGAAACCAGCGCAACACAGCAACATAGTAGAAACATGAAGAGCAAAGCGCAGATAAGCGCGGAAAGGAACAACACGATGGGGTTGTTACAGGGGAAGGTGGCGATTGTCACCGGTGGTTCGCTTGGCATTGGCGCGGGAATTGTACACAGGTTGGCCGCCGAGGGAGCCGCCGTCGCGCTCGACTTTCATACCCACCGCGACGCCGCCGACGCCATCGCCAACGCAATCACCGGCGCCGGTGGGCGGGCGCTCGTTGTGCAGGCGGACGTCTCATTGCCAGCGGATACGCAGCGATTGGTCAGCGCAACTGTCAACGCCTTTGGGCGGCTCGACATCCTGGTGAACAACGCGGGCATCGAGCAGCCGACACCCTTCGCCAACGTCACCGAGGATCAGTGGGATCGCCAGATCGCCGTGGACCTGAAGGGGCCGTTTTTCGCCACACAGGCGGCGTTCCGCCAGTTTGTGGCGCAGGGAGGCGGTGGCTGCGTCATCAACATCTCGTCGGTGCATGAAGAACTGCCGATGGTAGGCAACTCAGTGTATTGCGCGGCGAAGGGCGGCCTGCGCATGCTGGCGCGCACACTGGCGAACGAACTTGCCGCCAACAACGTGCGCATCGTCAACGTGGGGCCGGGAGCCATTGCCACACCGATCAACGCCACCACGCTGGCCGACCCCGCCAAGACACAGGCGCTGCTGGCGGAGATTCCCCTCAGGCGCATCGGCCAGCCGACGGATATTGCCAACGCTGTTGTCTGGCTGGCGTCGGATCAGGCAAGCTATATCACCGGGACAACGCTGTTTGTGGATGGCGGCCTGATGATCTACGCCGGTAGCCTGTGACCTTGTAGCCAGGGAGAGGACTGTATATTCATGGCCAGCCAGAGCCAGCCTGCCACCGAACGTCGGCCCATCACCCCGTATGATCTCTGGGAGATGCGGTTCATCACCGATATGCGCCTCTCGCCGGATGAGCGATTCATCGCGTATCGGCTGGAAAGCAATGACCGCGCGTCGAATCAGCGGCGGTCTGCGATCTGGCTGCTCGATACACTGACCGGAGGCACTCGCCAGCTCACTTTTGGCAAACGCGATGGCGCGCCGAGGTGGTCGCCGGATGGTCACTGGCTGGCCTTCACCCGCAAGGCCGACGACAACGAAACGCAGCTCTGGGTATTGCCTGTGGCGGGCGGCGAGGCGCGCCAACTCACCTATATGCGGCGCGGCGTGGGCGCACCCTTCTGGTCGGCGGATAGCCGCTGGATTGGCTTCGAGAGCGAGGTTCGTGAGGGCGAAGAGGCGATCCTGAGCAAACCACGCGACGCCGCCACACGCGAACGCGAGCAAAAAGACGAGGCCGAGCACCCACGCATCATCACGCGCCTGCAATATCGTTGGGATGGCCGTGGCTACCTCGAAGGGCGCACCCATCTCTTCAGAGCGATACTTCCAGCGGATGAGAACGCACAGGCTATCGTCGAGCCGCTGACCGAGGGTGACTACGATAATGAAGAGGGCGCCTGCTCGCCGGATGGGCGCTGGTTGGTCTTCGTGAGCGACCGCGCTGACGACCGCGACGCCAACATGACGAGTGACCTCTGGCTGCTCAACCTCCAGACACTCGCGCTACGCCGATTGACCGATGGCCAGCACAGCGTCGCACAGCCAGTATGGTCGCCGGATGGCTCACGTATCGCCTATCTGGCGACACCCAAAATACGCGACCACTCGGCGTATAACACAGCGCTGATGGTAATGGATGTGGCGACCGGCGAGGCGGTCAGCATCGTCCCGGAGAACGAGCGGCAGGCCATCAGCTTCGAGGATCATCTCTATTCCGACATTCCCTTGCCCCATCTGTCTGCGCCGATCTGGTCGGTTGATGGCACGGCGCTCTACGCGCTGGCGGCGCATGGCGGAAGTATGGATTTGTTGCGTGTGGCTACAACGACGCCCCAGCCGGAGCATGGCGAACCAATTGCACACATCATCTCCGGCAGAGATACGCATATCACGCAGGTGACGCTTGCGCCCGCAACCCAGCGTATCTTCACGCTCCAATGCGATCCTACCCACCTCTGGGACATCTGGGAATACACGACAACCGACGCGCCGGGGCAGCTCAAAGCGCGCGCACAGACGAGCGTGAACGCTGCCCTACTGGCGCAACGTCTACTTTCCTTGCCTGAACGTTTCACCTATCGTTCGTTCGATGGCCAGGAGATCGAGGCGTGGCTGTATCGTCCGGTCAACACTAAGGAAGGCGCCCAGCCCAAGCGGCGCACGAAACAAGCGCCGAACACGGAGAAGCTGGCCCCGCTGGTATTACGGATACACGGCGGGCCACATAGCGCCTATGGGCAATCGTTTTTCCTGCGGGTACAGGTGTTATGTGGGCTAGGCTATGCGCTGCTCTATGCCAATCCACGCGGCAGCGACGGCTATGGCGAGGCGTTCGCCCAGGCGTGCGACTATGATTGGGGTGGCGGCGACTATCACGATCTGATGGCCGGGGTAGACGCCGCGCTCACCCGTGGCGGACTCGATCCCGACCGGCTGGCGGTCTTCGGCGCCAGCTACGGCGGCTATATGACAAACTGGATCGTGACACAGACCGATCGCTTCCGCGCCGCCGTCACGGTGAATAGTGTAACGAACCTGCTGAGCAGCTTTGGCGTCGGCGACATCGATAGCGTCTGGGCAGAGGGTGACTATGGCTGGCCGTGGGAACGCGAGGAGTGGTATCTCGAACGGTCGCCGTTGACGCATGTCGCCCAAATCACGACACCCATCCGCATCATTGCCGCTGAGAACGACTATCGCTGCCCCATCTCACAAAGCGAAGAACTCTACACCTGGATCAAGCGACTGGGCAAGGCGCCGGTGGACTTCGTGCGCATGCCCGGCGCCAGCCACGCCATCTACGCCACCCCGCGACAGATGGCGCGCGCCATCGAGCTTGAGGTGGAGTGGTTCACGCGCTATTGCCCGGTGGAGTAGCGCCATCTTCCGTTCTTGCGCGTTTCGTTGTACACTGGATGCGAGACGCGCAATGGCGCGCGCAAGCAATGCCAGCTAAAGGAAACCATCTATGCGCTACTACAACTCCATCCTCGAAACCATCGGGCATACCCCGCTCGTCAAGCTACAACGCATCGCCCAGCATATTCAGCCGCTCGCGCTGGCGAAGGTCGAATATTTCAATCCTGGCGGCAGCGTGAAAGACCGCATCGGCATCACGATGATCGAGGCCGCCGAGCGCGACGGGCGCCTCAAGCCGGGCGCGACGATTGTCGAGCCGACCAGCGGCAACACTGGCACCGGGCTGGCGCTGACCGCCGCGATCAAAGGCTATCACCTGATCTGCGTGATGACCGATAAGGTCGCCGAGGAAAAACGGAGCCTGTTGCGCGCATATGGCGCCGAGGTCGTCATCTGCCCCAGCAGCGAGCCGCACGGCTCTCCCGAACACTACCAGACGGTCGCGGCGCGCCTTGCCGCAACCATCCCCGGCGCGTTCAGCCCCAATCAATATGCAAATCCCAACAACCCGCTCTCACACTATCGTGGCACCGGCCCGGAAATCTGGGACGACACCGACGGCAAAGTGACGGCGTTCGTCGCAGGCGTCGGCACGGCGGGCACCATCGTTGGCACGGCGCGCTATCTGAAGGAGCGCAATCCGGCAATCAAGGTTATCGGCGCCGACCCGGCAGGCTCGATCTACTCGCATGACGAGCCACACCCATATAAAGTGGAAGGCATTGGCACAGACTCTCTGCCCGCCAACTGGGATGCCTCGGTAGTGGATGAGGTGATTCGCGTGGACGACCGCACGTCGTTTAGCCTGACACGGCGGCTGGCGCGTGAGGAAGGCATCCTCTGCGGCGGCTCCTGTGGCACGGCGCTTGGCGCGGCGCTGGAATATGGCAAGCGCCTGGGGCCTGACGACGTACTGGTGGTGTTGCTGCCCGACACCGGACGCGGCTACCTCTCAAAGATTTACAACGACACCTGGATGCGTGAGAACGGCTTCACGGAGACGGGCGCACAGGCGACGCTGGCGGACGTACTGACGTTTCGCCAGCGGGCGGCCAGCGCCATCCCTGATGTCATTGGTGTCGCCCCCGATGAGCCGGTCGCCGTGGCCATCGAGCGACTGCACACCTATGGCATCTCGCAACTGCCGGTGATCGAGGATGGGCGCGTCGTCGGTTCGCTGACGGAGACACAGTTGTTGCAACGGCTTGCCAGCGGCGAACATCTCAACGGACAGCGCGTTGGCGAATGGCAGGGGCCACCGCTGCCCATGCTGCCGGAGACGGCTTCCGCTCGTGAGGCGTATACGCTGTTCGCCGGTGGTCAGGCGGCGGTCGCCGTGATGAGCGATACCGGATTGCGCGGGGTGATCTCCAAGAGCGACCTGATGGAGTTCTGGGCGGATAGCTCGCGCGTGGCAAGCCAGGGCAATCAGGCGAATGAGGCCAACCAGGCAAACCAGGCGAAGTAACCGAATCAGGCGAATTGATCGGCCTCCTGCGCATTTTGGGCCATGATCGCCCGCAGCATTGCGCGCTCATTCGTTGTAGTAGTGAAGAACGCGCATAGGCTCTGGAGTATGCGTGGCCTGAGACGTTATCGGAAGTTTGCGCCGGAGGATATGGGGAGATATGCGAAGGGCGTCGTTACGGAGAAGTGGCAAGCTGGCGAGAACGTCGGCCACAGCAGCCACGATATATGCGCGTACCCTGCGCATGCTCATGGGGCTGGCAGTGGCGCTGATCGTCGGCGCTTCGGCGTCTATGAGCGCGGCGGCGGGCGCGCTGGCTGCCCCCACAGCTCATCAGCGTCCGCTGGACGGCGGCTCCATCACCATCACTCAGCCCCAGGCCAGCAACGGCATCATCGAGGGGCCGGTGGGGTTGAATATGGGCATCAGCGTGAGCGGCGCCGCGCCAAACGACACCTATCAGCTTGGCTATGCTACCCAGAGCGACACCTGCGCCAATGGCTTCACAGCCTTCAGCAGCGGCCAGACGGCGACGGCGCAAAGCGACGGCACGTTCACCGCTACCTTCGCCTGGGCCGACGCCACCACTGTAGGAACCAGCTACTACGTCTGCGCGCAGGATCAGACGACCAGCAGCAACCCCACCCTGCAATCCACAGCCACCTTCCTGGTCGAGTCGGACACTGCGCCTTCTATTAGCGTCACCGCCGTCGGCGATTTCGGCGGCACGGCGCTGCCCAATCCACCACCGGCCAATACGCTGTATAAGAGTGGCTATGCGCAGATCACCGGCTCCAACTTCTACCCCGGCGGCGCCACGCTCTTCGCCCAACTCACCAGCAGCCCATTCTCCGCGCCCCAATATAATCCCAACACACACCTGCCGGTCGCCAACGATGCGCAGATCATCTCCAACGTGACGGGCGCCTTCAGCGTGGTGGTCAAGCTACCTGATTTTACCGGCTCGTACTATCTCAATGTCGTCTCGCAGGATGGCTCGACAAGCGTGCTGCCGTCGCTTGTCGCCTCGGTACAGGTCAACATCACCGATACGCCAGCCACACCGACGCCGACGGTCAGCCCCACGCCAACCATCACCATCACTCCCACGCCAACCACTCGCTCATCACGCCCGACGCCGCAGCCAAGCGCCAAACGCATTGCTGCGATCATTGGCCTGAGTTCGGTGAGCGTGCTACTCTTCCTGATAGGGGTGATCTTGCTGGTCTCGGCGGCGATGACCCAACGTCAGCGCCCGTTGCCCTGACCAGAGGGCCACCAGAGGGCCACAGCGCGGTGTGAGCGGCGCCCCCAAATGTGAAGACGCCAGTATCGAAACCGTTGAAAAGGAACGCGCCATGTTGCTGTTATTTCATGGGCCGGACGAGTTCAGCGCGCATGAAGAGCTGGCGGCGTTGCGCGCATCCGGCGGCTTCGACTTCAACCAGCAGACCTTTTACGGCGAGGACAGCGATCCGGCGGAGATCGTCGCGCTCTGCGACACCCTACCCTTCCTGACGGAGCGGCGGCTGGTGGTCGTGGAGGGGCTGCCCAAGCCAAAACGCAGCGCAAAAGAGGGCAAAGAGGGCACAGAAGGGAAAGGCGCCGATGATGGCGCCGAGCGCGACGCGGCTCCGTCTGCAAATGAAAGCGCCGCTTCGATGGAAGAAGCGCCAACCGCCAAAAGCAAGGGCAGGGGCAAGACCAAAAAGGGCAAAGCGGCAGCGGGAGGCCGTGGCGACCTTCAGGCATTTGTCCGGGCGCTTGCCGACTATGCGCCGCATGTGCCTGAAACGACGACGCTGGTGATCCTGGTCAGTTCGACACTCGCAGCGACGAGTCCGCTGCTCAAAGCGGCGCAACAACATGGCACGGTGAAGACCTTCACGCCGCCAACCGGCGCGGCGCTGGAAAGCTGGGTGACACGCCATGCCCGCGCCAACGATGCGCGCATCGCGCCCGACGCCGCACGCGAATTGATCGAACGGGTAGGGAATAGCGACCTGCGGGTGATGGCTAGCGAGATCGCCAAGCTCAGTGTCTACGTTGGCAAGGGTGGAGAGATTCGCAAAAATGATGTGGAGAAGCTCATCCCACCCAGCCAGGAGACGCCAGACTTCGCGCTGACCGATGCGCTGGTGCGCCGTGACCGCGCCCGTGCGCTCAATATGCTTCACCGGCTGCTGGAACACGACATTGCGCCGCAGCAGATCATCGGCATGATCGCCTACCAGACGCGCACGCTGCTTCTGGTGAAATCGTTGGCCGAGCGACGGATGGGCGTCGGGCAGATCGCTTCGGCGGCGGGGATGGCTCCCTTTGTGGTGGAAAAGGCGCTGACGCTCGCCCGCCAGTTTAGCTTCGCCCAGCTCGAGGCCGCCCATCGCTCCCTGCTCGAGGCCGACCTGGCGCTCAAACGCAGCAAGATGACGGCCGATATGGCGCTCGATCTGTTGGTAGTCAGCTTCGGCGCCGCCTAGTCGCTTCGGTCGAAGTCCGCGCACGGTTCACCATCCAGCGAGTCCGCGTCGGCGGACTTTGTGGAGGCTCTGCCTCCCTTCGGCGCGGTTTCAACCGCCAATCCGTTGCAAAGAAAAGGATCGCCTTCGTGTCACGAGCCGCCTCACGTTCAGCGCATTCAGCGCATGGAAAATCGCACACGCGGCGAACGCCCGCCAGCCAGATAACGCCAACAGCCTCTACGCGCCCGCACGCGCGAAGCGTCACACACGCGCTCTGGCAGCGCATCGTCAACACGTCGGCGCCGACGCGCGTGGTGATCCTGATTCTGCTGGTGGCGACCGCACTGCGGCTGCTGGCGTTGGGCGCGCCCTCCACCGAATACGATGAGGGCGTCTACTGGCAATCGCTACGGGCGATGGTAAGCGGGCATGCGCTCTTCTCCTCGGTGTTTAGCTCGCAGCCGCCTTTCTTTCTGCTCAGCGTCTATCCCTTCTATGCGCTGCTGGGACAGACGCTTTTCGCCGCACGGCTAGGGATAGCAGTCTATTCGCTATTCGGCGTGATCGCGATGTACGTCGCAGGGCGGCTGATCGCCGGAGGCTGGGGCGGCGCGCTGGCCTGCACATTGCTCGCGTTCGATCCCGTCTATCTGAAAGAATCTACGACGCTACAGGCGGAAGCCCCCTCGCTGGCCTTTGCGATCATGGCCGTCGCGCTGGCGGCGTGGGCGATGCGGCGTATGTCGCTGGCGAAGACGCCTGCCGCAGAAAAGAACACCACACACGATATAGCGCAGGCAGGCGCGTTCCACCGCTGGGCGTTCAGCCCAATGGCCTTGCTTGCGGCGCTGAGCGGGGTGGCGCTTGCGCTTGGCGTGCTGATCAAGCTGTGGGATGTTCTTGCGCTGCTGCCTGTCGCGCTCTATCTGCTGGCGCTTAGCTCCAGTCGCCCGCCAACACCACAGACACAGCATGAGACACTGCCCACGCGCGAGACGTTCTCGATGCGTGTCCTGGCGGCGGGGCCTGCCTTCTTTGGCGCGTGCGTCGTTGGCGCGCTGCTGGCGGCGCTGGCGGTACTGTTGCCCTTCCGGGCCAGCTTCGCGCAGATGTACGCCCAGGTGGTCAGCTTCCACACCAGCGCGCGCCAGAGCGAGCAGCACGGCGTTCCCTACAATCTCAACGACATCCTGCACGACAACATCTATTTGACGGGCGCGGCGGCGCTTTTGGCGCTGGGGCTGGCGCTCTGGCGCTGCTACGCGAGGGATCGCGTGGCGCGGCGTCCGCTGCTGGCGTTGCGCATGGCGCCGCCTGCCCTCTGGGCGCTGGCGTCGTTC